>Ga0272446_1001116_pt1 | contig 40134 bp, 42 predicted proteins | sample YNPCB0061_FD_194587 | JGI IMG/M metagenome (GOLD analysis project Ga0272446, IMG submission 194587) | Hot spring microbial mat communities from Yellowstone National Park, WY, United States - YNP-CB-006-1 | ecosystem: Environmental > Aquatic > Thermal springs > Hot (42-90C) > Sediment | place...
TTAAGGAAGACCCGATTAAACTTCACCTTCTAATTTGTTTTATGGCTTTGGCTGTTGCAAAGTATGTTGAAATAAAAACGAATCAGTCAATACAGGCTTTTCTATCAGAATGCAAAAAAATTACAGACGCAAGAATCTTAAACAAGGTTAATAATAAAATTATTCTTATGCGTGTCCCTCTTTCTAATGAAGTTTTATCCCTTCTTAATAAGCTAAACCTTCTGTCGCACTAATTTGGACAAGTCAGGAAAGATTTTGAAAGATTAGTAAAAAAATTTATTGAGTTAATTTAATTGCCAGCAAAGATGCAGCAGCAATGATCGCTGTTTCACTTCTTAATCTTTGATTTATCAATTTGATTTTCATTTCTTCATCTATCAGTTTCATTTCATTATTTGAAAATCCACCTTCAGGACCAAAAATAAAATTTGATAATTGCGAATTGATAATGGCGAATTCTTTATTTAGAATAAAATCAAATTTATTTACTGCAGTTTGTTCAAAAATAAATTTCTTTCCTTCAAGTTGAAGAAGTTTTTCAAAGCTTGATACATACTTCACTCTTGGTAAATAAGCATTAAGTGATTGTTTCATCGCAGCAATAAGTATTTTTTGCCAACGATCTGTTTTATCTCCTTTTGCAATTGATCTTTCAGAATCAAATACAATGAAGTTTGTGATTCCAAGTTCAACACATTTTTCTAAAGCAAATTCAAAACGCTCTTGATTTTTTATTCTTGGAATGCAAAAAGTTATGTTTTGAAATTTATTCTCATAAAATTTCTTGGAATCTATTTTTGCTATTACTTCTTTCTTTGAAATATTCTCTATTGTTGTTTGATAAATAAATCCATTTCCATCAGTAACAAAAAGTTTATCATCTAAATTATGTCTCATCACTTTAATTGCATGATGAGCTTCATCATTTTCTAAAATGATATATTCATTTTCAATTTTGTCTGAAAAATATAATTCAATATCAGAAAGAATATCTGTTCGCAATTACAAATTCTCCTTTTCCAAATTTGTTGAAAGAATATTCAATACGAAACGTTTCAAATGGTAATACCAAAATAGAAATTCCAAATCCATATCCAGAAGATAATTTAGATATTTTCAGTGAAGAAAATTTATCAAAAGAACTTCCAACATCAAAAAATGCACTTGCATAAATACCAATTCTTGCAGTTGTTAAACTTTTGGGAATTAAAGGTAAATCCAGACTAAAATTCCATTCATTTAATATTGGATAACTCAATTCAATTGATGTCAGCAAAGAATTTTTTCCTTCGAAATAAACATTGTTATAACCACGAATTTTTTCTTCATAACCCAAATATGAATAATCATATATTGGTATTTTCTCACCAAATGTTTCTCTATTAAAAATTCTTTCTTTCAAAATAAAATCATAAAACAATTTTTGGTAGAAACGAAAATCTGTCTTTAATATATTGTATGAAACATTGTAAAGGTTAAATCCTTTGTGAATAAAATTGATGAAGAGATATTTTCCTTCTTGTGGAAATTGTTTTAAATCTCTTGTGTCATAAAAATAATAACCGGAAATAAATGGAGATCTATCAATTAAACTTTTTGAAGCCATTACAAATTTTGCTTTTTCAAATTCATTTTGAGTATAATAAAAACCAATTGAGCCGCCAATCAAATTAAATTGATTTATTCGTTTAAATAAACCTATGCTTATTCTCATCATTCTAAAGTTGAAATCCGTTGCAACAAGTTTTTTAACTTCTTCATTTTTGTTTCTAACCTTGTAATAACCTAAGCCAATCGAAATACCAATCTTATCATCATAACTTAAAGCAGGATTAACATATTGAATTGAAAAAAATGGATCGTATCCTAATCCAAATAAAAATTGAAGAGTTTCATTTCTTCCTCTGAAATTATTCCATAAGAGATCAAGTCCAACGGTTAAATTTTTTACTGAATTTTTTTCAATTGACCAAAATGGAATTGGATAGATGTACCAAGTTTCTTCAACAGAAATTATAACTTTCGAATGACTTAAACTATCAACTCCAACTTCAACTCGATTGAATAAACCCAAGCTGAAAATTCTTTCACGATTAAAATGAAGAATTTTATTATTAACAGAATCTCCAATCGAGAAAGTCAGTTCACGAAGAATGATAAAATCTTTTGTCTTTTCGTTTCCAACGATTCTAATTGAATCAACAACAATTTTTTGATTAGTCTTTAATGAATCAATTCTTACTTGATTTGAATAAATGGAAATTGAAAAGAAAAATAATATGATGAGAAATTTTATTGATAAGCTTTGCATAAGTTATAATAAACTGCTATGCATGAATCTTGAATTGTAATTATTCCTTTTTCTTTTACGGGCTGAACTGCTTCATCATTCCTGATTCCTTGCTGCAGCCACAAAGCTCTGGGATTAACTTGCAAAACATCACTAATTAATTCTGGAATGTGTTCAGATCTTCTGAACACATTCACAATATCAATTTGAAAAGGAACATCTGTGAGATTGGGATAAACCGCAATCTCACCAGATTTTTTTATCAAAGGATTAACACCAACTATATTATAACCATTTCTTAGAAGCATGTGTGCAATATCATAACTTGTTCTCATTGGATTATCAGATAACCCAACAACAGCAATATTCTTTGATGATTTTAATAATTCACAAATAAATTGCATTTCATCCAAATTTATACTTCCTCATATTCGGAAATTGGTAAACAACTGCAAACTAAGTTTCTATCACCATAAGCATTATTTACTCTTGCAACACTTGGCCAGAATTTATTTTCTTTAACACTCTCAACAGGAAAAGCAGCTTTTTCTCTTGTGTATGAATGTTTCCATTCATCAGAAATTAAATTTCTTTCAGTGTGAGGAGAATTTTTCAAAACGTTATCATCAATATCAGCAATGCCATTTTCAATTTCTTCAATTTCTTTTCTTATTGAAATCATAGCTTCAACAAATCGGTCTAATTCTCTCAAAGGTTCGCTCTCTGTTGGTTCAATCATTAATGTTCCCGGCACAGGAAATGAAACTGTCGGCGCATGAAATCCATAATCCATTAATCTTTTTGCTATATCTTCAACTTCAACATGTGCTTTGATTTTAAATTGACGACAATCTAAAATCATTTCGTGTGCACAAAAACCATTCTTACCTAAGTAAAGAACTGGATAATATTTTTCTAATTTTGCTTTTAAATAATTTGCATTTAGAATTGCACATTTTGTTGCATAAGTTAATCCTTCTTCACCAAGTAATTTTATATATGCATAAGAAATTGGAAGAATGCTCGCACTGCCAAATGGTGCTGAAGCAACAGCTGTAATTCCATTTTCTCCACCAACATTAACGAATGCATGTTTAGGTAAAAATTGTGTAAGATGTTTTGCAACTGCAATTGGTCCAACTCCCGGTCCACCGCCACCATGCGGAATAGCAAAAGTTTTGTGCAAGTTGAGATGACAAACATCAGCTCCAATTTCAGCGGGACTTGTTAATCCAACTTGTGCATTCATGTTTGCACCATCCATATAAACTTGTCCACCATTCTGATGAATAATTTCACAAATCTCTTTAATGCTCTCTTCAAATACTCCATGAGTTGAAGGATAAGTTACCATTAATGCAGAAAGATTTTCTTTGTATTGCTCAGCTTTTGTTTTCAAATCTGCAACATCAATGTTTCCATTTTCATCACACTTAACAACAATAACTTTATTCCCTGCCATTACTGCACTCGCTGGATTTGTTCCATGAGCTGATGATGGAATTAAAACAACATTTCTATGAACATCACCTCTGCTATGATGATAAGCACGAATAACCATTAATCCAGTGTATTCACCCTGAGCACCCGAATTTGGTTGCAATGAAACTGCATCGAATCCTGTAATAGCACATAAATCTTTTTCTAATTCATTAATTAAAATTTGATAACCTTTTGCTTGTTCAATTGGTGCAAATGGATGCAAATCAGCAAACTGCGACCAACTAATTCCAAACATTTCTGTTGAAGCATTTAATTTCATTGTACATGAACCAAGTGGAATCATCGATGCAGTGAGTGATAAATCTTTTTTCTCCAAACTTTTAATATAACGTAACATGTCTGTTTCTGAATAATATGAATTGAAAACAGGATGAGTTAAAAATTCAGATGTTCTTTTCAATGAAGTAGGAATAGATTCAACTTTATCAAAATCTTCTTCTAACAATTTTGAAAAATCTAATTTCTTCCCGAATACATTTGCAAAAAGAGAAAGAATTTCTTCAATGTCTTTAATTGATGTTGCTTCAGAAATTGAAATACCAATTTTAGTTTCATCGAAATATCTAAAATTTATTTCATTCTCTTCTGCAGCTCTTCTTAATTTTTCAACTGAAGATTTTGAATCAAGTTCTATAAGCAAAGTATCAAAATAATATTTATTACTTTGTTTAATTCCAATTTGAGCTAAACCTGAATTCAAAACTTTTGTAAAAGTGTTTACTCTATTTGCAATATTTTTAATTCCTTCTTTGCCATGATAAACTGCATACATGCTTGCCATTATTGCCAATAAAACTTGTGCTGTGCAAATATTGCTTGTTGCATGTTCACGTTTTATGTGTTGCTCTCTTGTTTGAAGTGCCATTCTCAATGCTCTATTTCCATTAGCATCAACAGAAACACCAATAATTCTTCCAGGAATTTGTCTTTTGAATTCATCTTTTGTAGCAAAGAATGCAGCATGTGGACCGCCATAACCCATTGGCACACCAAATCTTTGTGTTGATCCAACAACTACATCAGCACCAAATTCTCCTGGTGGAGTTAGTAAAGCTAAAGAAAGCAAATCCGCCGCAACAGATTTATAAATTCCTTTTTCAGTTGCTTTGGCAAAAAAGTTTTGATAATCAATTACTTCTCCATCGCTGTTTGGATATTGAACCATTACAGCAAATACATCATCTGTTAATTCGGATACATTAATTGGAGCAATTTTTAATTTAATTCCAAAAGGTGCGCTTCTTGTTTTTAATACATCAATTGTCTGTGGAAAAACTTTATCAGAAACATAAAACACATTAGCGGTTTTCTTATTTGCTTTTCTTAATGAAAATAACATTGACATTGCTTCGGCAGCTGCAGTTCCTTCATCAAGTAAAGATGCATTAGCAATTGGTAATCCAGTTAAGTCAATTACCATTGTTTGAAAATTTAATAATGCTTCTAATCTTCCCTGAGAAATTTCTGCTTGATATGGAGTATATTGTGTGTACCAACCCGGATTTTCAAGAATGTTTCTTTTTATAACTCCAGGAGTTATTGTTGGATAATAACCCAATCCAATGTAACTTTTAAAAACTTTGTTTTGAGAAGCAATCTCACTTAATTTTTTCAAGAAATCTGATTCTGAAACTGGTGGCTCTACTTTAATTTTTTCTTTTAACTTGATTTGTTCTGGAACTGTTTTTTCAATTAATTCATCAAGAGAACTTACCCCAATTTCTTTACACATCTTTTGTACTTCATTTTCATTTACGCCGACATGACGATTAACGAAATTATCATATTTTACATTTAACATAGTTTAATTCCGATTGTGAATAATTATTTTTTTGCACACGAAATATAGATAAAAGAACTAAATTGAAATGGAAGAGATTTTTTTTATGGAAAACTATAAAAGCTAAATAATCGTTCCACGTTTTATCATTTGCATTGCATTTTTTGATGCTTCTTGCTCAGCAAGTTTTTTATTTTTTCCTTTACCCTCACCAACTACATCATTACCAATTAAAACCTGTACAGTAAATTTTTTACTGTGACTTGGTCCTTCTTCACTTATAACTTTATAAAGTGGCAGAGGAAGTTTTTTAGAATGACAATATTCAAGCAATTGACCTTTGTAGTTAGTATCAACTAAAAATTCTTCCTCAAATGAAAATGATTTAATAATATTTTTATGAATAAAATATTCCGCTTTTTTTATTCCACGATCGAGATAGATTGCACCAATCAAAGCTTCCATTGTATCTGCCATTATTGTTTGAAATCCATCTTGCGAACCACGAAGATATTTTTCATTAAAAAGAATTAAATCTTGTAGATTAATTTCATTTGCAGCATTGTATAAATGATAACGGTTAACAATTGCAGAACGAACTTTAGTTAAAAATCCTTCTCCTTCATCAGGAAATTTCTTTAAAAGATATTGAGCTACTACCATGCTCAAAACTGAATCGCCGAAAAACTCTAATCGTTCGTTTGATTTATCAAGGTTAGGATTAATTTCTAAATAAGAACGGTGAGTAAATGCTTTTAGGTAAAGATTTGGATTATGAATTTTAAAACCAAGAAGACTTTCAAGTTTTAGAAAATTTTCATAAAACTTTTTATCTAAAAAATTTTTATTTCTTCTCTTAATAAAAAAGAAAAGAAATCTTCCTTTCAAATTTCCAAACAAAACTACCCTTCAAATTTCTTAAGCAAGAGTGATGCGTTATGACCACCAAATCCAAAAGTATTGCTAATTGCGTAATTAATTTCTTTCTTTACTGCAACTTTAGGGGTGTAATTCAAATCTAATCCTTCGCCAGGTTCATCGAGATTTATTGTAGGAGGAATCATTGAATTTTTAATTGCAAGAGCAGTAGCAATTGCTTCAACAGCACCTGCTGCTCCAAGTAAATGTCCTGTCATTGATTTTGTAGAGCTTACTGCTAATTTATAAGCATGATCTCCGAAAACTGCTTTAATGGCAATTGTTTCATTCAAGTCATTCAATTCTGTAGAAGTTCCATGAGCATTGATATAATCAACAACTGAAGGTTCAACTCCAGCATCTCTTAAAGCTTCTTTCATTGAACGAACTGCGCCTTCGCCACCTGGAGGTGGAGCTGTAATATGATATGCATCGCCTGTTAATCCAACACCAACTATTTCAGCATAAATTTTTGCACCACGATTTAATGCATGTTCTAATTCTTCAAGAATTAATAATCCTCCACCTTCCCCCATTACAAAACCATTTCTATCTTTATCAAATGGACGAGATGCTTCCATCATTCTATCATTCCATGTTGATAAAGCACGAGCAGAATTAAAACCTGCTACTGACATTTGTGTAATTGGGAATTCAGAACCACCTGTAAACATTAAATCTGCAGAACCCCTTTGAATCAAAATAAAAGCATCTGCAATTGCATGAGATGATGTTGCACATGCAGATACAGTTGAATAGTTTGGTCCCTTAAGACCATATTTAATTGAAATTTGTCCGGCTGCAATATCTGGAATCATCATTGGAACGAAGAATGGACTAACTCTTTTTGGACCACCCTGCATAAATTGTGTATGTTGATCTTCAAAAGTTTGAATGCCGCCAATTCCACTTCCAAAAACAACTCCGGTTAGTTCTAAATTAATTTTGGATAAATCTAATTGAGAATCTTCAAGAGCCATTGCTGCAGCAGCTAAAGCGTAATGAGTATAAACATCCATACGCTTCATTTCTTTTTTATCAATATAAATTGAAGCGTCAAAGTTTTTAACTTCGCAAGCAAATTTTGTAGTGAAATTTGTTGTATCAAATTTTGTGATTGGTCCTGCACCGTTTCTTCCGGTCATTAATCCTTCCCAAAATTCAGATACACTGTTTCCAATTGGTGTTACTACTCCAATACCAGTTATTACTACTCTTCTTTTGCTCATGTGATTCCCTTATTTTTTAAAGAAAAGGTTGTTGCAGAAACTACAACAACCCATTTTATGATTTATCCTAATTTTGATTTAAGATAATTGATTGCATCTCCAACTGTGCTAATTTTTTCAGCATCTTCATCAGGAATAGAGATATTGAAAGCAGATTCAAAACCCATTACTAATTCAACGATATCAAGTGAATCTGCACCAAGATCATTAGTGAAAGAAGCTTCTGGTTTGATTTGAGATTCATCAACACCAAGCTTATCAATAATGATTTCTTTTACTTTTGCTTCAACGTCCATTTTTACTCCTATTATGGTTTTACATTTAGTTTATTAGTCAAAAAGAATTACTACATTACCAATCCGCCATCAACGGTTAAAACTTGCCCTGTAATATAATCTGAATCGCTGCTACATAAAAATAAAACTGCTTTTGCAACATCTTCAGGCTTGCCAAGTCTTTTTATTGGCACATTAGTTAAAATTGCTTGTCTCTGCTGATCATTTAATTTTTCTGTCATATCAGTTTCAATGAATCCTGGAGCAACACAATTTACATTAATATTTCTGCTTGCTAATTCTTTTGCATTGGATTTTGTAAATCCAATTACTCCAGCTTTAGAAGCAACATAATTTGCTTGTCCCGGATTTCCAATAATTCCAACAACAGAAGAAATATTTACAATCTTACCAAACTTTTGTGAAATGAATGGTTTAATTACTGCTTTTGTATAATTGAAAACACTTTTAAGATTAGCATTAATAACTGCATCAAAATCTTGTTCACTCATTCTTAAAAGTAAATTGTCTTTAGTTATTCCAGCGTTATTAATTAAAATATCAATCGAACCGAACTTTTCCAAAGTAAATTTTACAACTTCTTCAGCTTTCGAAAATGAAGAAGCATCAGCTTTGAATCCAAAAACTTTTACATTTTCAGTTGATAATTCTTCTTCAATTTTTCTTGCGGCTTCATCAGAACTGTGATATGTAAAGACAACATTGCATCCATTTTCAACAAGTTCTTTTACAATTGCTTTTCCAATTCCTCTTGTTCCGCCTGTTACAATTGCTTTTTTATTAAGCAGCTTCATTGTCTTCTTCATTTTGTTCGAAAAATTCTTTTCTGTATTCTTCTAATTCTTTAAATCCTTCTTCACCCAAAACATGTTTTAATTCATTCTTGCAAGCTTCAAAAACAGTTGATACTTGATTTTGAGGTTTATTACAATAATGCATTCTGTCTAAATGTTCATCATCTACCGTTAGTTTGCCTTCAAATATAACTAATGGAAATAAAATACAATATAGTGGCTTATATTTCCATTTATTTTCACCATCTTCTATCGCAATTTTTTGAAGTGTGCAAAAACCTTGTTTATCTAAAAATACACATTTACCATTATAAACTTCAGTTCCAACTGCAATTCCAGACGGAAAATCGGAATCTTCTTGCTCATCTTCAAACCAATCTTCAAAATTTTTGGTTTGCGAGTCATCCATTGATTTGATGATTCTATCTTTCTTCGACATTATTAATTCGTATTCAGACTTATCAGTGTAAACACCATAATAGCAACATTCGCCAGAACAAATACAGACGTCGCAACCTTTAACAAATTTTTGAGTGAAGATAAGTGGATCAATGATTAATCCATTTATAACTTTATTTGCAGTTTCTTTTTTCACAAGTATTTCTCAACATCTGAATATTTGTCAATTCCGAAAACTTTAACATCAGGATTAATTCTTTTTACTAAACCTTGTAATACTTTTCCTGGACCAATTTCAAAAAACTCATCAGCTCCATCATTAATCATATTTTGAATAGTTTCTTCCCAACGAACAGGTTTTGTCAATTGTTGATTTAATAAATCTTTAATTTCATCTTTAGATTGAACAGGTTTTGCAGTAACATTTGCATAAACAGGAATTTTAGCATCATAAAAATTTGTTGTATCTAATTTTGCCATTAATTTTTCACGTGCACTTTCCATTAATGGAGAATGAAATGCACCACTAACAACAAGTTCTTTTACTAATTTTGCACCTTTTTCTTTTGCAATTGTCATTGCAGATTTAACACCTTCAACAGATCCTGAAATTACAATTTGTCCCGGTGAATTAAAATTAGCACATTGAACAATTCCATCTTTAGAAGCTATCTCACAAATTTCTGAAACAACCTGCGAATCTAATCCAACAATTGCAGCCATTGTACCTTTCCAATCAATTCCAGCTTGAAGCATTGCTTCGCCACGAGTTCTAACAAGTTTAACTGCATCATAAAATTGAATTGCTCTTGCAGCTACCAAAGCAGAATATTCACCAAGTGAATGACCAGCAGCCATATCAAAATCAAGAGTTCTAATTATACTTGAAAGAACAACACTATGTACAAAAATTGCAGGTTGAGTAACATCTGTTTGTTTTAATGAATCTTCCGGACCATTAAACATGATATGAGAAAGACGAACACCTATTGCTTCTTCTGCAGTTAAAATCATTTCTTTGGCTTCAACAGAATTTTCAAAAAGATCCTTTGCCATTCCAACATATTGCGAACCTTGTCCAGGAAAAATGAATGCTCGTTTTCCCATTATTCCATACTCCAACGTAAATAAATTGAACCCCAAGTAAATCCAGCACCGAAAGCAGAAAGAATTAAATTATCACCTTTCTTTAATTTTCCCGCACGATAATATTCGGTTAAGCATGATGGAATTGTAGCTGCAGTTGTATTTCCATACTTATCAATATTGATCATTACTTTATCTTTTGAAATACCCATTCTTTCAGCAGTTGCATCTATTATTCTCAAATTAGCTTGATGAGGAACAAGAAAAGCAACATCTTCGGATTTCAATCCATTTCTTTGCATTATTTCATAAGAAACATCAGCCATTCCTTTAACTGCAACTTTAAATACTGCTTTCCCATCTTGATAAATGTAATGCCATTTTTTATCAACAGTTTCATGGGAAGCTGGATTCAAACTTCCACCTGCTTTCATGTTCAAAGCATCTTTTCCACTTCCATCAATAAATAACATTTCATCAACGATTCCATATTCAAGTGATTCCGAAGGTTCTAATAAAACTGCAGAACCAGCATCCCCAAATAAAATACATGTATTTCTATCTGTATAATCTGTAATTGAACTCATTTTATCTGCACCAACAACTAAAACTTTATTGTAAGAACCACTTTCAACTAAACTAGCACCAGTTTTTAATGCAAATAAAAATCCTGAACATGCAGCAGAAAGATCGAATCCCCAAGCATTCTTAGCTCCAATTTTTTCTTGAACTAAACATGCAGTTGCAGGGAAAAACATATCTGGAGTTACAGTTGCTACAATTATTACATCAATTTCTTCTGGTTTAACTTTAGAATTTTTAAAAAGATCTTCACATGCACGAGCTGCTAAATCGCTTGTAGCTCCATCTTCAAGTATATGTCTTTCTTTTATTCCAGTTCTTGTAACAATCCATTCATCATTTGTATCAACTATTTTTTCAAAATATTTATTATCTAAAACTTTTGGTGGAACATACATTCCAACTGCTGTAATAGTAGCATTTCTTAATTTATTTTTTTTCTGCATAATTCTTTAACGCTTCCTCAAATTTTGAAAGTAAATTTTTGTCATACATTTCTTTTGCACGTAAAATCATATTTTTGATAGCTAATGGTGAACTTGAACCATGACCAATGATTGTGATTCCCTTTATTCCTAATAATGGAACTCCACCATAAAGATCGGGATTCAATGGACTCAATGCTTTTTTAAGAGTGTTTTTGAAAAGACCAATTTTAATTTTTTCGATTAGACTTGTTTCAGAATGTAATTTCAAAAGATGTTTCATAAAACCGGGAACACTTTCTCCAAACTTCAATAAAATATTTCCAACAAATCCATCACATAAAATTATATTTGCCTTTCCATTAAGAATATCTCGTCCTTCAACATTACCTATAAAGTTTAATTTTGTATTGCGAAGTAATTCAGCAGTTTCTTTTACTAATTTATTTCCTTTTTCTTCTTCTTCACCAACACTTAATAATGCAATTGTTGGATTATTGATGTTGTATAATTCTTTCACAAAAATATTTCCAAGAATTGCATAACCTAAAAGGTGCTGCGGTTTAACATCAACAAAAGCTCCAACATCAAAAACAAATGTTGCATTATTTTTACTTGGAAAGTAGCTGCCGATTGTTGGTCTTTCAACATTAGGAAGTCTTCCCATTAACAAAGTAGAAACAGCGGCTACTGCACCGGTATTTCCAGCAGAAACAAATGCATCAGCGAGATTGTCTTTTACTAATCTTGCACCAACAACTAAAGAAGAATTTGGCTTTGATTTAATAGCTTCAGTTGGTTTATCATGCATATCAATGATTTCTGGTGCATGATAAATTAGATTCACATCCAAAGAAAGATTTTCAGCCTTTGCAGTGGAAAGAATTTTTTCTTTGTTACCAACAAGAATTAATTCAAAATCATTTGATTCTTTTAAAGCTTCTAAAGAACCAAGTAATTCATGCTTGGGGGCAAAATCGCCCCCTAAAGCATCAACTGCAATTCTGCATTTTTTTCTTTGTGTTTCGATCATCTAAAATATGTTATTGTTCTGGAACGAACATTGATTTGCCAGCATAATAACCGCAATTTGGACAAGCTCTGTGACTTAATTTTATTTCACCACAGTTTGAACAGCGACTCAGGGTTGGTGCAGTTGCTTTGTAATGTGTTCTACGCTTATCTCTTCTTGTTCTTGACATCTTTCGTTTCGGATTTGGCATCTTTCTATCCTATTGTTTGTTGTTAAATTTTTCTTTTAATTGTTGTAAAGGAGCCCAAACATCATTGTTTTTTTCTATAGTACAATCACAACTGCCATAGTTAAGATTTTTACCACATTTTGGACAAAGTCCTTTACAATCCTCTTTGCATAATTTTTTTAATGGTAAAGAAAGTTCTGCATATTCAAATACATCTTTGCTGATATCAATTTTATCTTGATCTAAAGATAATATTTTTAAGTTTAGATCATCTGTTTGTTCTGGCTTTTTTGAAAATAAATAACTTAATAGAAAATGAATGTTATAATCTTTTTCAACTTCTTCAGTACATCTATCGCATTCAATTTTTGCATGAACTAATAAATCGCAATCCAGAACTATCTGATGAATGCTTTTATCCATTTTGATATCAACTTCAACATCGCCAAAGAACAAATCTTCTAATCCAAGTTTCTGAGCGGACTTGGTCATTTTGAAAGTATGAATGCCGTCAGAAAAATTTGTATATTTAATTATCATTTCAAGAAAACGAAAAAAATTGGGTCAAAATATATGCACCTAGACTCTTATAATCAAGAATTTGCATATTTTTGAAAATTAAAAGGAATTTGAATGTTTATTGTTTCTTCCCTTTTCGCTGCAATTATTCCAATGCTTATTTATCTATATTTCATTTGGAAAATGGATAAATATGAACCTGAACCAATTAAATTTGTTATGCTTCATTTTCTTTGGGGCGCTTTTGGTGCTGTGTTTCTTGGTGCATCAGGTTCTACAATACTAGGAATTTTTTCAAACTTGATTTTCCATTTTTCACCAACTTTAATTGAAACCACTTCAATTTCGTCTGTACTTTTTGCACCAATTAGTGAAGAATTTGCGAAAGGTCTTTTTATTATTTTCTCAAGTAGATCAAAATATTTTGATAACTCGACAGATGGAATTGTCTATGGAGCTGCTATCGGTCTCGGTTTTGGAATGACAGAAAATTTTTTATACTTTACAAGTTATGGCGATAATTTTTCCTCTTGGATTTATTTGGTAATCATTCGATCATTCTTTTCTGCTGTTATGCATGCAATTTCAACTGGAATATTTGGTTCGTTCATGGGAATTGCAAAGTATTTAAATTCAATATTACGACTTCCTTTAATTTCTTTTGCTATGATTATCTCAATCTCAATTCATTCCCTTTGGAATTTTAGTGTTTCCTCTTCTGATACTTATGTATTTGGTTTTTTAAGCATGATTTTTTTGATTTCAATTTTCATACAAACTTTGAAATATTCTGCTAAGAGAGATAAAAAAATAATTCATGATGAAATTAAAGAGGAGATTGAAAATAATTTTATTCCTTTTCAAGTAATTGATTTTGTAAATAATTCAATTGAAACTGACAACAAAAATCCCATAAGAAAAAAAATCCTCAGTCTTATTGTTCATCTTGCTTTTTCAAAAATGAAATACAAGAAAACAAAAGGTAAAGCAAAAGAAAATTATTACAACGAAATTTTGTATTATAGAAATAGTATTAACAATCTTTTTGAAACTAACTTACTATAACAATGGCAATTGGAATTTACGGCGGCTCTTTTGATCCAATTCATTTTGGACATTTAATTACAACTCTTGATGTTAAAGAAAAAAGAAATTTGGAAAAAGTTTTTTTCATACCAAGTTACATTTCTCCATTGAAACAAAATATTATCGCTGCTGAAGATTATCACCGTTTAAAAATGGTAGAATTGGCAATTCAAGATGTGAAAGACTTTTTGGTTAGCGATTTTGAAATTCGCAGAAAGAAAATTTCTTACACAATTGAAACATTACAAGAATTTAAAAAGTCATTTAACGATATTGAACTAATTATCGGTTTTGATAATTATCTTGTCTTTGATAAATGGTATTTGCCTGATGAAATTTTAAAATTAGCTAAAGTTGTGGTAATGAAAAGACAAACAGAAAATCTTGATTCTGTTCATAATTCATTCAAAGATAAAATGATTTTTGTAGATACTCCAACAATTGAAATTTCCTCAACCGAAATTCGAAATCGTGTGAGAAATAATTTGCCTATTGATTTTTTTGTTCCTCAAAAAGTTAAAGAATATATTTACAAAAACGGATTATATAGATAACATGTTAAATTCAGAATTGATTGAAAAAATTTTTTCGAGTGATAAGCGAGCAATCTCGCGCGCAATTACATTGATTGAATCAAATAGTGATGATTCAACTTTTCTTCTAAAAGAAATTCATAAACAAACCGGCAAAGCTTATAGAATTGGAATTACTGGTCCTCCTGGAGCCGGTAAATCAACTCTTACAAATCAATTAACAAAATATTTCTTAAAAGAAAATAAATCTGTGGGAATAATTGCAGTTGATCCTACAAGTCCATTTACCGGCGGAGCTTTACTCGGTGATAGAGTTCGCATGAATGAAATTGGTATTCATCCAAATGTTTTCATTCGAAGTATGGCAACACGCGGAAGTCTTGGTGGATTAAGTAAAAAAACAGTTGATGCTTCAGATGTATTAGATGCTGCTGGTTTTGATTTTATTATTTTTGAAACAGTTGGAGTTGGTCAATCTGAACTTGATATTGCAAATGCTGCCGATACAACAATCGTAGTTTTAGTTCCGGAATCTGGCGACTCAATTCAAGCAATGAAAGCAGGTTTAATGGAAATTGCTGATTTCTTTATTCTAAATAAAAGTGATCGTCCCGGATCTGATAGTGCTATAATGGCTTTGAGAACAATTTTAATGATGAAAGATCATAAAGAAGATGATTGGTTGCCAACAATAATAAAAGCAATTGCTTCAGAAAATATTGGCATTGATGATATCGCTAATGAAATTTATAAACATAAAACTTATCTTGAGCAAAACGATAAATTAAATTTGAAACGCGAAGAACATTTTAGAATTAGAATAAAAGAAATTGTTGAAGATATTATTCGAAGAGAATTATGGCTCGATGAAAGAATTGCAGGATTAAATGGTTCTTTAAAAAAAGTTATTGACAGAAAAAAATCTCCATACGAAATTGCAGAAAAATTAGTTGAAGATTTCAAAACAAAAATAAAAGTGTAACTATGAATACTAATAATTTTATGATAAGCTTCAATGAAGATCAAATATCAATAAAAAATACAATTAAAGATTTCGCCGAGAAAAAAATAAAACCATACATAATGGAATGGGATGAAAAACAATTCTTCCCAATTGATACATTAAAAGAACTTGGCGAGCTTGGATTTTTAGGAATTCTGGTTGATGAAAAATACGGTGGTTCAAATTTAGGTTATACTGAATATGCTTTGATAGTTGAAGAACTTGCAAAAGTTGATCCATCAATTGCACTTTCAGTCGCAGCACATAATGGACTTTGCACTAATCATATTTTCCTTTTTGCAAACGAAGAACAAAAACAAAAATTTTTACCTGACCTTGCAACTGGCAAAAAAATTGGTGCTTGGGGATTAACTGAACCAAGCAGTGGAAGTGATGCGGCAGCAATGAAAACTACCGCAGAATTTGTTGATGGAAATTTTGTTTTGAATGGTACGAAACAATTTATCACTCATGGACATTCTGCTGAAACATTTGTTGTAATGGCTGTTACTGATAAATCTAAAGGAAGAAATGGAATTTCAGCATTCATTCTTGAAAAAGGTATGAAAGGATTTTCTTCTGGCAAAAAAGAAAATAAACTTGGAATGCGCGCAAGTGAAACTACTCAATTAATTTTTGAAAATTGTATTGTTCCAAAAGAAAATTTGATTGGAAATTTAGGTGAAGGTTTTAATCAAGCTATGAAAGTTTTAGAAGGTGGAAGAATTTCTATTGCAGCTTTGAGCAATGGTTTAGCTTTAGGTTGTTTGGAAAATTCAATTGCATATTCCAAAGAAAGAAAACAATTTGAAAAGTATCTCGCTGACTTTCAAGCAATACAATTTAAGTTGAGTGATTTACAAACTGAAATTGAAGCAGCAAGACTTTTAACATACAAAGCTGCTTGGTTAAAAGACAACAATAAACCTTCAAAAGATATAGCAGCAAAAGCAAAATTATTTGCAAGCGAAGTTGCCACAAAAGCAGCAAATGAAGCTGTCCAAATTTTTGGTGGTTATGGTTATACCAAAGATTATCCAGTAGAAAAATTTTATCGCGATGTAAAACTTTTAACAATTGGTGAAGGTACTTCTGAAGTTCAACGAATTGTAATTGCAAAAGAATTGCTAAAAGATTAGCCACGAATTTCACTAATTAACACAAATTATTATGAATGATATTTTATTTAAGAATGAATCCTATAAAATAATCGGAATTTGTATGGAGGTCCATAAATTATTAGGTAAAGGATTTCTAGAAATTGTTTATAAAGATGCCTTAGAATTTGAGTTCGCAATAAACAATATTCCTTATGAAAGAGAAAAAGAATTTGCTATTCAATATAAAAGTAAAATTCTTCCTCATAAATATTACGCCGATTTTGTTTTATATAACAATATTATTTTGGAAGTAAAAGCAGTTAATGGAATTATTGATGAATTTATTAAACAAACATTAAATTATTTAGCAGTATCTAAATGCAAATTAGGATTAATTGTAAACTTTGGAGAAGAATCTCTTAAATATAAAAGAGTCGTTTTGTAATCATTCGTGAAAATTTGTGCAATTAGTGGCGACATTTCTTGCCACGAATTTCACTAATTAACACTAATCAAGAGAATTTTAATATGAAAAAAATTGGATCAGCGATAAAAGAAACAGAAACTTCATTAAAGCGGAAAGATTATCAAAAAGAACTTCTTCGCAAGATTGAAACAATCAAAGAAAAAATTAAAGAAGGTGGTGGAAAAAATGCAATTGAAAAACATAAAGCCAAAGGAAAATTAACTGCTCGTGAAAGAATTGAAAAATTAATTGATCCCGAATCACATTTTTTTGAGTTGAATACTTTTGCAGCTTTTGATATGTACAATGAATATGGTGGCGCACCATCGAGTGGAACAATTTTCGGTATTGGTAAAATTCATAAACGAGATTGTGTAATTGTTGCAAACGATGCAACTGTTAAAGCTGGGGCTTGGTTTCCTATTACTGCAAAGAAAAATTTACGCGCTCAAGAAATTGCAATGGAAAATAATCTACCAATAATTTATTTAGTTGATAGTGCTGGTGTTTTTCTTCCATTGCAAGATGAAATTTTTCCTGATAAGGAACACTTTGGAAGAATATTTAGAAATAATGCAAGAATTTCTGCAATGGGAATTCCACAAATTGCTGCTATAATGGGTCCTTGTGTTGCTGGTGGAGCTTATCTTCCTATCATGAGCGACGAATCACTAATCGTTGAAGGCGAAGGTTCAATTTTTCTTGCAGGTGCACATTTAGTAAAAGCAGCAATCGGTGAACAGATTGACAACGAATCTCTTGGCGGAGCTTTTGTTCAATCGAATATCTCTGGTGTTACTGATTATATAATGAAAAATGATGAAGAAGCTCTCAAACAAATTCGAAATCTTGTTTCAAAATTTGGTCAAAACCAAAAGGCAAATTTTGATAGAATTGAATCTCATGAACCACTCTTCCCTACTGAAGAAATTTTAGGAATTCTACCAGAAGATACATTAAAACCATACGATACTTACGAACTTTTAGCCCGCATAGTTGATAATTCAGAAATTGATGAATATAAAGCTGGTTATGGAAAAACATTAATAACAGCTTATGCAAGAATTGATGGTTGGGCAGTTGGAATTGTTGCAAACCAAAGAAGCATTGTTAAAACAGAATCACTCAAAGGCTCTGGTGAAATGCAAATTGGTGGTGTGATTTATTCTGATAGCGCAGATAAAGCTGCACGATTCATAATGAATTGCAATCAACGAAAAATTCCTATAATATTTCTACAAGATGTAACCGGTTTTATGGTTGGAAGCAAAGCTGAACATGGTGGGATTATCAAAGATGGTGCAAAAATGGTCAATGCTGTTGCTAATTCAGTTGTTCCTAAAATTACCATTATCGTTGGTAATAGTTTTGGTGCAGGAAATTATGCAATGTGTGGGAAAGCATACGATCCCAGATTTATTTATGCTTATCCAAATGCAAAGATTGCAGTTATGGGTGGAAATCAAGCAAGTAGTGTTTTGCTCGATATTAAATTAAAACAAGCTGAAAAAGAAAATAAAATTTTATCTGAAGAAGAAAAACAAAAACTGTTGAATGAAATTAAATCTTCATACGAATCGAAAAGTGATCCACTTTACGCTGCTGCAAGATTATGGATTGATGAAATTATCGATCCAACTTTAACAAGATATTACATTTCAAAATCAATTGAATTTGCAAATAATAATCCTGAAATACCAAAATTTAATCTTGGAGTTATTCAAACCTAATATCGTGAAGAAACTTTTTGCTGTTATAATATTAATAAATTACTCTCAAATCTTTCCTCAAAAAAATTATGACAAAGATTTTTACGGTGGATTATTTTATTTGTCTGATTATATCTCTTCTGAAACATTTTTAAAAAATAAAATTATAAATAACGACTTAGCATTAGTTGACTCGCTTTTCACACAAGGTCTAAAATTTTTTGATGGAAATATTTCTGAAACACTTTTGTGTTTAACATTTACCTGTTTGCCCTTCAGTCATATTGAAATAAAATTTTTCAATTCAAAGTTGAGATTACCTTTGCCTTCTCCACCAAAGAAAGTATTCGATCTTAGATTAAATAATTTACCGGCACATTTATTTTTCAATTCACCACAAAATGATTTTGGGGATAAAGATAAACTATCACATTTTTTTGGCAATGCTTTTTTAAGATATAATTTCTCCCCTTTCAACTTTTCAAAATTTATGGGTATTTTTGTCGAAACAACTGAGCAAAACTTTTTTGCAAATGGTGGTTTTGATTACAGAGATTTGATCGCCAATCATCTTGGTGAATTATTTGCTGAAATGTTAAAAAAGGATAAAAACGCAAAACCATCTAAAGCATTATTAATTTATCAAATTTTATTTTTTAGAGACAGAATATGAAATCAATACTAATAATTGATGATGAACGTGAAATTTGCGAATCGATTAAAATGATTTTAGAATATGAAAATTACTATGTTGATTACACAACAGATGCAATCGAAGGAATGTCTAAACTTGAATATGGAGAATTTTCAACTTTGCTCCTTGATATAAACATGCCTGATAAAAATGGTTTTGAAATTTTAAATTGGATAAAAGAAAAAGAAATTGATATAAAAACTATTGTTATATCCGCACATAGTAGTATTGAAAATGCAGTTAAAGCAACAAAGCTTGGTGCATTTGATTTTTTAGAAAAACCAATTGATCGAGATAAATTATTAATTTCAGTTCGAAACGCTTCTAATCAAATCTCTTTATTAAAAGAAAACAAAAAACTAAAAACGGAACTCTTAACTACAAATAAAATAATTGGTAATAGTTCTGCAATTCAAAATATATTAGAAACAATTTCTCGGGTTGCTAAAACAGATGCACGGATTTTAATCACAGGAGAAAATGGGACAGGAAAAGAATTAGTTGCACAGGAAATTCATAGACAAAGCTCTCGTTCAAAAAAGGAATTGGTTGAAGTTAATTGTGCTGCAATTCCACATGAACTCATTGAGTCAGAACTTTTCGGTCATGAAAAGGGATCATTCACTGGAGCAATAAAACAAAGGATTGGAAAATTTGAATTAGCCGATGGCGGTAATTTATTTCTTGATGAAATTGGCGATATGAGTCTTCAAGCTCAAGCTAAAGTTTTGCGTGCAATTGAAGAAGGAAAAATTGAAAGAGTTGGTGGCTCTTCAAAAATTGATGTTGATGTTAGAATAATTTCTGCAACAAATAAAAATCTTCTTCAGGAAATTGAAAAAGGAAATTTTCGTGAAGATTTATTTCATAGATTAAATGTAATTCCAATTCATATTCCTCCACTTCGTGAAAGAAAAGAAGATATTCCAATTTTAGTTGAACATTTTTCTAAATTGATTTGTGAAAAAAATAAATTTCCACTCAAAGTTTTTTCACCAAGTGCAATTAAGGCATTACAAAGTTTTTCTTGGAAAGGAAACATTCGTGAATTGAGGAACGTTGTTGAAAGGATTGTAATAATGTCTCCTAAAAATGAAATTACCGAAAAAGATGTTAATACATTTTACTCTGGTGGAACAACAATCACAGATGATCTTTTTGATGTTTCAAATAGCTTTCAAGAATTCAAAGAAAAAGCTGAAAAAGCTTTTATAATTAAACAACTTAACGCTAATGGTTGGAACATGAGTAAAACAGCTGAACTTCTTGGAATTCAAAGAAGTCATCTTTATAACAAATTAAAAAAATATCAAATTGAAAAGGAATAATTATGGCAGAAACAATTTTTGCAAAAATTATTCGTAAAGAAATTCCTGCAGATATTGTTTTTGAAAGTGACACCGTATTAGCTTTCAAAGACATTAACCCAAAAGCTCCTGTTCATATTTTAATAATTCCCAAAATAACCGAATTAGAATCTGCAAAAGATATTAATTCCAAAGAATATGCATCATTATTAGCTGATTTGTTTTTAACAGCTAATGAAGTTGCAAAAAAACTTGGAGTTTATGAAAGTGGTTTTAGACTGGTAATAAATTCTGGAGCAGATTCAGGACAGGAAGTTCCACATCTACACATTCATTTGCTTGGTGGAAGAAAACTTACCTGGCCTCCAGGATGATTCTTGGAAATATTTCCTATTTGAATTAATATATTAAGTGAAACTTTTTTTAGTTTGATATTGCTTTATCAGCAATATCTTTTCTGAATTGCATCCCATCAAAGCAAATTTTCTTAATTGCATTATAACATATTTTTTTACAACGTTTTAAGTCATTACCTTCAATAGTTGCAACAATATTTAAAACGCGTCCACCGTCAGTATAAATTTTATTATTAACTTCTTTTGTCCCTGCATGAATAACATGGACTGAATCGAACTTGTTTACATCTTCAATTCCGAAAATTTCTTTTCCTTTTTCAACTTTATCGGGATAACCTTTAGAAGCAAGAACAACACTAACTGATGTTCTTTTTGCAAATGAAATAGAATCTTTATTTATCTTTCCATTTGCTGCTGAATATAATAACTCTAAGAAATCACCATCAATTAAAGGTAGAACCACTTGTGTTTCTGGATCACCGAAACGACAATTAAATTCAACCACTTTAGGACCTTCTTCTGTCATCATTAATCCACAATATAAACAGCCAATGAACTTTGAATTTTTATCGCGTAATGCTTTTAATGTTGGCTCAACAATTTTCTTTGCAATAATTTCATAATCAGAGTCTGCAACAAATGGAGTTGGAGCATAAGATCCCATTCCACCAGTATTTTTACCCATATCTCCATCATGAATTCTTTTATGATCTTGAGCAGCAGGCAAAAGAACAAAATCATCTCCATCAGTGATTGCAAATACAGAAGCTTCTTGCCCAGTCATGAATTCTTCAATTACAATTTTTTCTCCGGCTTTGCCAAACGAAAAATTGACAAAGCATTCCTTCACTGCTTCTTTTGCATCTTCAAAAGTTTCAGGAATGATAACACCTTTACCAGAAGCAATACCATCTGCTTTAACTACAATTGGATAAGTTACTGTCTTTAAATATGTTAAAGCATCATCATAATTTTCTTTAGAGAAAACTTTGAAGCTGGCTGTAGGAATATTGTATTCTTTCATTATTTTTTTTGCAAAGGATTTTTCCCCTTCAATTCTTGCTGCACTCTTTGTTGGACCAAAAACTTTTATACCATTCTCAATTAATAAATCAGCTAAACCTGTTGTTAGTGGTTTTTCAGGACCAATTATAACAAGATCAATGTTTTGCTCCATACAAAATTTAACTATTGAATCATTATCATCTGTTTTTATATGAATATTTTCTGCGATTTTTTTTGTACCAGGATTTCCAGGTAAAACGAATAATTTTGTTAATAATTTACTTTCTTTAATTTTAAGAGCAAGAGCATGCTCTCTTCCACCACCACCAATTATTGCTACTTTCATTATTCAGCTCTCAAATAAAATTGAAATGCATTAGTTAATTGTCCCGTTAATTTAGAACGATCTAAGCTTGCAACAAATTCTTCATTTGGTTTTGGAAGATTATTGGAAACATAAAGATTATATATCTCTACAATTGCATCTTTAATATCTGAAATGTAATCTGGATTTGTTATAAACGATGCACCATATTCAACTAATGCTTGCCTTGCAGCACCTTCCGGTACTGATGCAAGAATTGGTTTTCTTGTTCCGAAGTATTCATAAAGTTTACTTGTGGAAATTGTATCTGCATTTTTGATATTCCCTATCATCATCCATAAAACATCAGCTCCCATAATTCTTTTTATAACTTCATCATGTTCTAAATATCCATATTCAATCACATAACTTTTCAATCCAAGTTCATTAATCAATTTTTGATTTTCTTTCCTAAGATGCCCAATAAATTCTAATTCAATATTTCCGGCAACGTCAGGTTTTTCAATAGTTAGTTCTTTAAAAGCTTTTAAGAAATATTCTGGAGTAATATTTTCATAAAATATTCCCGAATAAGTTAATTTCATTTTGTTATTGAGTTTTTTATATGGAATATTTTTTTGAAAATCTTCAGAATCATATCCATGTGGAATTATTATTATATCATCAAATTGTAAGAAAGGATAATTGAGTAATATCTTTTCTTTTATCTTCCTGTTGATTGCAACAATTTTATCTGCTTGCTTTAAAGAATGGTATTCTAATTTTTTATGTTTGATTTTATGATATGGAGTTATATAAAATGAAAAATGATTTCCATACCATAAATCTCTGTAATCCACAAACAATGGAATGCCAAATTCCTTTTTGAGTTTTGCAGCCATAACAAATTGAGAATAAGGTGGAACCGAAACAAAAATCATATCAAATTTTTCATTTTGTAATTTTTGCTTAGCAACTTGATAAGCTTTCTTTGACCATGATTTTTTATTATCGGGAATAAAAAATGTTTTGCTTAATCGTGTGAGAATTTTTCTAAAAAATTCTTTAGGCATACTAACAGTTTTATATTTTGCCCCAAGAATAGAATTAATATCAAAACCTTCAGTACGAATAATTTCTATTCCTGCTTCTTCTGCTTCTTTTAATAAAGAAAGATCATGCGCAAAATAGGCAACATCACCAGCAGTTATAACAGTTGGTTGCCAGTTATATTGCTTCATATATTTTGTGAATTTCAAAACACGTTGTACACCACTAAGACCCATCGGTGGGTAATAATATGAAATTACTAATACCTTAAACATGATAATTAAATTTTATGTGTAATTTGATAGTTAGGAGCTTCTTCAGTAATTAAAACATCATGTGGATGACTTTCTCGTAATCCAGCATTTGATATTTTAACAAACTTAGTTGTAGTCTGAAACTCATGAATATTTTTTGAACCACAATAACCCATTGCAGCTCTTAAGCCACCAACGAATTGATAAATTGTATCAGCAAGAATTCCTTTATAAGGAACTCTTCCTTCAATTCCTTCTGGGACTAACTTTTTAATATCCTCTTCCATATCTTGAAAATAACGATCGCTACTTCCCTGTTTCATCGCACCAAGTGAACCCATTCCACGATAAACTTTAAAACTTCTTCCTTCAAATAGAACTTTCTCTCCGGGAGATTCATCACAACCAGCAAGCATTCCGCCCATCATTACAGTATTTGCACCTGCTGCAATAGCTTTTGCTGCATCTCCAGTTTGTTTTACGCCACCATCAGAAATTACTGGAATCTTTCCTTTTAATGCTTTCGCTACTTCCAGTACTGCACTAATTTGTGGAACTCCAACTCCTGCAACTACGCGAGTAGTACAAATTGAGCCAGCTCCAATTCCAACTTTTACTGCATCAACACCTGCTTGATAAAGTTCTATTGCAGCTTCTTTAGTTACAATGTTACCAGCAATTAATTGTAATTGAGGGAATTTTTTTCTAATTGATTTTATTGCTTTAATAACACCTTCAGAATGTCCATGAGCAGTATCGATTGTAATAACATCAACATTTGCATGTATTAAAGCTTCAACTCTTTCTATTGTATCTTTTGAAACACCGACTGCTGCACCAACACGTAATCTTCCTAAATGATCTTTGCATGCGTTTGGAAATTTTTTCTTCTTTAAAATATCTTTATAAGTAATTAATCCTTTAATGATTCCTTTTTTATCAACAACAGGAAGTTTCTCAATTCGATGTCGATGAAGAATTTTTTGAGCTTCTTCTAATGTTGTTCCAAGTGGAGCGGTAATTAAATTTTCTTTCGTCATCAATTCATAAACTGGAAGATCTCGTTTTACTTCAAACCGCAAATCTCTATTTGTTAAAATTCCTACGAGTTTATTTTTTTCATCAACGATTGGAATACCGGAGATATGATATTTCGACATTAATTCTTCAGCTTCGCGAATAGTTCTTTCTGGTGTGAGTGTTATTGGGTTTACAATCATTCCACTCTCAGACCTTTTTACTCTATCAACTTCTTCAGCTTGTTTTTCAATGCTCATATTTTTATGAATGAACCCAATTCCACCTTGAGCTGCCATTGCAATAGCCATTTGCGATTCTGTAACTGTATCCATCGCAGCGGAAATAAATGGAATGTTCAGTTTAATTTCATTTGTTAAAAAAGAACTTATATCAACTTCTCTTGGAAGTACTGAAGATCTTGAAGGAACAAGTAAAATATCATCAAAAGTGATTCCTTCAAAACTTATTTTTTCTTTCATCATATCTCCGATAAAAAATTAATTATCATAAGCAGCAAAACCGGTAATGTCTTCACCAATAATTAGTGTATGCATTTCGTGAGTACCTTCATAGGTTTTAACTGATTCCAGATTATTCATGTGACGCATGACTGGATATTCATTTAGAATTCCATTTGCACCTAAAATTTCTCTTGCAACTCGCGCAATGTCTAATGCTTTTTCACAGTTATTTCTTTTTGCCATTGAAATATGTGTGAACTTTGCTTCGTTTTTATCTTTCATTCTTCCTAATTGAAGAACTAAAAGCTGAGCTTTTGTAATTTCTGTTATCATGTAAACTAATTTTTCTTGTGTGATTTGATAAGCTGCAATTGGCTTGCTGAATTGCTTTCTTGATTTTGCATATTCTAATGCTGAATCATAACAAGCCATCATTGAACCAACTACACCCCAAGCAATTCCATATCTTGCTTGTGATAAACACATTAATGCACTTTTTAATCCGCGTGAGTTTGGTAATAAATTACTTTCAGGCACAAATACATCTTGAAAAACTAATTCAGAAGTTACAGATGCTTTTAATGAATGCTTGCCTTTCATTTCAGGGGCTTCAAAACCTTTTGTTCCTTTCTCAACAAGAAAGCCATAAACAACGCCGTCAAGTTTTGCCCAAACAACAGCAACATCAGCTATTGTTCCATTTGTAATCCACATCTTTGCACCATTGAGGATATAACCACCATCCACTTTTTCTGCGCGAGTTATCATTCCACCAGGATTCGAACCATAATCAGGTTCTGTTAAACCAAAGCAACCAATTTTTTCTCCAGATGCAAGTTTTGGTAACCAATAATCTTTTTGTTCTTCGCTACCAAAAGTATAAATTGGATACATCACTAAAGCACTTTGAACTGATACAAAACTACGTAAACCACTGTCACCTCTTTCTAATTCTTGCATAGCCAAACCATAAGCAACGTTATTCATTTCTGCACAACCATATTTTTGTGGAAGTGTAATGCCAAATAATCCTAATTCAGCCAACTTCGGAATTAAATGAGCTGGGAATTTTTCATCATGATAATACTTTTCAATAATAGGAATCACTTCAGAGTTCACAAAATCGCTGACAGTGTTTCTAACCATAATTTCTTCTTCGTTCAATAAACTTTCGATATTGTAATAATCAACTTTGTTAATGAGAGTCATGTTTTCACCATAAATTGTGTATTCAAAAATAAAGAAGGTTAATGTTAGAAAAAAATTATTCTTCGTTGTCTAAATCAAGTTCTCGAATGATTTTATAGATTAAATCGAATTCATATCCTTTTGAAGCCAAATGTGAAGCCAATTTTGAAGATAATTTTCGTTTATCAGTTTCTTTCTTTTTTAGCTGTTCAAGTTTTTTTTCTGCTAATTCTTTGAGTGAAATAAAGTAATTCTCTGAATCAATTTCATTAATAACATCTTGAATTACTTTTTTATTAATTCCTCTTTTTGAAAGTTCACTTTGAAGTTTATTGATACCAGTTTTACCTTTTTTAATTTTTTCCGCTGCATATAATTTTGCAAACTCATCATCATTTAAATATGATTTATCAGAAAAATCATCAATAACTTTTTCAATTACTTCGAGAGGATATTTTTTCTTTTGAAGTTTTTGTTTCAATTCTTTTTTTGAATGCAATCTTCTTGCAAGCAGACGAAAAGCAGAATCTTTGGCTTTTACAAAACTGCTCTCTTTCGAGAGCAGCTCAATTAAATCTTCGTTAAGTTCAAAATCTTTGTGAAGCTTAAAATCAACAAAAGTTCTATAATCAATTTTAATAAATGAACCATCTTCCAGAATTATAACTACATCATTACCTTTTCTTTTTAATGAAATTATTTTCATTTACTCTTTTTTGTTTTTGGCTCTTCATCTTTTACTGGTTTTACTTCTTCTTGAATCATTCCGAGTGAAACTTTAACTTCTTTTTCAAGTTCTTCAAATAATTTTTGATCTTCTAATAATTTTTGTTTTAGTTGTTCTCTACCTTGAAAACGATCTTCTTTATAAGTGAACCAAGCACCACTTTTTTTCAAGATTCCTTTTTCGGTTGCAAGATCAATAACATCACCAGCTTTGCTGATTCCTTCATTGTACAAAATATCAAATTCAACTTCTTTGAATGGTGGAGCTACTTTGCTTTTAGCAATTTTAACTTTTGTTCTGTTTCCAATTACATTATTTCCATCTTTGATTGCTGCAACTCTTCGAATATCTAATCTAACTGAAGCATAAAATTTTAATGCATTACCGCCAGTTGTAGTTTCTGGATTTCCAAACATAACTCCAATTTTACTTCTCAATTGATTGATAAATATTACACATGTTTTTGATTTACTAATTGCACCGGTTATTTTTCTCAATGCTTGAGACATTAATCTTGCTTGCATTGCCATTTGTGGATCGCCCATATCTCCTTCAATTTCTGAGCGAGGAACTAATGCTGCAACTGAATCAACTACTATTATATCAAGTGCATTGCTGCGAATTAAAGTATCAACAATTTCAAGTGCTTGTTCACCAAAATCTGGTTGAGAGAGTAATAGATTAGTAGTATCAACTCCTAAACGTTTAGCATAGTTAACATCAAGTGCATGTTCAGCATCGATAAACGCAGCGAGACCGCCTTTTTTTTGTGCTTCAGCAATTATATGCAAACATAAAGTTGTTTTACCGGAAGATTCTGGTCCATAAATTTCAACAATTCTTCCACGAGGAACTCCGCCGATACCTAATGCATAATCCAATGATAATGAACCGGTTGGAATTGCTTCAACTTGTGCAACAACTCCATCGCCAAGTTTCATTATTGTTCCTTTTCCATATTGCTTCTCGAGATTTACAATTGTATCCTCGAGAATTTTTATTCTTTGATCTTTTTCTAATGACATATTTTCTCCTTATTTCAATTGAAATTCTTTTAATGATGTATAAACTGATCCGGTTTTTAATAAATCACTTTTGAATAAATGAATTTTATTAGCCGTAAAATTTTTTTCTTCTAAAAATATTTCTTTCAATTTCATTAATTGGGTTAAATCTTCATTACCTTTTACTCTAAGATAAGTAATATGAGGTTTGAATTTCCTCTTTTCTTTTTCAATTCCATACTTTGAAATTATTTCATCAATTTCAGATGCTAATTTACTTAGTTTATCATTTTCTTTTAATCCCAGCCAAAAAATTTTTGGTTTATTCTCTTTGATGAAGAAACCAAATTTATCCAAACTTAAATTCAAGCTTGAAACTTGCTTAAGATATGTTTCCAACTCATTAATAATTTTTTCAACATTGGTTTCTTCAATATTGCCAATAAACTTTAGTGTAAGATGAAGTTTACTTTTTGGTTCCCATTTAAAATTATTTAGTGCATTAATTTTCTCTTCAATTTTTTGGAAAGAAAAATCTATAATCTCTTTCGGAATTTCCAAAGCTACGAATGTTCTAATCATCGTAAGGAATTCCTAATAAATGTCTGCGTAACATTTCAAGAGCAGCTTGTGATGCTCTATCTTTATTCATCAAACGATTATCTCCAAAGTGAAATTCTTTTGCAGTACATAATTTATCATCACAAAGACCAATATAAACTAATCCAATAGGTTTTGTTGGAGTTGCACCAGTTGGTCCTAAAATTCCTGTAACAGATATTCCAATATCAATTCCACTGATTGCTTTTATACCTTCTGCCATTTGACGGCAAACTTCTAAACTAACTGCCCCATATTTTTGAATTGCATCTTCTTGAACATGCAACAACTCAACTTTTGATGCATTGCTATAAGTTATTACTCCTCTTTCAAAAAATTGACTGCTTCCCGGAACATTTGTAATTCTGCTTGAAATTAAACCACCAGTACAAGATTCTGCAACAGCTAATTTTAATCCACGATCAATCATAATTTTTGCAATTACTTCTTCAAGAAGCTCATCTTCTTTGCCATAAATATAGTGACCAACTAACAATCTGATTTTTTGTTCAATCTCATCAAGTTTATTTTTTGCAATTTCTTCTGTCTCACCAGATACAGTCAATCTCATTCTAACACCGAATTGATTTGGAAGAAAAGCAAGTTTGTTCCCTTCCATTAATTCATCAATATTTCCAAGCTTATCGTACAACATGGATTCAGGAATTCCTGTAGTCAATAAATTTTTTCGTACAATAATTTTTTTATTTTCAATTTTATCTTCCAAACGAGGAAGAACAAAAGCTTCCATCATTCCTTTCATTTCAAAAGGAACACCAGGCATTACTACAAAAATTTTGTTTTCTTTTTCAATCCAATAACCTGGAGCTGTTCCACGAGGATTTCTAATTGCCGTTGCAATTTTTGGCACAAGTGCCTGCTCTTCATTTGTTTTTGTTAATTCTCTACCGCGAATCTCAAAAAATCTTTTAATATCTGATAGCACATTTTCATCTAATATCAATTCGGTTTTGAAGAAATCAACAACACATTTTCTTGTTACATCATCATGAGTTGGACCTAAACCACCAGTTACAATAATTAAATCATTTGCATCAAAAACTCTTTGAAACTCTTGCAAAATCTGTTTTACATCATCGCCAACAACACTTGTGCTATTTACATCAACTTGTATGTTAGATAATTTCTCCCCAATCCATGCTGCATTTGAGTTAATAACTTGACCAATTAAAATTTCATCACCAATTGTAATAATGTGAGCTTTCATTTTTTCTCTATTTTATTTGACAATCCAATTAAATCCATAAATCAATAATTGCAGAAGAATGAATGAATAAATTCCAGCAGCTATATCATCAAGAAGAACACCCCAACCATTTTTTACTTTTTCTAATTGCTTTGCCGGAAATGGTTTTACAATATCAAGAAATCTCCAAATCAAAAATCCAAGTACAATCCACCATATTTTTTTTGGTACAAATAATAAAGTTATCCACATTCCAATCACTTCATCATTTGTATATTCACTTGGATCATTTCCATAGATATTTTCAAACTTTACAGCAATCGGCACTCCAATGACAATCATTAATGAAATAAAGAAAATTATAATTGTGGGATTTTCAAATCCTGGAATTAAATATATTGCCAATCCTGCAAGACTACCGAAAGTACCACTTGCTGTTTTTATATATCCAGTGTAAAAACCAGAGCCAATTAGTTTTTCAAAAAAATTTAGTTTCACTTTGAAAAAAGTTTTTTAATTATTGATTTGTTTTCATAAAAATAAGTGATACCAGAATATACTGTAATAAAAGTAACAAAAAGCATTGAATAATAAACTAAATCTTTGTTCAACAAAATATTTATGATGTTTTGATAATTATTTTTGAAGTAATCAATTGTATTGAATGAATATAAAACTAGTAAATAATAAAGGAACAACATTTGAAAAAAGGTTTTCAACTTTGCAATATAACTTGTATTGAAAGATACTTTTTTATAGTCAGCATAAACTCTTAACAAAGTTATTATTGCATCGCGTAAAACAATCAATACAACCATCCATAAATTAACAAGTCCAACAGAAACAAAAGCAAAAAATGCAGTTGAAGTTAATATTTTATCAGCAAGCGGATCCATAAACTTTCCCCATTCCGTTATATAATTAAATTTACGAGCAAGCCATCCATCATACCAATCTGTTAACGCTGCAATTAAAAATACACCAAGAGAAATTTGAATTAGCGTTGGTTCTCCACTAATAAACAAGAATAAAAAAAATGGAGTTAAAATAATTCTCAAAACTGTTAATTGATTAGGAAGAACCATATTAAACTGGATATTTCTTTGAAATAGTTTTTAATAACGAATATTCATAAAAGCCTGTGTTGTGATTATCATTCCAAACAATATTTATTGCATAAGTTCCAACTGGATTAATTTCTTTCACAGTAATTTGTTCTGAAGTATAAACTTCAAATTTACCATCATCACTTTCTCTTTCTTTAGCACAATATGCACAAGGACATTCTCTTCTAACATCTGATAATTTAATTTTAGAAACTGCATTATCATCCCACTCAATTATAAGAAAGTCTTTGTCTTCAATTTTTATTTTAGTGGGAATCATGAATTAATTTTTTCTCCAGTTAAAATAAAAAGTGCTTCTTCATATTTTTTTGAAGTGTTCATAATAACATCTTCAGGTAATTTTGGTGCAGGTGGTTTTTTATTGAACCCAATTGAAAGCAAATAATCTCTAACATATTGTTTATCGAAACTATTTTGGGCTTTCCCTTTTTCATATTGATCTACTGGCCAAAAGCGAGATGAATCTGGCGTTAACAATTCATCAATTAAAATTATTTTGCCATCATAAAAACCAAATTCCATTTTTGTATCTGCAATGATAATTCCTTTTGTTAATGCATACTCAGCAGCTTTTGAATAAATTGTCAAAGCTTTATCTTTTATGAAATTGAATACATCTTTCCCAATTATGTCGATTGCTTCACTCTCAGAAATATTTCTATCATGTTCTCCAACTTCTTCTTTTGTTGATGGAGTAAAAATCGGTTCAGGTAATTTTTCTGATTCAACTAATCCTTTTGGTAAATCAATTCCACAAATTTTTCCTGATTGTTTATAATCATTCCATCCAGTACCAGAAATATATCCGCGTACGATACATTCAATTGGAATTAATTTTGCTTTTTTAACTACCATTGAACGATCTTTTAATTCTGGATACTCTAAACATTCATGAGGATATTTTTCAAACTCAGTTTCTACAATATGATTTTCAATAATATCTTTTGAAAAGTCAAACCAAAACTTTGAGATTTTGTTTAGAACTTTTCCTTTGTTTGGAATTCCGTCTTCCATAATGACATCAAAAGCAGAAAGACGATCTGTGGACACAATTAAATAATAATCTCCCAAATCATAAATGTCTCTAACTTTTCCACTTTTGAAGAATTTTAATTTAGAGAAAGTTGTATTTACTAGTACGTTTTTCATAATTAACCTTTTTGATTGATAGAAATATAAATAAAATAGAAAGTTTTTGTGAGGGTAAAATAAGAATTATTCTGTTAATTAATTCTCATTTTTATGAATGTGGCATTGACAATTTTCATAAATCTCATCATAAGCATAATCGATTGTTAATTCTTCACCAGCTTGAATATTTCTTTCAGCAATTAAAAAAAGCGAATATTCGTTCCTATCTTCAACATAACAATTTGGTTCGCAATTATGATTAATGTTTTTAAGTAATGGATTCTTTGATGTGTCGATATAATTATCACCATTCCAAAAAATATAAACGTTACCCTCTTCTTCTTCTCTTCTTACACATTCATCTTCATCAATCACTTCACCTTCAATTACACATATGATTGAATCTTTTGGAATATCAACAGTAGTGAATAAACCGTTGCCGTGAAGTTTAGAATCACGAACTTCTAATAGATTAAGATAATATGGGTATTCACTTGTCATGATTAGTCTTTTAATAAATTGAAAAGGGATGAATCATCATCCCTTTTAAGTGGGCAGAGACGGAATCGAACCGCCGACACAAGGATTTTCAGTCCTTTGCTCTACCGACTGAGCTATCTGCCCAAAATTTGTGCGGACAAAAATAATCAAATTATTTTTATCAGCAAATTTTTTAGAAGATAATTTTTATTTTTTTATGAATAAAATAAAAATTGAATTTAAATATCGAAATACCATAGAAATTATTAGATATTATTCTCAATCTTTCTTCTTAAGATATCGTTCAAGATCTGAAATATTCTTAAAGATAAATTTTTCTCTCGCATTAATTTCTTCCATTAATCTCTTTTGTTTTTCATTCAAATCACTGTGATATTTAACTTCAATTAGTTCCTTATTTTTTGTGAAAAAATCTATTTCAATACCATCGCGATAAATATATGAAGGATTTAGTTTCTTAATATTTAAAAACACATAGTTTTCAAACAAGCTACCCTTATCTCTAAAACCAGTAAATAATGTTCTTATTCCTAAATCTGGTGCATAAATTTTTTTAGGAGAGAGTAACGTTTCGTTCGTTTTACCATACCGTTGCAACAAATAAACTAAATAACTATCCTCAAACATTTGAAGATAGCGTTTTGAAGAATCAGCTGAAATACCTAATATTTTTGCAGCTTTGTTAATACTTAAATTCTTCCCAGCTCTTTCCATTAATAGTAAAAAAAAGTCTTGTAAGACTTGAGTATTTTTAACGTTATAAAATGAAGATATATCTTTCTTAATAATATCATCAACTAATTCTTTGAGATACTCAACATCATTTCTTAGTACATACTCAGGAATACCTCCTGTATTTAAATAGTCTTCAAAATATTTATCAATAAGATGCTGATCGCTTTGAGCTAACGTTATTTTTTTGAATTGCAAATATTCAGAAAAATTAAGAGGTAAAATTTCAACTAAAATGTTCCTTCCTGTTAAAAATGGTTTTTTACTTTTTAGAATAGAAGCACTTGAAGAGGAAATGAATATTTTAACATTCTGAGAATCATATAGATTTTTTAATTGTATTTCATAATCTTTATGATAAGTAATTTCATCAAAAAAAAGATATATTTTTTGGGCGAATTTTATTTTGTGAATTTTTCTATACTCATCCACAATTTCCAATATTGTTTTCTTAACTAAATTATAATCATCTAAGCTGATATAAAATATATTAATCGGATTAATATCAAATTCATCGATCATTTTTTTTATTAACATTTTCATTAAAGTAGTTTTACCGACTCTTCTTAATCCAGTTAAAATAACAATTGGTTTTTGATTTAATGATTTTTCTAATGTGCCTAAAGAATTCTGACGATTAATAAAGTCATATAGAAAAGAATTATCTTCCCACCATGGATTATATCTATAATACAATTCTTCCATAAAACACTTAATTTTTGAATGTAATATACGATGCTATCGTATAATATCAAAGATAATTATTCGATGCCATCGTATAATTAGGAATTATTTCTTAATTCAACTATTGTTTTGGGAAATTGTTAATAAAATATAAAGTGAGATAATAATAATTAATTCCGAACAAAACGAAATAAATTAGGCTGACTCGTAAATAAGATTTTAAAATTCATTATTTACAATTAAAGTCAGCCCAAATAAAGTTTAACTAAATGTTGAATTTGATAAGCATTTAACTTTTGCAATCAACAAAAAACAAACTTTCTACATTACCAACGCCATAATTGCTTTTTGAACATGTAATCTATTTTCTGCTTCATCAAAAATTACACTGTTGGAAGAATCTGCAACTTCATCAACAACTTCATCACCACGATGAGCTGGTAAGCAATGCATAAACAGATAATCTTCTTTTGCATGTTTTACTAATTCTGGATTAACCTGATACTTCATGAATTTTTTCTTTCTCTCTTCAGCTTCTTTTTCTTGTCCCATACTTGCCCAAACATCTGTATAAATTACATCCGCATTTTTAATTGCTTCAATCGGATCTTCAAGAATTTCAATTTTACTTCCCATGTATTTTGCATTTTCCATTGATTCTTTCACAACAAAATCTAAAGGTTTGTATCCAGATGGAGATGCAATTGATATATCCATTCCAACTTTTGAACAACCATGCAATAAACTGTGAGCCATATTATTGCCATCACCTATGTATGCTAATTTTAATCCACGCAATGTTCTTTTCTTTTCTAAAACGGTAAATAAATCTGTTAGAACTTGACATGGATGATGTAAATCTGTTAATCCATTTATTACAGGAATTGAACCATAAGTTGCTAAATCAATCACATCTTGATGATCAAAAGTTCTAATCATGATGCCATCTAAATATCTTGAAAGAACTTTTGCAGTATCTGAAACACTTTCACTTTTTTTCAATTGAAGATCGTTCTGGTTGAAATAAAGTCCAATTCCACCAAGTTCATAAATTCCAACTTCAAATGAAACGCGTGTTCTTGTTGAAGGTTTGGAAAATATCATCCCAAGTTTTTTCCCTTCAAGTACGTGGTGCTTCTTTCCAATTAATCTTTCTTGCTTTAATGAAGCGCTTAAATCAAATATCTGATAAATTTCTTCCAGAGTTAAATGATTAATTTCAATCAGACTTTTTCCTTTCATGTTAATTGCCATGTTCCACCTTTTAGTTATTAATAAAGTTTTTCATAATTAATTTTTTTGTTTTCTTTTATGATCCAATATGATGATTTTCCATCACGAAAATTTGTATCAAGAAATTTTTTACCAAATATTTTTGCTAAAATTCCAATTGGTAAAAGCACAAAGTAAAAAAGTATAATTAGAATAAATCGTGAAACTAACCAGCCAAGTGCAAAAGCAAAACCCATCCATACTTTATAAGTTGTTCTCAAAAATTTTGGATTGATTAATGCAAACATCAACAACAAAATTCCAATCACATCAAAGATAATTCGAAGATTAACTAATGTATTTTTCCAGTGGAATAAAATCCCAAGCAGTAAAAAAATACCGCCAATCATTAATCCAAATTTTTTTAATGATTTCGCTGATACATCTAAAGCTGATAACTCATTTTTTACATCTTTAATCCAACTCATACTTTTGCTTCCAATCTATTTCATCATGAAATTCTGGTTGTTCTTCTTTATAAAGAATAAAATTACCAAGTGTTAAAATGTCAATCTCCGTTCTCATAAAACATTTATAAGCATCGAGTGGAGATTCTACAATTGGTTCACCACGTACGTTAAATGATGTATTCACAATTACTGGGCAACCTGTTTTCTCATAAAATCTTTCTATTAATCTATGATAAACAGGATTATCTTTTTTATTTATTGTTTGAACACGTGCTGAATAATCAACATGTGTTACTGCAGGAATTTCAGAACGAACGATATTTAATTTTTCAATTCCCCATAATTTTTTTTGTTCTTCAGTCATCGGGAATTGTTTTTCTTTCTTTACTTCTGCAACCAAAAGCATGTATGGACTTTCTCGATCAAGTTCAAACCAATCCGAAACTTTTTCTGCTAAAACAGTTGGCGCAAATGGACGAAAACTTTCTCTAAATTTTATTTTGAGATTCATTTTCTTTTGCATTTCAGGATTACGTGCATCACCAATAATTGAGCGTGCACCTAATGCTCTTGGTCCAAATTCCATTCTTCCATTGAACCAACCAATTATTTTTCCATCAGAAATTTCATCTGAAATTTTTTCAATTAATTCTTCTTGAGATACTTTGTGTGCTGGAATTTTATGTTTCTCTAAAAACTTTTCTACTTGTTCATCACTGTATTCTGTCCCAAGATAAGAACCATGCTGAACATCACGATTATTTTTTTCAATTAATTTACTATCAAAATACATGTAATAAGTTGCAAGTGCAGAACCTAAAGCTCCACCAGCATCACCAGCCGCAGGTTGAATCCATATATCATCAAAAATATTTTCTCTCAGTAATTTTCCATTACCAACACAATTTAACGCAACTCCACCAGCAAGACATAAATATTTTTCATTTGTAACTTTCTTAACATGACGTGCCATTCGAATCATTATTTCTTCAGTAACATCTTGAAGTGATCGAGCTAAATCCATTTCTCTTTGAGTTAAATTTGTCTCTGGTTTTCTTGCAGGTCCATCAAACAATTCTGCAAATTTTTCATTGGTCATCGTTAAGCCAGTGTTGTAATTAAAATATTCCATATTCATTTTGAATGAGCCATCTTCTTTAAGATCAATTAGATGATTATAAATTTTGTCAACATATTTTGGCTCACCATATGGAGCTAATCCCATTACTTTGTATTCACCGGAATTAACTTTGAATCCTGTGAAATATGTAAATGCAGAATAAAGAAGTCCTAACGAATGTGGATAATGAAGCTCAGAAAGAATTTCAATTTTATTTTCATTGCCAACACCAAAAGAAGAAGTTGCCCACTCACCTACTCCATCAATAGTTAAAAAAGCTGCGCGACGAAATGGTGATGGATAAAATGCCGAAGCTGCATGTGATTCATGATGTTCAGGAAAAAGAATTTTCCCTTTGTAATTAAGTTCTGAAGAAATTAAATCTTGCATCCATAATTTTTCTTTCAACCATAAAGGCATTGACATAAGAAAAGATTTTAATCCTTTTCCCGGATAACTTAGATATGTTTCTAAAATCCGATTGAACTTAATAATTGGTTTATCATAAAATGCTACAGCATCAAGATCATCAACTTTGACTTTGCCATAATCAAGACAAAATTGAATTGCTCTTTTCGGAAAATTATGATCATGTTTGATTCTTGTAAATCTTTCTTCTTGAGCTGCAGCAATTATTTCACCATCTTTAATTAAAGATGCAGCAGAATCATGATAGTATGCTGAAATTCCTAAAATTATTTTGCTCATTCAATTCTTTTCTAAATTATCAAAAAAACATCGCAAAGTTACTTCATTACAATTATTCATGAAAATTAATTTAAAACTATTCTTGTTCCGCAATTTTCTTTTTGCAATTCCTCTTGAGTTGTTATGATTGCTTCACGACCTGTTTTTTCAACGAACTCAACAGCTGCTAAAATTTTTGGTCCCATACTTCCAGAACCAAATTCACCATTCTCATAATATTTTCTTGCATCTGCAACAGTGACTTTATCAAGTGCCATTTGATTTGGTTTATTAAAATTGATATAAGCTTTTGGAACATCTGTAATGATACAAAACAAGTCTGCATTAATTTCAATTGCTAAAAGTGCAGAAGCCAAATCTTTATCAATTACTGCTTCAATGGCTTCAAGATAACCAGTATCACTATGCCAATAAACTGGAATTCCTCCTCCACCAGCACCAATAACGATATGACCTTTATCAACCAAATCTCTAATTACTTGATTATTCATTACTTCTAAAGGTTTTGGAGAAGCAACAACTCTTCGCCATCCTCTTTTACGAGCATCTTCTTTGAATACCCAATCATTTGCTTTACTTAATAATTCGGCTTCTTCTTTTAAGTAATAAGGTCCAATTGGTTTTGTTGGATTTTGAAATGCTGGATCATTAATATCAACAAGTACTTCTGTGATAACTGCAATTACATTTTTTTTAATCTTAGCATTGTTTAACGCATTTCTCATTTGGCGATCAATCATGTAACCGATTCCACCTTGGGAATCGGCTACACAAATATCGAGTGGCATTTTAGGAATTTTATATTCTTTATAACCTGCTTCATTGCGCAAAAGAATATTTCCAACTTGTGGACCATTTCCATGAGTTAAAACAAGTTCCCAACCATCTTTTACCCATGGAATTAATTTTTCACAAGTATCGAGTGTATTTTTTTCCTGTTGTTCTATTGTTCCAACTTCATCAGCACGAAGTAATGCATTCCCACCAAATGCAACTACTGCTACTTTTTTCATAACAAACCTTTTTGTTTTAGAATTGTTTCCAAAGTAACGTCACCAATTTCATCAAGTTCATACATAACTCTTGTATTTGGTTTGTTTATTTTTAGAATTCTTCCTAAGTCAATTGGAGTTCCGATAATAACAGAATCACAATCAGTTCTATTAATTGTTTCTTCAAGATCTTTAATTTGTTTTTCTCCATAACCCATAGCAGGTAGAAGCACACCAATATTTGGATATTTTTTATATGTCTCAGAAATTGAATCAACTGTAAATGGACGAGGATCAACAATTTCTTTTGCACCGAGTCTTTGAGCAGCTACAGTTCCAGCTCCATATTTCATTTCTCCGTGTGTCAAGGTTGGACCATCTTCAACAACTAATACACGTTTACCTTTAATCAATTCTGGATTATCAACTGTAAGTGGTGAATTAGCATCTATTACAATTGCAGTTGGATTTACTTCTTTAACATTTTTATGAACTGTTTCTATTCCTTCTTTTGATGCAGAATCAACTTTGTTAACAATAACAACATCAGCTAATCTTAAACTTGTATTACCTGGATAATATCTTAATTCATGTCCTGGACGATGTGGATCTGTAACTGTAATAGTTAAATCTGGTTTGTAAAATGCGAAGTCATTATTGCCACCATCCCACAAAATTATATCAGCTTCTTTTTCTGCTTCTCTTAAAATTGCTTCATAATCAACACCAGCATAAATTACTCCACCACGAGCAATATGTGGTTCATATTCTTCAATCTCTTCAATTGTGCAATTATGCTTCTTTAAATCATCAATTGATGCAAATCTTTGAACTTTTTGTTTTACCAAATCTCCATAAGGCATTGGATGACGAATAGCAACGACTTTCTTTCCTGCTTGTTGTAATAATTTTACAACTTTACGTGATGTTTGAGATTTTCCACAACCAGTTCTAACCGCTAAAACTGCAACAACTGGTTTTGTACTTTTGATCATTGTTTCTTCTGCACCGAGTAATCTAAAAGAAACTCCAGCTGCATTAACAATTGATGCTTTTGTCATAACATATTCAAAAGGAACATCTGAATAAGAAAAAACAACTTCATGAACATTTAATTCATGAATTAACTTTACTAAATCTTTTTCTTCATAAATTTTGATTCCATTTGGATAAAGTTTTCCGGCTAATTCTGCAGGATAAACTCTTCCTTCAATATTTGGAATTTGTGTAGCCGTAAATGCAACGACATTATAATTTTCGTTATCTCTGAAAAAGACGTTGAAGTTATGAAAATCACGTCCAGCTGCACCCATAATTAATACATTTCTTTTTGACATAATTAACCTCGCTTTGTTTTGTT
>Ga0272446_1001117_pt1 | contig 40130 bp, 31 predicted proteins | sample YNPCB0061_FD_194587 | JGI IMG/M metagenome (GOLD analysis project Ga0272446, IMG submission 194587) | Hot spring microbial mat communities from Yellowstone National Park, WY, United States - YNP-CB-006-1 | ecosystem: Environmental > Aquatic > Thermal springs > Hot (42-90C) > Sediment | place...
TACCCCCATTTTCGCTCTCGCACGCTTCGATCTGATTCTGCCTCTCCGAATCCTTCTCCTTGTGATGAGCGGACTCTCCGCTGCTACCGCCATCCTGCTCTACCGCCTGATCGGCAAAGTGTTCGCGCCCGCCATTGGGGCAATTGCTGCCATGTATTGGGCATTCAGCCAGGAGGTTCTGATCCAGGTTTATCAGCAGGGATTGGAGACCGGCATCGCGGCATTTTTCATCGTTCTGCTTGTCTACAAACTCTATCAATTCGAAAAATCGTGGAGAAACCACCCGGTCACCGCCAGACAACTGGCAGCGCTGGGGGGTATTGCCGTGCTGGTCATATTCAGCCGGCTGGACCTGGTGTTCCTGGCTGGCATGGCAGGCATCTGGATCGTGTTCCGCAAACATGCCATGCGCTACCTGCTCCCGCTCGATATGGTGAGCATTGCCGTTTCGGCTCTGCTCGCCGTCATTTTTTTTGTCACCTTCAAAGAATATTACAAGTTTTCCAGCCTGGCAGTTCGCCTGGTGGCGCTGGCATGGTTGATCAAACTTCCCGCTGCGTATCTTTTCGGTCTTTATCAGCGTGCATCTATGCGGTCGCTGAGCCGCCTGCTCAAACGGCTGGCAGGGTTTACGCTCAGTGTTTCTGCCATTCTGGGGGCGGCGTTGATGCTCGTCTCAACAATGAAACGTTATGACGGGTTTCTGGCCACTTTCCTCGTCAACGACCTGCTCCTGACCCTGTTTTTGCTCTCCTCGTACCGTCTGGGAATATGGGGGCTGAGGGATGGCTTCCAAGCCGCAGAAGATGAACCTCCTCCGCTGAAACTGCTTGCTATACACTGGAAAACCTGGCTGACAGAAGGAGCGGTATATTACGGTATCGTCGGCGGAGCGCTGGCTGCTTACATGCTCTGGAACCGATTTGCCTTTGGCACATTTTCCCCCGTCAGCGGACAGATCAAACGCTGGTGGGGCTCTCTCGATGGCAAGGTTTATGGCGGCTCCGCGCAGAACGTGATCACCTTCTTCGGCATGGACTACCGTGGCGAGGGCAATGCCTGGCATCCCGCATCCAATCTCCTCGGTGGTTGGGCGCGAAGTCTGCAAGCGCCTGGTCTATCAGAAGACCAGCGTTACCTGCTCCTGCTCGCAGTCTTCGCGCTGGTTTTTTATCTCCTCCTCTGGATTGATAAACACAAGGCGAAGAACGCCATCGTTCAACTCGGCATCCTCCCCCTCTTCTGCGCCGCGTGGATCCAGGTGCTGTCCTATCACATTACGGGCTACTCCGCCTTCAAGGAATGGTACTGGACAACACAATTGCTCACCGTCGTCATCGTCCTGAGCCTGATCGCGGGAATGCTTTACCAGCCCCTCCGCAGATTCCCTGCTTCCCAGGCCGCCCTTTGGCTGGTCGCTCTCGCCGTGGGACTCAGCATGGGCGCCTCCTACTGGACCTACATCCAGCGCACCATGCCCTACGGCGGGCCCTTTGCCGGCGCCCCCTACAACGACATTGCCGCCTTCCTCGAAACCCACACCGAACCCGGCAGCATAATCGGCATGACCGGCGGCGGCAACGCGGGCTACTTCATCACCGACCGCACCATCGTTAACATGGACGGCTTAATCAACAGTTACGAATACTTCCAACTTCTTAAAAAGGGACAGGCGGGCGCTTACCTCGCCAAAATCGGCATGGATTATCTCCTCGCAAACATGAATATCCTCAACCAACTCCCTTACAATGGGCAATACACCCCCTACATCGAATGGATGGACATCCGCTACGGAGGCAAATACCTCGTGCGCTACCACCCCACCCCGCAACAATGACGCCGCATCTTTCCCCGCCGAAACCCGATTCCGTTACAATGAGCCTGAACCATGCCTGAAAAAAGACGTCCCTTCAGTGTAACCCTGCTCCTATGGATGGTGTTATTGCTAACAGTCTGGGGCGCAACCCGCCTTGCGGCGGCGCTGCGCTGGTGGACGGTGCTGTCGGAGTTTGAATCCAGCCTGAGCGTGTTGTATCTTTCAGTCACAGGGGCAGGCTGGGGGGCGGTCGGAGGCGTTCTTATCGCGGGAATCCTGCGGCGGAGAGGCTGGGCGGCACCGGGCGCGGCTGTGTTCGTCCTGCTTTGGCTGATAGAATACTGGGTCGAACGGCTTTTCTTCGAGACCTCCCGCGCCAACCTGCCCTTTGCATTGACAGGCTCTCTGCTGGCAATCGCGCTGACATGGACACTGGCAAACCTTCCAGCAACCAAAACGTATTTCACACAAAGTGAGGCACATGAGCAATCAGTTGAAAAACCAGATACTGCATGAGAAACGCGCCCGTTCAAGGCTGGGCGGCGGGCAGGAGCGCATCGAAGCGCAACACAAAAAAGGACGACTGACCGCGCGGGAACGGATTGACCTGCTGCTCGATAAAGGATCGTTCCGCGAGATAGACGCATTCGTTCAGCATCGCACACACGATTTTGGGCTCGACAAACAAAAGTTCATGAGCGACTCAGTGGTGACCGGCTGGGGGACTATCGAAGGACGGCTGGTGTACGTTTTCTCGCAGGATTTCACCGTATTCGGCGGGAGCCTGGGCGAGGTACACGCCGAAAAAGTCTGCAAAATCATGGATATGGCGATGAAGAACGGCGCGCCCATCATCGGTTTGAATGACTCTGGCGGAGCGCGCATTCAGGAGGGGGTGGTGTCGCTGGCAGGGTATGCCGATATTTTCCTGCGTAACACACTGGCTTCCGGCGTCATCCCGCAGATTTCCGCCATCATGGGACCGTGCGCCGGCGGCGCGGTTTATTCACCAGCGCTGACCGATTTCATCTTCATGACGCGCAACACGTCTTACATGTTCGTGACGGGACCTGATGTGGTGAAGGCGGTGACTCACGAGGAGGTGACGCAGGAGGAGTTGGGCGGCGCGAGTGTGCATTCTGAAAAATCGGGGGTGTGTCACGTCGCCGCCGACAGCGAGGCAGACACGTTGTATCTCATCCGCAAACTGCTTGGCTACCTGCCGCAAAACAACATGGAAGACCCGCCTTTTGTGCCAACCGGCGATGACCCGCTGCGCATGGACGATACCCTGAACGACATCATCCCCGACGACCCAAATAAACCGTACGACATGAAGGATGTCATCCGTCTGATTGTGGATAACGGTCAATTTTTCGAAATTCACGAGAACTATGCGCAGAATATCGTTGTGGGGTTCGCACGGTTGGGCGGTCACTCCATTGGGATTGTGGCAAACCAGCCTGCCGTTCTGGCTGGCGTGCTGGATATTGACGCGAGCGAGAAGGCGGCGCGTTTCGTCCGCTTTTGCGATGCGTTCAATATTCCGATTTTGACGCTGGAGGACGTGCCCGGCTTTTTGCCCGGCACCTATCAGGAACATAATGGCATCATCCGCTCGGGCGCGAAATTGCTATATGCCTACTGCGAAGCAACCGTCCCCAAACTGACAGTCATCACCCGCAAGGCATACGGCGGCGCCTACGACGTGATGAGCAGCAAGCACATTCGCGGCGATTTCAACATTGCCTGGCCCTCCGCCGAAATCGCAGTGATGGGACCGGACGGAGCGGTCAACATCATTTTCCGCAAGGAGCTGGAGAAAGCCAAAGACCCCGCCCAACGCAAGGCTGAACTGGTGGCGGAATACCGCGAGAAATTCGCCAGCCCCTACGTGGCGGCAGAACGCGGTTACATTGACGATGTCATCGAGCCAAAGGAGACCCGTCCGCGCCTGATCAACGCGCTGGAAATGCTGAGCAACAAGCGCGACTCCAACCCGGCTAAGAAGCATGGGAATATTCCGCTGTGAGAGGTAGAGAGGTAAACAAGTAGACAGGTAAACACGTAAAACCTGTGCACAGGTATACCTTTACACATCCTTGGGAGCGTACATGTTCAAAAAAGTATTAGTCGCCAACCGCGGCGAGATTGCGGTACGCATCATCCGCGCCTGCCGTGAACTGGGCATCGAAACCGTCGCTGTCTTTTCGGAGGCAGACCGGCACGCCCTGCACGTCCGCTATGCGGATGAGGCATATTTACTCGGACCGGCGCCCTCGCGCGAATCGTATTTGCGGATGGATAAGATTCTCGCAATTGCCAAAAAATCGGGGGCAGATGCGATCCATCCCGGTTATGGCTTTCTGGCAGAGCGCGAGGATTTCTCCGCTGCGTGCGAAGAGATGGGGATTGCCTTCATCGGTCCCAAGCCCTCTGCCATTGCGGCAATGGGAGATAAGATGACTGCCCGCAACACGGTCATGGCGGCGGGGGTGCCGGTTGTGCCGGGCACCGAAGGCGAGGGATCGCTCTCCGACGAGGAACTGCTCGCTGTCGCACCACAAATCGGCTTCCCGCTGCTCATCAAAGCCACAGCGGGAGGCGGCGGAAAAGGCATGAGGGAAGTCAAAAGCCTGGAGGAAATGCCGACACTGCTGCAGTCGGCGAGACGCGAAGCGGAATCGGCGTTTGGCGACGGCAATGTGTATTTGGAGAAACTGGTCGAGGGGGCGCGTCACATCGAAATCCAAATCCTGGCAGATGCGCATGGCAACGTCATCCATCTGGGCGAACGCGAATGTTCTCTTCAGCGCAGGCATCAAAAACTGCTCGAAGAAGCCCCCTCGCCCGAATTGGACGATGAACTGCGGGCACGCATGGGAGCCGTGGCAGTCAAAGCCGCGCAGGCAGTCAATTACATCAACGCCGGAACCATCGAATTCCTGCTCGATAAAGAGCACAACTTTTACTTCCTGGAGATGAACACTCGTTTACAGGTGGAACATCCCGTCACCGAGATGGTCACAGGCATTGACATTGTGAAGGAGCAAATTCGCATCGCGCGCGGACGGGCGCTCAGTTACCGGCAGGAGGATGTGCATTTCAACGGTCATGCCATCGAATGCCGCATCAACGCCGAAGATCCCTACAGCAACTTCATGCCGTCCACCGGGCGCATCACCCACAGCCTGTTGCCCACCGGTCCCGGCGTGCGCGTGGATACAGGCGTTTACCCCGGCTTCGAAATTACGCCATTCTACGACCCGATGATTGCCAAACTCATCGTGTGGGGTGAGACGCGGGCGCAAGCCATTTTGCGAATGCGCCGCGCGCTGGAAGAATATCGCATCGTGGGTGTGCGCACCAACATTCCCTTCCACCAAACCCTGATGGACTCTCACCGTTTTATGGGCGGGCAGTACGACACGCGCTTTGTGGAAGAACGCTTCTCGATGGACGAGGCAGAAGAAAACCGCAAAAACCAGGATGAAATCGCTGCCCTGTTAGCCACGCTGGTGGCGCATCAAGCCACCGAACGTTCGGCTCAAATCGTCCGACGCAACGAACGCGATACCAGCAATTGGAAGTGGGTTGGGCGCTGGGAAAGAATGCACAGGTAAACCGCCATGAAATACGTTGCAACAATCGGTAACAGAGACTTTCTCGTCGAGATAATTGATGACCGCCACGTCAGCATTGACGGCAAAACCTATGAGGTGGATTTCGTCTCAGTCAGTGGACAACCGGTCTATTCCTTGATTGTGGACGGCAAATCACACGAGGCATACGTGAGCGAAAGCGACGAAGGCTGGCAGGTGCTTCTGCGCGGGCGGCTCTACCCTGTCAAAGTGCAGGATGAGCGCGAAAAACGCCTGAAAGCGGCGGCAGGCGGCGGCGTGGCAGAGAGCGGCGAGTTCCATCTCAAAGCGCCCATGCCCGGCCTGGTGGTGGCTGTCCCTGTGAAAGAGGGGCAGCAGGTCAAAAAAGGACAGGTGCTGGTAATTCTCGAATCTATGAAGATGCAAAACGAATTGAAATCGCCCCGCGACGGAACAGTTGCCCGCATCCGTATCCGGGCGGGCGAAAGCGTCGAACAAAAACAACCGCTGCTCAGCGTGCAATAATGCAGGAAACTGAAGCCAAGTTCTACGTGTCAGATTTGGAACGCATACGGAGGCGTCTCCAGGCTTTGGAGACGTCTTTGATTCAGGAGCGCGTGCTGGAAATCAACCTGCGCTTCGACCTGCCCGGCGGCAGACTCCGCTCCGAAGGGCGCGTGCTGCGCCTGCGGCAGGATACCCAAACACGCCTGACCTACAAAGGCGCCAGCGAAAACCGACAGGGCGTTTTGGACCGCACCGAGATTGAGTTTAGCGTGAGCGATTTTGAAAAGGCAAAACAATTTCTCGAAGCGCTTGGGTATCAGCCATTGTTCTATTACGAAAAATACAGAACAACCTGCGAACTCGCCGGCTGCCATATCATGCTCGATGAACTGCCCTACGGCACATTTGTGGAAATCGAAGGCGAGACCATCGAAGCAATCCAATATGCCGCCGAAAAACTCGCCCTCAAATGGGAGTGCGCCATTCCCGCCAGTTATCACGTCCTTTTCGACAGGCTTTGCAGGAAATACCCCTCCCTCGACCCAGCCACCCTTTCCTTTGCCGCCCTGCAAGGGATAAACGTCACCGCTGAAGATCTTTCCGTCCGTGCGGCAGATGCCTGATGCAAAACACCTGGGCAATGAGACAAAACTCCCAGCCGCCGGCATTGAATTTCACATCAAAACAACGTATACTGACTTTATTGTTTCTCTCTCTGCCAAAGGAAAGGATACCCCATGCACTCCCATAACCACCCGATGAATTGTATCGTCCCGCCGCACATGCTCGAAGCCATTGCCTCTAACGGCACCCCCACCCAAAGGGACATGGCTGTTCAAACTCTGGTCGCCTCCGCAGAGATGCGCGGCAGGCGGCTTGCCCTCTCCGATTACATCCCCGCCGCCATGCGCCAAGCCATCAGCGGCGGAAAAAGCCGCTTCATCTATGACGCCAAAAACGGCGTCAGCCTGCCCGGCACACTCGTCCGTCAGGAAGGGGGCGCCCCCACCTCCGACGCCGCAGTCAACGAGGCATACGATGGCAGCGGCGCCACTTACGACCTTTACAAAGACGTGTACAGCCGCGAGTCGATTGACAACAACGGCATGCAGTTGAAATCCACCGTTCACTACCGCAAAGGGTACGACAACGCCTTCTGGAACGGCGAGCAAATGGTCTATGGCGACGGCGACGAAGACCTGCCCGAAGAAGACCGCCTGTTCAACCGCTTCACCATCTCCATTGACATTATCGGTCACGAACTGACGCACGGAGTCACCCAGTTCGAAGCCAAACTCGTGTACTCCTACCAGCCCGGCGCACTGAACGAATCCATGTCCGACGTATTCGGCTCGCTCGTCAAACAACGCGTCCGCAATCAAACCGCCGCCCAGGCAGACTGGATCATCGGCGAAGGGTTGTTCACGCCCAATGTCAAGGGAGTCGGCATTCGGTCCATGAAAGAGCCGGGCACCGCCTACAACGACCCGGTCCTCGGCAAAGATCCCCAGCCCGCTCACATGAAAGACTACGTCAACACCACCAGCGATAACGGCGGCGTTCACATCAACTCTGGCATCCCCAACCGCGCTTTCTACATCGCCGCTATGGAACTCGGCGGCTACGCCTGGGAGAAAGCCGGTCAAATCTGGTACGTTACCCTGCGCGACAAACTAACCGCCAACTCCCAATTTCAGGATTGCGCCAACCTCACCTACCTCACCGCTGGCGAACTCTTCGGAAACGGCAGCCTGGAACAACTCGCCGTGAAAAAGGGATGGGCAGACGTGGGCATCACTGTGGACGGCAGCACCCCGCCTCCTCCCCCGCCCGAACCGGGCAGCGGCTGCCTTGAATCTCTCCTCCGCTTCATCGGAGCCGCACCCGCCAAATCGAGATCGTCATGAAAGTCGAAAAAATCAAATTCGAGCGCAGCGGCGGCTTTGCTGGCATTCGCCTTGCCGCCCAAATCGAATTGGACGACCTGCCTGAAGACCAGCGGCGCGAAATCCTTGACCTGCTGGACGAGCTGGACTTCGACGAACTGCCCAAAAAACTCGGCGACCGCGCCCCCGTCCCCGACGAATTTACCTACACCATCTCGGTGGAGGGGGACGATAAAGAATACACCGTATCTGCCGGTGGAACTGCCCTGCCTGCCCGCATGCACTCGTTAATCGAAATATTGGAAGGCATCGCCAAAAGGCAAATGAGAAAACGCCAGCGAGACGAGTAAAAACAAAACCGCCCCTGCACAAACCGGGGAAAGTGCGCTAGAGAGCGCACAATACGCCCCGCGTAAGAGACGTTCTCAAACGTCGGCAAACGTCCCGAAGGTCCCCGGAAAGAAACCGCTCAAACGCTAAAACCTTCGGGACGATGCGTGACATCAGTAAACGTAGTTAAGGCGGGGGCCACGGAATAACCGCCGGCTGCGAAAAACCGTGCTTCTCAACAGTGTACAACTTCCCTGAAGAGGGCTGGGAACACCCCGCCTCATCCTTGACCGTGTAACTGGTGCTGAATTGATCCGGGTACGAATCCGTCCACCAGCGATACGCGCCGTTTTGGCACACGAACAACTCCAGCAGATAACCACGGTCGTCGTCTTTGGTCATTTCCACTCGCTCCCAGGTAATCGTCACTTTGTCGCCGTTCCGCACCGCTGTGACATTCCTCGGCGGACCGTACATATTGCTCCCAATGGATTGCAGGTTCAGTTCTTTGTACGCAATCTGAGAAATATCCCCTACCACATCCACCACAGAGGGGGCAACCCAGCAAAAATAGTTCAACTTGTCGAATTTGACGTACAGCCATTTGCTGTAAATGAATCGCCCGCGGACGGTTCCCGTATCGCCGGGATATAAATCCGCGGCATGCAGATATGCCTTCGATGGACCGTATCGGCAGTGCGCCTGCTTGTTGACCGTCACGGTTGGGAAGGCGTAGGTGGGGGTGGCGGTAACGGTGGGAGTCAGCGTCAGAGTAGGGGTCAGGGTTTCGGTAGGGGTGAGCGTGAGGGTGGGGGTAAAGGTATAGGTCGGCGTAAAAGGCGGAGTGGTGGTGGGCGTTTCTGTCCACGAAGCGGCGGTGGCGGTCTCCTGCGCTTCAGCCGATGGCAAATTACAGGAAACAGCCGTAAATATCATCAGAATGACGAACAAAGCCAGTTTTGTCATGGAAGTTCTCCGTTCAGCGCATCAAAGAACGTGTTCTACGCAAAGTTTTGAGTAAATGCCAGGATGTTTTTACCAAGCGCCTCGTTATTGTAGCCGCCTTCCATCACAATGACAGTAGGATATTCGAGGGAGGCGATCCGCTTCCCAATTTCACAGATGCCCTGGGTGGATACTTTGATTGTGCCGAGCGGGTCTTCGGCGTAAATATCCATACCAGCCGAAACAACCAGCGCGGCAGGCTTGAACACGCGGATTAACTCCAATGCCCGGTTGAGCGTTTGCAGGTATTCGGTATCGCCCGTTCCACGGGAGAGCGGAAAGTTGTGATGAAAGCCCAACCCCCTGCCCCTGCCGCGCTCATCGGCAAAGCCAACAAAATGCGGATACTCGAAGTCGGGGTCGGCATGGATGGAGATTGTCAGTACGTCATCGCGCTCGTAGAAGATGTCTTGTGTGCCGTTGCCGGCGTGATAGTCCACATCGAGGATGGCAACCCGTCCCTTCACAGAAAGCCAGTTCGCGGCAACAGCAGCGTTGTTGATGAAGCAGTATCCGCCGGCGTAATCTTTCCCAGCGTGATGACCGGGCGGCCGGCACAACGCAAACGCCGAGCGTTCGCCCTCTGCCACAGCCTGCGCCGCGCTCAACGCGCACCAGGCAGAAGCCAGCGCCGCCGCATACGTCCCCTCCACGATGCAGGCGCTCAAATCCATGATGTAGTAACCTGCCAGCCCAAGCAATCCCTTTGGCTTGCGTGGCAGACGACGCAAAGCAAACGTGGAAGGTATCAGCGTGGAGGGGTCTTGGGGGGCAGAAGCCAGCCACTCGGTCCAGGCAGAGGCGAGAAAATCCAGGTAATCCCGGTCATGCACGGCAAGGATGGGGTCGAGTCCAAAATCCAGCGGTTCGCAAATTTCCGTCCACGCTGCGCCGCGCAAAGCGTTCAGTATCCGCTCCATGCGTTCGGGGTTTTCAAGATACGGCACGCGCAACCCGCCATCGAAGACTTCAAATGGCGGGTTGTGGCGGCGGTGGGTTTCGGAATAAAATATTTTCATAACGTCTCCGTAAGATGTGAGACTTGAATTGTATCAATAGTGCGGAGGAAAAATGGAACTCTTCGAAGCGATTTACACCAGACAAACACAAGGGAAGGTCAAGCCCGACCCGCTCCCGCGCGAGACCATTGAAAAACTGCTGGGAGCGGCAGTGCAGGCGCCCAATCACTACAAGGTGCGCCCCTGGCGGTTTGTAGTTTTGACCGGCGACGGGCGCAAACGCCTGGGAGATGTCATGGCCGCCTCACAAGCGGACCGTAAGCCGGATCTGCCGCCCGAAGCCCTGGACAAAACCCGCGCCTTGCCGCTCCGCGCGCCGGTTGTCATTGCCGTCGGCGTGGACAAGCCTGCCGAAGAGAAGGTGCTGGAAATCGAAAACATCTGCGCGGCGGCGGCAGCCTGCCAGAATATTTTGCTCGCCGCTCATGCGCTGGGGCTGGGCGCCATCTGGCGCACCGGCGAATGGGCGCGCGACCCGAAGGTCAAGGAATTTTTAGGCTTCGCGCCAGACCAGCACATCGTGGGGTTCATCTACGTTGGGTATCCCGAATTTTCCCCCGAACCGCACCAGAGACCGTCGTTTGAAGATCGAACGGTTTGGGTAGAGTAACCCGCTAGATAGAAAAAGAGCGATGAGATTTTTTATCTCATCGCTCTTTTTCTATTTCAAGCCCATCTCTTTCAGCAGTTCCACCATCAGGTCGGGGCGGTCGGTGATGATGCCATCCACGCCCCACTCAATGTACTGCCGCATCAGAGCAGGGTCGTCCACCGTCCACGGTTCGACCTTGATGTTCTTCCTGTGCGCCTCGCGGATAAAGCGCTTCGTCATGATAGGGATGTTGTACGATTCCGCCGGGTCATAAGGCGGCTGAATTGCCTGATAACCTGGCGCAACCAACCCGCTGAGAAAGAGTTTGCCGAAGAGGACGAATTTCGTCACCTCGCCGCGTGAAGCGGAGGTGGCAACCTCCGCACAGGTGGCGCGGAAAGTTTGCATGACCTCATCATGGAAGGACGCGACCAGAACTTTAGACTCCATACCATAACGGCGAATCAGGTCACATAACGGTTGTTCGACGGGGATGCTGCTGCGCTTAATTTCGATGACATAGCGCATTTGCGGGAAGCGCTCGAACACTTCAGCCAGCGCCGGCACCGTGATTCCCTGCCCGCGAAAAGGAAAGGTTGCGCCGCCATCCGGCGACCAATCATAAGCGGCGTCGAGACTCTTCAATTCTTCGAGCGTCATCTCTTCGATGAGACCTGTCCCGTTGGTGGTATCGTCCACAGTTTCATCGTGCATCAAAACAATATGACCGTCCTTCGTGATGTGCGCGTCCATCTCGAGCACGTCTGCCCCAATCTCGACGGCTTTTTCGAACGCAAAGAGCGTATCGCCGGGCCACACCCCATCGCCGCCCTGATGGGCAATCACCAGCGGAGAAGTCGCCCCGGCGTAATAGGGGTGCGAAGGCGCGCCCGGCGTAAAGACAAGCAGCAACAGCAAAATAAACAAACCAAAAATGAGAATGATGCGCAGCGGGTTGAGTTTCATGTCCATGCTCCTGTGTGAAGTGGCGCAATTGTATCCCGTTTCAAAATTCAGGAAGGAAATCATAATTGACATGCGCCGCCGTTTCACGTATAAAAACATCAATCTTTTCAACGGAGGCGCATATGTACGCAATTCGTCTTGCTGAAGAAGGTCCCAATACAGAACTATCCTGGCTGTTGTTCCTTGCGCTTGCTTTTTTCCTGCTGATCATCATCATCGGGTGGCTGACCAGCCGCCGAGGGGCAGACCAGGCTGAAGTCACGCACGACCCGCGCGTGCATTCCATCTCCCTCCACGATGACCTCACAATCCTCGAAGGCATCGGTCCCAAAGTCGCCCAGGTCTTGAACCAGGCTGGCATCCACTCCTTCGCCGACCTGGCAAAAGCAAACCCCAACGACGTGCAAAAAACCCTCGATGCCGCAGGGCTGCAAATGATGAACCCCGAAGGCTGGATCGAACAGGCAAAACTCGCCGCGAAAGGCGACCTGGATGGCTTGAAAAAATTACAAAACGAACTCAAAGGGGGACGCAAAACCAGATAACCACAAGACCCGGCCGGCGCCGGGTCTTTTTTTGCTCTGGTACAATCGGCTCAATTCACCCGGAGGGAAGCCCATGCGAGCCATTTACGTGGATAAACACATCCCGCGCGTCCTGTTGACAAAAGCCATCGCCCCGCTCTGGAAAGACTTCGTCTGGACGCCCCTCTCCGCCGCCCGTGCAGGGTGGCTGGACGATGTGCCTTTGCCCAGCCCACGCTGGATTCGCGTTCAAAATCAGGCGTGCGGCGTGTGCGCATCCGATATCTCCCTCCTCTTCGTCAAAGCCGACCCATCCATCGCGCCGGCGGCGCTGCCTGGCCTCTCCCGCTTCTACCTCGGACACGAAACCGTCTCCGTCGTGACGGAAGTCGGTCCCGGCGTCACTCGCTTCCGCCCCGGCGACCGCGTCATCATGGACACCCACTTTGCCGGCGCAAACTGTGCGACGCTGGAAATCACTCCCCCCTGCCGTTACTGCGCCGAAGGCGACTATCACTTCTGCACAAACAAATCGGAGCCTGGCTTGCGCGGCATCGGCGGCGGGTTTGGCGATTCCATCGTCACTCACGAGACGGCAATGTACCCGGCGCCCGCCCACCTCACCCAGGATCAAGCCGCCCTCACCGAGCCAATCTCCATCGCCGTGCATGCAGTGCTCCAACACCCGCCCAAGCCCGGCGAGAAAGCCCTCGTCATCGGCGCAGGCATTATCGGTCTGCTCACAACGATGGCGCTGAAAGCATTCTTCCCCCATACCCAAGTCACCACACTGGCGCGTTACCCTCACCAGCAAGAGGCGGCAGAGCGCCTCGGCGCCAATCACATCCTCAAACGCGCCGATTCCGCCACAGTTGCCCGCTTGACGGGCGGCAAATTCTACTCCGCCCCGCTCAACCGCGGCGTCGTCATCGGCGGCTTCGACCTCATCTACGACTGCGTCGCCAACGCCGCCACAACCAACACCGCCCTGCGCTGGGTGCGGGCAGGCGGCACGGTGGTCATGGTTGGCTCACACATGGCGCCCATGCCCAAAATTGACCTGACCCCCATCTGGTATCACAAAGTCACCCTCACCGGCACCTACGGTCACGGCATGGATGAACGAGACGACATCCGCAAACACACCTACGAATGGGTCTTCGACGGCTTCCGACAAAACAAATTCAACATCGAAGGATTGATTACCCAGCGCTTCCCCTTCACAGACTACAAACACGCCCTGCGTCTCGCCGCAAACCACAAGGGACAATCCAACGCCATCAAAGTGATGATGCAGGCATAACCAGAACGTGAACCCTACCGTCGCATCTTCTCCAGCGCCGCTTTCGCCAGCGCATGCAATTCGCGGTCGGCGCGATTGGCGGCAACCTCCTGCAGAGCAGGCAGCGTGCGCGGGTCACCCAACTGTCCCATCGCCTCGATGACGTGCTTTTTCACTTCCCGCTCGGGATCTTTCAACATCTCCAGCAAGACAAGCGCCACACGCGGCTCCTCGATCTTCGGCAAGACATCCACCGAATGGATGCGAATCCACATCTCCGGATGCTCCAACGCTTCCACCAGGACCTCGAAACTTGCCGCCCCAAACCGAACCAGCGCCTCCGCCGACGCCTTTCCCACATCGTGATGCAGGTCGTAGAGCGCCATGCTCAGCGGCTCGATGGCGCGCGGGTCGCCGATTCGCCCAAGCAGAATGGCGGCATATTTGCGGACAGCGCCCTCTCTATCCCTCAGGGCATCAATCAACGGCTCGATGGCGGCGGCGCCCATGTTTTCGATGGCAGTCAGCAAGTCGCCGGCAGCAGTCTCGCGCTCATACCACCAGTATGAATCGCGCAGCGCTTCCATGAGAAAAGGGATGGCAGCAGGGTTTTTTGTGGTTCCCAGCGCTTTTGCCGCCGCCTGCCGCACTTCGATTTTGGGGTCATCGAGCAGGAGGTTGGCAATTTCATCGAAGGTAGAGGGGTCTTTGAACATGCCCAACCCCAAACAGGCGGCAATCCGAACGTCACTTTCTAAGTCTTTGAGGGTATTCAACAGTGCAGGAATTGCCTCCCTGTCGCCAATGCGCCCGAGAGCAAGGGCAGCACGCGCCCGCACGGTATAAAACTCGCCATTCAGTGCGTCCAACAGGGCAGGCACGGCAGGTTTGTCCCTGCGAAGCCCCAGCACATCGGCGGCGCGGGCACGCAAGACGGGATGTCCGTCTGCCAGTGCCTTGAGCAACGCCGGGGTGGCGGAGGGGATGCGGGTAAGAATCTGCTCATAGGTGGCGAGCAGGTTCAGGTCGCGGGTTTGAAGCGCTTCGAGGAGCGCGGGCAGGGCGTCGGCGTCGAGGCGTATTAAGTCTTGCATGGCGCGCTCGCGCAGGGTCGCATCTGTCAATTGAACAATCAGTTTTTTTGCTTCTGCTTGTTTGTTGCCAATGAACCAGGACATGCAGTTATTTTACAATAAAAAAGACGACAGGTTTTGATAGAAAATTGGATGAAAAATCTCTGATATAATGCCCGCCTTGGAGTGAAGAGAGTACACCATGGCGCTTCGGGCGCCATGTATTTTGCCTGTATGCGGCGATACTCGGTACTTCACGAAAGCGCCTATTTGGTGTTCTCTATTGCCACATTTGCGTTAGAGAACGCAAATTACGCAGGGTTTTTGTGATCTACTGATACTTTTATTTTGGAGCAACGATGAAGAAAGAGCAACTACTCGATTTGTATTACCAGATGGTGTTGATCCGCCGTGTAGAAGAGCGCGGCGCGGAACTGTATCAGGCTGGCAAGATCGGCGGCTTTATGCACCTGTACATCGGGCAGGAAGCCGTCTCGACGGGCTTGATTGCGGCGCGTGAGCCGCGCGACCGCGTGATTACCGCTTACCGCGATCATGGCGTGGCGTTGAACTGCGGCATCTCTGCAAACGAAGTGATGGCGGAACTGCTCGGTAAGGCAACGGGCATGTCGAAAGGCAAGGGCGGTTCGATGCACATGGCAAGCGTGGAAAAGAACATGTGGGGCGGACACGCGATTGTGGGCGGTCATCTGCCCATCGCGGCGGGACTGGCGCTCGGCGACCAGTACGCAGGCAATGACAATGTGACGATCTGCATGTTCGGCGACGGCGCAACTAACATTGGTTATTTCCACGAGGCGTTAAATCTGGCAAAGACGTGGGGGCTGCGTGTGTTGTGGGTGTGCGAGAATAATCAGTACGGCATGGGCACGTCTGTTGAGCGCGCTTCAGCGGTAGGTGAGATCCGCCAAAAGGCGGAAGGGTATGCCATGAAGAACAGCGCCGTCAACGGCATGGACGTGATGGCGGTGTATGAGGCGGCGAAGCAGGCGATTGATTATGTCCGCAAGAACGCCGATCCTTACTTCCTCGAAGTGAACACCTATCGCTTCCGCGGGCACTCGATGGGCGACCCTGAGCGCTACCGCAAGGCAGAAGAGGTCAAGCAGTGGCAGGAGAACGACCCCATCGGCATTTTCAACAAGTATCTACTCGATCATAAAATCGCCACCCGCAAGGCGCTGGATGAAATCGAAGCGCGCGTGGAGGAGGAAGTGCAGAAGGCGGTGGAATTTGCCGAAGCCAGCCCCGAACCCGCGCTGGAGGCTTTGTTCGAGGATGTGTATGCGGAATAACCAGTCATCAGTCATCAGTCATCAGTTATCAGTTATCAGTTATCAGTGATCAGTTTTCAGTGTTGTACACTGATGACTGATTACTGAACACTTGCTCATTGAATACTGGAGTTATCATGCCCAAAATCACCATGCGCGAGGCAATCTCGCAAGCCCTGATGGAAGAAATGGACCGCGACCCCGCCGTTTTTATTCTCGGCGAAGAGGTCGGAGTGTGGGGCGGCACGTATGCCGTCACCAAAGGTTTTTACGATAAATATGGACCCCGGCGCGTCAAAGACACACCCATCGCCGAAAACGCCATCCTTGGCGCAGCCATTGGCGCAGCGATGGTCGGTCAGCGCCCCATCGCGGAATTGATGACCATCAACTTCGCTTTCTCAGCGATGGACTACATCGTCAATCAAGCCGCCAAACTGCGCTACATGTTCGGCGGACAGTTCACCCTGCCGCTGGTCATCCGCGCCGTTGGCGGCGGCGGACGCCAGCTTGGCGCGACGCACTCACAAACCCCTGACGCCATCTTCGCGCACTTCCCCGGACTGAAAGTCGTCAGCCCCGGCACGCCCGAAGACGCGAAAGGTTTGCTCAAATCTGCCATTCGGTCGAACGACCCGATTCTGTTCATCGAACACGCCACCATGTATCAGGTGCGCGGCGAAGTGCCAGAAGGCGAATACCTCATCCCCATCGGCAAATCCAAAGTCCAGCGCGAGGGCAGCGACCTGACCATCGTCACCTACTGCAAAGGGCTTGAACTCTCGATGAAAGCCGCCGATGAACTGGCAAAAGAAGGCATTCAGGCTGAAATCGTGGATCTGCGCACGCTGCGTCCGCTCGACATGGAACCCGTGCTCGAATCGTTCAAGAAGACCAACCGCGCCATCGTCGTCGAAGAAGGCTGGAAATCGTACGGCGTCGGCGCTGAAATCGTCAGCCGCATCTACGAAGAAGCCTTCGACTACGTGGACGCGCCCATCCTGCGCGTGGCACAAAAAGAAGTGCCGCTGCCCTACAACCGCACGCTCGAACAAGCCGCTCTCCCGCAAGTGCCAGACATCATCGCCGCGGCAAAGGAGGTGTTGAAATAATGGCTGAAACCATCAATATGCCCAAACTTGGCTTCGACATGGCGGAGGGGTTGCTCGTCCGCTGGGTGAAGCAGGTGGGCGAAGAAATCAAAAAAGGCGACGTGCTCGCTGAAATCGAAACCGACAAAGCCACCGTAGAAGTCGAATCTCCTGCCAGCGGCGTGGTCTTGCAGCACATTGTCGAGCAGGGGACGGTGGTGCCTGTCAACGCGCCGATTGCCGTGGTGGGAGCGAAAGGGGAAGTCGTCAGTGGTCAGTTATCAGTAATCAGTGATCAGTCATCAGTGGTCAGTGATCAGTCATCAGTGGTCAGTGATCAGTCATCAGGGAGCGGTAAAAAAGTTGCGGATGAAAAACCGCTTCCCGCTAAGCCGACGCCTGCTCCCGTTGCCCAAGCCTCCGCGCCGCTGGAGAGGACTCCCGTTAAAGCCAGTCCATTGGCGAAGAAGATCGCCCGCGACCAGAAAGTGGATCTCTCGCGCATTCAAGGCACTGGTCCAGGTGGACGGATTGTGCGCCGCGACATCGAAGCAGCGCTTACTTCAGGTCAAACGTCCAAAGTCGAAAGTCGTCCTTCCACCCAGCCAATTACCACTTACCAGTTACCAATCTCCACCGAAGACAAAACCATCCCCACCACCAAACTCCGTCAGGCAATCGGGCGCCGCCTCGTGGAATCGAAGCAGACCATCCCGCACTTCTACGTCACGCACGAATTCAAGATGGACGCGCTGATGGACATCCGCAAGCAAGCCAACGCCTTTTTGCCCGATCATGAAAAACTCTCGGTCAACGACTTCATCGTCAAGGCGGTGGCGCTGGCGTTGCGTCAATTCTCCAACCTCAATGCCGCCATCAAGGGAAATGAAATCATCCAGTTCGGTCACGTCAACGTCGGCGTGGCGGTGACTGTCCCCGGCGGGCTGATGACCGTCGTCGTGAGAGATGCGGATGCGAAACCTCTGCGCCAGATCTCAGGCGAAATCAAGGCAATGGCGGCGCGGGCGCGCGAAGGCAAAGTCAAGCCGGAGGACGTGGAAGGCTCCACCTTTTCCACCTCCAACCTTGGCATGTACGACGTAGAAGAATTCATCGCCATCATCAACCCGCCCGAAGCCGCGATTCTGGCGATTGGCTCGGCAAAAGAAACACCGGTTGTCGAAAACGGCGAAATCAAAATTGGCTGGCGGATGAAAGCGACCATCTCGGTTGACCACCGCGTCAGCGACGGAGCAGAAGCGGCGCAGTTCATGCAGAAACTGGCAGAATTTCTGGAAAACCCCGTCAGAATGCTCGTGTAAAAGCACCGCCTACAGCAATAAAAATTGCCGCAGAGACATACAACTCTCTGCGGCAATCGGTTTTTATGGGGCTATTTCATCTGCTCACGGTTGACGATGCCTCTTTGCCAGGCATAGACCGCCACCTGCGTGCGATCTGCCAGGTGCAGTTTGCTCAGGATATTGCTCACGTGCCCCTTGACAGTATTTTCACTGATGACGAGCGCTTCGGCAATCTGACTGTTGGTCATCCCCTTCGCAATCAATCGCAGGACTTCTAACTCGCGCTCTGTCAGTTCGGTGAAGAGAGCGGGTTCCTCACTTTCACCCCTCAGGTTTTGCAAAACGCGCTCCGCCACCAGCGGATGCAGAGTCACCTCATGGCGTACGGCGCGCTGAAGCGCATCAACCAGTTTTTCCATCTTCATATCCTTGAGGATATAGGAAATAGCCCCCGCCTTGAGAGCAGGAAAAATATGCACATCCTCGTGATAAGAGGTCAGAATCACCACCTGTGTGCGCGGGCTGATTTTTTTGATCTGACGCGTCGTCTCCACACCGTCCATGCCAGGCATGATCAAATCCAGCAACACGATATCGGGGATAAACTCCGAGACCATCTTCACCGCCATCTCTCCCGATTCCGCTTCACCGACCACTTCGAACTCTTTGTTGGTTTCCAGATAGGAACGGATGCCGTTACGCACCACTTCATGATCGTCCACAATCAACACACTAATGACATTACTTTTTGCCATATTCGCCTCTTTCTTGACTTCGAATGGGCACCTGCACGATGATCTTTGTACCTTGCCCCGGCGCACTCTGCACCTGCACAGAACCGTGAACGCTGCCCACGCGCTCACGGATCGAACGCAGCCCCACCCCCTGCCCCTTCAGCCCCACATCGAAACCGCGCCCGTCATCCGCCACCGTAAGCACCAGCACAGCGCCATTATAGACGAGAGAAACGTCCACATGTCTGGCACGGCTGTGACGCGCCACATTCGCCAGCGCCTCCTGCGCGACACGGTAAATCGCCTGTTCAATATTGAGCGGCAGGCGCTGGCCTTTCTCCAGCGTCAGTTTGACCTTGATGTCGTTGCGGTTCTCCCATTCATAAACATATTCGCGCAAAACAGCCGCCAGACCCTTTTCCTGCAACATGACAGGATAAATTTCCTGCACAAGAAAAGTCAACTCCTGAATGACATCCGAAACCAGGTTTTCCGCTTCATGAAGGTGCAGCAACGCCCGATCGCCCTTGCCATTCAACATGCCGCGCGCCGCCCCAATCTGCGCGAGGGCGGCAAAGGCTTTTTGTTTGGCGCTATCGTGCAGGTCACGCGCGAGGCGGTTGCGTTCTTCCATTACCGCCAGGTCCTTTGTCTGTTCGAAGAGCAGCATGTTCGCAATCGAGATAGAGGCGCGCTGCGCCAGGGCAGCAAAAAGACGAATTGTATCGTCACCGAGCAGATGCGGCTTGGTAAAACCGACGTTGAACACCCCCACCATTTTGTTATCCACACTGATGGGCAAATGCACAAACGAACGGATACCTTCAGCAATGAGCGCTTCGCGGACATCAGGGCGGAATTCGTCCATCTCGATGTGCCGCACAACAACCGGCAGACCGGTCTCCAGCACTTTCCCTACGACCCCCTCGCCCTTCGCAAATTCCATTACCCGCAAGGTCTGCGGCGAATAACCGCGGCTAATGCGAGGCAAAATTTTTGTCTGCTTCTCATCCCACGCAAAGACCATGCTGCGGTCGGCGTTGAGAATATCCACAGCAACATCCACCAGCGTTTGGAAGACCTGGTTCAGGCTGACGGTACGGAGAATGCGCTCATCTGCCTGATAAAGCGCCTGAATTTCCTGATTACGCTTTTCGAGCGCGCTGGTACGCTCCCGAACAAGGCGTTCCAACTGACGCGTGCGATCCTGCATGGCTCTGGTGCGCAGGCGCATCCCCAGTGCAACCACACCAGCCAGAGCAACCACCAGCAATGAACGAAACCACATCGTCTGCCAGAAAGGCGGCACGACTTTGACCTTAAGGGCAAAGGGCGTTTCGTTCCACACACCGTCGCTGTTGGCGGCTTTCAGGAACAAGGTATATTCGCCCCCCGGCAAATTGGTATAACGACCATCGCGCTTGGAGCCAATATACTGCCACCCCGGATCGAAACCTTCCAGAAAATAAGCGTATTGATTCTTTTGCGGCTGGTTATAGCTCAAAGCGGCAAATTCGAACTCCAGAGAATTGTGGGGCCATTCCAGCACTACGCTGCTCACGCTGGAAACGCTGGCGTTGACCACAATGGGCTGGCTATCACTTGTGAGGGCTGTCAGCGTTACCTGCGGCAAATAGGAATTTTCCAGAATACTCAAAGGCTGAAAAACCGTCAGACCGTTGACGCCGCCGAAATAAAACTCACCGTCCCTGCCCTTGGCGAAAGCCTTGGCATTGAATTGATTGCTTTGCAAGCCGTCTTCCGCATCGAAGCTCAGGAACGTTTTATCTTGCGGGTCGAAACGTGTAATGCCATTGTTGGTGCTCAACCAGAGATACCCCAAACCATCCTGCAGGATTCCATACACCACGCCGTTAGGCAAACCGTCTTTTTCGAGAAAATAGGAAAACGAATCGGTTTCAGGGTGATACAAATTCAACCCGCCGCCGTTGGTGCCAACCCACAAACGCCCCTGCGCATCTTGAAAAATATCAAGGATGGATTCATTGCTCAGGGAGTCTTTATCGTTCGGGTCGGCATGATACTGCTTGAAGGTTTCCGTTTCGCGGTCAAAGCGGTTCAGTCCGTTTTCAGAAGTACCGACCCACAAATAACCATCCCGGTCTTCAAAAATCACACTGACCGACGAACCGCTCAGGCTCTGTGGGTCGCCCACCCTGGGGGTGTAATGTCTGAAAGCGCCGCTGGCGCGGTCTAACAAATCGAGCCCGGCTACAGTCCCCACCCAAAGATTGTTTGAACGATCCACAAAGACTTCCTGCACCGTGTTGGCGCTCAGGCTGGCAGGGTTTTGCGGATCACGCTGATAATGGACAAAACGGGAGGTGCGTCGGTCGAGGCGGTCTAACCCATTGGCAGTGCCAAACCACAAAACACCCTCCTGATCTTCAGCGATGGCATACAAAATGTTGGAGGCAATGCTCGCCGGGCGCTTCGAATCGTGCTGATAGCGGATGACCTGCCCGGTGGACCAGGTAAGGCGGTTCAAGCCGTCGCCAAACGTGCCAACCCAGGCATACCCCTGTGAATCGACATGAATGGGGAAAATCAAATTTCCGCTCAACGAATTTGGGTCGGAGGGAACGTGCCGGTAGTAGGCAAAATTATCGCGCAAACGGTCATACTTGTTGACGCCGCCGCCGTATGTCCCAAACCACAACACCCCTCCGCGATCCTCATATATCGAAAGGATGAAGTTATTGCTCAAACTCTGAAGAAAGGCGGGGTCGTTGACATAATGGATAAAGCGCCCTCCTGCCCTGCTCAAACGATCCAGCCCGTTGCTGGTACCAACCCACAGATTGCCGGCGACATCCAAATGCAAGGCGTTGACGCGGTTGCCGGCGATACTTTGCGGGTCATTATCAGAATGGACAAAACGCTGAAACTTGCCCGAAGCCGGGTCAAAGCGATTCAACCCGAACCAGGTGGCAACCCACAGGGTTGAATTGCCTGCATCCAGAATCGCAGTGACGTGGTCACTGCTGATCGAAGTCACATCCTCCGGGTTATTCTGATAGGGCGTGAACGTCTGACTTTGCGGGTTGAATTGATTCAGCCCGCCGGAGGAGGTGCCAATCCAATATCTTCCGCGGCTGTCCTGCAAAATGGCAGTGACACTCTTCCCCGTCAACCCATCGGGCGTAAACGGATTATAGGTATAACGCCTGAAACCTCCGCTTTTACGGTCAAAGACATCCAGCCCCTGCTCTGTGCCGATCCACAGGTTATCATCCCGATCCACATACAACACATTGATATGATTATCGCCAAGGCTGGCAGGGTTTTCCTTGTCGTGGCGAAAAACCGTAAACGTTTCTGTGCGCGGATCGTAACGATTCAACCCGCCCTGCCGCGTGCCAATCCACAAATAACCGGCGCCATCTTCCGCAATCGCCGTAATCCAGCGGTCGCTCAGGCTGTTCAAAGTATCGGGCTCGGGCTTGAACGTTTTGAACGTATAACCGTCATAGCGATTCAGCCCGTCTTCTGTACCAAACCACAAAAACCCGCTCTTATCCTGAAAAATGACATTCACCGAATTGTGCGACAACCCGTCTTCGACGCTGAGATGGTCGAAGCGCGGGACGCAGTTGCAAATCTCCGGCAGAGAATTGGCGGAGATGCGGCTCGGGACTTCGGGAAGGCTGGGTGCGGACGAATCAGCCTCGGGCGCGGCTCGAAGCGGATTCCCGCTCCCGCAGGCTGAAAGCATCAGCGTCAGGAACACTCCCAACAATCGAAAAAAAGTCAACTTCCTGAGTCTTCTCACGCCTAAAGTATAGCCCATAACCCCCCGGCATGCCCCTTGCAGGAGGGGCTAGCCTTCGAGCCTTTGCGCATCCAGCGCCCGGAACCGATGGAGGAAATACACTGCCAACCCCACCAAAACGATGGCGTTTGCCTGATGAATGAGCGCAATGACGATATTTACGTAGGAAAGCACCGTCAGCACGCCAAGCGTGATTTGCAAAGCAACCACGCCGGTCAGCCACAACAGCCCTTTCTGAATTTCAGGAGGATAGTTCTGCCGCTTCACCACCCAAAACACGGCTGGCACTGCCACAAGCCCTACCCAGGCAAACCAGCGGTGAATGAACACGATGGTCTGCGGCGACTCGAACAGATTGACAAATGAACTGAACAAACCCGGCGGAATCCATTTGCCGAACATGAGGGGCCAGGTATCTGAAACATGACCGGCTTTCAGCCCCGCCGTGAAGCCGCCGTAAGTAATTTGAATAACGAGCAAGGCAAACGCCGCCAGCGCCAGTTTCGACACCAGCGACCACTTCACCTTTCTGCCTGCTTGCGGAAACCCAAAGCGATGTCCAAGCGCCGTCCACAAGGCAAGGCTGAAGAGCGTCAGCGCCAGCAGCAGATGAATCGTCAGATTGAAGTGACTGACAGCAGGACGATCTACCAAACCGCTGGCAACCATAATCCAGCCGGCGACTGCCTGCGAAATGAACAGCAGCCCCATCACGAAATAGATGCCAAATTCCCGCCAGGGAATTGCCTTCTTGAAAAGAAAATAAAAGACAGGAATGGCATACGCCAGCCCTGCCAGGCGGGCAATGTTGCGGTGAATCCATTCGATGTAGAAAATATACTTGTACTCCTCCAGCGTCATGCCGGTATTGACTTTGAGATACTCCGGCGTCTGCTGGTATTTGGCAAATTCTGCCTGCCAGGCTGCTTCACCGATAGGCGGCAAAGACCCGCTGATGGGATTCCACTCCACAATCGAAAGACCCGAACGAGTGAGCCGTACGAACCCTCCAAAAACAACAAGAAAAGCGACCACACCGGCGAAGAAAAACAACCACTTCATCACGGCAGAATTTCTGGTTTGAGGCATTTGCTTACTCCTGAAATAGTGATTTTCAGTACTTCACGAAGCACATAATTGGCGCTGCCGAAGGCGTCTAACGCCAGTTTTGCGCTACACCTGCCCTCCCGCTCCGCTTCGGGGATGCTTCGCAATGGCGGGCGGCGCCAGGGGAGAGCGCACACTACGCGAGGTTTTCGTGATCGACTGATTTTGAAAGCCGGGAACCCGCTCCCGCCTCCAAATTCAAATTATAGCATCCGGACGCAAAAAGCCGATACACGTTCCAACATCGTATAATAGACTCTATCGGAAATAAGAGTTTCTATCCACGAAGAACACGAATGATCACGAAAAAGAGGCAAAATTCGCGTTTCTTCGTGAACTTCGTGGAAAAAACGTTAATTCCGATAAAGTCTAATATACAACATGCTTTCGCGCCTCTTCATGACCCATATAAAAAAACGATAACCCCCATGTACCAACAACAACGCATCCACACCCTCATCGAAAAAACCCTCCGTCAGGCAGGTGCGGCACACATCAAAAGCGTCAACATCGCACTCGGAGAAATCGCCGAAATCTCCCCTGCCGAATTCCAGCGCATCTGGAACGAGCATACAGCAGGCACCCCCCTGGCACATGCCGAACTTCACTTCCGTCTCATCCCTGGCGAAGTACAATGCATGGCATGTTTCAAAAAATACCGACCGCTGAACGGCAAAATCCACTGCCCCAACTGCGGAAGTTTCGGCGCAAAAATTCTGAACGGCGAGGAAATTCATGTCGAACACATCGAAACAGACCAATAACTTCAGAAAGGCAGGAATGCTTTTACTCCTGCTCCTGATAGCAGGATGCAACCTGCCCGCCGCCTCCAGCCCGACCCCCGACCTGCTCGCTACCCTCCAAGCCTCCACCCCGCTGACGGTTCCCACCCTCCCCCTCCTCGAAACGCCCACCGCCTCCCCCACACCCATCACCCTTACCATCACCCCCGCCGACGGCATCCCCGCCCCCTCCCCGGCCGACGGGTTGACCGGGCACATCGTCTTCACCTGTCAAATCTTCAAAGTCCAGGCTCGCAACCAGATCTGCATCATGAACGCCGATGGGAGCGGTTACCGCCGCCTGACCACCGACGATACCCGCCAACACTTCTACCCCTCTCTCTCCCCCGATGGAAAAAGCGTCGTCTATGCCGCCTTCTTTGAAACCGACAACTACGAAATCTACGAACTCACCCTCGCCGATGGCACAGTCAAACGCCTGACAAATGGCTATGGCGTGGAAACTGCCCCCGAAATCTCCCCCGACGGGCAATCCATCGTTTACACAAAATTCAACACCGCCACCGGCAATTACCAAATCATCATTGCCAGGCGTGATGGAAGAGACGCCGACAACATCCCCCGCGTCAACGGCTGGGACCCCACCTGGTCACCGGATGGCAAACGCATCCTCTTCGCCTCCGACCGCCGCGGAGCCGTTCAACTTTACACCGTCCGCCTCGATGGCAGCGACCTGCAAACCATCACCAGCCTGCCTGCCATCCGCGGACGGAGCGACTGGTCGCCAGACGGCAGATTCATCGTCACCTATTCCGGTCCAGCCTGGAACCGCGAACTCTACATCATGAACGCCGACGGTACAAATGTTCGCCAACTTACACCCAGCGGCGGCAACAGCCAGGGACCCTCCTTCTCGCCGGATGGCAAATGGGTAGTCTTCACTGCCTACTTCGACCATTACGGCGACGACCACGGCTGTGAAATCTACGTCATCCGCATTGATGGCACCGACCTGCGCCGTCTGACGAACAACGATTACTGCGACTATCAGCCTCGCTGGGGTCCGTGATGGATATTCATTTCATCGTCATTGGTAAACTCACCCGCGAATTCCTCTTGCCGGCTGTGGGAGAACCGCGGCTCGATGCGCCGGGCGGCAGTTTGCTCTACGCGGCGGCAGGGCTGGGGGTATGGGAATCAGGCGTCGGTCTGGTGGGACGCGTAGGCGACGATTATCCGCGCGCCTGGCTGAACGAAGTCAAACAACGCGGCTTCGACACCAGCGGTATTCACATCCAGCCGCAGGCGTTGGACGTGCGCGAATTCATTGCCTACGACGAAACATTCGAAGCCAGCCGCATCAACCCCGTCGTTCATTTTGCACGAAGGCAAATGACCGTTCCCAAGTCGTTGTTGGGGTACCAGCCAGAGCGAAAAGCAGAGGAGGCGCTCCGCCTCACCGTGCGCGACATCCCCGACGATTATCTGACCGCCCGCGCCGCCTGCTTCTGCCCTATGGAATTGACCGTTCAGATTCAACTCATCGCCGCTCTCAAACGCGGGACGGTGCATTCGTTCATTCTGGACCCCGAGCCTGTTACCATGATCCCCGCTTCGCGCCGCGAACTCCCGGTCCTGCTCAACGGAGTGACGGCTTTCCTGCCTTCTGAAGAGCAAATCCGCAATTTATTTCAAGCAGAGACGCATGATTTGTGGGAGATGGCAGAAGCACTTGCGCTGTATGGGTGTGAGTATGTTGTCATCAAGCGCGGCGCACAGGGACAACTGCTCTACGACGCAGGGGCAAAACGCCGCTGGGAGATCCCTGCCTACCCTGCCCGTGTGGAGGATGTGACCGGCGCGGGCGATGCCTTTGGCGGAGGGTTTACCGCCGGCTTTTGCAAAAACTATGATCCGCTGGAAGGTGTTTTGCATGGCAATGTTTCAGCCTCCTTGAAGGTGGAAGGTACAGGGGCGTTCCATTCGCTGGATGTGCTGCCAGGGCTGGCGCACGCAAGGCTGGAAGCGTTGAGAGACTTGGTAAGGAGGGTGTGAGGAAACGCACCGCGCAAACGTTTGCAAACTTGAATCTTCGGGGCGCTTGTTCCGCTTATCTCGAACTAAAGGGACATTGGTAAAATGGGGGCATGACAAATATAACCCAGCGCCTCATCGAACTTGCCATTCAGATTCAACAAATCCCTGCGCCAACGTTTCATGAGCAGGCGCGGGCAGAATTTGTGCGCGGGTTGTTCGAGCGTGAAGGGTTGAGCGATGTGACGATAGACGAGGCGGGCAATGTGTATGGACGATGGACAGCGAAGGATGGACAGCAGATGATACAAAGCGGCAAGTGGAAGGCGGAAAGCAAGCCGCTGATTATTTCTGCGCATTTAGATACAGTGTTTCCGCTGGAGATGGATTTGAGCGTGCAGCGGGAAAAGGACAAAATCTACGGCATTGGTATCGGCGATAATTCTATGGGGGTGGCAGCGTTGTTCGGTCTGTTATGGATGTTGAGGGAGCGGAACGCCCACTCCATACGAGATATTTGGCTGGTGGCAAATACCGCTGAGGAAGGGTTGGGCGATCTGCGCGGCATGAAGGCGGTAGTGGACCGTTTTGGTTCGGATGCGCTGGCGTATCTTGTGCTCGAAGGGCTGGCGCTTGGACATGTGTATCATCGGGCTGTGGGGGTGAGGCGCTACCGTATCAGCGCGCAAACGCAGGGCGGGCATGCCTGGTCAGATTTTGGTCAGCCCTCGGCGGTGGTGGAACTGGCAAAACTGGTTGTGCAATTGGCGGCGTTGAAATTGCCTTCCAAGCCGCGCACAACGATCAACGTGGGCAAAATTCAAGGCGGAACGTCCATCAACACCATCCCGGCGGAGGCGTGGCTGGAACTGGATCTGCGCTCGGAAGGTCAGGCGGAGTTGGCGAAATTGATCGCGGGGGTGGAAAGGTTGATCGAAGCAGCGAACAGTTTTGGCGTCAGGGTGGAGGCGGAGGTCATCGGCTCGCGTCCTGCGGGAAGCCTGCCGGCGGAGCATCCGTTGGTGAGGCTTGCGCAGAAATGTCTTGCAGAGCAGGGGATAGAACCGGTGCTCACCGCCGGCTCGACGGATGCCAATGTGCCCCTGAGCCGAGGCTATCCTGCGCTGGTGTTGGGGGTGACACAAGGCGGCGGCGCGCACACGAAAAATGAGTTTATCGAGACCGGCTTCGTGGAGAAGGGGATGGAGGGGTTGGTGAGGTTTGTGGAATCTGTAATCGGTAAGCAGGGGTGAGTGAGAAATCGTAATTCGAATTCATTTCATCCCCAACACTTCAAACACTTCCAGCGGCACGGTTTTTCCTTTGGCAGCAACCGGGGAGAGGGGCTTGACTTCCACGTGGTCTTTCACGCGGTCGTAAGCCACTTTGCTGAGAATGATTTGATTTTTCGCAGAGTTTTCCTGCAGGCGTTTGGCGGTGTTGACGCTGTCGCTGATGGCAGTATATTCGAGGCGTTTTTCTGTGCCGATGAGACCAAGCACGGCGTCGCCGTAATGAATGCCCGCGCCAAAAGCAAGATGTTCCTGCGGGGGCAATTCCTGGTAGAGCCTTTCGAATGCCTCGCGGATGGCAAGGGCGGCTTTGACTGCCCGCAGGGTGTGGTCGGGCTGAGGGATGGGGGCGTTGAACCATGCCATGATGGCATCGCCCATGAATTTGTCAATGGTGCCTTCCTGTGAAAGCACCGCTTCTGCCATGGCGGCAAGATAGCGGTTCAGGATGGAAACAAGTTTTTCCGGCTCCTGCGATTCGCTGAAGGAGGTGAATCCGCGCACGTCTGCGAACAGGACGGTGATGTCGGTGCGTTTGCCGCCCAACTGCAGGCTGTTGGGGTCGAGTTGCTGGATGACCGCCGGCGAGACCATGCGCTCGAACAGTTTGCGCTGCGCTTCGAGGCGTTTCTGTTCGGTCAGGTCATCGAGCACAATTGCCACGCCCTGGGTTTTTTGCCCGGCGTCTTTGAGGGGAGAAAGGTTCAGCCGCCAGTCCACGCTGCCGCGTTCGGGCAGTTTGCGGCTTAGTTCGAGACCGACAATGGGCTGTTCTTTTTCGCGCACGGCTTGCAGATGCGGCTGGATGTCGCTGGCGAAGGCGGGGACGATTTCTTCGATCTTTCTGCCGACAATTTCGGCTGAAGCACGCCCTAAAATGGACGCGGCGGCTCGATTGCACAGGGTAATCTGATCCTGCACATCGGCAGTGATCACGCCTGAGGCGATGGAGGCGAACACGTCGTCCATCAGGTTTTTGAGTTCGGTCACTTCGGCGAGGGTCTGTTTGAGGGAGGAGAAGAGGCGGGCGTTTTCGATGGCAACTGCCGCCTGGTTGGCAAAGGCAATCATGAGGTCACGGTCGGCTTCGGAGAAGATGCCGGTGCGGATGCGGTTGTCGGTGTAGATGACGCCGATCAGGTCGGTTTTGACCATGAGCGGTACACACAGGATGGAACGCAGGTTGAAGGCGATGATGGATTCTTGCCCGCCAAAGCGCGGGTCTTCGCGGGCGTTGGTGGTGAGTACGGCTTCGCCGGTTTCGATGACGCGCTGGACGACGGTGCGGCTGATGGCAAATTCGTTTTTGTTGATGGATTCCTGTTCCCAGTTGCGGGCGATGCGGGTGTGCATTTCGCCGTCTTTGTCGCGCAGCATGAGGAAGCCGCGCTCGGCGCCGGTCAGGCGGACGATGGTGTCCATCACGATTTGAAGCACTTCGTCAATTTCGAGGGTGGAGTTGACCACTTGCCCAATGTCTGCCAGCGCCTGCAGGTGGCTGAAGCGCAATTCGAAGGGGACCAGTGTTTCGCTGATGAGTGAGAGGGAGTTTTCGAGTTCCTTGATTCCTTCGATGGCTTCGGAGCAGCGGCTGGCGTCCAGCGAGGCGCGCAGTTTGGCGGCGCGTTGGGTGACAGCAACCAGCTGGTCGTTGATGGTGATGGATTTTAGTTTTGCGGTAGCCATTTTGTATCCTTTGCCCTTTGGCTGAGCATGGAAAGGGCTTTTTACGGATTTTCGAGAGGTCTGCCTTCGAAGGTGTACCGGATTCGTTCGAGCGCTGCCCGCCAGCGCAGGCGCAGAGCAGAACGTTGTGCGCGGCGGACGTTTGCCATGCGGGAAGTATAAAGGGATGTTTGATGTTCGTCCAGAAGGGCTTGGATTTCATTTTTGGCGGAGGGGAGCAGGCTGGCTAAACGCGCTGCGCGTTCGATGGGGGTGGCATCTACAGGCATGGGTTTGTCGAGCAGGCGCAGGCTGAAGTTGACGCTTTCGAAGGCGCGTTCGATGGAGGAGGCGGTTGCCCAGCGCTCCCAGTGGATGACCCAGGCGGGGGCGGAGGCGCCGTTCCGTTCGTAGGCGGCGCGGAGGAGAACCGGTACGCGCTGGGGGAGAGCGTAGCGCCGGTTGAAGTAGGCTGTCAGCGAGGCAAAGGCAACGAGAAACAGAAGCAGGTAAAGGCGGGGAGTGAGCGGCGAAGCGTCCAGCGTTTGTTCTGGCACGGCAACATCTTGTTCTTCCTGCAATCCGCGCAGGTTTTCGCGGGGGGGCAGCCCTTCATCGAGTTCGGGCAGATTGCGAATGGGTGTGCCCGGGTTGACTGTTTCACCCGGCGGGAGGGGACGAGAGAGAACCGGTTGACTGGCGGTCGGTTCGAATTCGACCCAGCCGATGCCGGGGAAGTACACTTCGGGCCAGGCATGCGCGTCTTTTGTGCGGACGATGTATTGGGCGCCGCTTTCTTCGCTGATTCGGGCTTCACCCTGGGCAAATCCCACTGCCAGCCGCGCCGGGATGCCAAGCGAGCGCAGCATGAGCACTTCGGCAGTGGCGTAATACATGCAGTAGGCTTGGCGGTTTTCGAAGAGCATCCATTCGAGCGGGTCGCGGTTGCGCGGCGGCGGAGGGAGGGTCTCGGCGTATTCAATGGTATTGCGCAGGTAGCGGGTGATGGCAACAGCCTTGTCGTAGGGGGTATCGGCTTCTGCGGTGATTTGCGCCGCCAGGGCGGCGATGCGTGGCGAGAAGTTGGAGGGGAGTTGCAGGTATTTGCTCTCGATCCAGGCGGGGTAGATGGGAAGGGCTTCGCGCAGTTGTTGTGTATTGGGGTTATTGAGAATGACATCTGCCTGATAGACTTCTCCGCCGCGCAGGGGCGGGTTCGCATACCAGGAGATGATTTCCGGCTGGCTGCCTGTGGGTAAAACGCGCAGATAGCCCCTTCGGCTCAGCCAGACCGGCTGGGAAGGCGCATAGAGCATCGAAAAGGTCTGTTCCCCGGTTTGGATGATGAAGCGCGCTGGCGGAGAGGCTTCAAACGCCAGCGAGAGAGAGACGGGGTCGTTGGGGGAGTAATCTGCTACGGTGGAGCCGGTGGTGTACCACTGCCCGTTTGTGAAATAGTCGTAGGTATATCCGCGCCAGTAGTAACGGGGCGGTTTTTGGCTGGAGGGTAAATCGGGCGCCTGGACGCGAAACATGACGGTCTCGGAGAGCGGGAAGCCGCGCCCCAGCGCAATCTCGGTGCCGTAGAATTCGCTGCTCACGCCGCCGCTGGGCGATTCGAGCGCGGAGATGGCGTTTTCCAGGCGTTTGGTCAGAGTGTGCCAGGGTTCGGTGATGCGGTTCCAGGTGCGAATGGCAGAGTGCAGCCCGGCAAGCGAGGCGGGCGGCGTCCAGGAAAGGAAGATGAGGAGCGCGGCGGCAATGGTAATCATGCCGGTCAAGTCTGCGTGAGAATCGGGCGAGAGGAAGATTCGTCGTTCGCGCCAGGATTGACGATTCTCGAGATAATACATCCGTCCCAGCAAGAGCAGCGCCAACAGGAAGAAAAAGGCAATGAACCAGACCCGCCCTGCAACGAAGTTATCGTAATTTTGAATCACCAGCAAAACCAGCGCCGAGGGAAGGATCGCCGCCAGATAATTCTGACGCCGCACCAGTTGAAACGCCGCCGAAGCGCCAATCACCCAAAAGCCCAGCGTAATCAGCGAGATAAAGAGAATGGGGTCTTCCACCGGGCGCCCCGCAAAAAGATCGGCATACGAAACGAATAGCCGCCCGCCCACACTCAAAAACTGTTCTTCCAGTGAAACTTTCTGGTCAATCAACAAAGTCCACAACAAAGGCAGAAAGACAAGCATGTAAAAAAACGAAAGCCAGCGCGAGGCGCGCTTCGAAAAACGCGAATACCCCAGCGCCGTGCCCACTGTAAAACCGATATACGCTGCTGTTTGCCCGAGGAAGAGAAAATCCGTCCAACCTGTGCTGACGAGACGCGAAGCCGAAGTTTGCACCAGGAAAAACAGAAGCGTAACCGAGGACCAATCCCACCAGCGGGGGTGCGACTTTTGCATGCTGGAAGTGTACATCAGAAAAGGCTCCTGAAATCAGACACTGTGGAGGGGTTTCTGCCCAGATCAATCCGCCGCCTCAACCTGACCCGAAGGCTGCCTCCGCCCAAAACGCCTCCCCTCCCCTTCGAAGCGGACCCGTCTAAAGGTCAGGAAAGAAGCGCAGGTAAAATCTGGTTGTCATTTCGTTTCAAATCGGCAGGCAAATCCTACAGGTAGGCGTCTGCTCTGATATAATGCCAAATCTAGCGCTAGTTCTTCGGAGAATCTCCTAAAATCCATGACACTCGAACGCGGCACATTATTACATAAACGCTATCGCATCGTTGAAATCCTTGGGCAGGGGGGCATGGGGTCGGTTTACCGCGCCGTAGATGAAAACCTCGGCGTGGACGTGGCGGTCAAAGAAAACCTGTTCACGACCGATGAATACGCACGCCAGTTCCGCCTGGAAGCGGTCATTCTGGCGAACCTGCGGCATCCCAATCTGCCCCGCGTCACCGACCATTTCGTCATTGGCGATCAGGGGCAATACCTCGTCATGGACTACATCGAAGGCGAAGACCTGCGTCAGCGCATGGAACGGCAGGGCAATATTACGGAGGATGAAGCCATCCTGCTTGGCGCCTCCATCTGCGACGCGCTGACCTACCTGCACACGCGCAAACCGCCCATCCTGCATCGCGACATCAAACCCGGCAACGTCAAAATCACACCCGATGGTCACATCTTCCTGGTAGATTTCGGTCTTGCCAAAGTGCTGCACGGCAATCAGGCAACGACCACCGGCGCACGCGCCATGACGCCCGGCTACTCACCGCCCGAACAATACGGCACCGCCCGCACTGACCCCCGCACCGATATCTACTCCCTGGGCGCCACCCTCTACGCCGCCCTGACCGGCATCATCCCCGAAGACGGCCTGGCGCGCGCCATGGACAACACCCAACTCACTCCGCTGCGCAAACGCAACAGCAAAGTCTCGCGCCGCCTCGCCGCCGCTATCGAAAAAGCCATGGGCATTGACCCTGCCGACCGCTTCCAAACGGCAGAAGAATTCAAACGCGCCCTGCTTGGCTCCAAATCCAAAACCCAGCGTCTGCCCGGCGAATACGTCATCCAACCCTCCCCCTCCGAGGCAGAAGCGCGCAACAACCAGCCATCCGCCGAACGGGAAATAAAACCGCTCGCCGCCCTGCGGGAGGAAGCCTCTGCTGAAGAACAACCGGTCTTCAAACCGCCCAAAAAGAAACGGAAAAAGAAACGCATCCTCCCCACCTTGCTGCTGCTTCTATTCATCTTCGCCGCCGCATTGACCGGCCTCGTGCGCTTCGCCCCAGACCTCCTTCCGCCTCTTCTCAAAGACATCCTCCCTGCCCCAGTCATTAACTTCCTCAACGCACCGCTGCCTTTCGCACCCGCCACCATCACACCCACTGCAGAACTTCTGCCCACAGCCACCGAGGTCCCCCCGCTGGTGATCATCGAACCCACAGCCACAGCCACACTCACCCCCACCAGCATCCCACCGACGATCACCCCCACCTCCACCCTGCCGCCTGTCGTAGAGATGACCGCCACCCCCACCCACACGCCCATCCCCGTTGCCACACTGACAGGCGGTGGAGGCAACCAGATTGCATTTGCATCCACCAGTTCGGGCATCCCGCAAATCTACCTCGTCAACCTCGACGCCAGCGGCTTGACCCAACTCACCAGCATGGAAGGAGGCGCCTGCCAGCCCGACTGGTCGCCGGATGGCTTGAAGATTGTATTCATCTCCCCCTGTCCGGCGCGCGCCGAATTCAACGAAACCCTCTACAAAGACTCCAGCCTCTACGTGATGAATGCAGACGGCACTGACATTCAACTGCTCGCCGTTGGCGCCGGCTTCGACCCAGCCTGGTCACCAGACGGCAAGCGCATCGCCTTCACCTCCCTGCGAGACGGCAAAAAAGACATCTACGTGCTGGCGCTCGAAAGCGGCGCTGTTACCCGTCTCACCACCGCCACAGGCGACGTTCAAGAAAACAGCCAGCCTGCCTGGGCATCTGGCGGAGACCGCCTCGTCTACGTGGTCAAGCGCTTCAACGCCTACCAGGTTTGGGTCATGAACGAGGCGGGAGAAGGCAAAGTCCAGGTTGCCCGCAGCGGACAAAGTTATTCAGACTTCCTGCCCACCTGGATGCCCGACAACGAAACCATCCTCTTCAGCCAAAAAGCAGCCAGCGGACCTTCGCGCTCCTGGCTGATGAGCATTCGCTACACAGACATCGCCTCCAAAAACCCCACACGGCTGAACCTGCCTCGTCCCATCGAAGATGTGGATATTTCGCCGGATGGGATTTGGGTGGTGTTCGAATCCGCCGACGACACCGGCAACCGTGACATCTACCTGATGATGCTCGGCGGCGGCAGCCGTACCCGCCTCACCACCGACCCCGCCGTAGACTTTGACCCCGCGTGGCGCCCCAGCCCATAAACCTTGAGCCTGCAAATTTCAGCCTGCCGTTTTTGTAAGCGGCAGGCTTTTCTTATACTCCTCTTATTGACTATAAACTTTTTTGCATGATATTATTATTTCCGAGCCGTTAGCACTCTCGAATTGAGAGTGCTAACTATGTGAAACCATGATGGAACTGACGGAACGCCAAAAAACCCTTCTCTTGTTGATCGTGCGCGATCACATCGAATCCGCCCAGCCGGTTGGCTCGAAGCGGCTGGTAGAACACTACCACCTCAAACTTTCTCCAGCCACCATCCGCAACGAAATGGCAGCGCTCACCGAGATGGGCTACCTGCGTCAGCCGCACACTTCGGCGGGGCGCGTCCCCACCGAGGCAGGGTATCGTTACTTCGTCAGTCAGATGATGGATCAGGCGGTTCTACCCGAAACCGTTCAGCGTACCATCTCGCATCAGTTTCACCAATCGGGCGCCGACATGAATCAGTGGATGACCCTGGCAGCCTCCATCCTTGCCCATCAATCGCAGGGCGTATCCGTAGTCACCGCGCCGCACATTGAACAGGCAAAATTCAAACACGTTGAGCTCATTTCCACCCAGGGGCGGCAGGTGCTGATGGTATTGGTGCTGGTAGGAGGCGAGGTCAGTCAGCAGATTTTGACCCTCACTGAACCTGTCTCACAAGAACGCCTCAGCCAGACGGCGGCGCGTCTCAACACCCTGTTGGCGGGTCTCACCGCCGACGCCATGACGGCGCTTCCAACCCGCTCCGACGCACTCGATCAAGACATTCTGACCCTGATCCTTCAGGATATGCGCCGTAGTGCAGAACGTGTCTCCGGTGAGATTTATACAGACGGCTTGAGCAATGTGCTCACCGAACCTGAATTTACTGAAACGGAGGAAGCCCGCCGCGCCCTGAAACTCTTTGGAGAACCCGCCACCCTGAAAGAGCTCCTCGACCGTACCATTGCAGACGGCAATGTAGGCAGCCTTCAGGTATTGATCGGCGGGGAAGGCGTGTGGGAGGAACTGCGTCAATGCTCGATGGTCATTGCGCGATACGGTGTCCCGGGTCTGGCGACTGGCGCATTGGGCGTGCTGGGACCAATGCGGATGTCTTACGCGCGCACGATTCCTACCGTGCGGTTTGTGGCAGGTTTGCTGAGCGATTTAGTGAACGATACCATTGCCAGCGAATGATAAAGTGTTTTTGTGGCTTTCCTTAATCTAACAAAATTGAAAAACCAGAACAATTTGCGATGATTGAACATCGAAACCCAACCATGAGAGTAAAAGTATGACCGAAAAGAAAAAACATCACAAAGAACATGAAACAGAAGATAAATTGAACGAGACTCAAGCCGAGGCGTTGGCAGAGGCTGAAGCCGCCGGGCAGGCTGAGGCGGAGATCGAAGCGTTGAAAAAGCAGATTGAAGATGCAGAGGCGAAGGCGTCTGAATATAAAGATTCCTGGATGCGCTCTCAGGCGGAATTCCAGAATTATAAAAAGCGTCTCGAACGCGACAATGAGACCATGCGCCTGCACATGAAAGGCGATATCATCAAGCGCATTCTGCCGGTGCTCGACGACTTAGAACGCGCCATGCAAAACCGCCCCGCCAATGATGCCTGGGCGGAGGGTATTGCGCTGATTGTACGTAAATTCCAAACCACGCTGGAAAGTGAAGGCGTGAAGCGCATCGAAGCGGAAGGGGCAGTGTTCGACCCGAACTTCCACGAGGCAATTTCCAGCGAGCATCACGAGGATTTTGAAAGCGGACACGTGATCGAGGTCGTGCGGAATGGTTACATGCTTGGCGATTATGTTATTCGCCCTGCCCTGGTGAGGGTGGCGCAATAAAGAGAAGTGATTGGTAAATGGTAATTACCACTGCCAATTACGAATTCACCTTGCGCAGAACGTTCCGAAGGCTTTCTTGAATCAAGCCTGAATTGCAGAACAAATGTCGCACAGCGCTGCGGCAACGCCTTCGGGACGGTGCGTAATATAAGTACCGAATTTCAAAGGAGCAGTCATGGGAAAGATTATTGGCATAGATTTAGGCACGACCAATTCCGTTGCGGCAGTAATGCAAGGCGGCGAGCCGGTTGTGATTCCATCGGCGGAGGGCGAGCGGCTCGTTCCATCGGTGGTGGCGGTGAACAAAAACGGTGAGCGGCTGGTGGGGCGCGTGGCGCGCAACCAGGCAATTACCAACCCGCAAAACACCATTTTTTCGGTGAAGCGCTTTATGGGGCGCAAGGCAGGCGACCCCGAGGTGGAACGCACAAAGAAGCGTGTGCCTTATGCCGTGCGCGAAGCGCCCAACGGCGATGTGCGCGTGGAATTGGGCGGCAAGGAATATTCTCCGCCGGAAATTTCGGCGATGATCCTTGCCAAACTCAAGCGCGATGCAGAGGCGTTCCTGGGTGAGCCGGTCACGCAGGCAGTGATTACTGTGCCGGCATATTTCAATGATGCACAGCGCAACGCCACCAAAGATGCAGGCAAAATTGCTGGCTTAGAAGTTCTGCGAATTATCAACGAACCTACCGCTTCGTCACTGGCGTATGGTCTCGATAAAAAGAAAAACGAGATGATTGCGGTCTATGACCTGGGCGGCGGGACGTTCGACGTTTCGATTCTGGAGGTGGGCGACGGCGTTTTTCAGGTGCGTTCCACCAGCGGCGATACGTTCCTCGGCGGCGATGATTTTGATCTGCGCATCATGGATTACCTGATCGAGCAGTTCAAGAAGGATAACGGCATTGACCTGCACAATGACCGCCAGGCACTGCAACGGCTGAAGGAAGCCGCCGAAAGGGCAAAGATCGAACTTTCGACGACGATGCAAACCGAAATCAACCTGCCGTATCTCACGGCAGATGCCAGCGGTCCCAAACACCTGGTGACCACCCTCACCCGCGCCAAACTGGAACAACTGACAGCGGACCTTGTGGACCGAACCATTGCGCCGGTCAAGCAAGCCCTGGCAGATGCGCATTTAACCGCCGGCGAGATTGATGAGATCGTGCTGGTGGGCGGAATGACCCGCATGCCCGCCATTCAGGATCGCGTCCGTGCTTTCTTTGGGAAAGAGCCTCACAAAGGCGTGAACCCGGATGAGGTGGTCGCCATTGGGGCGGCAATTCAGGCGGGCGTGCTGGGCGGCGAGGTAAAGGATATTCTCCTGCTCGATGTCACGCCGTTGACGCTCTCCATCGAAACGCTGGGCGGGGTTGCCACGCCGCAAATCGAGCGCAATACCACCATCCCAACCCGTAAAAGCCAGATTTTCTCTACCGCCACCGATAATCAAACTCAGGTGGAGATTCATGTGCTGCAGGGTGAGCGCCCCATGGCGGCGGATAACAAGTCGCTGGGCAAATTCATCCTGGATGGCATTCCCCCCGCGCCGCGCGGTGTGCCGCAAATCGAGGTCACGTTCGATGTTGATGCGAACGGAATCCTGAAGGTCACCGCGCAGGATAAGGCAACCGGGCGTTCGCAGCATATCACCATCACGGCATCGTCTGGGCTGAGTGAAGCGGAAATCGAAAAGATGCGCAAAGATGCCGAGGCGCACGCCGAGGAAGACCGCAAGCGACGGGAACTTATCGAAGCCCGCAACCATGCCGATAACACTATCTATGCCGCAGAGAAGGCGCTGCGCGAGTTTGGCGAGAAGGTGCCGGCGGGGGTGAAGCACGAGGTGGAGGCGAAGGTTGCAGAGGTGAAAAAAGCAGCCGAAGGCGAGGACTCTGCTGTGATCAAAGCCGCCACTGAGGCGCTTGGGCAGGCAGTGCAAAAGATTGGAGTCAGCGTCTATGAGCAGAATCCCTCTTCGGGCGGGGGCGAAGCGGGTTCTTCTTCCAAAGACGAGGGTCCTGAAGTGGTGGATGGTGAAGTCAAAGAATAGGTCGAAAGGCTGACAGGTTTGAGCGTTCAAAGTTTCAGACCCGCAGGTGTGTACCGGAATGAGTAATCGCGATTATTACGAGGTGCTGGGCGTGGGACGAAACGCAAGCGAAGATGAAATCAAAGCGGCGTTTCGTAAACTTGCGCGCCAGTATCATCCCGACGTGAATAAGGAGCCGGGCGCTGAGGAGAAATTCAAGGAAATCAACGAGGCGTACGGTGTACTTTCAGACCGCGAAAAGCGCGCCCGCTATGACCGCTTTGGCCGGGAGGGGTTGGGCAACGTGGGCGGCTTCCACGATTACACCGTGGACTTCGGCGATATTTTTGAAGAGATCTTTGGTAGTTTCGGCTTCTCCACTGGCAGAAGTTCCCGCCGTTCGCCGCGCCGCGGGCGTGACCTGCAAATGCAAGTGCGGCTGACGTTCGAAGAGGCGGTCTTTGGCGTCGAGAAGGAAATCGAATTTCAGCGCGAGGAGGTTTGTTCACGCTGTAACGGTTCGGGGGCAGAACCGGGCACCTCGCCAATGCGCTGCGCCACCTGCAACGGACAGGGAGAGGTGCGCCAGATCCGCCAGACTTTTCTCGGGCAGATGGTGCAAACCGCCACCTGCCCCTCGTGCAATGGACGCGGTGAAACAATTTCATCCCCCTGCAAGACATGCCGCGGTACAGGGCTGGAACGTAAAACGGTCACCAAAAAGGTACAAATCCCTGCCGGCGTGGATCATGGAACCCAGATTCGTCTGGCAGGTGAGGGCGGACCGGGCGTCTATGGCGGACCGAACGGAAATTTGTTCCTCATCCTGGAGGTCGAACCGCACAAATTCTTCAAACGGCGAGAGAACGACATCATCCTGAACATTGATATTAACGTGGCGCAGGCGGCGCTCGGTGCAGAAATCGAAGTGCCGACGCTGGATGGGAACGAAAAGTTGAAAATTCCCGCAGGCACGCAGCCCGGCAGAGTGTTTACATTGAAAGGCAAGGGCGTCCCTTATCTGCGGCGAAAGGACCGCGGCGATCAACTGGTCATTGTCAACGTGGAAGTGCCGGCAAAACTGACCAAAGAACAGCGTGAATTGTTCGAGAAACTGGCAAAGTCGCTGGGGACAACGGTCAAACCGCGAGAAAAAGGATTTTTAGACTGGCTGAACGAAACGCTCGGCGGCTAATCGTGAACCAAGTCCCGCAGGTGCCTCTGCGGGACTTGACTTTTTGCCGACAGACCGTCCGCGAACACTTGAATCAGGGTGATTGTGTCCGCGCAAGTCAGAGACTTGGCGTTACGGTTCGTATGGCGAATCTTGTGTAAAAGCAGCGCGACATTATGGTCTTTAACAAAATAATCTCGTAACGCTGCGCAGGGCGCGTTCTCTCACGCGCCTGTTGGCGTTAGACGCCTTCGGCAGCGCCAACTACCTTTGCATAGATTACACATAAGAACCTATCCGAAAATTCCGGCAATCCCGGCTCCGCCCGCAGATAAATCTCCGGGCTACCAGTACAAAGTCCGCTTAAGCGGACTAGATAGCCGGGTTTAGCCGTCTTATGAAAATTAACAAATAAGTACCGTAACCGCATAGCGCGGCTTCCAGCCGCAACCCAAAAATTCACTGCTCAAGTGCGGAGGCAAAACCAGAAAAAGAGTTATTGCCTGCTCTCACCTTGCGCG
>Ga0272446_1001118_pt1 | contig 40079 bp, 34 predicted proteins | sample YNPCB0061_FD_194587 | JGI IMG/M metagenome (GOLD analysis project Ga0272446, IMG submission 194587) | Hot spring microbial mat communities from Yellowstone National Park, WY, United States - YNP-CB-006-1 | ecosystem: Environmental > Aquatic > Thermal springs > Hot (42-90C) > Sediment | place...
TGGTCTTCGGCTTTATGTTCTGGAGCGCTTCCAGCGGCTTGGTATTATACTGGTTGACCAGCAATCTGGTCGGCATCGCGCAACAGATGTTCTTCAACCGCACCTCGACCGCCGTCCAGGCCGTCGAGTCCGTGCAGGTGAAGAAGAAACCGGGCAGGAAATAGCGGGTGAACGAACGAAAATACACAATCCAGAAGATCGGCGCTCAGATTGACAGGTTTCTGAGCCAGATTCTGAAAGCGGGGGGCTTCCGCCTGAAATACCAGATGTCGGAGGGAGAGACCGCCCACCCGGACTTCGAGAATCCGGAGATCACGGTGAAGTTCAGCGGGCCGGACGTCGATCTGCTGCTGGCCAATCGCGCCGAGCTCCTGCTCGCCCTGGAACATCTGACAATGGAGAGCTTGCGGATGCCCTCCGAGGACCATTCGCGAATTTCTTTCGACGCGAACGATTACCGGGCCCTGCGGATCGAGGAGTTGCGTCTGAGCGCGGCGGCAGCGGCGGAGAAGGTGAAGAGCACCGGCGTGCCGTTCAATTTCAATCCCATGAACAGCCGCGAGCGGAGAGTGATCCACCTCGCCTTGCGCAACGAACCCGCGGTGCGCAGCGAGAGCACGGGTCTTGCCGCCATGCGCCACGTGGTCATCTACCCGGCCGGGATGCCCAGTCCGGCCGGAGCTCAAGCCGGCGGGGCGCCGGGGCGGAGTCCGTCGCGGCCGGCCGGCCGACGCCGGCGTTAACGGTTGCAGCTCGGCGACACCATTGCCGCGATTTCGACGCCTCCGGGCCGGGGCGGAATCGGCATAGTGCGCCTTTCCGGAACGGCCGCGCGAACCATTGCGGAAGCCATTCTTCAGCTCGATCCGCGGCACGAATGGCGAAGCTGGGGCGCCCATCTGGCCCAACTGATGGACCGTGAAGGGCAAGCCATCGATGAAGTAGTCGTTACTTTCTTCGGGGCGCCGCGCTCCTACACCGCCGAGGACGTGGTGGAGATCGCCTGCCATGGCTCGCCGGTCGTGCTCCGGCACTGCCTGGAACGCGCCGTGGAAGCCGGCGCCCGGCTGGCGCAACCCGGCGAATTCACTCTCCGCGCCTTCCTGAACGGCCGCCTCGATCTGCCGCGGGCCGAAGCGATCCGCGACCTGATTGAGGCCACCACGCTCTACCAGGCGCGGGTCGCCGCTCAACAGGCGCGCGGGTCGGTATCGCAGCGCATCGCTCCGCTCAAAGAGCAGTTGCTCGATCTGATCAGCGTGCTCGAAGCCGGTATCGACTTCGCCGAAGACGATATCAGCGTGGCCTCCGACGATGAGATCCTGGCCCGGCTCGAACCCATCGCCGGCGGTGTCGGCCGCCTGGCCGCCAGTTTCGCCTACGGAAAAATCGTTTCCGAAGGCTTTGCCCTTGCCATCGTGGGACGTCCCAATGTGGGCAAGAGCAGCCTGTTCAACCGCCTGCTGGAGCAGGACCGCGCCATCGTGACCGAACTCCCGGGCACGACTCGCGATCTGGTGTCGGAGACCGCCGCCATCCACGGCATCCCCGTGAAACTGATCGATACCGCGGGTATCCGCCAAACCGACGGCCTGGTGGAAAGCCTGGGCGTCGAGCGTAGTTACCAGGCCATGGCGGATTGTGATCTGACCCTGGTCGTGGTGGACACCTCGGAGCCTCTCGAAGCGGGCGACCGGGAACTGATCCTGCATGCCCGCCGCCAGGGACCCTGGCTCCTGGCCGGCAACAAATGCGACTTGCCCCAACGGGCCGAGCCCGTCGAACCGTGGGTCGCCGTCTCGGCCCTGACCGGCGCGGGAATCGAGGAACTGCGCGACGCCATCTTCCGCGCGGTGGCGCCGGAAGGGGCCAGGGAACGGGAGAGCGGCTTCATCACCAGTCTGCGGCACGAGCGCCTGCTGCGCGAATCGCTGGAGTACCTGGAGAAAGCCCGCAGCGCCGTGGCGGCCCGGATTCCCCACGAAATGCTGCTGGAGGATCTTTACGCCGCGCTACGCCCCATCGACGCCATCACGGGAGCCACGACCGCCGACGACATCCTGAACCGGATCTTCTCTACCTTCTGCATCGGCAAGTGACAGAGGGTCAGTCCCGAGCCGGTCGCTCAGCCCGCGAGCCACGGGTGTAAGGCCCCCGGGAGCCGTCCGGCAACGTGGTCCGCTCGCTGGTTCGGGCAGCCAGCAATTGTCTTGCGGTCATCTCCCTCGCCCCCCGCAGGTCGGCGCCGGACAGGTCGGCAAGGTTGAGGATCGAATCCCCAAAGCGCGCCTCCGCCAGCAGGGAGTAACAGAATTCCACACCCGTGAGGTTGGCGGATCGAAAGTCGGAGCCGGTCAGGACCGATTTAGACAGACTGCTTTGGGTGAGCACAGCTCTGGTGAACCTGGCGCCGGCCGCCTGGGAGGCCGTGAAGTCGCAGTTCGGCGCCTGGGCATTGCTGAAATTGGCTGAGTCCAGCCGGGACCCGTTAAACCGGCTCAGTTGGAGGTGAGCCCGCAGGAAATTGGCCCCTTCCAGGTTGCATTCATGGAAGTTGCACTCGATGATACGCGCGAAATTGAAGCCCACGCCCCTGGCGCCGGCCCGCGCAAAGTCGCACAGAGTGAGCTCGGCATCGAAAAACCGGGCCTCTCTCAGGTTGGAGTTGCCGAACTGGGTTTTTACCAGACGGGCCTCGGAGAAATTGGCCTCCGCGGCCAGCGAATACTGGAATCTGGCTTCCTCGAGATTGGCTCCTCCGAAGTCGGCGCCGATCAGGGTGGAATTGCGCAGATCGGCCGCTTCCAGGTTCGCGCCGCTCAGATCCGCCCCGGAGAGGTCCGTGTCCAGGAAGATGGTTCCCGTAAGAATCGCCTGACGCAAGTCCACTCGCGCCAGCGCTTTGTCCGCCAGCGCCAGACCGGAAAGGTCGGCTCTGACGCCATCGGCGAGCCCCTCCAGCCACTTGCGGTGAAGAGCGAGGATTTCGTCCAGCGCCACGCGGTCTAGTGGCTCGCGAGGTTTGGCTACAGCTTCGCTCATTGGCTCCACCTCCTCTATCGGGCGAAGGTGCGGAAAACTTTACCCTGGAAGCCGGCAGCCCGGAGGAAAGCAGAATCAAACCTGAGGCGAGCCAGGACGGCACACGGGGCCCGGACGTCACTGCCCCATGAACTGCCGGTAGCGCCCGTTGTTGAATGTGCTCCAGGGTGTGAAGCCGCCTTTTTCGCGGTAAAGCTGATAGGCAAAATCGATATTCGCCTTGCAGTCGAGCAGGTCGCGCAGATTCAGGCCGGGCCGCTGGAGATGAACGGTGTTGATCTGGAAGTAACCCCAGTCGAGGGTTCCGTCGGGGTTGTAATGGTAGATCTCGCACTTGCCTTGCGGGTTTTCCGCGCGCTGGATGGCCAGGGCCAGGCGGCAATCCGGGCCGAATACCCGGCACGCGTATTGTTGCCAGGCGGTGAGGCGGCGCCCGTGCTGGTCGGCCTGGGCCTCCTCGGCGCCTTCGGACCGGATGCGCTGGCTGATCACGACCGGCCACTGGAAACGGAGGCGCACGGGAGACTGAAAGCTGAGCGTATAGTGGTCCTGAAACCACCAGCCCCCGGCGGTGAGGATCACGCCCGCCAGCAGAAAAAGCGCCAAACCAGGGGTCACCAGCGAGGCACGCGCGGCCGGCTTGCGAACGCGCGCAGCCCGCTTGCGCTTCCGCGGCCGGGTTGCCGCGGCTCGAAGACTCATTCCGGAACCTGCGCCCATCTCTCATCAGATTCGCAAACTACCGGGTCCGCTGTCTGCCTCTGGCGTGAGGAGCCAAACGTTTTTTCCGTGCCTTGCCCAGCCGGTTGGCTTACTCCCCAGACGTGCCGGTTGGGAGGGTTAGGTCATTCTTGCCTGTGCTAACTTTGAGGGGTGGCTTGGGATCGGTCGTGCTGGGAGCGTCTGAACCAGAGGCTGTCCCGGACCTTGGGGCAGGCCCGGACGGAACCGCAAGCCTGGCGAGCCATCGTCCGCCAGGCCAGAAGGGTCCTGCGAACGTACAGCAGCAGTTTTTTCTTAGTGACCCGCTTTCTTCCCCCCGCCAAGCGCGCAGAAGTGGAGGTGATTTACGCTTCGGTGCGCTATCCGGATGAGGTTGTCGATACCTTCCCGATCTCCCCTGGAGAGAAACTTACGCTCTTGAATCACTGGGAGCTGTCCTACCGGTATGCGGTTTCCCAGGAGGGTCTGCGCAGCCGGGTGCGGGCAGGCATTCCCTGGATCCTGGCGGGTTTTGCCGAAGTTGTCCGGCGCCGCCGCATCCCTCACCAGGATTACCTCGCCTTCCTCGATGCGATGCGGCGGGACGCTTGCCCGGCTCCTTTTGCCACCATGCAGGCGCTCATTGATGAGTACGTTTACGGAAGTGCGACTGTAGTGGGGTACTTCCTGACTCACGTCTATGGTGCCGCCCCGCCGGCCACGCTCGAGGAAGCGCTGGCTTGCGCGCGCGAACTGGGCATCGCTTTGCAGTTAACGAACTTCACGCGCGACATTTGGGAGGACCATAAGCGGGGCCGGCTGTATGTGCCTATTGAAATCCTGGCGGACGAAGGCATTACGGAGGCCGACTGCTTCCATGCCCGGTACGAGTCCGCCTTGCGGCGCGCCGTAAGGCGGCTGCCGGAAACAGCGGAGGCGGGTTACGACTACGCACGCCGGAATTTGGGGGTCTTCGCTGCCGACTGCCGTCCCGCTATCCAGGCCTGCATCGAGGTCTATCAGTCGCTCAACCGGAGGTTTCTCAACGGAGAGTCGCCTCTCCCCACGCGGCTTTCGGTCAGCCCGATCGAGAAGTTCCGGCTGCTGCCCCGCGGCAAGTACTGGCGGGTGCCCATGGCTTACGCCGGGCTATTATGATGGACTGCCGGCGGTGACGACCGCAATGAGACTACGATGAGCAGCCCCATGTTGCAGGTGACGGTAATCGGTGCGGGGCTGGGCGGATTGAGCGCGGCCATCCACCTTCGTTTGGCCGGCCACGAGGTCGTGATCTTCGAGTCGAACCCAACGGTAGGCGGCCGGGCCAACCGGCTCGAACTCGAGGGACTGCCTTTTGATACCGGCCCCACGCTGCTCAATTACCCCTGGGTCTTCGAAGATCTTTTCCATGCCGCCGGCCGCCGGTTGGGCGACTTCCTCACACTGCGCCGAGTCGATCCTTCGGTTACTTACCGCTGGCCGGATGGCCGGCGCTTGATGCTGTCCAGCGATCAGGAACGGCTGCGCAGCGAGCTGGAGCGATTGGAACCCGGTTCGGCGCGCGCGTTGGATCGGTTTCTTGCAGACGCCGGCCAGAAGTTCCGCATCGCGTTCGACAAACTCGTACCGCAGAACCAGGACAATCCGCTGCGCTATTTCGCGCCCCTCAGCGTGCGGGAGATTCTGAAAACGGCCCTTTGGCGGTCCATGTATTCCGAGCTGAGGCGCTTCTTCCGCTCTCGCTACGTCTGCGAAGCCTTTGGCTCGTATGCAATGTATCTGGGTGGAACCCCGTTTGAATTGCCGGGCCTGTTCAGTATCATTCCCTACGGCGAGCTGGCTCACGGGTTATGGCTCCCAGAGGGCGGCATCTTTGCGCTGGTGGAGGCCGTGGAAAATCTGGCGCGCGAACTGGGAGTCAAGATTTACACTCATAGCCGGGTCAACGGCATCATGACCAAGGATGGCCGGGTTAAGGCAGTACGCTTGGAAGGCGGACTGGAATGGGCAAGCAACTGCGTGGTATCCAATGTCGACTTGCCCGCCACGCTGACAGATCTGCTGGGAAAACCAGGTCCAAACTTGAAGATGTCGCCGTCGGTATTGACCTATTACTGGGTGGTGAGGGGACAACCCTCAGGACTGGATCACCATACCATCTTCCTCCCCCGGGATTACCGGGCCGCCTTTGAAACCCTCAGCCGCGGAAGCAAGTTACCTGCCGATCCAGCGTTCTACATCGCAGCGCCGGCTGCCAGTGATTCCCATTTTGCAAGCTGCGACGCGTTTTCCCTATTTGTGTTAGTGCCCGTTCCGCTGCTCAGCCGTCTGAGGCAAGTTGACTGGGACGGCGAAGTTCCACGGCTCAAACAAACCATTCTCCGGCGGCTCGAGCAATCCGGGATCGATCTGCCGCCCTCGCGCATTCGCGCCGAACACGTGATGACGCCCGAAGACTGGCGGCGGCGCTTCGGACTTTTCGACGGCTCGGCTTTTGGCGCCGCGCATACGCTTTCCCAAATGGGACCATTCCGGCCCCGCAACTACAGCCGGCACATTCGAGGTCTCTATTTCACCGGCGCCAGCACGACCCCCGGCACCGGGTTGCCAATGGTGGTGCTGAGCGGGCAGTTGACGGCGCAGAGAATCACGCACCATGTACGTTGAACGGAACGGCAGCGGGCCGCGGCGCTTCTTGGGGATTCACGGTTGGAGCGGCGACCATCGCACCTTCGACCCCCTCGTCCCGTACCTGCCCCCCGATGCCAGCCTGTTCGCCCCGGACCTGCCGGGTTGCGGGAAAACTCCGCCGCCGCAGGAATTCCGCCTGGAGACAGTCTCTGAAGCACTGGTGCGCCTGATCCGCGAGCTGGCCAATCCCACGCTTGCCCTGATCGGCAATTCCAGCGGCGCGATCCTTGCTCTGAGCGCGGCCTTACACCTGACCCAAACCGGCGGTGCGGCAAGCATCCGGCGCCTGGTGCTGATCGATCCCCTGGCCTACTGGCCCTGGTACTTCCGGGTTTTCGTTTCCGAAAGCATTGGCCGCTATGCCTATGCCTGCTCGTTCGGCAATCCGGCAGGCCGGTGGTTGGTCAATGCAGCGCTCGCCGGGAAGCGTACGGGACAAACTCACCTGACCGAAGGCTTCACCGCGGTTTCCGGCGCCGTCGCCCTCTCTTACTTGCGGATGTTGCGCAGCATTCCCGGTCCGGAACATTATGCCCCTGTCAAGGCGCCGGTTGACATCCTGTGCGGCGAACGCACCTTCGCCTCGGTACGGAAGTCGGCTGCACGATACCGGCAAATCTGGCCGCAAACGCGAGTGCATCAAGTGCCGGGAGCGGGGCATCTACCACTGAAGGAGGCGCCGGCCGCGGTGGCTGGGCGCCTGTTCGGGAAGGAGCTATGCCCGACAATCTAAGCGCATTCGTCTGCCGCCAACTGCCGCTCATCGAGGAGCAGTTGCGGCTTCAGCTTCCGGAATCCTCGCTGGAGGGTACCGAACGCCTGAACGAGGCTTTACGCTACGCCGTCTCTTCAGGGGGTAGTCGCTGCCGGCCGCTGCTCACTCTCCTGGCGGCCGAAGCCTTTCAAGCGCCCCCTCAGCAAGCTCTGGCGGTTGCCTGCGGCGTCGAGTTCTTGCATATCAGCTCCGTCATCCTGGATGATTTGCCCTCCATGGACGATGCCAAGATGCGGCGTCACCTGCCGCCCTTGCATCTGGCGTTCGACGGAGCTACGGCGATATTGGCCGCGCTGGCTCTGTACACGCGGGCATTCGAAATCTTCGCGCTACACGCGGCCTTGGTGAAGCAGGCCGCACTGGCCGTGGGATGCAATGGCATGATCGGAGGACAGGCGGCGGATTTGCGGGGAGTGGCGGGCAGCCGGCTGATGAAGACCAGCGCCTTGGTGCGTTTCGCCTTGCAGGCGGGCGCCTGGGCCGGATCTGCGCCCCCGGATCAACTGTCGGCACTGGGAAAGATCGGCGATCTGATGGGAGAGGCGTATCAGCTTCGTGATGATCTTCTGGATGCGCTCGCCAGCGAATCCGCGACGGGCAAGACCGGCGGTCAGGATGTCCGGCACAACCGCCGCGCGCTGACGCCGGAATGCGGTGTCAATGCCGTTTTCGGACGCCTCGAATTCCTCGTCAAGTGCGCCATAGAAACCATACGGAGCCAATTTCGCCGCTGTGTGGAGGCGGAGTTGCTGTGTGAGTTCGCCCACTCTCTTCTGATGCGGGCTAAGGTTTTGGTGCATGACAATGATCCTGATTCTGCTGGCGGCAGTGTTCTTGGCATTGGTTGCAGCCAACGTAGCACTGTGGCCGCGGGTGAAACCCGCAGAGGCGAGACCGGCGGACGCCCTTTCAGTTCTGATCCCCGCGCGTAACGAGGAGCAGAACCTGCCGCGCTGCCTGGCGGCTGTCCTTTCGCAGCCAGGCGTGGAGGAGGTTCTCGTTTATGACGACCACTCCACAGATGCCACGCCGGCGCTGGTGGGAAGGTTTGCGGAGCAGGATAGCCGTGTACGATTGATCCCCCCCATCCCACTGCCGCAAGGTTGGTGCGGAAAGACCTTTGCGTGCCACACGCTGGCACGCCACGCAGCGGGGCCCTGGCTCTTGTTTCTGGATGCCGATGCTTTCATGCCGCCTGGAGCCGTCGCCGGCATCTGGGCCGAAGCTGCGCGCCGGGAAGTCACGCTGCTGTCCTGCTGGCCCGCGCTTACGATGCGCACTTTCTGGGAAAAGCTGCTCATGCCCATGCTCAACTTTGTCGTCCTGACCCTGTATCCGGCCCCGTTAGCTTTGACTCGACCCTCGGACGCGTCGCTCGGACTGGCGCACGGTGCGCTCATTCTGGCTCGCAAGGACATTTACGAGCGGGTGGGTGGCCACGCCGCCGTCAAAGCGGAGCTCTTTGAAGACACGGCCCTCGCCCGACTGTGGCGCCTCCGCGGGGAACGATCCTTGTGTCTGGACGGGCAGCATGTGGTGAACACCCGCATGTATTGCAGTTTCAGCGAGATCTGGAACGGATTTGAAAAGAACTTCTACCCGGCTTTTCGCTCCCCACTGTCGTTTTGGGCATTTCTTGGGCTGCACGCCACCGTCTTTCTCGGCCCCTTCCTCACGGCCACTTGGCCGGCAGCGGCCTGCGTGCTGGCCATGAGGCTTCTATTGGCGCTGCGTTTCGCCCATCCGCTGTGGAGCGGATTGTTTCATCCGGTGGCCGAGGCGGTCTTGCTGGCGCTCGGCATTTCCAGTTGGTGGGGTTTCCGCCATGGCGCTGGGGTGGAGTGGAAAGGACGGAGGTACCGGAGCCGATGAGAGCGGTCATTGCCGGTGGCGGGTTGGCAGGACTGGCGGTCGGGCTGCGCCTACGGGCGGCAGGGTGGCAAGTCACTGTTTGCGACAATGGCCCGGCCTTCGGCGGCAAGATGAACCGCCGGCAGAGCGCCGGCTTCTGCTTCGATACCGGCCCGACGCTGCTCACCATGCCCGACACCCTGCGCTCCTTGTTTGCAGCGATCGGAACGCGGCTTGAGGATCATCTCCAGCTCAAGCCACTGGACCCGCACGCGTGCTATGTCTATCCGGACGGCTTCCGCCTGGCCGTGCCCGCGCGCTGGGAGGATTGGCTTGAGATCATTGGACGGTTCGCGCCGGACGACGCCGAAGGGGCGCTCCGGCTCCACGAGCTCGGAGAGCGGATTTACCTGCTTTCCCAGAGCACCTTCTTCCGGAACCACCCTCTGACACCTCTGCGGTGGCCGCCTGCCGGTGCGCTCCGGCACCTGCCCATGCGGCATGCCTGGGGCAATTATGCGCGAACCGTAGAGCGATTTATCCGGGACCCTCGCCTGCGCCGTATCTATCTCCGTTACCCCACCTACGTGGGATCCTCTCCTTATTTGTGTCCCGCCACCCTGCTGGTGATCCCCTATCTCGAACATGCGTTCGGGTGCTGGTACGTCGTGGGCGGGATGTATCGCATTGTGGAAAGCCTCGTTGATTTGGCCCGGCGCATCGGGGTGGAGCTGGTTTCGGAGGCGGAGGTGAAGCGGATCGAGCACGATGGCCGCCAGGTACAGGGCGTTCGCCTGCATAACGGCGCACTGTTGCCGGCCGAGGCGGTCGTCTTCAATGGCGACGCGGCGGCGCTAGCCGGTCTGCTGGGCCGGCGGGCACAAAGCAAGCCTGAAGCGCGCTCCCTCTCGGGTTTTGTCATTTTGCTCGGCCTGCACGAGCGAATCGCCGGCTTACACCACCATACGGTCCTGTTCTCCGAGGACTACACTTCCGAATTCGACGATCTCTTCCGGCGGCAGCGCTTTCCTGTCAGCCCGACCGTCTACATCAACGCGCCTGAGGATGCGGCGTCAGCCCCGCCGGGCGGCCAGGCGCTCTTCCTGATGGCCAACGCGCCCGGCGACGGCTCGCTCCACTGGGATGAAGCGGTAACCGATAACGCCAAACGCCGCATCTTTGCGCGTTTACGGCAAGCAGGGCTGCCGGATTTGGAAGCCGGAGCGGTGGTCTGTGAGGTTTGGCATCCCGGTCGGTTCGCACAGCGCTACCTTGCTCCAGGCGGCGCCATTTACGGGGACAACTCGCATGGCTGGCGCCGGGCCTTCCTCCGTCCGCCCAACCGTTCACCGCGGTTGCGCGGACTGTACTGCGCGGGCGGCAGCTTCCACCCTGGGGGTGGAGTGCCGATGGTGCTGCTGTCGGCCGAAATGACGGCCGCGCTGGTGCTGGAGGGCAAGAGGAGCTAGATGGCCGTCCGTCTGATAGCCGCTCTCCTGCTGGGGGTCTACGCCGTTTTATGGGTGGGCGGCGTAACAGCTCACTTGCTATGGCAAAGAACGCCTGACACGGTCAGTTGGACTGCTGCGGCATTTTTGACATGCGGTGCGGCGCTGCTGTTGCTCCGATTGCCCGGTGTGAGGTTCTGGCTGCTGGCCGCGGGCGCGGCCGGGTTTGTCGCCGAACTGGCGGGCGCCAGGCTGGGAGTCCCTTTCGGCCCGTACTCCTACACTCCCGTCTTGGAGCCTCAACTCGGAGGGGTTCCGGTGGTGATGTCTTGCGCCTGGATGATTCTGCTTGTTTATGTCAAGAGCCTCATCGACCTGCTGCCGTTTTCGCGGCCTGCGGCCGTGGCGGCGGGCGCGACCTGGATGATGGCGATTGATTTCGCCATCGATCCCGTCGCCACCGTGGCTCTGAATTTCTGGCGCTGGCACACACCCGGACACTACTACGGCATACCTTGGTCGAATTTCGCGGGTTGGGTTGCTGTCAGCGCCTTGCTGCTGGCCTCGGGCATCAAGCTTCGGATCGAGGGCTGGTGGCCGCGCTGGATCGGTCTTAGCGTGGTGGTGTTTTTCGGCTTGCTGGCGATTGCCCACCACCTAATGGCGGCTGCGGGAGTCGCGCTCGCGCTGGCCTGCTGGCACCTTTGGATAGTGCAGAAGACCGCTCAGAAGAGCATCCATTCGGAATCTGCTTGCGGTTCGCTGTAGAATTCAGCATCCCGCATCGGTTCCGCTGAAAAGGCCGCGTGGTAAGCTGAAAACACCGCGTCCCACCCAGGTACAACTCCATGAAAATCTTTTCCTCAGTAGTCCTGATGTTGTGCAGTCCATTTGTCGCCCCTGGCCAGACACGGCAGTATTCTTACCTCGGCGACGATCCGGCCGCGTGGACCTGGCAGGCCACCCAGGCTAGGGAGGCCGCCGGAACACGCTCCGCCTACACGACCTACGCCGGCGACGCCAACGAGTTCCGGCTGGCGCGAATCCTGACCGACGACAGCGGCGCGACCTATACCGTGGGGAACCGTGTGTTTCACACCCGGTCCGTTGAACTGGCCGACGTTTTTCTCACCAAGCTCGATCCATCGGGCAATGTAGTCTTCACCGCCAGCATCGGAGGCAAGGGCAACGATGAGGCGCGGGCCCTGGCAGTCGACGCCACGGGCAATATATACATCGCAGGAAGCACTTCGTCGTCCAATTTTCCTCTGCGAAACCCCATCCAGACCGATGTCGGCCGCGGCACGGGCTTCCTGGTGAAGCTGAGCCCGGACGGCAGCCGGCTCATCTACTCCACTTATTTCGGCGGGACTACAGGGTACGCCCTGGTGAACGCCCTGGCGGTGGATGCCGGCGAGAACGTCTATCTGACCGGGACCACCTATTCGCCGGACTTTCCGGCGACGGCCTCCTGGCCGCCGGCCCACCTCTCGTTTCCGCTGATCTCGGGCGCGTTCGTCGCGAAGATCGCCCCCACGGGGGACAAAATCCTGTATGCCGGCCTGATCGTCGGGACGGCGGTTGCGTGCGGCGGCGGCAGCAGTTGCTTCATGAGCAGCCGGAACACCGCGGGAGTCGGGATCGGCGTGGACGCGGCCGGCAACGCGATCATCGCCGGAAACACGAACACTACGGACCTGCCCACCACACCGGGCGCCCTGCGCAGCCAGGGTATCGGCGCGTTTGTCGCCAAAGTGAACGCCGGCGGTTCGGCTCTGACCTACTTAACCTACCTGGGAGCCGCGAATTACATCCTCACTCCCTTCGCAAACCCGGGCAACATCGTCAACGGCCTCGCCGTCGATTCTCTGGGCAATGCGTTTCTCACCGGCTACACGACGGATCCGGCCTTCCCGGCCACACCCGGAAGTTTCCAGCCGTCGTTCTCGGTGCAGCCGGTTTCGCCGGCCTATCCACCGCCGCCCGCCGACGCCTTCGTGGCCAAACTGAACCCGGACGGCGAAGCGATGGCTTGGGCCACATTTCTGGGCGGGGATGCGGCCGAGTCCGGCACATCGGTGGCCCTCGATCGTGACGGCAACGTGTGGATAGCCGGAACCGCGGCATCAAACGCTTTCCCCAAGACCACCGGCGGGTGGCCACAGAGCGGCGACTTCGTCCTGGAATTGTCGCCCGGCGGAAGCGCCCTGAGGTACGCGGCGCGCTTTCCTTCCGGCACAGCCGCGCAAGCCATTTCGGTCGATCCGGCCGGGATGCTGCATACCTCGGGATCCGGAGGCATTGTGGCCGCATTCGACCCCGGCCAGCCGCCTTCGATGCGTATCTTCGGCCTGGGCAATGCCGCGGGCGGGAAGCTGACCGGCCGCGTCGCTCCGGGCGAGCTGATCTCGATCTACGGGTCCGGGATCGGTCCGGCGACACCCGCCTACCTCACACTCGACGCTGCCGGCCGGGTCACCACCGCGCTCGCCGGCGCGCAGGTCTTCTTCGGCGACGCGGCGGCCCCCATTCTCTACGCCTCCGATTCGCAAATCAACGCGGTCGTTCCTTTCGGCGTCGCGAAGGCAAGCACGATGCGCGTTTCCTTTGGCGGTTCTTCGACTACGGAATTCCCGGTCTATGTGGTCTCCACCCTGCCCGAGATCTTCAAGCACCCCAACGGCAGCGTGGCCGCCGTGAACGAGGATGGCTCCCTCAACTCACCCGAACACCCTGCGCGCCCCGGTTCGGTCGTTGCGATGTGGGCCAGCGGCGCCGGAATTTCCGGCCTGGAAGACGGAGAGGTCCCCACTGAGGCGCACAACCTGTATTGCTGCCAGGTGCAGGTGCAATACGCTCAGGCCGACGTCCTGTACGGGGGGATCGCGCCCGGCATGGTCGCCGGTGTCGCCCAGGTCAACTTCCGGGTGCCGGCAACTCTTTTCTCCAACCCGGCTCAAGTGGAGGTGACCCTGGTTTCCGGCACGGGGAACAGCGCGCCGGCCACGCTATACGTGCAGGGCCCGTGAGCAGGCGCGCCGATCGCCTGATCGCGCTCTACTTCTGGTCTTTCTTTTGGCCGGAACGCACAATAACGTGCACGGCTACATCGCCCTCTTCGCGCTCGATGTAGCGAACCGTCACCCGCGCTTTCACCCGCAGCTTGCCCTCGATTCTGGTTTCCGGCGAAATGGTGAAAGTGCGGGTGACCGGACTCTTGCCCAGGACGCTGCGGGTTACGGTGATGGAGTCTTCGGTTTTGGCCGTGACGGTGCCCGAAAAGAAATGATCTTCCGGGGCGGCCTCGGCCGGCTGCTGGGGAAACGAGGAGAGCGCTCCCAGGCACAGCAGAAGCGCGATGAGTACGGACACACGGAGACCGGCCACTTTCTCAGAGTATGTCATCGAAATGAAGAAACCCTAAACTTGGGATTAAAGTTCGTTCATTCAGCGGCAGCCGCTCTTTCCGGCGCGGGGCTGGCCACATCCTCGCCGGGTTCGCCTTCGGCGCCGGGCGGCAGCAGCACGGTAAAACGCGTCCCCTTCCCCGGTTCGCTCGTGACGTCGATACGGCCCCCGTGAGCCTTCACAATCCAGGCGACGAAGCTCAAGCCCAGCCCGAGGCCCCTCTCGGCCGAAGGCTGCGGCGCGGGAGCCCGATAGAAGCGTTCAAAGATGTGCGGCAAATGCTCGGGGGCGATGCCGCAGCCGGTATCTTCCACAACGAGGCACACCCCCTCGGGCTGGCAGGAGAACTTCATCCGCACCTCGCCCCCGGCAGGCGTGAACTTGATGGCGTTCGAAAGCAGGTTCGACACCAACCGCTCCATCTGCACCCGGTCGACCCAGGCCGTGCAACCTTCGGGCGCCTCGACGGCGAGCCGCACCCGGGCCATCTCGGCGGGGATTTCGAATTGCTCCGCCACATCCCGCGCCAGGACGCCCAGATCCACGCGGGTCTTCCGGAGGACCACCTGGCCCGATTCGGCCTGGGACAGGTGCAACAGGGCGCGCACGATTTCCGACAGCCGCTCCACATCCTGGAGCGCGTTGAGAATGGCCTCGCGATACTGGTCTGCGCTGGTGGCCGTGAACATGGCCACTTCGAGTTGTCCCCGGATGGCGGTAATCGGCGTGCGCAGCTCGTGGGACACGTCCGTCGAGAACTGCCGGATCTGCTCGAAGGAATTCTCGAGACGCTCAATCATGCGGTTGAAAGTGGTGATAAGGTAGTCGAGTTCGTCGCCCGCTCCGCGGGTGGGGATGCGCAGGCTCAGGTTGGATCCGGTAATTCGTTGCGCAGTGCGGGCCACTTGTTTGACGGGCTGGAGAGCCCGGCCGGAAAGGAACCATCCCAAAAGACACCCGCCCAGGATGACCACGGGGGTAATGAAGACATACCTCCAGGTGAACTGGTCCAGGATGCGCCGGTTCTCGGCCAGCGAGCGCCCGATGGCGACATAGTAAGGGACTTTGTGCTTCTCGTCGTAGGCCACGCCGGCGCGGATCAGAAAACGCGTGCCCTGCGGGTTGGTGCGGACGCGCCAGACCGGGAAAGGGTGCTCCATGACGCGCCGGATTTCCTCGGGCGAGTCGACCCCGATGGAACGGTAGATTTCGGACCCTTCGACGACGCGCCCCTGGGCATCCGCCACCAGGTAGATGCGGCGAAGTCTCCCCACAATGGCGGACTCGTCCGGATCGTCGCGGTCATAAAACCAGACCGTCTGCATGCGGCCGCGCCGGTTGATCTCAATATGCAGATAGGCCTTCAGCGCGGCCCACTCCTGCTGAAGTCCCTCCTGGCTCTGGGACTCGAGAATCGAGCTGAGCGTCTGGCGGAAGAACACGCCGACCCCCGCCGCCACCAGGGTGAAGAATATGGCGTAACTGGCGGCGATGCGGAAGCGCAAGCCGCGCGTGAACCGGCGCGGACTGGCCTGTGCCGGCAAGCTACACCCGCCGTTCGGCCGGGGGAGGCTCGGCCGGTTTTTCGGCGGCCTTCTCCGGATGGTCGATCATGTACCCGATGCCGCGCACGGTGTGAATCAGCTTGGTGGGGAAGCGGTCGTCGATCTTGCTGCGCAAGTGGCGGATGTACACATCCACGATGTTGGTGAGGCCGTCGTAGTCCATGTCCCAGACGTGCTCGACGATCATGGTGCGGCTCAAAGGACGCCCTTTGTTGCGCATCATATATTCGAGAATGCCGAACTCTTTGGGCGCCAGGTCGATGGGCTCGCCGGCGCGGGAGACTTTGCGGCGCACGCAGTCCAGCGTCAGATCGGCCACCTGCAAACGCTCCGGGATGGGCTGGCCTCGCCGCAACAGGGCCCGGATCCGGGCCAGCAGTTCGACGAAAGCAAAAGGCTTGACCAGGTAGTCGTCCGCTCCGAGTTCCAGACCCTTGACGCGGTCGTCGACGGCGCCGCGCGCGCTCAGGATGAGTACCGGAGGGGCCACTTTGCGGTTGCGGATCTTCTCGAGCACCTGGAGTCCGTCCATATCGGGCAACATCAGGTCGAGAACAGCCAGATCGTAGTCGGTGGCGTGCACCAGCGCCAGGGCCGTCGCGCCGTCCGGGGCCAGATCCACCGCATACCCCGCGCCTTCAAGACCGCGCGACAGGAAATCCGCGATCCGCTTTTCGTCTTCGACAACCAGAATGCGCATGCGCTTCCATTATGGTACCTTACGGCGCGGCGGGCACGATTTCGAGCACCTCGCCGGCCTCCGGCCTGGCAAACTGCATGGGATAGCTCAGGCCCGTGTAGTATCGATCCCACTGATCCTTGTAGTGCCGGGAGAGCACCTGGCCGGATTCACCGATGGGCAAATTGAGGAGCGACCGGTCCCAGCCCCCCGGATCGGCCACCATCCGCATGGAAGGGCCGAAGCGCCGGGTGGTTTGTTTCACGGTGGTCGAGGAACCGCTCATGGGCGCCGGCCCGATGTCGAAGTACTTGCCGACGAACGGGAGATTGTGCCCAACCGGATGCGTGATGACCGTCTCGAGTGAGCGGCCGTACTTCCACTTTTCCACGTTGCGGCCTTGTATCCTCCGGCCTTCCTGGATGGCATCTTCAAAGCTCTTCAACAGGGCCAGATCATAGTCGGCAAACCAGCCCGCGGGACGCTCGCGCAGCAGGCGCTCGATGACGGCTGGCGCCATTGGGTACTCGTAGTCGGCGCCCTTTCCCGGGCTGGCCGCTTCTCCCACGGCTTTGCGAAAGTGCTGGTAAGCGAAGCTGACCACCAGAGGCGCGGCAAGGTCTTTCTCCATCTGACCGTTCCAGGCGCGCAAGACGCCAATGGCTTGAGCCAGCCCCGGATGGGCGGCCCGATGGCGGTCGTAGGCGGCCACCAACTGCCCGGCCAGGAAATGACTGAAGGCCGAATAAACGTCCTTCTGAACGGCCAGCATATCGCCCGGCCGCCAGCCTTGACGGGCCGTGAGCAGGTGGCGAATCTGCAACGAGCGGTACGGAGGGGCGAAATTCCCGCTCACCGGATAGGGATATGCGGCCGGGAAAGGATTCTCATTGGCCGTCACCAGCACGCCGCCGGAGGGATTAAAGGCGGCCGGCAACTCCTCGAACGGAATGAACGCATCCCATTCGTAGTTGCCGGAAGAGCCATCAACAGGCACGTCACCCGAGAAGTCCTTCCGAATCGGGAACTGGCCCGCCGCGTGATAGCCGATGTTGCCGTCCACATCGGCATAAACGAAGTTGGAACCCGGTCCGGGCAGGCGAGCCAGAGCGGCGGTAAACTGGCGCCAGTCCCGGGCACGGTCGATGTCGATGAAGGGATACTGATAGCGCCCGGCATCGCCGGCAATCCAGCGCAGGGTCAGGCGCCGTTTGCCCTCGGCGACCCACAGCGGGCCGTGGCGGGTGACCCAGTTGGTCTGCTCGACGGGCCGCGAGCCTTTCACCAGAATGATCTCGCGCTCCGGACGCGCCTGCTCGGTCTGGCCGCGGAACCGGTAACGGCCGGACTGGTCGTCAAACTGCTCGATATACAGGTCCTCGACATCGAAGGGCAGATTGGTGATTCCCCAGGCGATGCGGTCGTTGTGTCCCACGATGATTCCGGGCACGCCGGGCAGGGCGACTCCGGCGACATTGATGCCGGGCGCCAGGATGTGAGCCATGTACCAGATGCCCGGAATCGAGAATTCCAGGTGCATGTCGTTGGCCAGCAAAGGCTTGCCGGAAGCGGTTCGGCGGCCTTCAATCACCCATGCGTTGGAGCCCGGCTGAATCTCGCCGCCCGAGCGCACGGGGAACAGGAACTCGACCTTGGCGCGGTCCCCACCATCGAGCAGGGCAGCCTTGAGCAACTCGCTTTTCCAGGTGTTGGTGAGCGTGCGGATCATGTGCAGCGTGATCAGCACGCAATCGCTAACCCGCCAGGGCCGGGGCTGATAGCCGAGGAGCGTAAATTCCAGCGGCAGGCGGTCGCGCTGGCTTTCAATGAACGCATTCACGCCCCGCGCATAGGCGGCAAACGCGGCCCGGTCCTGGGGCGGCATGCTTTGGGCGGCCTGTTCGGCAATGCGCGGCAGGCGCATGCGCCGCGCCTCCCGGTCGCTCTCCAACCCGGCTGGGCCGATGATCTCGGCGAGTTCACCGCCGGCCATGCGGCGCAAGGCGTCCATCTGCCACAACCGGTCCTGAGCGGTCACGTAGCCCTGCACAAACCACGCGTCGTCCAGGCTGGATGCACTGATGTGGGGCGTGCCGAGGGCGTCCCGGCGCACCGTCGCCTTGTCTGCAATCGGAGCGGAAACAACGCCGGAAGTCTTCGGTAGCGGCCGGTAGCCGATCCAATAGGCAACAGCAATGGCGCCCACCAGCAGGACGGCTACAGTAATATTGAAATACTTGAGAACCCGTTGAAGGGACACTCAAAATTGTACTGAAAAGCCCAAGCGAATGGCCGACTCTTTCTACGCTTTGCGGTTCCTGCTGCTCGTGCTGATCGTGGCCGCGAACGCTTTCTTCGCCTCGGCGGAAGTTGCGTTGCTTACGGTGCGGGAATCGCGCCTGCGGGAACTTGCGGAAAAGGGGCAGGTAGGCGCGCAAGCCGCGCTCACTCTGCTCGAAAACCCGCGGAGGCTGCTCTCGGTGACGCAGGTCGGCGTGACCCTGGCGAGCCTTGGTTTGGGGTGGGCCGGGGAAGACACCGTCTACAGCCTCCTGGTGACGCTGTTCGAACCGGTGCTGCCGCCTGGCGGTTCCCCATTGCTGCACGCGGTCAGCTTTTTGGCCGCCTTCCTGACAATCACCTACGCTCACGTCGTGATCGGCGAAGTGGTCCCCAAGAACGTGGCTGTGGAAACAGCGGACCGGCTGGCCGTCATGGTGGCTCCGCCGCTGCTGGTTTTCGACCGGATCTCCCAGCCGTTCGTGTATGTCATCGAAGCCTCAAGTGCGCTGATGTTGCGGATCTTCGGGTTTGCGGAACAGCGTGGCGGGGGGCACTCGGCTGAAGAGTTGAGGTTCATCGTGAGCTCCAGCCGCGGCGCCGGGAAGTTGCCGGTGTTACAGGAGGACATGATTCACGGCGTGCTGGACCTGGAGCAACTCGCCGTGCGCGAGATCATGGTCCCGCGCAACGAGATGGTGGCGGTCCCGGTGGAGGCGACGCTGGATCAGGTTTTGGAGGTGCTGGTTCGGGAACGGCACTCGCGGCTGCCGGTCTACCAGGACCGCCCGGAACAGATTGTCGGCGTGCTGCATGCCCGCGACCTGCTCCGGGTCTGGCAGGAGCGGCTCGCCGCCTCGCGAACCGGCCGGGCGATGCGCGAATTCCGGCTCCGCGCCCTGATGCGGAAACCGCGCGTGGTGCCCGAGACCAAGCCGCTGCTGCAAATGCTCGAGGAGTTCAAACAGGGCGAGTCCCAGATGGCCCTGGTGGTCGACGAATTCGGCACCATCGTAGGTTTGTTGACCGTTGAGGACGTCCTCGAGCAGATCGTTGGCGAGATCCGGGACGAGTACGACGAGCAAAAAGCGGCTCCGCCCCTGACCGCGACGGTGGTGGAACTGGATGGAGCGACGAACATCCGCGATCTGGAGACGCAATACGGCATCGAGATCCCCAGCGACGCGGGCTTCGAGACCCTGGCCGGTTTCCTGCTGTTGAAGCTGGGCTACATTCCTCAGGCGGGCGAAAGCGTCGAGCACGGCGGGCGGCGCTATACGGTTCTCGAGATGCAGCGCAACCGCATCGCCAGGGTCCGGATTGAGAAAGTGAAATAGGCGGGCTCAGAGATCCGCAACCAGCAGTTCCTGAACCTTGCGAATCAGGTCCCGGGCGGAGTACGGTTTGGGCAGGAAGGGGCCTGAGGGTTGCTCCGCGTATCCGCTGGCCAGCAGCGTCCTGACGCCGGGGCGCAGAAGCCGGAGCTGTTCGATCAGACTGATGCCTCCGCGCCTGGGCATACTCAGGTCGGTGAAGACCAGGTCAATGCCTTCGCCGTGCTCCCTGAACACCGCCAGACCCTCCTCGCCGTCGCGCGCCTCCAGGGTCCGGCAGCCGTTCAGGCGAAGGATGGTGACAGCGGCTCGCCGCACCAGGTCGTCGTCCTCCACCACCAGCACGGTGGCGCGAATCGGCTGGAGAACCGGTTCTTCCGGCAACCGGTTCTCGGCGCTGGGGGCGGCGGGAATCGTGATCCGGAAGCGGCTTCCCCGCCCCGGAGCGCTTTCGACCTCGATGGCGCCGCCGTGCTCCTTGACGATTCGCTGCACGGTGGCCAGGCCCAGCCCTGTTCCGCCCTGGTTCATTTTGGTGGTGAAGAACGGCTCGAAGATTCGCTGCCGCACTTCGGGCGCCATTCCCATGCCCGTATCCGACACCGTGATGACGACGGCCCCACCCGCGTTCTCGGCTCCCACCTCGAGAATCCCCCCTCCCGGCATGGCGTCCCGGGCGTTCACCGCCAGGTTCATGAGGACCTGCTGGATTTGAGTGGCGTCGGCCAGCACCGGTTGCAAGTCCGGAGATCTGGTGAACCGCACCGCGATGGACGCCGGGAGAACGCGCCTCAGAAGCCGCTCGGTTTCGTCCATCAACCGGTCGAGACGGGCGGGTCTCAGCACCGGCTTCACCCTCCGGCTGAACGCCAGCAACCCCTGCGTCATGTCGGCGCAGCGTTGCGCCGCCCGCAAGGCATCTGCCAGGCAGGATCGCGCCGCATGCTCGGATTCCACCAGCTCCAGCGAGAACGAGAGGTTGTTCAGGATCACGGTGAGCTGGTTGTTGAAATCGTGCGCGATGCCGCCGGCGAGAGTACCCAGGGTTTCGAGTCGCTGGGACTGCCGGAGCGGGCACTCAAGGTCCGGAACGAGTTCGGGTGTTTGGTTCATGAAGTGGCGCGAGGCTCCCTGGGGCCGCTTTCCATAGTAGCGGGGGGCGTCCGCAAGCGTGAACCGGCCGGATGCCTAACTCACTGATAAACCGCCGGATATATTGTCGGATCGGCAGTGACTGCCGGTCCTCAAGGCGCCACGGTGGGCGCGAAGATGCGGTGCAGCACCGGCAGGTCCACAAACAGCAGCAGCGTCATCAGCGCTGCCGAGCACACCACGGCAACCATCAAGGCTGGCTCCCGATAGAGCTTCTCCGGTTCCTGCGCCGCGCTGCCCGGCTTGAAGGCCAGCGCGAGGTAAGCCGCCATGACCCAGGCGATCAGGGGAAACGCCAGCACCAGTTCCAGCCGGTAACGCATGATGAAGGCGCCGAAAAACAGCATGGCCTGGGAGCCAAAGAACACAATAGCCGCCAGCAGGCGGGCCTCCGTATACCAGGCGAAGGATTTCCGGTACGCCGCGCTGCGGGCCGGATCGCCGAGGTCGCGGTATTCGGCCAGGCGTTTAATGGCCATGAAGTAACACCCGATCATCCAGTAGCTGATGAGCAAAGATGTGGTGGGCACGCTCGGCGTGCGCGTGAGATACCAGCCCGCGAGCATCCGGAGCGGATTGTTCACCGCCTCGGTGAGGATGTCGACGTAAGGGACGTCCTTGGCGCGAAGGGGCGGAACGTTATACACGCAGCCCATCACCCACAGCGCCAGCATGACCGCAGCAAAGGGCATCGAAATCATCAGGCCAAGGCCGGCGCCTGCCAGCATCAGCGCGATCCATTGGGCATAGGCAAGCGGAAGGCTCACCGCGCCGGAGGGGACAGGGCGAAGCCGCTTCACGGGATGAAAGCGGTCGAAAGGGGCATCCAGAATGGCGTTCAGGACATAGTTGCTGGAAGCAATCAACCCGGTTGCCAGCAGGCCGAGGACGAGCAGGCCTGCCAGGTCCCACTTCAGACAGGAGCGGTCGATGGACGCCGCCACCACCACGCCCGGAAGGACGAAAACGTTCTTCACCCAATGGCCCAGCCGGAGAATCGCGAGGTGGCCGCGCAGCGACGGGCGGGTTCGGGCGTCAACGGCTGGCATGGAACACTCGCACGGACAGCGCCACGGCCGCCGCCGCCGCCAGAACGGCCAGCGCCACAACGGCGGGCGGGGGAATCATCGTGGTGAAGGCCAGGGAAGCAAACAGGGGCCCCCGCCGGTGGAGATACAAGTCCAGCAGCGCGGCCGGCCGGGCCTGGGCGCCGAAACCGGCATACATCGGGATCAGCTTGGCGAAATAGGTGGCTCCGGCAATGTAGGTCCAGAGGCACAGCATGAGGCCCAGGATAGCGCGTCCCACCTTGCCGCTCCGCGCCAGCCCGGACAGAGCCAGGCAGAACAGACCGGGAAACAGCGCCGGACTGTACCAGGGCGTCGCGCCGGTGGCGGCGTGTCTGGACAGAACGTAAAAGGTGGCAATTGCGTACACGAGCACGGCGCCGTAGATTGCCGACCCGGCGAGAGTTCCGCCATCGATGCTCGCTACTGAGGGTTGGAGCCCTCTGATGTTCCCGTAGAGCATCCAGTTCCGCAAGTACCACGGGCCGGCGCACAGCCCGGCGATAGCGGCGAACACAGCCAGGCTCCGGCGGTTCCGCCAGGCCACCAGTCCGAAGGTGAAAGGGGCAAATGCCAGAAAGTAGGCCTTCGCCAGCAGCCCGGCTGAGAGGGTGATCGCAAGCAGCGAAGCGGAGCGCGTGTCCCGCCGCTCATCAAACCGCAGAGCGGCTAGAAACAGCAGCGGCGCCAGGGGAATCGAGAGCCAGTCATTGGCGACGTGCGCGGCGGCCGCATAGACCATCTGCGTCGAGAGCACCAGTAAAACCGCGGCCTGCCGGTAGCCGGACGGCAGATCCAGCTTGCCGCCCAGCGTCCAGGTGGCCAGCCCGAGAGTCACCACCGAGACAATGGAGCAGAGCAGCCGCAGGCGCCAGATCCGCGAGGGCAGGGATGCCTCCGCCCAAAGACGGTCGAACGGGGCCAGCAGCAGATAAGCAAGCGGCGCCTGCTGGGCTTCGTAGTTCGCGGCGCCCCGGGTATTGGAAGCCCGCAGCGCGCGCGGCAGAGCTTCCAGCGCGGAACGGCGCCGCGCTCGCTCTTCCGGCGGGGCTTCGAAGTGCTGGCTGAAGCTGGTGAGCGACGGCCTGTCTTGTGCAACCACGTGACTGACCGGAACCAGGTGCAGGGAAAGCCAGATCTCGTCGGAGACCGTGGCCCGGTTGTTCACCGGAAACCTGGAATGGACCGCCAGTTCCTGGACGTATCCGTAATGGAACGCTTCGTCAAATCCCTCCCAAAGCGGCAACAACGAGCTGTACAGGACAGCGTGCAGGACCCCGTATAAGAGCAGCGCCGCAATCATTTCCATCAGTGTTACACTCCGAATCGGATGAAGACAATCATCGAGCCTTTTCGCATCAAGAGCGTGGAACCACTGCACCCCACCAGCGCCGCCGAACGGGAGCGTTTTCTGCGCGACGCCGGCTACAACCTGTTCCTGATCGACGCCTCTAAGATCCTGATCGATCTGCTGACCGATTCCGGCACCAGCGCCATGTCCACCGAGCAATGGGCGGCCATGATGCGGGGCGACGAGTCCTACGCGGGCAGCGAGAGCTTCTACCGGATGCGGCAGGTGGTCCAGGATCTGACCGGGTTCCGGCACGTGATTCCCACCCACCAGGGCCGGGCGGCCGAACGCATCCTGTTCTCGGTGATGTGCCGCCCCGGACACATTGTCCCGAACAACACCCACTTCGATACCACCCGCGCCAACATCGAATTCACCGGGGCTTCGGCTGTGGACCTGCCCATCCCCGAGGCGGCGGACACCCAGGCGCGCCTCGATTTCAAGGGCAACATGGACGTGGCGGCGTTGGAGCGGCTGATCGAAACCGAAGGTGCGGACAAGATCCCGCTGGTGATGCTGACGGTGACCAACAATTCCGGGGGAGGCCAGCCCGTATCGATGGCCAACCTCGAGGCCGTCAAGCGGGTGGCGGCGCGGCACGGCATTCCGCTCTATCTGGACGCGTGCCGCTTCGCCGAGAACGCCTACTTCATCCAGCAGCGCGAGCCGGGCTACGGCGGCTGGACCCCAAAACAGATTGCTCAAAAAATGTTTGCGCTCTGCGATGGCTGCACCTTTTCGGCCAAGAAGGACGCCTTCGCCAACATTGGCGGCTTCCTGTGCACCAACGACGACCGGCTCGCGGCTCAGGAAACCAACCTGCTGATCCTTACTGAAGGTTTCCCTACCTATGGAGGTCTCGCCGGCCGGGACCTGGATGCCATCGCGGTAGGGCTCACCGAGGTGCTCGACCCGGACTACCTGCGCTATCGCATCGTCTCGACCGGCTACCTGGGCCGGCACATCGCGGACCACGGCGTGCCGATTGTGGAGCCGCCCGGCGGCCACGCTATTTACATTGACGCGGCCCGCATGTTGCCGCATATCCCGCGCGAGCAGTTTCCCGCCCAGGCGCTGGCCGTGGAGCTATACCGCCACGCCGGCATCCGCTCGGTCGAGATCGGTTCAGTGATGTTCGGCCCGCAGGCCCGTCACGAGCTGCTGCGGCTGGCCATCCCGCGGCGCGTTTACACCCAAAGCCACATCGATTACGTCGTTGAGGCGATTCTGGAGGTGAACCAGCGCAAGACGGAACTGCGTGGTCTCGAAATCGTCTACGAACCGCCCTTCCTGCGCCACTTCACGGCCCGGTTCCGCCCGTTATAACGAGCCCGCAACCACCTTCCCGTCCAGAATCACGATCTGGGGTTCGATGTCTTTGATCTGGTCTTCGGGGCAGGTGAGATAATCGCGGTCGATCACCACCAGGTCAGCCAGTTTTCCGGGCTCGATGGATCCGCGCTCGTGTTCGGAGAACTGCATGTAGGCTGCCCAGATGGTGTGCATGCGCAGCGCTTCCTCGCGGTTGATGCACTCCTCGGGGTACAGCGCCCGGCCGGTTCTCATCTTGCGCGTAACCATGATCCAGAGGCTCAGGAAGGGGTTATAGGGATTCACGGCGCGGTTCTTGTCATAGCCGATCATGTGATCGCTGCCGGCGGCGACTCTCACGCCCGCGTTCAGGTAAGACCGCAACGGGTAGAAGTAGCGCAGGCCGTCATATGAGAAGACCTTCTCGAGCGCCGGGCCGTCCAGGTAGAGCCACTGGGCTTGCACGTCCGCGAGCACTCCCATACGCGCGGCGCGCTCGAGAGCTTCGCGGCTCTGGAAGCTGGCGTGCATCAGGTGTGAGCGCGTGGGCGCGATCCGTTTTTCCTTGTCGAGAGCCTCCATGGCGTCCAGGAACGCATCCACGGCCCCGCCGCCCTGGCTGTGCGCGGTCAACTGCCAGCCCCGGTCGCGGGCGGCGCGGAAGATGGCCACGAGTTTGCCGGGCTGAATGAAAAGCTGGCCGCGGTCCGGCTTGGTCTGGCCGTAAAGCTGCCTGCCGAACGGCCCGTAGGGTTGCCGCTGGTAGGCCGTTCCGATGGTCATACCGCCGTCCAGCGTTACTTTGAAGGTTCCGAACTTGAGCCACTCGTCGCCGGCGCCCGGGGTGTAAGGGGCGGCGTGAATCTGGCGCACCAGGTCTTCGACGGGTCTGGAAGCATCCAGGCGCCAGGTGAGCACGGTGCGAACCGGGAGGCGGTTGGCAGCCTGGAGCCGCCGGTACAAACCGATATCTTCTTCGGTGACGGCCCGGTCTCCGATGCCCGTCAGTCCAGCCGCCACATAACGCTGGAGCATCTGCTCGAGCGCGCGAAGTTTCTGCTCGGGGGTGAAGGTCCGGCCGGTCTCCGACTTCAGGCCCTTGAGCAGGGACTGGCCGTTGCGCAGAATGCCGTTGGGTTCGCCCGCGGCATCGCGCACGATCTCGCCGCCGGGAGGATCCGGCGTATCCCGGTTGATGCCGGACACCTTCAGGCCGAAGGAATTCACCACCACCACGTAACTGGCGTCGAACATCACGGGGTGCTCGCGCGCCACATCCAGCACCTCGCGAGTCGGCATGCGCAGTTCCTTGAGGCGCGTGGGGAAGGTCCGCGGGACCACGATCCAACGGCCCTTCGGGGTGGCGGCCATGCGCCGCCGGATGTATTCCTGAATCGCGGCGAACGAATCGATTTGCGGCAATGGCTCGGCAAACTCGCTCAAGGCCGCCGAAAGAGCATGTACGTGGGCGTCGATCAAACCGGGAAGTACCGTGCGACCTCCGAGATCCAGCAGGCGGGTTTGAGGACCCCGGCGCGCCAGCACGGCTTCGTTGTCACCCACTGCCACGATGCGGTTGCCCCGGACAGCCACCGCCTGCGCGACCGCGAACCGCTCGTCCACGGTCACAATCTTGCCGTGATGAAGGATCAAATCCGGCTGGGCGGCGGCCACGGCGGCCATGATCAGGGCAAGTAACATACGCGCCTTCCGATTGTATCCCGAACCGTGATTCAGACAGGGCCATCCGTTTCCCGGTTTGCCCGTGTCCAGCTTGCCTGGAAACCTGCCGCGCGTGCAGGCCATGAGCGGAGTGGGGCAGGATTCCTTTTCGCGGTTGATCGCACGGGTCAACGACGCGATTGTCGTGCGAGTCCCCCTGCGGAACGCCGGGAAATAAGCCAGACCGCCGCCAACGCCAACCATCCGGCCGCAGCGAGGGCGCACGACCGCCACAGAATGGAGGGCGCGAACCACATCTCGACCCGGCGCCGCCCGGCCGGGACGTTCAGCCCCCGAAACGCTCCCCCGGTCAGGTGAATGAGCGTCTCACGCCCGTCAATGGAGGCGTGCCAGCCGGGGTAGTAGGTCTCGGACGTCACCAACTCCGCGGCAACCGGCGAGTCGGTCTCCAGGGCGAGCCCCCGGGGAGTGTAGTCCAGCACCTTGACCGGGGGGAGTTCCCGCGTCCCGGCCACCAGGCGAAAGCGCGGCAATACCCGGGTGTTTTCGTAGACCTGCTGGCCGTGCAGGTCGGCCACGTGCCGGTACTTGGGCCCCAGTTCAAGCTTCGTGTTCGAAATGAGATACCGCACGTTCAGGCGGTCCAGGACCGGGGAATCGGGATCGGACACCTCGTAGTAGCGGCCCCACCGTTCTCCCTTACAGAAGGCAAGCCTCACCTGCATCAGGCGCACCAGGGCGAACGGGTCGTTGCCGTTGGCGCTGGGAATTTCGAACAGGGGCGCGCCCACCGTCCAGAAAATCGAGCCCTCGCGGGTGTCGATGCGCGCCGGGGGCAGGGTCTGGTTCACGAGCTTTCTCAGCGTCGCCGGGATATCGGCAAACGGGCCGAAGTGGTTGTAGCCAATGCCCGCCTCCTGGTCCAGACGGGAAGTGTTGATGCGCCGGCCGGAGCTGACTGCGATGAGGTCAACAGCCACGACGGCGACCACGGCAATCTTCCAGCCGGCCCTGCGGCGCTCCAGGAGCGCCTGCGCTCCCAACCCGGCCAGTACGGCCACGCCGAGCACAAATGCGGCCATGGCGAATTCCGGATAGAGGGCGCTCCGAAGCAACTCCGGCAAGCGGGGAAACACAGCCCGGCCGAGCGGCGTCTGATCACCCAGCATGAGTACCGCCGCAACCGCCGCCATCCAGGCGAAGACGCCTGCTTTTGGCGCGCGGCGCACCGCCGCCCAAAGAGCCAGCAGAAGCCCCGGGATGCCGCAGTACAGGTAGAGGAAGGTCGGATTCCACGGCAACTTGTAGGTAGCGGGATCGAACTGGAAGACCCCCCAGTAGTTCGGAATCACCATCGAGACCAGCGCCTGGACGGGAATACCGCCGCCGGTGCCCATCCATTCGCTGCGCAGCGCGGCCACGCTTTGACGGGTCAACTCCAGGGTAGGCAGGAGTTGCGCGGAGGCCAGCCACACAGCCCACAGGCACGCCATACTGAGAGCGACAGCCGACCGTAGCGGCGCATGGCCGGCTATCATGAGCAAGCCGCCCAGCAAGAGGCAGGAAGCGAACACAAAGGCGGTAACGGCTGGAAATCCTGCCAGGATCGACATGGCCAGCGCAAAGGAGAGCAAGGCGAGGGGGCGCCACCGGAAGCCTTCCGTGAGGTCGATGACCGCCAGCCACGCCAGCGGCATCCAGGCCGCCGCCGAGACCGCTCCCAAGTGCTGGCTTTGGGAGGCGAAAAAGGCGCCCAATTGAAACACCGTCGCTCCCGCCAGGGCGCCCGCGCGGCCCACGGAAAGCCGCCCCAGCAGCCGGTAAGTGAATACCCCGGCAAGAAAAACGTGCCCCACCACCTGCAATTCCAGGAAGTAGAGCAGATGCCCTCCGCCGGTCCAGTTGCTCACCAGCAGCGAGAGCACCATGGGAGGGTAGAAAAGGCCGGCGGTGAGGTTGGCATAGATGGGAAACCCGCAGTAAGTGTAGGGATCCCAGAGCGGGAGCTCCCCGCGCTCAAAGCTGCGGGCCATGAAATGCGCGATCGAAAGGTGGTAGTAGCGCAGGTCCCAGGGAATCACGTAGCGGCCCGGCTGGAACAGGATCTTCCAATAGAAGGCCACCACTTCGGCAAGCAGGAAGACGTAAGGGATGCGGGCCACCAAGCTCTCGATTCTATAATCAATCCGCCAGGAAAAACCACACCGATTCCCCGTGATCGGCGAGGCGTCCGGCGGTTTAGCTGATACAATCGGAAGCCGGAACTATCCCAGTGGAGGATCTATGCGAAAGTTGTGTCCTGTGATCCGGCTCGCATCTTGTCTGGCGGGTCTGCTGTTGCTTGCCGGCGGGCTATCCGCCGGTGAAAAGAAGTTAATGCACTGCTTCGCCTTCACGGCGATCGAAAACGCCTCCGACGCCGACTGGCAAGCGTTTTTCCGCGCCACCGATGCCCTTCCCGGCAAGATCCCGGGGCTGACCAAGGTCTGGTATGGAAAGCTGCGTTCACCTCTGCCGCAGTTCATGCCGGATGCCAAAGCCCGCAAGGAACTCGCCGGCGGCGCCAAATCGGCGACAGGCGAGGTCACGCGCGTCCAGCGCCAATGGGGCGTGTGCATGGAGATGAACGACGAGGCCACCTTGAAGGCCTACGCCGCGGATCCCGCCCACAAGGAATGGATGGACGCCTACTCGAAGGTGCGCGTGCCCGGCACCACCACCTTCGATATCCTGGGACGTTAGCCCTTAACCGGCGCACAAAAGAAGAGCCGGGCCCGAGGGCCCGGCTCAAATGACAGGTTCGAGAGAGCCGTTTCGAATCAAGCGGAGAGACACGCACCGCACCCGTTGTGCCCGTTGAGGCGCGGTTTTTCAAAAGGAACCGAATACTGCTTTTCGATCTTCTCGCGGAAGGTGGGACCGGAGTTGTAGGCGCAGAACGGGTAGATCCTGCCGTTTGGCGCGGCATAGTGGATGATGCACCGCTTCACCCGTTCCACATCGTAGTTATAAAGATCCATAAAGTGCATGCCGGCCACCATCAGGGTCTTGTAGGTGAAGCCCTCGGCTTCTTTCTGGCCGCGACCGTAGTCCTTGTCCATCATGCCCTGAAGAGTCTGAAGGAACTTGGTGAAGGTGAGGCCTTCCGGCGCCCGGTCCTCGTGGAAATGCTTGCGGATGGAATTCCAGGCCTGCATCTTGGACCAGAGCTTGATGCGCTGTTTGTCCACTTTCCGGGCCAGCAGGTCCATCTCCTGAAGCATGGCGCCGACGTCGATGAAGCGGGTGACCGGGGTGCCTTTCTTGTTCTGATCGACGAACAGGTAGGTGCCGATGGAGCAGTGCGGGTGGGCCGTCAGGTGGGTGGTCAGTTCGCCGCGCAGCGCGCTGATGAGACGCGAGAAAGGCGTGACGCAGGAGAGCGGGAACCAGTCCTCAAGCGGCCGGGCGATTCCGGTTTGCTCCCAGATGGCGTGCGCCACGTCGGCCTGGGTGAACCGCTTGGCCATCAGTTCGTGACGCGCGATGCGCCCGGTGAAGCTGACCGGCTGGAAGCTGATCCCGCTAAGGCAATCGATGTTTTCCAGAGCAAGCTTGACGATGTCGCCCACCTGGTGATCGTTGAGGCCTTTGACCACCGTGGGGACAAAGACGATCTTCAAGCCGGCCTTCCGGACGTTCTCGATGCACTTCAGCTTGGTCTCCCACAACGCCCGCCCGCGGGTGCGGAGGTAGATGTCGTCGGAAACGCCGTCTAGCTGGAGGTACAAGGAATGGAGCCCGGCTTCCTTGGCCTGTTGCGCGAATTCCAGGCTCTCGGCGATACGGATGCCGTTGGTGGCGATCTGGACGTGGGAAAAGCCCAGTTCCTTGGCCATTCTGACGGCCTCCAGGAAGTGCGGGTAGATGGTCGGCTCGCCGCCCGAGAACTGAACGATGCGCCCGGAGACTGGTTGCTCGCCGCGCAGCGCCATCAGCATGGTCCGCACCTGGTCCAGAGTGGGCTCGTAAACGTACCCGGCCGCGTTCGCGTTGGCGAAGCATATCGGACAGGTCAGGTTGCAGCGGTTAGTCAGGTCCACGTTGGCCAGCCCGGTGTGGCTGGTGTGGAGGTCGCAGAGGCCGCAGTCGAACGGGCAGGCCTGGGCGTCTTTCACGGCGGGATTCGACACGCCGCGGAAGTCGCCGAAATTCCACTCCTCCATCTTGAGGTACATCTTCGCATCGGAGAAGACGATATCGCGGAAGTAACCGTGCTCGGGACAGGTCTTCTCCATGATCACACGGCCATCTTCCTCGAAGATGCGGGCTTCAATCAGCCCGGTGCACTCGGGGCAGAGCGACTGGGTGAACTTTGGCAAGCCTTTCTGGATCGGCTCGATCAGTGCCCCTGAATAGGTAGTTTCGGGTTGTAGAATCCTGAATTTGCTGCTTTTACTGGGGGCAAACGTCGCAGTGCTCAAACCACAATCCTCCTCCGGAAATGTATGCCTTGGGTCATTATAGGGGTAGGGGTGGAGAGGGCCTATGAGCTTGAGCCTAATGGCGAAAAGCGATGGTCGAATGGGGATAATCGGGTCTGAATGGCTCGACAGGCGCCGGGTGCGGAATGGGCGCCTGCCGGGCCGGGCCGAACGGGATCAGTCGCCGAAGGAGCCCACCTCCTCCCGCTCTTCGACCGGGGAGGTCTCCTTAAGATCTTTAATTTGAACCAGTTCCGGTCCGGATTGCTCCTTGAGCACATGTTGCCGGTAGAGCTTGGCCATGCGCTCGTTCTCCTGCTGGCGGCGCAGTCTTTCGTCGCGTGCCCGGATCTTTTCCTCCCGGGCGTTCTTGGCGATTCCCAGACGGTCCAGGTCGTGCTGCACCTCGGTGGTGACAATCTCCTCGCGCAGCACCATGGAGTGGTCGCGGCTGGCCAGCGGGACCTGCTTGCCGCCGGCGAAGATCTCGTGTCTGCCGTGCTCCTCGTACCACTTCGTCAAGGTGGCGGTCATGTGCATTTTCTCGACAATCTGCCGCCAGCCGACGCCGGTATTGTAGGCGCAGAAAGAGATCTCGCCCATCTGGGTGGCATAAGGGATAATGCATTGCTCGGTCCGGCGGAAGTCGTAGTTGAACAGGTCCTGGAACCACATCCCGGCAATGAACAGGAAGTTCCAGCGGTCCGAGCGGCGCTTCCAGACGTCTTCGATGCTGCGGCTGGCATCCACCCGGCCGTAGTTCCTGCCGGTGGCGCCGAAAGTCTTGTCGAACTTCTTCAGCAGGTCGATGAGCCGGAAGTGGGTGGGCGACTGGAAGGGGTCGTAGTTGCGCATGACGGAGAGCGCCATGCCCGCCAGGGACAGCCACTTGCCGCGCGCGGCATCGTTGATGCGGGCCACGTCGCGGGCCAGGCGGTCGGCATTGAGAAACGCGGTGACCGGGGCCGCCTCCTTGGTCTCCTTGTCCACCATAATCGCCATACCGACGCCGCAGTTGGGATGGCAACCACAGCTCAATTGGCCCCAGTCCGCCTGCGGACCGTGCACCAGGTCGCTCCAGTCGGAAAAAGTGCTCATGAACGAGATCGGGAACCAGTCCCGGACAGGTTCACCCAGCCCGGTCTGGTTCTTCACGTCGTGGGCCAGGTGGGACAGCGTGTAACGCTGGGCGGCCCGGCGCTCGTCGGTGATGGCTTCGTCGCGCCCGGTAAAGGAGACCGGCTGGAAGGAAAGGAACGGGATGCGCTTGGGGTTGTCGAGCGCGAACTGCACAATGCGCCCCACCTGTTCGTTGTTGATCCCGTTGACAATCGTAATCACGGGTACAATATCCACCCCGGCGTTGTACAGGTTCTCGATGGCCCGCAGCTTGACGTCGAACAGGTTCCCCACCTTGCGATGCTGGTTGGCGGCGTTGCCTATGCCGTCGAATTGCAGGTAGGCGTACCTCAGGCCGGCCTCGGCCGCCTGGCGGCAAAACTCCGGACTCTTGGCGAACTCGATCCCGTTGGTGGCCGCCTGCACACTGGTGTAGCCCACCTTGCGCGCATAGCGAACGGCGTCCAGGAAATACGGCGAAAGGGTCGGCTCGCCGCCGGAGAACTGGACCGACATCTGGCGCTTGGGTTTGATCGAAATGGCGTTGTCAAGCAGCGTGCGGATGTCGTCCCAGGAGAGTTCGTGGACGAAGCCCACCTGGTTGGCGTCCATGAAGCACGGGTCGCACATCATGTTGCAGCGATTCGTCAGGTCAATGGTCAGGACCGAGCCGCGCCCGTGGGTGATGGTGCTGGAGCCGTGCCTGTGGAGCGTCTCATCATTGTGGGCCCGGATGTCGCGCCCCGGAAAGACCGATTCCAGATGCTTGAAGAACTCCGTGTCTATCGCCATCACGTCCTCGAACCGGCCGTGGATGGGGCACTCCTTGACCATCAGGATCTTGCCGTCGCGCTCGATGATTTGCGCTTTGATCTCGCCCGGACGGTCTTTAATGAGCGTCTCGAGCGGGGCGCTGCCGTCCAGGATCTGTTTGCGGATCTCGGGAACGCAGCGCGGGCACAGAGAATCGGTCTCTCGCGGCCACCCGAGCGGAGGCTTCACCTTCTCCCACGATTTCAGGAGCGGCTTGTCGGACCACCGGGGCGTGAAAGACGGGTTCTGGCGGATCTGGTTCAGGGAATCGAAGACTTTCCAGGCCGCGCCGGCGGCGTAAGTCAGGGCCTTTTCGACATACTTCACGGGCTTGTGCATAGACGTGCTCCTTTTGGTTGCCGCTTTCCCAGGCTTCCCAGGGCAACCTTGCAGCGCAATGATTGCGGCTGTCCCTCAGTATAGGGGCCTGCTGCGGCAGACACTACGATCAGGTGGTAAACTGCCGGAATTCCATGTTGTGCGGGCAAAATCAGGGGTTGGGGGTGGGGGTCCGGACCCCTGCCCACCGGCGTACACTGGGATTGAAGTGAGAGCCGAAACGGTCAAGGAACTGGCGCTTTCCTGCGGATTCGATCTGGCCGGCATCGCCGCCGCTGAACCCGCGGACGAATTCGCGGCCTACCGGCGCTGGGTGGAGGCGGGATTCGCCGGCGAGATGACTTACCTGACCGATCACCGGGCCGCGGCGAGGGCCGATCCCCGCCACCTGCTGCCCTCCGCGCGTTCCATCATCTGCGTGGGGAAGCTGTACAACGGTCCGGAACCGTACTCGACACGCTTCAGTGACCCGGAACGGGCCTGGATCTCGCGCTACGCCTGGGGCGACGACTATCACCGGGTCCTCCGGCGAGGGCTGCGGCAATTGGCGGCCCGTTTGATGCAACATTTTCCGCAAGGCTTCGACTGGCGCATCGCGGTGGACACGGCGCCTCTGCTCGAGCGGGAGTACGCACGCCGCGCGGGGCTGGGCTGGACGGGCCGGAATTCGTGCCTCATCAACCAGCGCCTTGGCTCCTGGTTCTTCCTGGGCGAACTGCTCACCTCGCTTTCCCTCGAGCCGGACGCTCCTCCGCCGGACCGTTGCGGAAGCTGCACCCGCTGCGTCGACGCCTGTCCGACCGGAGCCATTCTGCCGGACGCCCGGACGATCGACGCCCGCGCTTGTATCTCGTACCTCACCATCGAATTACGGGGACCTGTACCGGACCTCTACCACGCCCGCATGGGCAACCACGTGTTTGGCTGCGACATCTGCCAGGATGTCTGCCCGTGGAACCGGCGGGCTCCGCGCCAGCGGGATCCGGCTTTCGGGCCGCGGCTCTTCGCGCCGCGCCTCGAGAAACTGGCTTCCATTTCCGAGCAGGAGTTTGCCGCCATGTTTCGCGGCAGCCCGGTAATGCGGGCCCGGTATGCCGGTTTTATGCGCAACGTCTCCATCGCCATGAGCAACCGGACCGCCAGGGTGGCCGCGCCGTGATGGGCGCCGCGCTGCTGGCGCTGGCCGTTGCGACCGCCGTCCTGCCGCCGGGATTCGATCACTTTTATAACCTCGAGTACGATCAGGCGCTGGCCTGCTTCGAAAAAGAGGCCGCCGCCCACCCGGACGACCCGGACTACCAGAATTACGTCGCCCAGGCAATCCTGTACGGGGAGATGTACCGGGTCGGGGCGCTCGAAAGCGAACTGGTATCCGGCAACAATCCGTTTCTGCGCCGCCCGAAGATGAAGACCGCTCCGGAGGTGGACCGGCGCTTCCGGGCAGCGATCGCCAAAGCGATGGAACTCGCCCAGGCGCGGTTGCAGACCCGGCCGGACGATACCGGAGCGCTCTACGCGCTGGGGGTGGCGTACGGGCTGCGCGCCAACTACAATTACCTGGTCACCAAGTCCTGGATGGATGCGCTCCGCGACGCCACTCAGGGCCGCAAACTGCACAACCGCGTCACTGAACTCGACCCGTCCAACTACGACGCGCGGCTCATGCAGGGCGTGCACGACTACGTGGTGGGCAGCCTGCCCTGGTATTACAAGGTCCTGGGCTTTCTGGCGGGTTTCCGCGGCGACAAGGAGAAGGGCATCCGCACGCTCGAAGAGGTGGCCCGGAAGGGCAAACGCAACCGGGTGGACGCCGAGATCCTGCTGGGCGCGCTCTATCGCAGAGAACACCAGCCGCAGCGGGCCTTGCCGATGGTGGAGGATCTGATCCGGCGCTTCCCGCGCAACTACCTGCTGCGTTTCGAACAGGCCCAAATGTACAGCGATGCCGGCAACAAACAGGAGGCCATCCGGGCCGTCGAACGGATCGCGGAGCTGAAGAGTCAGCACGCGCCGGGATATGCCCGCGTGCCCTGGGAGCGGATCTGGTACCAGTTGGGGACCATTCAGTTCTGGTACCACGACCTCGACGCCGCGCTCGAGAACATGCGGAAGGTGACGGCCGGGATTGACGCAGTCGATCTCAACGCCGGTGCGCTGGCATGGATGCGCATCGGTCAGATCTACGACTTAAAGGGTCAGAGGGATCGTGCCAGAGCGGCCTACGCGGCGGCAATCCGCTTCGCGCCGCAAGCGGACGCGGCGCGCGAATGCCGGCGCTATCTGTCTTCTCCCTACCAGCGGCGGCCGGGAGGGGACTGATGCGCACCCCGGCCCGGCGCCCGCTGGTTCCGGCAGGCGCCAGGCCGGATACGCTATTCTACGGTCACCTTCACCGGCTGTTCGATCAGCTTCGGTTCTTTGCCCTTGGTGAGCACCATCAGGGCAAAGCGCCCGGGCTTGGCATTGGCGGGAATCTTGATCTTCATAGCGGTGGGATTCTGCTCGAGCACCTCCACTTTCAGATCGTTTTTCCCGTCGGTCAGGAAAACTTGTTCCACCTGCGCCTTGTCCAGGTTCTCACCTGCCACCGTCAGGATATCCCCGGCCTTGCCGTTTCCGGGCTCGACGCCCGTCATTCGGGGCATGGGCGCTTGTGCGAGTGCGATGCCGAAGGCAAGCAGCGCACCGAAAATTAGAGACAATCTCATCTGATGTGGGTCCTTCCCCCCACCATGCTATTCCCAGCCGGTGGGGAATTCAAGCTGTATCACAGGGCTACAGCCCGTGGCTAGTTACACTCCGCCACCAGCGGTCCGGCCAGTTCCTGGAGGAAGAACAGCCTCCCGGCCAGGGTAGGCATGAAGCTGGAAGGCACCCAGCGGTCCGGACCGTAGCGCAGGGTCATCCACAGGCTCATACCCTGCCACTGCATGCCCCGGCCGAGCGCGCCGTCCGCGCCGCCGATGATGCGATCGGCCTGCAAAAACAGTCCCGGTCCGATGGTGTTGGCGCGGGCCGGCACCAGCGTCGTGCGGCTCTTGAAACTGGTGATCGCGTTCTGCTCGATGGTCAGCGGATGGAGCTTCGCCCCCAGGCGGTGGGTTTGCCGCTTCCATTCCTCGTCGGAGGCGAACTCGGAGGCGAAATGCGGCTCCCAGAAAGCGATGTGGCAGACCCGCCCGATGCCGAAGATGACATGCAACTCGGCGCCTGCCGCCCGCAGCGCGGCGATCCGCTCCGGGTAGCTGGGCAGCAGATCGCGGGTGGCAAAGTGACGCTGTTTCTCGGGAACGCTCAATTCGCCCAGCGGCCCATAGAAGGCCTGCTCCATGGCGTAACGGAACGCCCCCGGGTTATCGGGAGCCAGCGTATTGCCCTGGGCGTCGCTCCACTCGTCCATGTTGAAGCCGTAGACGTGGTCGCAGCCGACGCCCCACTCCCGCAAGAAATACACCGCCCACCGGTACATGCCCATCGGGCCGACCGGCAGAATGAGAGCCAGCTTGCGCCCGGCCTCGCGCGTCCTCCGGATCTGCATGGCGATCTCGTGCCCCAGCATGGTGTCGAAGTCGGCGACGCTCGAGCACGGCACAGGCCGGAAATCGGCGTGCCACCAGGGTTGCCGTTCAGTGACCGCTTCCGGAGGGTGGCTGCAACAGGCGTCGATCCGGGCCAGATCCCATCCGGCGGGAAAAAAGTTCTCCAGCAAGGAGTCTTTGAGAGTGTGAATCAGATCGATTGACGGTTCCATAGGCTGGTTGACTGCCTTGCATTCTATCACCGCCGCGGGGCGCCGCTAGAATGAGACTATGCGCTGGATGGTGTGGGCCTTGGTGCTGGGGCCGGTCTGGGCGGATGCGCAGGCGGACTACCTGTCGGCCAGGCGCAAAATCAGCCTCATCGAAAGCGAGACCTTGAAGCCGGGATCGCGGGTGGCGCTGACGTCCGCCGAACTGAACGCCTATGTCGCCAGGGAAGCGCACGCCGCCGCGCCCGGCGCCGTGCGCGACACGCGACTGGTGCTGGGCCAGGGATCGGTGACCGGTTCGGCGCTGGTGAACTTCCTCAAGCTGCGCCAGGCCCAGGGCGAGGCTCCGGGCTGGCTGATGACCCGGTTGCTGGATGGCGAACGGCCGGTCCGGGTTACGGCCCGCATCGACTCGGCGCGGGGCCGGGCCACTGTAAACGTTGACCGTGTCGAAATCGCGGGCGTTGCCATCGAGGGACGCGTACTCGACTTTCTGATTGAGAATTATCTGCGTCCGACCTGTCCGGAAGCCAAAATCGGCGAGCCGTTCGAGCTTGGGCACCGCGTCGAAAGACTCGTCATCCGGCCGTCCGCCGTCGACGTGATCATCGGCCGGTAGCTCGAGCCAGAGTGTCCCGGCGATTACGAACGAGGCTTGCGAACCAGGGGCCGCAAAGCCAGGTTCACACCGATCATGATGACCGACGCCGCGGGCAGCACCAGCAGCGCCGTCTTCAGGCGCGCCGGGTCCGTTCCCGCGATGGCTCCGATGATCCGCGAGCTCACCGCCAGCCCGATCCATCCGCAGGTGATCACGATACCCATGGCCGTCGCCGTCATGCGCGGGAAGACGTCGCCCACCATGGCCAGCGTGGTCGGGAATACGGGCGCCATGGCGATGCCCGCGCAAAAGACCAGCACTCCGGCCAGGGTGGCGTCCGCCGTCTGGAGCATCCCGTAAGTGGTAATCGCCATCAGAACCGAGGCCGCCAGGGTCACGGTCGGCGCGGGGACTTTGATGAGGACGCGGGAAACCGCCACGCGGCCTACCAGCATGCCCAGCGCGAAACCGAGCGAGAGGATGTTCAGCGCCTGGCTCTCCGGTATGCCCTGGGCAATGAGGTGCTTCGCCAGCCAGTTCCACACCCCCACTTCGCAGCTCACGTAGAGAAACAGAAACAGGGCCAGCAGGAACAGCGCGGGACGGCCCAGCAGGGCACTCGCCTCACTGGCCTTGAAACCGCGCTCGCCGGTGGGCGGAGGCATGGGCGTGGTGGCGTGCAACAGGAGCGTAGCCGCGGTAAGCGCCGCCACCAGGTAGCACAGCGCGATGGTGTTGCCGGCCAGCAGGTTGGCGCCGATCAGCGGAGTCAGCAACCCGCCCAAACCGAAGAACAGGTTCAGCAGGTTCAGCGTCGAGGCGCGCCGCTCCTCGCTGATGTCGCTCACCAGCGCGTTGGCGGCCGTCACGATGATTCCCCCGCCCAGTCCCAGCAGCAGGAATAACGCCATCAGCACGAAATAGCCCGTCGAAGCCGGGAGCGCAAACAGGGCTACGGCGATCAGCGTCAAACCCATCACCAGACCGGTCTTCTTGCCTTTGTTGTCGATGAGGGGGCCCACCGAAACCGATGCGATGATCAGTCCGATGGCTTGAGCCAGCGCCACGTAGCCGCTTTGGTCGGGCGTGAGCGAGAATCGCTTGGACAGTTCCGGCAGGAGCGTGCCGAGCATGGCCGCGATCATGCCGTAAACAAGAATGGCGAGAATGGCGGCGGGGATCAGGCGTCCCCGCGATACAGGGGCAGGCATAGAGAGTGATGGTATCAGAATCGGCGAAGGGCCGAGGGGTTGGGAAACGCCCAACCCCCGGGTGAGCAGAGACTACAGGAAACGGACCTTTTCGGTGCGCTCGTCCCACTGAACTTTCTTGCCGCTCTTGTACGCCAGGGTGGCCATGTGGCCGGAGATGGCGGCCTGCTGGCCCACCGTGGGCGGAGCGATCACCTGGGCCTGCCCCAGCACCGCTTCAATGAAATTGCGGAAATGGTTGATCGCGCCGTCGTTCTCATTGAAGTCCTTACGTCCGTTCAGGTGAATGGGCGCGCGCGCTTTCACCTCCTCGGAGGCCTTGCCCCGAAGCAGTTCAGGCGAGAAATACAGATCCTGGCGGTTGAGGACTTCGATGGTTCCCTCGTTGCCGCAGAACTGCTCACCATAGCCGAAGTGATCGTTGCCGAAGTAGCAGGAGTAGTTGATGTGGAAACGGTTGGGGTACTCGTAGATGGCGCTCAGAGTGTCGGGCACCTCACGGTCGTCGTCCTTGCCCACCCAGCGGTAGATACCGCCCGACGCCACGCAGGTCGAGGGCACGGTCTTGCTCATGACGAAATTGGTGATGTCGGTCTGGTGGACCAGCAGGTCGGTGGAAATGCCGCCGGAATAGTCCCAATACAACCGCCACTGAAAGTAGCGGTGTTTGTCGAAGGGGCGTTTCTTCGCGGGGCCGAGGAAGCGGTTCCAGTCTGTGTTCTGTTCGTTGGTGTCGCCCGGAATCACGTAGCGCCACGCCGGGTCGTTGTTAGGGGAGTTCCGGTACCAGAAGGCGCGCACGTAGTGGCAGTCGCCGATCATACCCTTGTCCACCATCTCTTTGGCCTTCTTGTACAGTGAGGAACTGCGGTTCTGGGTCCCCACCTGCACCACCTTGCCGGATTTCTGCCAGGCCTTGACGATCTCGGCGCCCTCTTCGATGGTGTGGGCAAGCGGCTTTTCGATGTAGACATGCTTGCCGGCGGCCAGGGCGGCCAGGGTCATGGAGTGATGCAGGTGCTCCGGCGTCATGATAAACACCGCGTCGATCGACTTGTCCTTCAGCAGATCGTGGTAATCGACGTAGGTGGCCGGAGTATTGCCATAAAGGGTTTGCACGCGGTCTTTGGCTCGCGCGATGTAGCCCTGGTAGGTGTCGCAGACCGCGGTGACCTGCACCTTGTCACCGGCAGCCTCTTTGAGCCATCCGAGCCCCGCGTTGCCGCGCGTGCCCACGCCGATCCAGCCGATGGTCACCTTATCGTTGGCGCCGCGCGCCGAAACAAAAGCCGGGGCGGACATCAGGGCGGCGGCTCCGGACCGCTTCAGAAAAGTGCGCCGGTCGAAATCATTCGCCATAGACGATTTCTCCTGAAAACTCTTAGGATTACAGAACCATCATATCTCAATGGGACCGCCGCGCCTGCCCGGGAGCGCGCCGGCATC
>Ga0272446_1001119_pt1 | contig 40047 bp, 36 predicted proteins | sample YNPCB0061_FD_194587 | JGI IMG/M metagenome (GOLD analysis project Ga0272446, IMG submission 194587) | Hot spring microbial mat communities from Yellowstone National Park, WY, United States - YNP-CB-006-1 | ecosystem: Environmental > Aquatic > Thermal springs > Hot (42-90C) > Sediment | place...
AATGGCCTTGCTGCTTGCACTGATAAGCTAGCTTTGTCGAACGGTCTGACTAGCCAACTATGGGCAGTGACTTTATCTTTTGTTTAGTTTTGTTTCCCAGCTTTTTCCCTTTATGGTTTTACGATGATGTTTTCACCCAGACCTATATTTGGATATGTTATGTTTAGATGTGTTACAATAAACCCAAATCAAAGCATCCTATGTGCTAAGAAAAGCCTGAATCTTATACCAATTTACTCAGTTCCAAAGATCCACTGATGATGACCGTAACCACAATGAGCAATAACTTTACCTGCCGACCTGCGGCTACTGTCTTGGGTCAAATTGAGAGCAGAGTCCAAGAAAGATTTACTGGCAGCATTGATGTTCCCACGGTCTACGGAGACTACCGAATATACTTCAGCATGGGCAGATTGGCTTGGGCAAAGGGGGCACAGCATACCCAGCGACTGTGGCGGCGGAATCTGGTCAGGTACTGCCCCAAAATCAATTTATCAGAAATCCAGACTAGACAGGCAGATATTCCTGACTCGCGTGAGTATTATCAGCTAGCAACTCTTTTGCATCGCCGCTTAATCGCCACAGAGCAAGCCATAGGCATTATTCGTAATACTGTCCAAGAGGTTTTATTTGACCTGCTCTACGCCATCAGCATCAACTCAGAGCAAGAATCTCCAGAGGTGCTTGTGGGCGACTTGCAGATAAAATCTGGGTTGCGCCCGTCTGCAAGTTGTGTTCTACCCAGTGTTTTCACCTTGGATTTTTTAGAGACTATGGCAGTGGTTCAACACCAGTGGCAGCAGTGGCGCGAGTTTAGCGATCGTCACATCTCCCCCAATCAAGCCCTAATTCTCAAAGATGCAGGCAACCTAGCCAGGAAAATGGGTGAAAAAGCATTTCGTAACCTTTCTGCCCTGACTACCGGGCAGCACACTATCCGCGACATTGCCTGGGTGCTCCGCAAAGCCCCCTGGGAAGTTATGCAAATCATGGTCAGCTACCTTAATAGCGGCAGCCTGGAAACCGCGAATTTACCCGACTTAAATCAACCCTTAGGCTCCCCTTTCTCACCAGCCGAAACCACTGAAACCGCTGACACTATCCAGTCAATCTTCCAACTTCCAAGCCCGCCGCTAATTGCTTGCATCGACGATAGCGAATCCCACTGCTTAACCATGCAAAGTTTACTCCAACTCATTGGCTGCCGATTCATGCCTATTATCAATGAGGTCAATGCCCTGCCTCATTTACTCAATCAAGTACCTGATTTAATCTTCCTAGACCTCCTCATGCCTGTGATTAATGGCTACGAGCTATGTTCTCAAATTCGTCGGGTCAAGCAGCTGGCTAATGTGCCGGTGGTGATTTTAACTAGCCGCAATGGTGTGGTCGATCGCGCCAGAGCCAAATTAGTGGGAGCCTCAGATTTCCTTTCCAAGCCCGCAGAACTAGACAAACTCCAAGACATCCTGGATAAATACAGTCTCCTCCCCAAGGCAGCCTAAACGCATCAAATCACCTACGTACAGATAGCTATTTGCAGTGCGCTGAAGATATTGCAAGCAATTTACCGCGACGATTTGCCTATCCGGATTTTTCCCCATGTCGCTACCTCATAACTGGAGTTGACTTTGGTGGTAGTCTATTGGGTAAAGGTTAGTAATAGTTTTTGAGGTATTTTTATGGAAGTTAATGATCTAGGCTTCGTGGCTAGTCTTTTATTTGTGCTGGTGCCTTCGGTATTCTTAATTGTGCTTTACATCCAGACTGCCAGTAAGGAAGGCAAGCAGGACTAAAGGTAATACCTGAAACAAGTTTTTGCTGGGCAATTTTGCCAGTTGCTGACCAGTTGATAGCCAGTCAATGGCGCTGACTGTACCCCAAGTTTTTCTAAATCTCTGGTATCTCAAGTTTTGGGGGCCTAGGCCCCTTTTGTAAACTGGGTAAACTTAGACCCCAAAACTAAAGTTAGTTAAAAATGGTTCCTAATTTAGACCCAACCAAGCTAATACTCCTTTACCAGAAAAGTATTCGATCGCAATAGCTAAAACAAAGCCAACCATAGCCGCTCTGCCGTTGAGCCTCTCTGCGTAGTCATTGAAACCAAATTTAGACTGGGAGAGTTGGGGAGTGACACTGGGTTGTTTGATTTTGTTCATGATCGTACCTCCAAGGAATTGTAAAAATAAGTAATTTTTCTGTGATTTCGGTTAATATTACTCCCCTTGGGAGCAGGGTAATGCCCCTGGGATGAATATTTAAACGGGTCGGGTGATTGGGCTAGACCAAGGTCAAGCTTGGCTTTGAGATAATTCTTAACAAAATTAGAATTTGGGCATGAGTCATTTTAATCTATAGACTGAGATGATCAATTAGCCCCAAATCATTCATTACTCAAACTTTAAAGGGAGTAGATTAATAAGCCCATGAGTATAAAAGCAAGTGGCGGGAGTTCGATCGCCCGGCCCAACCTATATCAAACTGTGCCAGTCGCTACCATCTCCCAAGCGGAACAGCAAGATAGATTTTTAGAAGCCGGAGAATTAAGCGAATTAGCCAACTATTTTCAATCTGGTAACAAACGGTTAGAAATTGCTTCGGTTCTAACTAGCAACTCTGACCTAATTGTTTCGCGGGCTGCTAACCGCATTTTTGTGGGTGGCTCCCCCATGGCTTTTTTAGAAAAACCTGCAGAGGTCATGGTCAGCGTCGGTACGGCTGTGCCCATGGCCACGGATGTTAAAGAGGGCATGAAGTTGGGGACTGTCACCTATGTGGATGCTGGCAGTGGCCCTGGATTTTTGGAAGGTTTGCGATCGATCTTTAGTGGTGGTAATGGCATCAGCTTCACTAGTGCCCCTACCCCGGTAAATTTCCGCCCCATCAACATTGCCCGCTACGGAGCCAAGAACATGCAGAAATCTCTGCGGGATTTGTCTTGGTTTTTGCGCTATATCACCTATGCGATCGTTGCTGGAGACCCGAATATTATCGTTGTCAATGTCCGGGGCCTGCGGGAAGTCATTGAAAACGCCTGTTCTGGCGAAGCTACCGTTGTTGCCCTCGAAGAAATGCGTGTCGCCAGTATTGGCTACTTCAAAAAAGACCCCGATAGCCAAACGATCGTCAACGACTACTTCACCATCCTGGTTAACGAGTTTAAATCCGCCTCCCCCTCAGACAAACTACGCCAGCGTGAAACTAGAGACCAGCAAGGCCTGCAATTGCCCCAGAGCTACTTCAATGCCGCCGCTAAGCGATCGAAGTTTGCCATGAAACCTGGGCTATCGGCCCTGGAAAAACAAGCGGTGATCAAAGCTGCCTACCGCCAGGTCTTTGAACGTGACATCACCCGCGCCTACAGCCAATCCATTTCTTACCTGGAGTCCCAAGTTAAAAACGGCGATATTTCCATGAAGGAATTTATCCGCCGCTTGGGTAAATCACCCCTGTATCAAAAGCAGTTTTATCAACCTTTTATCAACAGCCGAGCCATTGAGTTGGCATTTCGCCATTTCCTGGGTCGTGGCCCCAGCTCCCGTGAGGAGGTGCAAACCTATTTTGCGATCGTCTCCAAAGGCGGCCTATACGCCCTAGTCGATGCCCTAGTGGATTCCCCAGAGTACAGTGACTACTTCGGTGAAGAAACAGTCCCCTATATCCGCGGTCTAGGCCAAGAAGCCCAAGAGTGCCGTAACTGGGGGCCACAGCAAGACCTGTTTAACTACAGCGCCCCCTTCCGCAAGGTGCCCCAATTTATTACCACCTTTGCCCGCTACGAACAGCCCCTGCCCGATCAACATCCCTACGGCTCTGGTAACGATGCCCTAGAGATCCAGTTTGGCGCAATCTTCCCCAAACAGACCCGTAACCCCAGCACCAGCCCCGCCCCCTTTAGTAAAGACACCAGACGAATTTTGATCAAGCGTGGCCCTGGTATTGATAACCAAGTTAGTAACCCAGCGGCTGTGGGCAAAGCTCCAGGCACCTTAGGAGCTAAGGTTTTCAAGCTAGACCAACTGCCCGGTGTGGGCAATAATGGTGGTGCGATCGCCAGCCGATTCGTCAAAGGAGCCAGCGTCCGCTTTTCAGAAAGCTCCACCCAGGCGGTGATCAAAGCCTGCTACCTGCAAGTGTTTGGCCGGGATGTGTACGAAGGGCAACGCCTAAAAGTCTCTGAAATCAAACTAGAAAACGGCGAAATCACCATTCGAGAATTTATCCGCCAGTTAGCCAAGTCGGATCTCTTCCGCAAGATGTACTGGACCTCCCTGTACGTCACCAAATCCGTTGAGTACATCCACCGCCGCCTGCTGGGCCGCCCCACCTACGGCCGCCAGGAACTCAACAGCTACTTTGATATCTGCGCCAAGCGGGGTTTCTATGCCCTAGTCGATGCCCTGATTGACAGCCCCGAATATAGCCAAGCCTTCGGAGAAGACACCGTTCCCTACGAGCGCTACCTGACCCCGGCTGGGCAAGCCTTGCGATCGCTCCGCACCGGCAGCATCCGTCCCGATGTCGGCACCACCCCAGAACCAGAGGTGACTCCCCAATTCGTCAACCTAGGTGCTGTCACCGAAATGCGTACAGAACCTGATATCCAATTTAGAATCAACCAAGGGGTCACCACTAAACGCGAACAAACCAAGGTCTTTAAGCTGACTAACCGCAGCGACAAACCGGCAGTGCAAAACCTAATCCGTGCCGCCTACCGCCAGATCTTTGAACGCGACATCGAACCCTACATAGCTACCAGCAAATTCACAGATCTAGAAAGTAAACTCCGTAACGGCGAAATCACCGTTAAAGAATTCATCGCTGGCTTGGGCTGCTCAGACCTATACATTAAAGAGTTTTACACCCCCTACCCCAACACCAAGGTAATTGAACTGGGGACAAAACACTTCCTGGGTCGCGCCCCCCTAGACCAAGCTGAGATTCGCAAATACAACTTGATTTTGGCCAAAGAAGGTATCCGCAGCTTCATCCAGGCAATGACCAATAGCCCTGAGTACCTGCAAGCCTTCAACGAAGACACTGTGCCCTACCGCCGCTTCCCCACCCTGCCAGCGGCCAACTTCCCCAATACCGAAAAGCTCTACAACCAACTGACCAAACAAAATACCGATATTGTCGTACCCAGCTTTGCCCCGGCCAAACCCCGGATGGGAGCCACTGCCATGCCCCTGATGACCCAGAGCATGGCCCAACTGGCCGCCGAAGCCCGGATGCCAGACCTGAGTAAGCCCCGGTTCATCGAACTAGGCCGCTCCTTTGCCGATCTGGAAACTGGTCAATCTGTGGAAGTGGGTGTAGGTACTTCCCGCCGCCGCCCGGCTCGCATCTTCCGGATGAATCCAGGCATGAATTTGGGTGAGACTGCCGCGGTGATCAATGCCATCTATTGCCAGGTTATGGATGTCTTCAGCGGCCAGGTTCCCCAGGAATTCCGGCGCAGTGATTTGGAGAGTAAACTCCGCAATGGGGAAATTTCGGTGCGGGAATTTGTCAAGGCCCTGGCTGGCTCAGAGATTTACCGCAAGCGGTTCTACACTCCCTATCCCAACACCAAGGTAATTGAGTTTCTGTTTAGACATTTGCTCGGCCGGGCCCCTGCAACCCAAGGGGAAATTCGCCAGTACAACCAGCTGCTGGCTGGCCAGGGTCTCAAGGCGGCAGTAGATTGCATGGTTGATAGCCCTGAATATGCCCGTTATTTTGGTGAGGATGTGGTGCCGTACGATCGCTTCCCCAACTTGCCAGCAGGCAACTACCTGGGCAGTGTCAAGGCTCAAACTGACCTAGTGAAACAATCCTGGTCTGATCTTTCTCCTACTCTCTAGGCTAGGGAATTAACCAGACTAGCTAGATTGCTTAAACTTAACGAAATAATAAGACCGGGCGTTGCTCGGTCTTTTACTTTCCCCTGACCGTAGGCCGCAGTCACCTGCAACCAATGTATTGTGTGCCTGCGATTTGCCCAAAAAATGCTAAGACTATCCCATTTCCTCAATCAGCCTGATCTGGAATTGATGGAGCAGATCCTGGGAATCGGCTTCCTTGGGACAATTCACAGTCAGCCGCTGGAGAGTCAGATCAATGGCCTGGCGGGCAACATCAATACCAATCCACCGGCAATGGTGCCGCTGGGCCACCACTAGAGTTGTGCCACAGCCACAGTAAGCATCTAATACTGTGTCACCGGGGTTGGTGCTGGCCTGAATAATGCGAGTTAATAGGGCCTCCGGCTTTTGGGTGGGATAACCGAGTCTTTCTTTACTGTCGGAGCCGACCGCTGGAATTTCCCACACATCCCGTGGATAAACCCAAGAATATTGCTGACCCGTGTGAGGATCCCTCTGGAACTGGCTTTTGCGGAAGCCGTAGTGGTGCATCATGTAGGATCTGTACTTAGTAGGGTGGAAAGTCCAGCGATCGCTCTTGGTATAAAACAGGATCACATCATGTTTACGGGCAAATCGCCGCTTCGAGGCCCCGCCTGTCCGATAACTCCAAATCAATTCATTCTGGAAGCTACCCCCAAGGGGACAAAAAATACTATCGGCAATTATCTTTAAGTAGTGGCTGCACAGTGGGCTGCAATGCAGATAAAAACTGCCATGCCCCTTCAATAATCGGTGTAGGGCCGCCATGACTACTGTCATCCTTACCAGGTAAGCTAGTAAGCTTACCCGTCCTAGGGCAGCCATTAAACCCTCAACCAGTTGTCCCGTTGCCCTGGGTAACTCCTTAGAAATAACCTCCAGATCAGCCTCGCTGGCTCCACTCCAATGCCAAGTGTCTCTGAACACGGCTTCTCCATGATTAAAGCGCAAATGGTAGTTACGCTGCGATCGAAAAGGCGGATCAATGTAGCATAGGTCAATGCTAGCAGGGGCAAGCCGATGGAGGATCGGCAGATTATCCCCCCAATAAAGATAGTTCACCTACTGAGATAAATTTGGAGAAATAGTTGGAGCAGGCTCAGGGGAATCCTTGGGTTTGGCCAACTCTTGAATTTGATCCTTGTATTGAGCCGGGGCAAGGGCCGTTGCCTTTTCAAACAAAGTCTTGGCCTGGTCTACACGGCCCTGTTCCTTGAGGAGCATCGCCTTAGATAAAACTGGTCTGAAATCCCTGTCGTCGGTTTCAATCAAATTGTCGTAGAGGGCGATCGCTTCCAAATAATTTTTCTGACTGGCATAAACCTGTCCTAGGAGCAATTTGATCGATCGCAAATCCACTGGCTTAGATCCAGGCGACTTATTTTTCTCAGCCTCTTTAATTGTGTCCTGCAACAACCCCACCGCCGCTAGGGGGCGCTGCTGCTGCAAATACAAACCAGCCAAACCTTGGAGCGCATTCATATTGCCCGGCTGAGTTGCTAAAACCTTGCGGAATGACTGAATAGCTGCCTCATTCTCCCCCAACTGTTGCTGAGCCTGAGCCAACAGAATTGCATAATCAGGTTCATCACCCTTAACTTGAGATAATTTTTCCAAAGGAGTTATGGCACCTCTTAGATCCCCCTGCTGGAGACGCACATCAAGTAAACCCCGCAGCGCAGCCGGATTATCTGGTTCCCTCTGTAAAACCAATTCATATCCCTTGGCTTGGGCAGCTAGGTCACCGTTGGGATTATTTGTAGGAGCAGAACTGCTAGTTGCACTACGCCAACGGGGCAAAATTCCTTCCAAAAGCGGAAAAAATGAAAACCCTAAAAACACTATGATCGTCAAAACCAACAGTAAGCTAACCAGCCAGCGCTGCCGTTTTTGTGCCACAACCATCACCTCAAAATATCAAGACTACCAAGGATTTAAACAATCTAGATAATTAGATCCCAAGCTTACGGATTTACTTGCTATGCTACTGCATTTTGTACAATGAATTAACTTGGTACCAATGCAAATTTATCCAAGTTAGTAGTAAGTTAGCATCCCGGTACTTCCCCTAGGAGGATATCTATGAGCCAAAGTGCCGATCGCTTGCCAGTAACCCCCCCCAATCCATCCATGCCAGAAAACCCTACTCCTGATATCCCATCCGAAAGCCCCAGACTACATCCCATTCCACCACCGACCGAGCTACGACAGTATCGAGCGATCGGCCTGGTTCAAGGTCAGTACCTCCCTTCACAACAACAACTGACCAAAGGTACCCTCCTAGCCACCGATGGAACCATGCTAGATGCAGTTCTATTAGGCCGGGTCATGAGCCTTGTCAAAAACCACCTAGATCTGAGCCAGATGCATCTTTGGGTAGTGTATCCCCGCACCCGCCTAGACAGCGAGAACCTACATGTCCAGATCGTAGGAGTGTGGGAACCAGAAAACCTACACAAAAACACTACCCCAAGCGAAACTCCCCCTGATGGATACTTCTCAATTCGGGGCGAAGTAATTTACTACAGCGAATCAGAGGAAGCCGTGGTAGTTAAAATCCGCCAATCCCCCCGCAAGCCAGAGGAGAAAACTAAATTCTTTAAGCTCAAACTCAAGGGCAAAATGGAGCATAGTTATCCAGTCCATCGATTCTGGGACTTCCACGTGCAACTGCAAGGCCCCCACCTCAGTATCAAACAAGCTACTGATATCGGGATTATGCCACCCAAAAAACGTAAACCCCAGTACGGTAAGAAAAAAACAGCCCGCCCCCGTAACTTCCGCCCCCAAAACCCTGATTACTCTTCAGAGTCGCCCGAAACGGCTGAATCTCCCAAAAAGCGGGAAGCACCCCCCAAGCCCAAACGCCCCAACTCCCCTAAGGTGGAATGACCACGGCAATTAGTATAGATTAGATATAAATAGATATTTTTATAAATTCATCTACAACAATGCGGAGACTCTAACATCTCCGCTAACTTTTTTGTTGTCATTCCAGAAACTTGAAATAAAATTTAGGTGTGGTTAAATTAAATTAGCTCGTCACTAGGTGAGCTACCCGAGGTCGCAGGAAACTAAGGCTGACCCGCTGGCGGTTCTGCTTACCACCAAGCTACACTGGGCCCTAACACTATGCCTGTAGCTTGCCTATCTTAAAAACATTGAGGCTTTGCGCTAAAGAGAAACTCTATGACAGCTGCATCTCCTAGACCCCATTCCGCAGATGCCATTCAGACTATTGATGTGGAGGTCGCTGGCAACGACAATTCTGTTTCCACTAGTGGGCAAAAAAATGTTTCCCAACCCAAGAGTGGTGCTCTAGTCAGGACCCAAAGTAATTTCTCCTCCTACTTGGCGGTGGTCAACAAAGACACCTTCAAGGAGGTCGTGGATGGGGTGCATCAAAAACTAGAGGTAGTGCAGCAGACCCTGTCGATGCTTGATGTCCTAGACCAAGGTTTTGATGGGGTGCTAGACGACATGCTTCAGGCAATCACCTCAAAAACTGGAGAGCTATTGGGGGCTGACCGGACAACTATCTTTTTGTTGGATGAAGAGCGCAACGAACTTTGGACGATCGTTGCCAAGGATGAACAGGGCAACCCCATTGAAATTCGCATCCCCGCTGATAAGGGTATTGCTGGTGAAGTGGCTACTAGCAAACAATTTGTCAATATTCCCTTCGACTTTTACAATGACCCCCGCTCAGCCTTTGCCCAACAGCAGGAGAAAAAGACCGGTTATCGCACCTATACCATGCTCTGTTTGCCTCTACTTAATGAGGATGACAGGCTGGTGGCTGTAGTGCAGCTACTGAACAAGCTCAAGCCAGATGCCGGTCACGAAGCTTCCCTGGATGCCCGTATTGATTATCAAGGCTTTACTGATGATGACAAGGAACTGTTTGACAGTTTCTCCCCTTCGATCCGGTTGATCTTGGAAGCCTCCCGCTCCCTGCGTAGGGCTACCCAACGCCAAAAGGCTGCTGATGCTCTGATCAAGGCTACACAGTCCTTGAGTAAAGGTAGCTTAGACCTAGAGGCGACTTTGACCAATGTGATGGAGCAGGCCAGGGATTTGATGAACGCCGATCGCAGTACTCTCTGGTTGATCGATCGCGAAACTTCTAAACTCTGGTCTAAGATTCCCATCAACGGCGAACTTAGAGAGATCAGTGTAGACCTTCATGGCACTTCCTTTGCAGCTACGGTAGCAGCCACAGGCAAACCCCTAAACATCGGCTTTGACCTGTACAATCACCCAGACTCCAAAACCTCCCAAGAAGTTGACAAAAAGAGCGGCTACCGCACCTGTAGTATGCTCTGTATGCCCGTGTACAATGCCGATGGCGAATTGATTGGGGTTACCCAACTCATCAACAAGAAAAAGACCGGAGACCACCCCAAATATAATCCCGCCGATTGGCCCGAAGCTCCTGATTGCTGGAAAGCCAGCTTTGAGCGCAGCGACCAAGAATTCATGGAAGCCTTCAATATCCAAGCTGGAGTCGCCCTGCAAAATGCCAAGCTATTTGCCACCATCAAACAGCAAGAACAAATGCAGCGGGATATCCTACGGAGCCTTTCTGATGGAGTAATCTCGGCTGATAAGGAAGGTAGAATCATTGCGGCCAACGAACGCGCCAAGGAACTCCTTGGTCTAGAAGAGTCCGAAAAAATTGAAGGCAGACTGGTGGCAGACTTGGTGGTGGTCAAGGACAAACAAGACAAAAACGTCAACAGATTTAAACCTTGGTTTCATAACGCTCTCCACCCAGAGGAAGACAAGCAACGGGAACAGTACTACCCAGACCAGTTGCTGCAATCTACTAAAGACGAGCAGCACAGTGTCAACATTTCAATTAATACCATTGCTGATGCCACTGATAGCTCAAGGATTAACGGTGCCCTGGTAGTTATGGAGGACATCAGTGATGAGAAACGCCTCAAGACCACCATGTACCGCTACATGAACCAAGACCTAGCTGAACAGCTAATCAGTGGCGGCGATGCCATGCTCGGCGGTGATCTTAAGGATGTCTCGGTACTCTTCTCTGATATCCGTAGCTACACCACCCTGACTGAGAAAATGTCTCCTGAAGAGGTGGTCAATATGCTCAATGAATATTTTGAAGACATGGTGGATGCCCTGTTCAGCTATAAAGGTACCCTCGACAAGTATATCGGGGATGCGATGATGGCTGTATTTGGTTCACCGCTACCTCTAGATGACCACCAATGGATGGCTGTCCAAACTGCCGTGGAAATGCGTAAGCGCCTAGCAGCCTTCAACGCTAAGCGACGGGAAAAAGATCAGATTCCCATCAACATCGGTATTGGCATCCACTCTGATAAGGTGTTGGGTGGAAATATTGGCTCTAGCCGACGCATGGAATATACAGCTATTGGCGACGGTGTAAACTTGGCTTCTCGCCTAGAGGGCGCCAGCAAACAGTACGGTTGCGACATTGTGATCAGCGAAAGTACCTTTGCCCCCTGTGCTGACCGTATCTGGGCCAGGGAACTTGATTACATCAAGGTCAAGGGTAAAACTCAACCAGTTAGTGTTTATGAGTTGGTCGGCCGCCGGGATGAACCCATCAGTGATGTCAAGAAATCAATCCTAGAGCACTATGCCAAGGGGCTAGACTTTTATCGCAAGCGCCAATTTACCAGAGCTTTAGGGGAGTTTGCCACAATTATGGAGGATTTAGATAAGACCGATAAGCCATCTAGCCTGCATATCCTCCGCTGTCAGCACTGGTTGGCGAACCCACCCGCCGAGGATTGGGATGGCTCTTGGGCTTTGACTGAAAAATAAACATAACCTCAATGACCTGCCGATCGCAGGTTTTTTTATTTCAGGAGTTACTATGCCCAAAATTTTTGCCCAAGGTCAGGAAATTACCTGCCCGATCGCCGTAAATTTGCGTCAACTGCTTTTGCAGCACAACATTGACCTGTACAATGGCAATGCCAAATTAATCAATTGCCATGGTATTGGTACCTGTGGTACCTGCGCTGTGGAAATATCTGGAGAACTCGCTTCTGCCAACTGGCGTGAACAGGCCCGCTGTGCCCTCCCTCCCCACCGGGCCAGTAAGGGACGCAGGCTAGCTTGCCAAATTCAAGTAACTGCGGATCTAGAAATCCATAAATACAACGGGTTTTGGGGCGAGGGCGATCAATTGATATGGTAGTGTTAGCCTGATAAACTCATGCAAATTATTAACTATGAATTTTGTTAAATGTACTGATTATGTAGAGAAGCAAGAACAGCAAGCAATTCTGTTCTCAGGTATGGTATTTGGATTGTTAATAGTTATCACCACAATTTGTATTATTTTCAGCTTACAATTTTTAATTCCCGCAGTTTCAAGACTAGTATTTCCAGCCACAAATACCGTTGATGATTTTAACTCAACCAGTGCAACATTTATTCTGTACTCACTTTTGTTTCTGGATTTTGGCCTTCTTTATTTACTTACCAATCAGACCATAAGAGCCACTAATTTCCGTAATATTAGGAGAGGAGAAAATCAACTTATTAATACTATTAGAAAGCATGGTGATAATAACGTACAACTTACGCTATTCCATGATTTTGTATGGAAAAACAATCCATTAAAATGTATCAACCTAATTCTAGTTTCGGCATCTATGTTTTTATTTTTCAAGCCATTAATGGACAAGCTAGGTTTAAGAATGGTAATTGATTTATAAACGAAACTAAGTTGAGTAGGAGAATATCCCCTGCCAATCAATCTCAAATTCATGCCACTGATCTGTACAATCTATTTATGTCAAACGGCTTGCCAATAGAAAAAGTGGAGTTAGTGAAGCCAGTTGTTGTTTGTGTTCCTAGTAAGATTGGCATTGATAGATATATTCTTAATGTTAATTAAGATTATTCCCACTGATCTATCTACTGACTCCCCAGAAAGAGTTTGGATTTTAGACAAAATAGATGGGAAAATTAATTCTATTCTCAAAAGCAAGAGTGTTGTTTCTTCTCAAAATCTCAGCAGGGTGGTAGAGATAATCAGACAGGAAATTGTCTATGATCGCACTTCTCTGAATCCTAGTTAACTTCTAGAGGCTTGGCTTTTCTGGACAGATTATTCTTTAGCCTGATCAATACAGCTATGCGGGCAGTTTTATCTGGTTACTACGGCAAGGGCAATGGGGGAGATGAAGCCCTATTGGCGAGTTTGTTACAAATGTTGCCTCCCCATGTGGAGCCGATCGTACTCTCGGCTGATCCTCAATTTACGGAGGCTATGTACGGGGTCAAAAGTTGCGATCGCTCCCACTTACCAAGCATTTATCGAGCCATGGTTCAGGCCGATGCATTTATTTGGGGTGGCGGCAGTTTAATTCAAGATGTCACCAGTACCCTCAGCCCCTACTACTACTTGGGGTTGATGCTGCTTGCCCAACTCATGGGGCTGAAAACGATCGCCTGGGGTCAAGGGATTGGGCCGATCCGCAATCCCATTACCAATTGGATTGCCCGTCGTATCTTTGCCCAATGTACAGCCGTAAGTGTGCGCGACCGCCGCTCTCAAATTTGGCTGGGTAAAATTCCCCACCAAATTGCTCCCGACCCAGTGTGGGCACTAGCTGCATCCGCCCCCAGCCTCAACCTCAAAAGACCTAACATTGCGGTTACCCTGCGATCGCACCCCCTCCTGAGCGATAAACTGCTCAGCCGCCTACAACAGGCCCTAGCGGTCTGCCGAGCCACCAGCAACGCCCAGATTATCCTGATTCCATTCCAGTCCAGCCAAGACCTAGCGATCGCCCAGAGCCTCCACCAAGCCATACCCAGCCAAATCCTCAGCTCTAGCAACCCCAAAGAACTCAAGGGCATATTCCAAAATATCGACATGGCAATTGGGATGCGCCTACACAGCCTGATCATGGCCGCCGCCAGCGGTAGCCGCTGCTTTGCCCTCAGCTACGACCCCAAAATAGATCAATTAATGCACCAACTGGGTATTCCCGGTTGGCGGCTCGAACATATCCCCGATGATCCCCAGGAAATTGCCCGGGCATGGCTACAGCATTACAAAACAGATCAATCCCTAGAATTAGAGTCGATCACAACCATCCAGCAGGCGGCCCTGGCCCACGGGGCGATTCTCCAAGATGCCCTAAAAATTAATGCCTAGCTATCCACTAGGCATTAGCATGTCCCTAAAAGTAAACTAGCGTTGGGATACCCCCAGGGGAATTCGAATCCCCGTTACCTCCGTGAAAGGGAGGTGTCCTAGGCCTCTAGACGATGGGGGCTTAGCTTTAGTACGTATCTAATCGTAAACAAGATTGTCGTTTGTGTCAACCTGCTAAAATAAGTAACCACCCCAAGTGATTTAAGCCCATGACCACGGATTACGAAGTCATCATTGGTATTGAAACCCATTGTCAACTCAATACCGAAAGCAAAATTTTTTCTGGCTCCTCTACCAAGTTTGGAGCAGTCCCCAATACCAACATCGACCCTATTTGTCTAGGGCTGCCGGGGGTGCTGCCGGTACTAAATGAAAAAGTGCTGGAGTATGCAGTTAAAACTGGGCTGGCTCTTAATTGCACTATTGCTAGCTACAGTAAGTTCGATCGCAAGCAATACTTCTATCCAGACCTCCCCAAAAACTACCAAATTTCCCAGTATGACCTGCCGATCGCAGAACACGGCTGGCTAGAAATTGAGATCATCAACAGTGCTGGAGAACCTGAGCGCAAACGGATTGGGATTACTCGACTACACATGGAAGAAGATGCGGGGAAGCTTGTTCATGCCGGGAGCGATCGCCTATCTGGCTCCACCTATTCCCTGGTAGACTACAACCGAGCTGGCATTCCCCTGGTGGAAATTGTTTCTGAACCTGACCTCCGCTCCGGTGCCGAAGCCGCCGCCTATGCCCAAGAATTGCGCCGGATTGTCCGCTATCTTGGTGTTAGTGACGGCAATATGCAGGAGGGATCCCTGCGCTGCGATGTGAATATCTCCGTGCGCCCAGTCGGCCAGCAGGAATTTGGCACCAAGGTGGAAATTAAAAACATGAACTCCTTTAGTGCTATTGAAAAAGCGATCGAATACGAAGTAGAGCGACAAATTCAAGCCCTGAACAACGGCGAAAAAATCCGCCAAGAAACTCGCCTGTGGGAAGAAAATAGCCAACGCACTGTCAGTATGCGCTCTAAGGAAGGCTCTAGTGACTACCGCTACTTCCCAGAACCAGACCTACCACCAATTAAACTCCCCCCTTGGCAGCAGCAGCAGTGGCAGGAGCAACTGCCAGAACTCCCAGCCCAGAAACGCCATCGCTATCAAACTGATTTTGGACTGTCAGCCTACGACACCTCAGTAATTACTGATGATCGCCTAGTGGCTGAGTACTTTGAAGCGGCCGTAGCCCTCAAAAACCACCCCAAAGCGATCGCCAACTGGATCATGGGAGACATTGCCGCCTACCTCAACACCAGCAAACTGAAAATCACAGAAATTGCCCTGACCCCAGAGGTATTAGCGGAGCTAGTCAGCCTGATTGAAGACAACACCATCAGCGGCAAAATTGCCAAGGAAATTCTGCCAGAACTCTTGACCAACGGCGGCCCTGTCAAAGCCCTGATTGAAGCCAGAGGCATGGCTCAAATTTCTGATGCCAACGCCCTAGAACAGGTCATTGCTGAAGTAATTGCTGCCAACCCCAAGGAACTAGAACAATATCGGGCAGGTAAAACTAAACTCCTGGGCTTCTTTGTTGGGCAGGTGATGAAGCAGACCAACGGCAGGGCTGACCCCAAGCTCACCAACGAAATTCTCACCCGCCAACTCCAAGGCGGCTAGAGCCAGATTGCTTCAATCAAGACTTAATGAAAACTTAATAAAAATAAAATTGCCCCAGAAATTTCCCTTGACTTTGATAGCACTCATCGGCATGGACTGCTAGACAGGGGGTCACACCCCCCAAGCTTGTGATATATTGTTGTACAGTAGATGCACCCTGATAGTCTGGAGAGTTACCAAGATGGCTCTCCAGATTTTTTTTAGTTGACTTAAGCATTTTATTTATTTTAGTGACCTAGCTAGTCCTAAAGTTTACTATCCTGTCGGTATTTAGATGCTGTCATAATGATCAACACAGACTGCGATTAGTACTTGAACCATGGACTTACTCCGATCGCTCCCCCTAGGCCTATACCTAGAGCAACCAGTCACCTGGCTACACTACCTAGATGCTCGGATCAAACTAGCCTGGTTAATGAGCTTCTTGATTACCCCGATTTTAGCAGACCCTCCTTGGCGGTTAGCCTTAGTGGTGACTTTAATGCTAATCACGATTACAGCGGCGATTCCCCTGCGAGTATGGCGGCAACAAATGGGCTGGCTTCTGCTAATTTCAACTGTTTCCTTTTGTTTGGTCAGCTTCGCCAATGACGGCCTATTGACCAACCACCAGCCTCGCTTACCCACTGAAGCGATCGCCCCCCTCCAACCCACCAGCTACAGCTACACTCTTTTTCAACTGGGTGCCCTGCGGATCAATCGACGCACCCTTGACCTAGCAATCCGGGTCAGTACCCTATTTTTTACCGTAGTCTACAGCACTAATTTATTTTTATTGACCACAGCCCCTGAGGAAATCACCGCTGGGCTAGAAGAGCTGATGGCCCCTTTAAAAAAACTCCGCCTGCCCGTGACCGAAATCGCCCTGACCCTCACACTGTCTTTACGATTTATGCCCCTAGTGCTGGAGGAGGTGCAAAATTTGGTGCGATCGGTCATGACCCGCGCCATCAACTGGCAAAAGCTCGGCTGGAAACGCAGCGTCAAAGTTTGGCTGCTAGTAGCCCAAAGACTCATTGAAAACCTCCTGCTGCGGGCCGAGCAAATTGCTAGTGCCATGACCGTGCGCGGCTTTACTAGCCCAGATACCCACCGCGTCCAGTGGCATCAACTACAACTTAGAGGCTGGGACTGGGTCGCAGCCTTTGCCCTAATCATTTTTTGGGGACTACGGTTTGCCTATGGCAATATTGATATCTAGATATCTAAACTTAACTAAATTCAAAAAAATAAATAAAGACTGTGCAGGAGCGATCAATCCCCCTAGTCTGGCAAGTTTTAACAAAAATTTTCCGTCCCCAAAACCTATCCCATTGGCTAGCGTTAGTGGGGTTATTAATTACCTTATTTTTTGTGGCTCTGGCTCTTTTGGCACCCCCAGCCCAAAACTGGGGATGGCTCCAAGACCCGGCAGCCTCCTTGATCAATCCAATTGATGAACCACCCAATCCCCGATACTGGTTTGGTACCACCCGCCAAGGTTACGATGTCTTTTCCCGGACAATCTTTGGCTCCCAAGCTGCCTTGCAGGTAGTCATTTTATCCACATTTATTAGCATGGCGACCGGTGTACCCCTCGGCCTAATCAGCGGCTACAGCGGCGGCAAAATTGATAGAGTTTTGCTGTTTTGTATGGATAGTATCTACACTCTACCCAGTCTTCTTCTCTCTGTGACCTTGGCTTTTGTAGTCGGCCGGGGTGTAGTTAATGCCGCCTTGGCCCTCAGTATCGCCTACATTCCCCAGTATTACAGGATTGTACGCAATCAGACCGTCAGCATCAAATCCGAACTATTTATCGAAGCCGCCCAAGCCCTAGGAGCTAGCCCCTGGGCAGTATTGTCGCGCTACCTATTCTTGAATGTGATTCCCAGCGTACCGGTGATTTTTACCCTCAATGCGGCCGATGCCATCTTGGTATTGGGGGGTTTGGGTTTCATTGGTTTAGGGCTGCCCCCAGGTACACCAGAGTGGGGAAATGATCTACGGCAATCCCTTAATTCCTTGCCTTTGGGGATCTGGTGGACGGCATTTTTTCCTGGTATGGCTATGACCCTTTTGGTGGTCGGGCTGTCTCTTTTGGGTGAAGGTTTGAGCGAGTTAATCAACCCCAGGCAGCGGCAGTAGAGAAATAAAAAAAGGAGAGTTGCAAGAACTCTCCTAGTCATCAGGGTGCATCTACTGGTTTTAATATACCATGGGGTGTGGGGGGTGTCACCCCCCGGCTAAAAAATAACCGAATCTGCCATGGGAAATAAAAAGGGAGGTTCAAACCCTCCCCATGATTTACAGTACTTTCTGACGAGGCGGCAGCCGCCTCATCGAAAGTCATCACCTAGCAAGGATTTCAAAAATAGAGATGTCTTTCATTGACATGAAAAGTGCTGTATCAATATCTGTTGGCTGAGTTTTTGAGTCGAGTTAAAGTTTGGCGGTCAAGGTGGTCAAGACTCGGTTCGATCGCTGTACAAAGGCCTTCATCCCTTCAGCATCAAAACCCTTTTGCCCCATCAGAGCCAAGTCGTACACATGCTGGCAAAGAAACTTAGCAGTTTCAGCCGCAGGAGAGTCGCCCTCAGCTTGCAGTATTGATCCTTGGCTAATCTGAAGAATATTTTGGATTAAGGGATGAGCTGTATTAATCAATAAAACATGCTCTTCAGGAAACTGCATTTGTTGCTGCTGGATTAGGGCCGTCATTTCCTGGAGGCGGCGCATTGCCTCTGGTAGTAGCACCATCGCTGGCGGTGTGGTGTCATCCCCCTTGAGGGCTTCGGTGCGGATGTTGACCTTGGGATTATTGAGGGCCTGGGTAAACAGGTCTTTGATTTGTTCGCTGCGGGTCTTGTTGGTCTGGGGATCGATAATCTCGCTGCTGGCTTCCTTGTCGACTAGGGTGGCATCTAAATCCGCATCGACCCTAGAAAACTTGACATCTTGGTATTCCCGTTCCAGGAAACTAATGAAGTGGCTATCAATGAAAGAATCCATGTACAGCACTTCTAGTCCTTGGTTTTGGTGGAGTTGGATATAGGTGGCTTGGGAGTTGGGATCGCTGCAATAGAAGACTCGATTTTCGTGTTTCTTTTGGTTGCGATCGAGGTACTCCTGGAGGGTCGTGTAGCCATCATTGCCGGCACTACCATCAGACCACACATCTCCCTCGGCAGTTTGAACCTCTACTTGGGGAGTGTCAACTTGGTGGGTGGTTTTATAGATGATTAGATCGGCGACTTGTTTTTTAAATTTTTCATCATTCATGGCCCCAAACTTGACAAAGGTGCCTAAATCTTGCCAAGAGCGGACGTAAGCGGCCCGGTCATCGCGGTAGAGTTCCTTGAGGCGATCGCCTACTTTTTTGGCAATGTAGTCGGCAATCTTGCGGACTGTGCGATCGTTAGTCAGGGCACTGCGCGACACATTCAAAGGAATATCAGTACTGTCAATTACCCCCCGTAAAGGCAGCAAAAACTTAGGAATTACCTCCTCGCAGTTATCACTGACCCAGACTTGATTGCAAAATAACTTGATTTGCCCCTTGGTAACATCAATATCCGGTTTGAGCTTGGGAAAATACAAAATGCCATTAATTACGAAAGGATAGTCAGTATTGAGGTGAATCCACAGCAGCGGCTCCTCTTGAAATGGGTACAGGTAGCGATAGAACTCCAGATAGTCTTCTTTTGTTAAGTTCTGGGGCGACTCCTTCCACAAAGCCCTCTGCCGGTTAATGACTTCACCCTCTAGCTTAATCGCCACTGGCATAAAGTCACAGTAAGCCTTGACTAGTTGCTTAATTCGTAGAGGTTCTAGGTATTCAGTTTCCTCCTCTAAAAGTGTCAAGGTCACAGTAGTACCCCGGCTAGCCCGCTCAGATGGGCTGAGGGTAAAGGCTGGAGAGCCGTCACAAGACCAATGTACCGCCTCGGCCCCATCCTGATAAGAAAGAGTGTCAATTTCTACCTGGGCCGCCACCATAAATGCTGAGTAAAAGCCTAAACCAAAATGCCCAATGATCTGCTGATCCGCATTTTTTTGGTACTTTTGTACGAATTCCTCAGCACTGGAAAAGGCCACCTGATTGATATATTTTTTTACCTCGTCTGCGGTCATGCCGATGCCATTGTCTGCGATCGCCAACTGCCGCTTATCCTTGTCGATCGTAATTACAATCTCCGGCTCCCCTAACTCCCCACTGAATTCCCCCGACAGGGAAACCATCTTCAGCTTTTGAATCGCATCGACGGCATTAGAGACCAACTCCCGCAGGAAAATTTCATGGTCAGTGTAGAGGGATTTTTTGATGATCGGAAAAATATTTTCCGTGTGGATGGTGATTGTGCCTTGCTCTTGAATAGCCATAGGTAGGATAGTGTTTTCTACTAAAACTTGCAATTTATAAACTTATTGTGGTCTGAATTGAGGGCGATCGCCCTATTTCCCATCTTGCAGGATTACCGATCTCCATGATTGCGGTTTTCTCTACCCCAGGAATCCATGTACGATCCCCCTAGTTAATGCTAATGATTATGTTAATAACTAACAGTTAACCTAAGCCTTTATGAACTCAAAATCACATCTCGTAAGGCCACAAAATTATGAGGTTAGTTAGCCCTAAAGAATTACCTAGAAATTTGACTCTGGAATTATCAGGTCAGTTCAAAGCTTCTGGCTTAGTCCCAAGTTTAATCCACTTTAACCCAAGCCAATCCACACCTCGAGACTAGCTGTCTTCGTCAGAAGGCTTATCAATGTAGGTGTCTTTGTTGATCTCTTGACCAGTGACCGCTGGTTTAGGAGATTGCTGCTTTTGCTTTTCAACCTCTAGGCGACTGCCAAAGGTTATCTTGATTTTGGGGCCAGAACTAGCCAAGCGAATTACCATGCCGTCTTCCACTGGAGTTTGGTTAATCCGTCGTCCATCAATATAAGTACCATTTGCCCCTAGATTGATGATTTCCCAGTCAGTGCCGTTATGACAACGTAATTCCACATGGTGCCTAGAAACCACTGCACTGTAGAGAATCACTTCATTATCGGTAGAACGACCAATCCGAATTACTGACTGGGGACCAAAAGTCCAGTCTTGGACAGCGACGGATTGCAGGGGGTGTAACAAAGTGATGGTAATCAAAGGTCTGCCACTAGGTAACAACAGTAGATCGCTAGAGATTGATTTTAGTAGTTTATTGGGCTTTTTGGTTAACCACTAGCATCAAAGTACTATTTTCAGAATTTTGCTTTTGTAACTTTAATCTGGTTAGATGATCGCCCTAACTAAATTGGAAAATAAAAGTGATTTTATCTCCTTTGCCCAAGCTAATACGATCGCCAGAACGCAAACGATGCCTGTTGCCCATCGGTAGAGGTGTGTGGTTGACGTAGGTACCATTAGAGCTACCCATGTCTTCAATGTAATAAACACCCGCCTCAGACCGGATGTCTGCATGAATACGGGAGACAATCTCCGATTCTGGAAAACCAGAGATATCAATGTCAGGCGGCACCTGCTGATTAGCCTTGCCAATATGCACCACGGGCAAATTAGGTAATTCTATCCTAGTTCCAGTCTGCACATGCAGTAAACAAGGAGTCTGGTTTTGGAGCTGAGTTTGGCCATGGCTCACTACTGGCCCAGTCAAAATATCACTATTGGGATCAAGATTGGGCATTGCTGGCACAAAAGCAACTTCTGGCGGCGGCACCTCAGGAATATCCTCAAGGCTTGGCATCACACTAGATTTGAGATTAAAACCACACTGCCCGCAAAATGTAGCTTCCAGTTGTACGGGTGCACCGCAGTTGGGGCAACTATCAGCTACAGGCAATGGAGTAAAGCAAGCTTCGCACTGGGTAGCTCCATCGGGGTTGGGATGATTGCAATTGGAGCAGACAATCATAGGCAAAAACACTTGGTTTCATGAATGCGTGTGATTCACCAAGGTTAATCCTAAAGGGTGAATCCTTCCTAGTCTAGGCAGATGCGTAGATATAGTTTACTTAGGAGGTTCGCCACCTTGATTCAGGATACATGAACTAATCTTTCCGACTGGTAAGCAGTTAGAATAACCTACCCCCATGGTTCAACCATAGGCTAGCACAAAGCTGATTAGAAACTATCCCCGCTGTCAATATTTTTGCTTAGTCACTAGTTTAATTAGCTTTAATTAGCCCGCTCCCACAGACGTTGAATTTCCTGGAGGGTAGTTGAGTTGGGCATGGGTATAGTTTGAGCCGGGGGTGCTGTATTGGCTCCGGGGATATTTTGGCTCCAAGGGCTATTGGGTACTGATTTTAGGTCTATGTTGGAGTTGGCTGGACGAAATCCAAATTGAATAAGGATGTTTTGGGCTGGGGGCTGAGTTAGATAGTTGATAAACTCGCGGGCTGCTTGGGCTGTGCCCTCGTCAACGCGGCGACGGACGATCGCAGCGGTAGAAGTAGTGCTGACTGTGGGATTGAGGTAATAAATTTGATAGGGTTTCCCTTGGTTAGCGGCAGATTGCTGCCAGCGATACAGGGCAGTGCTTTCATAAACTAGGGCCACATCTGCATCATTGGAACCGCGGCCAATAAATTCCTGGAGAAGAATATCGGTCGATTGCGGTGGTTGGTAGACGGATTTTTTCACCAAACTAAACAGAGATTGAGTTGGGGGGCTGTTTAAGCTGGCACTATCTAACCGGCCCTGCTTGGAGTTTACCCAGAGGGCCAGGGCCAACTGCCCACTGTTGGAACGAGCTGGATCAGTAATTACCAGATCAAAACTTCCCCAGCTGGGGTTACCGCCGATCGCACCCCAGGTTTTACCCTGGATTGCCTGTTCTAGGCGATTCCACTGGAAGCCGCCATTCCCGAACAGGGTTTGTCCCCGGTCGAGCCAGGCTACCCCTACTAAAATTGTATTGGCGATCGCCTGGGGCTGCCCGTAAAAAGGCTCGCTGCCGTCCCTGGTCTTCAATCGGGTTGCCAAATCCTGGAGGATTTCCCCATTGGCGGGAATTAAAACCGTCGGCTGAAAATCATTTTTCTCATCTAAAAACCGATTGGCTAATTCCTGAGAACCTTGAAACTTCAACTCAATTTTGATGTTTGGATTTTCCTGCTCAAACAGGGGCACAATTTTTTCCAGGGGTTCACGGATCTCAGTTCCACTGACAACGATTACTGTTTTTTGTAGCCCCGGAATCGGAGCATAGGCTAATCCCAGGGAACTCAAGAGGATGAGCACAGAACTGACAAGACGACTGGGAGATTTGAAGAAAATTTTGGCAGACATAAAATTTGTGTGTTTACCTATCTCCATACTAATTTTAGGCTGGAGTTTCGTGGGGCATAACCCCAAAAAATTAATTTTCCTGGGAGTGGTGCCCAAAGGAATTAGTTAGAGTAGCCGCCTGCCGTAGCTCCAGATAGTGGTGCAGGTACTCAGTAACAATTCCATGCATAAATAAATCCCGGGCCGCGGCAAAGGGGCTGGCCGGGGCCAAGGGATGGCGGTTGGTGACCACATGGTTCCAGTCGTAATCACCAGTCACCTTACTGATGTATAGACCAAAGTTTTCATCAAACTGCAAGGAGACTACGGCTCTGGCAAATTCGTCACTGGTTAAACACAGGGAGTAGAATACCTTGAATAGTTCGATCGCCGACTCTAGGTCTAAAAACTTGCAAAAACCCTGCTGAAAATCAGCCAAATCCAAATCAACCGGACGTACACTGGCATAACTTATCCCCCGCTGCTGCACTGTTTCTAGCCAATTAGGGTTAGCGGCCTGGGCTTCATGGTAATCAAAAACAAAATTGTACAAAATCAAATCATGTTCCCAAAAAGCGTTGTCAGCTAAGTCATCAACTGTTTTGGGATACAGTGCCGCCCTCGGTATTTGGGGGTCTGGGCCATTGTCGATTAAAAAATTGATGATGTTTGAGCCGAGATTGAGGTGCCTCACAATCAAGTAGCAGGCCTCTGGGCTTACAAAGTGCCTTAGAAAAAATACCGCAGATCTGTGCATCAGAGCGTAGGCGTGGAACTGGAACGGTAGTAATCTTTTGACGGTCATAATTACAGCCAAGCTCAGGTTGGCTAACAGCTTGATCGGGATCAGCAGGTAGTTGCGCGTCCATTTTTGCAAATCCCGGAGCATGTAGGTCTTAGCCAGGGGGTCTACTGGGATTGCTTGGTCTAGGTATAGGGCATCCCAGAGGTTTGGGTTATGGCGATCGCGCGGTTGGAGTTGGTGTAGCCTAGGTTTCCTGATGATCATGGGTTGATTTCCTCCAGTTGCCATAGATATAAGCGAGCTGTAATTTGAGCAGTTTTGACAATCCGATCGCCCAATTCTGGGGTCAGCCAGTCCGCCCGCAGTACTGCATCTAGCTTGCCGATGTGGGCCTGGTCGTTGTTGCCGTGGTAAGCCAGAAAGGAAACTTGATCTGGATGCAGTCTCAAGCAGCTCTTGATCTGCTCAGCCCATTTAGCCGCGAGGTTATTCCCTAATCCTTCAATGATGAAAATGCTCCCAACTAAGTCAATCGGGTTCTCCTGGGAGGCCTGGTGGAAGATAAAAGCTGATAGAGCCTCTGAACCAAGATTTTTCGGGGCATTGACAATATCTTCTAGGTTGCCCCCCACCGCCACGTAATTGCGCTCTAGCATCTGGAAGTCGCGGTGTTCCTCTTGGGCATGGCCGATCAGGAGCGATCGCATCCGAAAATCCGTCATGTGCGAAGCCGCCCTAGCCAACCAGCGGGCCCCCTCAACCACCTGCGGCCGCAAATTCCGCAACAGAGCTTGATAGTCACCCACGGTAAAATCTCCCCGCTGTAAACGTCGGATCAATGGCACCCCCTGTAACCGCCGCTCAAACTCTAGCCAAACCAAAGTTAAACGGCGCAGTAAATCCGCTGACACAGGGTTGTGTAAACTATCAAAATCATTGGGATAGACAGCCGCGCTCTCTAGCCGGGGCTCCAGTTGAGCAGTATCCCCCACCACCGTAAACAGCATGTAAGCTGTGGTAAACCGCCCGCTTTCTGGCACAAAACAAAAAACCTTCTCCCCAGGTTGGAGCTTGCCAGCATTAAACAATTCCTCCAACATTAGGTAAATTGATGCACAACCCGTATTACCTCTGGTGTAAAGATTGGTAAACCATTTCTCCTCGGGGATCATGCAATTGGCCCTTTGCAATAACTCCACAATCTGCCCCCGAAAGAAATGTGAAGAGTAATGGCACAGCAGCCAATCAATTTCCCCTGGGCTAATCCGCCCCTTCTCAATCAGCTGTAGCCAGCCCTCTACCCCCAGCTTGATGACGTTTTCTAAAAGGCGAATATTTTGGCGCAGATGCATCGCCCCATGGCTGGCCGCCTGAAAATAATCAGGGTAATCTAGCCAGCTTGTGGTGGATTTTTCAGTTTCCATGCCAGCATACATGCACACTGGGTAAGCATTGGCATGGGAGATTAGCTCGATCCACTCCAACCTGAGGCTGATGCCTTGGCCATTGGGCTGATTGGAGATCAACATTGCCCCCGCTCCATCCGAGAGCATCCAGCGCAGAAACTCGCTGTCAAAGTCTGGATTTGATTGAGTTTGTGCTTCAAATTTACTGTGCTTGAATAATCGGGAGGCAAATTCTGAGGCTACGGCGATCGCCCGTTGTTTTTGCCCCAGTTTCACCTGAGCCGCCGCATAATGCAAAGCTGCCACCCCAGCACAACATACCCCGTGTAGCGAGGCAATCTCCACTGGCGGCAGTTCCGTTAGTTCCCCATGCACCATGCTGGCAAAGCCCGGCACCAGGAGATCACCCCAACTGGTGGCACAGGCTAACAGCTCCACATCCTGTGGCCCATAGTTGCTGTCTTGCCAGAGGTCGCGCACTGCCAGAGCCGCCATCTGGCTATTGCTGTAACGGACATCTTGCTGCTCATCGATGGCGTAGTAGCGCTGCTGGATGCCATTACTTTTGAGGATGCGGTTTTTGACGCGGGAGGGATGACCGTTGATCTTACCCAGGTAGTCCTCTAGGCGATCGTTCCCAATTGGCTCCCCAGGGAGAAATTTACCAATGCGGTTGATGTAAGCTTGATGCATATATTCGGTAGGTTTTCTCAAATGATTAGGTTTTGGCACAGCTTGGCTTTGTTTTTGGTAGTCGGTCACATCCAAACTAGTCCTGCTCAAGAGGTTGACTGGCAGCCAGTCCCTGGTACTGAGTATGGGCGATTCCTTGGTATGTAGGTGGTCTGTCTACAAATGGGGATACGATCCAGCCTAGAACCCAGGGAATACGTACGTTACACCACCAATTGTAGAACCCGCCAAATGAGCCGCACCCTCGTGGGTTATCACAGCGAAGCAGGGCAATTGGTGATTGTCCGCCGCGAGTCGGGTGCAATCCCCACCATCCGATTCACCGCCGGTAGCTGTACTTAACTACGTCTGTCAATGCCAATAACCCTGTGCCAATTGTGATTACTGGCTACTCTAGACTCAACTTCCATTAACTCCACTTGTAATTAAATCTAACTTCTTAGCTTGGATAGTCTCTCGCCCTGGTAGGCAGTTATTAAATTGGAACACATGCACGATTCAGGCTTGCTTCATCTAGATTCAGGTTTATCGGCCAGCTACCAAGCCCTTGGCCCGACCACTGGGGAAACCCTGCTGTTCCTACATGGTTTTTTGGGGAGTAAAGATTGCTGGCGATCGCTCCTGCCCTGTCTGTCCAGACAATACCGCTGCATAGCTCTAGACCTATTAGGCTTTGGAGATTCCAGTAAACCAGCAATCCGCTACGATGTGGCCACCGAAGTAGAGTTTTTGCGGCAATTTATTAATCAACTCGCCCTAGGGCCGTGCTGGCTGGTTGGCCATTCCTTCGGTTCTTGGGTGGCGGCTGCTTACGCCCTGTGCTATCCCGCAGCTGGGTTGGTGCTGACGGGGCCAGCGGGCATCCGGGATGACAGTTTCTGTGGCAAATACGACCGCTATCGCCCCCTCCTCTGGCCAAGTCCAATTATTGATGCAGCCCTGTGGGCCGCTAGTCCCATTGCCAAACTAACTGGCCGATCAACTACATGGCAAAAACTACGATGGTTTCGTCAGCAAATTAAGCGCAATCGGGCTGCCCGGTCATTCATTCTTGACCGCCTCCGCCCTGAAGATGCGATCGACACCGTAGAAAAGGACATCCATCAGCTAAAAATCCCCACCCTCATTATTGCTGGAGCCAAGGATACCACTATTCCCCTCTGGCACAGCCAGACCTACGCTCAGGAAATTCCCCACGCTCGCCTAATCATTATTCCTGAAGCAGATCACTCCCTACCTCAAAACTACGGCCCCCAAGTCGCCAAAATCATCCAGCAATTTCTAGATGACCAATCCGCCTATCGGCTGGGTTGAGTAGCGGCTGGTATCCTTTTCTCCATCAATATCCCTCCTCCGTCCGCCTGTTGGGTTGGCCTTTTGTGACAAGGCCAAGACTCGCTACTTTCGGCTTTCTTTTTGCTCAGGTCTGCCGATATTACGCCCAAATTTTATCCAAATCCTAGTTATTGGCATCCTTGCAGGGACTCGGTGAACCTCTTCGACAGGTTCATCTGTGCCAAAAACCCCTGCAAAATCTCTAATCGTCGAGTAGCGGTCTTTCCCAATTCATAACGGCAGTATGACGAGTGAAGATGTTTCGGCAGTGATTGAGTACCTAATCTTCGGGTCAAATTCATCCATAAAAAGTGCTGTAACCCTGGAGTCACAGCAGAAACTTAGAAATTTTTGAGTAACAGTCGAATGATATTCATACTCTATTTATACTCGAACATAACCTGTTAAGACTTAAGTTATGTAGCAGCAGCTTCCTCAGATTCCTCCTCAGCACCCTGGCTAGGACTGGCTGGTCGGCGAGTTTTTGTCATTCGGTTATTGCTCTTGCGCTTGCGGAATTTACGTGCGTAAGCTAAATTACGTTGCGCCTTTTCTTTCTTGAGATTGCGGCGCTTTGCCATGCTTTACCTCATCAAAAAATAGCCATTCTTTATTGTACGCTACTGTGTCTTTTCTGCTCAAGGAAATTGTCCTAGAGAAGATTTTGGGTCTTTAGTTGTAAATATCGCTCCACTAACTGATTGCTAATTTGATTGGCTGGAGCATCAAGTACCAGTACTCCCTTTTGTTTGAGGCGGGCAAGGGCTAGCTGTCTTTGATTAATCATATCTAGGGCTATGGCCTGTTGGTAAGCTTCCTTGAGATCGGCGATCGTGCTACTACTTTGGCGATCGATATAGGGATCACGCAGCATAACGCAAAAAGGCAAATAGCGGGGAGTCAGGCTACCCAAGGCAACTAAAAGTTCACGGGAAGCTGTAGCATCGACTAGGTCAGTAATCAATACAATCAAAGCCCGCCGACTTTGCTGCTGAATTAAATGGCTAACTGTCCCGACATAATCTGGCTCCACCAGGGCGGGTTGAATTGGAGTTAGAGTTTCAATCAGGTGGTTTAAGTGTGTCTGGCTGCGCTGGGGTGCTATCCAGGTGTGTATCTTCTGATCAAACACCCCGACCCCGACCTGGTCGCCCCGGTGAGTTCCTGCTAAAGCCAGGGCTAAGGTTGCATTCAAACCCCAGTCGAACCTGGTTAAACCTTGTACATAGGCTGTCATTAGCCGCCCGCGATCGAGCAAGATGATCAACGTTTGCTCCTGCTCTGGCTCTAGCACCCGCACTGCCGGCACTTGATTAGCGGTCTTTCGGGCCGTTGCTTTCCAATCAATCATCCGGGGGTCATCCCCAGAACGATAATCCCGCAGTTCCGCAAACTCTGTGCCAATCCCTAGACGGCGCGATCGCTTCAAACTGCCACTATTTTCTAACGTCAGCTTAATAGTCAGATGCCTCAACCCGATTAAGTCTGGATAAACCGCCACCTGCTCAGCCGCAGGTACCCGCCAATCCAGCCACATCAATCCCCAATTCCCCAATTGACGAACTTGTATATTTCCCCAGGCAAATTTACCCCGCCTCTGGGGGTGGACTTGGTAGGTAATTACCTCCGGAGCGGTCAATGTCAGATGCAGAATCGGTTGCCGGGGCAAAATTCCCCAATCAAGGGGAATTTGATCACAGACGATTAGCTGGGCTGGCCGATTGGTCTGGAACTCAAGCTGAATTGGATTATCTCGGCCAATCGACAGTTTGCCCACAGGTAGGCGTTTGGCAATAACCTTGTGGGGTATGGTCAACCTCCCGTCAATTAACCCCAGGATTAGGACGATCGCATCAAAAATTAAAGTCAAAACTAGCCCCGACTCTACCCCTACCCAGTTAGAAGCCGCCATGGCTACGGCAAGCCCCACAAGGAGAATTACGTAAGTCCTGCGGCTGGGTAGCATTTATTTAGTCCCAAATAAGCGATCGCCCGCATCCCCCATTCCGGGGATGATGTAACCGTGCTCATCTAATTTTTGATCAATGGCGGCAGTGTAAATCGACACATCGGGATGGATCGAATGGAAATACTCTACCCCCTCTGGTGCTGCCAAAAGACAGACAAACTTAATCGACTTGGGATTAGCTTCCTTGAGACGATCCACCGCCGCCACTGCTGAATTCCCCGAAGCTAGCATCGGATCCACCACCAGCATGTCCCGCTGTTCCACATCCCTGGGTAGCTTTAGATAATACTCCACGACGGTCAAGGTAGTAGGCTCCCGATACAAGCCAATGTGGCCGACCTTGGCTGTGGGAATTAACTCCAGCATTCCATCCAATAAACCCTGGCCAGCCCGCATAATTGGCACAATCACTAGATTCTTATCTGCCCCGATCATTGGTGCATCCATTTGAGCCAAGGGAGTTTTGATCGGTTCGTAGCGTAGGGGCAAATCACGGGTGACTTCGTAGGCCAATAGCAGGGAAATTTCCCGCATCAAACGGCGAAAATCTTGGGTTTGAGTTTGCTCTTGTCTAATCAGGCTAAGTTTGTGCTGTACCAAAGGATGGCCGACAACTTGAATCTCTGGCTCGCTCATGGTTACTCAGATTATACCTACGGGACTGGCGCGATTCGAACGCGCGGCCTATCGCTTAGGAGGCGATCGCTCTATCCATCTGAGCTACAGCCCCAGTGATAAAAATATAGCATTCCCTTTTCAAGGAATGCTGTACTGTCCTGTTAATCTCTCGACTATTGGACGACCCTGTCTATTTCTCAAAATTATTTTTCTCTTCTGGATAACCGAGCTTTTCTACCTCCGGGCAGTCTTCAGCGGTAATTGGGTCTACATTTCTTTTCGGCACGGCCGCAAGTTTTTGGGTAACTGCACCAATGCTCTCTAGGCGCACCATCTCCTCCCAAGAGCTGACTTCATCATCCTCGTCGATTTCGTAGCGAAAAGTAACCAAATCTCCTTCAATATCAACAATCCGCGCACCTTCCACCAAGCGTTGCTGGTCACGCAGAAAGATTGATACTTCCCGCCCTTCGCAACACAGTTGATAAATCTTGCGGTGTAGCATACTTGGTTTCTCCTCTTCAGGTAATTGTTGGCTGCTAGAAAGCGATTTAGTGGCTCCGGGTTTCCGTGCGATACCTCTACGACTCTAGTTTAGAGACGTAGGAGCGGCCGAGAATGATTCCTATGACCGCAATGGCTAGAGTGGGGGATTTACCGAAACTCAACTTGACCAAGGCTTTCAAAACATCGCCATCATATCCAGTCTAACTGCTCACAGGTTAAGACTGTTTGTTATTACATTATTAGACATCTTTACCCATTGTGGCACATCAAAGAGGAACTATTTGTCAGACCATGGTGACTAATAGTTGATATAGTTAAGCCGTTTAACTCTGGCTAGATTAGTTTGATGGCTGCCAGTGGTAGTCAATTTACCAAGGTTAGTATCACAATAGGACACTAGAGATAGTTTTTTTGATTGGATAGTCAACTTATGCAATTGCGGCAAGTATTTTCTTGGATTCGGACTTTATTTCAATCAAGTCTGCTAGTTGGTTTGGCGATCGCCTCAGCCGTATTTTTCAATGCTCAACCTGCGATCGCCCAAACAACAGTCCAGCCTGGTAGCTTTGTCACAGCAGCGGTCAACCGAGTTGGAGCAGCCGTGGTCAGAATCGATACCGAGCGCACCATCACCAGACGATTCAACCCTGGTTTTGAGGATCCGTTCTTTCGTCAGTTCTTTGGGGAAGAATTTTTTCCACAAACTCCCCAGCGCCTCCAAGGACAAGGCTCTGGTTTTATCATTGATGCCAGCGGCTTGATTTTAACCAATGCCCACGTGGTGGCCGAAGCCGATCGCGTCACCGTCACCCTCAAAGACGGCCGTACCCTCGAAGGCAAGGTGCAGGGTTCTGATCCAGTTACCGATTTGGCCGTGGTTAAAGTCAGCGGCAACAATTTACCGGTAGCCGCCTTGGGGGATTCTGACCAAGTACAGGTAGGAGATTGGGCGATCGCCGTTGGCAACCCCCTTGGCCTAGATAATACCGTTACCCTCGGCATCGTCAGCACCCTACGCCGCTCCTCAGCCCAAGTCGGTATCCCCGATAAACGTCTAGATTTCATTCAAACCGATGCAGCCATCAACCCCGGTAACTCCGGTGGCCCCTTACTCAATCAAGCAGGGGAGGTAATTGGCATTAATACAGCGATCCGAGCTGATGCCATGGGGATTGGCTTTGCTATTCCCATCAACAAGGCAAAGGAAATTTCTGCCACCCTAGCCAAAGGCCAAAAGGTCAACCACCCCTTTCTGGGGATTGAACTAGTCAACTTGACTCCCCAGATAGCTGCTGAAAATAATCGCGACCCCAACACAGCCTTCCTACTACCAGAAGTTAGGGGTGTATTAATTGTCCGTGTGCGTCCAGGGACTCCGGCCGCTAATGGTGGGTTGCGCCGGGGTGATGTGATTGTAGCAATAGATGACCAGGCAATCACCACTGCTGAGCAAGTGCAAAACATTGTAGAGCGCAGCCGTATTGGTCAGACCATCCAAATCAGAGTACGTCGCGGTGAGCAAACTATAACTGTGGGTGTACGACCTGGTACTCTGGAGAACCAGTCCTAGGCTGGAGTGGCGACTATGCCAAAACTTAGCCTCTGATTTTTCCAATGGTACCCATAGTATTTAGCAAGGGCTGGTAACTGGTGGCTATTTGGCTGTGTTAACATTTGAAAAATGCCATATGCCAGCCCAGTTTTACCAATGACTTCCAAAGTGATTATCCGCCCACTCCAGTATCGGGATTTGGCCGCTGTGTGCCAGATTACTCCTTCTTTGGGGCCAGATAGCGATCGTAGCTTGGCTGCCTTCCACGACTATCTTCAGTTTCTCCACAATTGGTACTTCCCCATGAAGTGCTTGAGCTGGTTCCCAAACCCCTGCCAGCGGATTATGTGCGTGTATGTGGCTGAGCAAGACCAAGAAATCAAAGGCATTATTAAAGTTGCTCCTTTTAACAAAAGCCGTAGCACCTGGCAAGTTGAGCAGGTTCTAGTCACCCCAGATGTGGATCAAGGTGAAGTCGGCTCAGCGCTGTTGCGATACTGTTTTGAAAGCATTATTGAAGCCCGCACCTGGTTTATAGAGGTCAATATCCACAACCAATCTGCCCTTAGTCTGTACCGCCTCAACGGTTTCCAGCCCCTAGCTAACATGACCTATTGGTCTATCCGCCCAGAACTGACAGTTTTACTGGCTGAGGCTGATACTAGTGTGCCTAATCTTTTGCCAGTCAGCAACGCAGATGCCCAAATGCTCTACCAACTCGATACCGTTTCCATGCCTCCTTTGGTACGTCAGGTGTTCGATCGTCACCCCCAGGATTTTCAGGTTAGTCTATGGCACCGGTTCCTCCGCCTAGCCAAAAACTGGCACCAAGGACGACAAGCCTTCAGTGGCTATGTGTTTGAGCCTCAGCGTAAAGCTGCGATCGGCTACTTCTACTTGAATATCGACCCCCAAGGAAAAACCTGCGCTGAACTGACCGTACACCCCGCCTACACTTGGCTATATCCCCTCCTCATTGGGCAAATGTCTAAAATTATCTGCGAATTTCCCCAGCAGAATTGGCAGCTGGCATCAGCGGATTATCAACCGGAACGGGAAGAGCACCTTACTAAATTGGGTGCCGATCGCGTCGAACATACTCTCTTGATGTCACGCTCAGTCTGGCACAAAGTCAAAGAAACCCGCTCCGTCAACCTCGAAGTCCTCCAACTTTCCGAGATGCTCCAATCTTTACAACCCCGACAAAACCCCATCCCCAACCGAATTCTCCGCTGTCAAGACCAACCTAACAACACCCCTGATCAAAAGAACTGACATTCCCAAACTAGGTAACCTCCTAAACCCCGGAAAACTAAAATAGCGAGTACCAAAAAGTACCCGCTAAATTTACCACGCTAGTTTATCTACTAAGCTTCCACTTATTTGCCCGCTCAAACCTCTGTGGACTAGATCGCATTTTGATTGCTGTCGCCAGTCCGGATCCGCACAACTTTTTCAACTGGAGTTACAAATATCTTGCCATCACCAATTTCTCCAGTACGAGCAGCAGCAATGACCTTATCTACCACTAAATCCACCTGGGCATCATCCACAACAATTTCTAGCTTGAGTTTTTGTAGAAATTCAACTGTGTATTCAGAGCCACGGTATCTTTCGGTTTGGCCCTTCTGCCGCCCAAAGCCACGCACTTCTGAGACAGTCATGCCAACAATGCCTGCATTGACCAGGGCAATTTTAACTTCGTCTAACTTAAAAGGACGGATGATCGCTTCAACTTTTTTCAATTTCGCATCTCCTTAGTTTTTTTTAATGTACGGGTTAACCGCTGTTCAAATATCAAGGCAGACTAAAGGTGCCAAATACAAATCACATCATGTACTATTGCCTCGGCGGCCCTGATTAAATTGTCGCAGCCTGTTAATTTCTTTCAACTAGGCTGCAACATTAGTGAACTCGCAGGATATGTGCCAGCAAGTCCACTAGAATATTTTGTAAGCATATCACGGGATTAATTTTAGCTAGGTAGTTATAGATTTTTGTTACTTTCTTTACCGTTTACCCTATTCAAATAACTGGAGCTGGGGGCAGGATATCTTGATTCCCTTCTCTGCCAATAGTTCTTGAAAATACTTGGCATTGTTTGGGGAGTAATCCTCTAGGGGGCAATGTACAAAGAAATATACTGTCTTCCCCTGGCTGTACCAACTTGAAATTTGGTCTGCCCAAAGGTGCATGTAATCATAGTTGAAGTTGCGATCGGGATGACTGATATAGCGGACTAGGATGTGGCCAGCGGGGTCTGAAAAGTGTACTGGTAGATTGGGCTTATGCCTTTCTCCGGCGAGGCGGGGATTCTCTGGGTCAGCATAAACTGGGCGCGTATCTAGCAGAACCTGGGCAATTTGTTGCTGATGGAGAAATTGCTCTAGTTGATGCCGTTGGGAGGGATTAAACCAGTTGCGGTGTCTGACTTCTAGGGCTAGGGGAGTACTGCGGGGCAGATTGCTGAGGAATTCTTGGAGGTCTGGCCAATGGCTGGGGCTATAGCTGGGAGGGAGTTGTACGAAAATACAGCCGAGGCGATCGCCCAATCCGGCCTGCATTTTCTCAATGAATTGCTGTGCCGCAGTAACTTTTGGAGCTAACTGGGCTGCATGGCTAATTTCCTTTGGAAGTTTGAGGGCAAACCGAAATTCGGCATGGGTTTCCTGTCGCCAGCGATATAACAGTTCTTGCTTAGGGACTGCGTAAAAAGTCGAGTTGCCTTCCACTGTGTTAAAGCAATGGCTGTAGAGCGATAAAAATTGCTTGGCTGGCGTGCCAGTCGGGTAAATTCGCCCTAGCCAGCCCCGGTGGGCCCAAACTGCACAACCCAAGTAGACTTTGCCCGCCATGGTTAATTTTCCGGGGGACGGAAGCGAGGAAAGTTGGGCAGGTTAATTGCCGAAAGGGAGGGAATCTTTTTCAAAGGCCGCTCAGGGTAGATGATTGGTGCTGGGGAGTTATCCTCAGGGGGTTGGTAGGGATTGCGCTTTACTGCTTCTAGGAGTTGCCGGAGTTTGATCTCGTTGAGGGGTTGGCCGGTATTTACTTCAGTAGTTTCTGGGGGATTATCCCAAATGTCTGGCAGGGGCTGAACCTGGGGAAGTTCTCCTGGTAATGGCAGGGGCGATCGCCCGGTTTCGGGTTCAGATGGAGCAGTTAATTCTGGCTCTACTGGGCTAACCAGCTCCTCTGGAGTAGACCAGGGTTGGATGGGTTGGGTCTGCCAGCGTACGGCTGGAATTGATTCTTGGGGTTTCAGACTATTGGCGGTCGGAATGGCTGGAGTCGGGCTATCGTCCTCTAGGGTTTTAACCTCTAGGGATTTTTCCAGTGCCATCTTAAACTGTAGGGTCTGCCGCTGCTGCCGCTGGAGGCGGGTCTGTATTTCTTGATTTTGAATTTGGAGCATTTGCAATTGATGGCACTGCTCATCATAGCGCTGCTGGGTCAAGGCGCAATCGCGCTCTAGCTGAGCAATCCGCTCTTGGCTGTTTTGAAACTCTTCAGTCAGGGTTTCAATTAAAATTTGTTGACGCTGGGCTACCTGATGGGACGCTTCTAGCTCTTGAAAAAGTCTACTGATGTGTTGATTGGCTTGGTTGACTTCCTCTGCTTGTTGGGCCAGGATGTTGTTGACTTCCTGGGCCCGAATTGCGTCTTTTTGCTGGTAGTGGTCAGTTTGCGATCGCAATTTGACCTCGTTCTCCCGTAGGGCCTCCTCAAGCTGGGTTACCTGCTGCTGGAGAACCTGATTGCGCTGGCGCAACCGCTGGGCCAAAATTAATAGGTCTGACTCCTTATTGCTGGTCAGATCAAGGTTTTGTCGCTCATTGGTCTGGGAACTATCCTGGGAAGGGTTACGGGGAGGTTTGGGCGGCTCAGCTTTATTCATGGCTTTTCAGGGCAAGAACGATACTATGATTTTAGGTCATATCAATTGTCGAGGGCTAGTTAAGTTGGCCAATTCCGCAATTTATGAATCCGCATGTGACTCAGCAAAGCGACAATTCTAGCCAAAGGTAGAGCCATTCCAGCCCCACATGGCACCCTGCACATTTGCAAACTCGATGTAGATGCGATCGCCCGACACACCCAAGCATTCAGAGACAACTAGACTAAAATCTTGACTCATGGCTTTGGTCTGCTGTGGGGCCATGGTGCCAATATTTTTAACTTCCAGGTAGCACACCGGGTCGAAAGTCCCAGCAAAACTCATTGCCACATTGGTCTCAACCGTAGTCATCACGTAAGCCTCTGGCTTGCTGAGGTGCTGCGCTAACTTTTGAGATAGGCTCTTCTGTAAATCTTGGATAGCTGCTGAATCAGCCACCTTGGCTGAAGTCTGAACTTTAATCAAGGGCATGGCTAACCTCTGACTTGGCTGGGAGTCACAGTTGGTATATATTCTACCCTGGCATCTGAAATCCCGTTATTGCGTAGGAGATTTACTCTCTCTTCGGCTGTCGATCGATCAGCAAAATTTCCCGCATTGATGAAACTCCCCCTGGGATGGTCTTCTAGGCGTAGCTCGTTACCAATTACTAAACCTCTGTCTAGGAGCCGGCCCCGAAACTGAAATAGACGGTCTTGATTGCCCGGCACTATGACTACGTAGGGGCAGGGACGAAAGTCGCTACACGCCCGATTAATGGCTGGAGGCGGAGTGGGCGCAGTAGGCGCTGGGTTGTTATTGTCTGGGGCAAAGATTGCCTCGGCTGTCAAGTTGTCGACTACCCCAGTGGGGCGTAGATTATTTCGAGATTGGAACATGATTACAGCATTGCGGGTACGATCGCTAAAAAAACCGTCCACGCGATCACTAAAAAACCCCAACCTTGCCAAGGCCGACTGAATAGCCCGGACATCCCTAGAGTTATTATTGCGCCCATACTCAGCAATAATCCGCTGCGAGGCAAAACTACCACCTGTTCCCACCACTAGTGCCATCAATAGGTAAAGACACATCAAAACCACTTGTCGCATACCTAGTCCCCAGGTTTTAGAAAAAAGCTTAACTGATTTTGCTGTGATTAGCTGAGTATTTTTTATTTCAGCAGCAATTGGACAGCTAGATGTTTACTAGATATTCACAAAGCTTAGCAATCTGTCACAATCATAACAGATGTTTGGCTTATTTGATCTTGAGTAGGTAGTTCCCCTAACAAACTATTGCCCCAAATCCGCTCACATCTACCTAGGGCTAGGTTCAACCATTAGCAATACCTATTAAGTTTGATGCTCAATTTTACTTTGAAGTTATTGCTATCTGGTGACTTTTCCAGATGTTGTCAGGAACTTGGGAATCCTAGCCAAACGCCAAAGCGATTGCAGTGGCCACAACGGTGATCAAAATAGCCGTTAGCGGGTGTTGACCCTGACCTATCGCAAAAGTAGTTACAATCCCAGCTCCCAGCGCAGCAGTAATAGTTGCACCCAACCAGTCTTTACGAGAATTTCGATCGTACATATACAAAGCCTTAAAATTTGCCAAAAAATAAACTATTAAAAACTATTAAAAAATGTTCTTAAAGCACTATTCCTTAAGAAGAAGGACTTCAAGTTAGCATTAAAAGCCCCCTTCCCAAAAACTTAGGAAGGGGAATTGCAACTAATATTTAAAGTTAGGAACTTTTCTTTACAGGCTGTACTGTCAAATGGTTATGAAACTTAACTCGGCCCAAAGCTTAATCTAAGTTGCTTTCTGTTGCTTGGAGTGATCGCTCAAACACCATTCGCTGCTCAGCATTCCGCAGAAAATAGCCACTGACCATAGCTGAAGCCAACAACCTGCCCAGATTATCGCGATTAGTAGTAATCGTCACCCCAAAATGCTCAGGCGGAAGATTTCCCAATAGACCGACGATGTTCCGCTCCATCACTTGAAACACCTCCGGTGACGCTGGTTTAGAAAGCTGGGCGACTGTCTCTGGACTCATTGACTGGACATACTGCCACAGCAAATTATTATCCGCATCATTATCGAAAAACTCTGGAACTTGGTTAGTTGTATTATTCACCTTTCACCTCAAACCTAATTTGGCTCTTTGGGAGAACATTAATTTATCTCTAGGGTTAAGCAACACCTTGTAAATTAATCTAGCAACTAGACTAGGCAAATCGGAGTAGGCGTAACCGAACTTGAGATCGACAGCTTAACCTTCAGACGCAGTACAACCCTACAGCTAGAATCTAATCCAACGGTTCGGTAAACCCTGTCTAACAAACTGGACTTTTTGTTCCAAAGTGCATACTGGTGCAAAGTCTTGATGCTATTCTACTTTAAATAAGTGGTAACGGCTCCATGACTCCAGCTAAACAACAGTTACAGACGATCCTCAGCTCAGTAAGCGATCGCTGCACTGAAACAGAGATTGAACAGTTGGTGATTGTTCCCCTAATCAATCTTTTGGATTATCAAAGAGAAGACTGGTGCTCTCAACCTCCCATCAAAACCACCAGACCAGACTTCCTGATCCAACCACCCCAGATTTCTAGTCCTTTTTTAATAATTGAGGCTAAATCAGCCCACACCCAAATAAGTAAAAGTACTTGGCAACTGTACAAATACCTCCGCCACAGTGGAGCACTCCTAGGGCTATTGACCAATGGGCAGCAATTTTATCTAGCTATCCACATAGATGGTCAAATAACCACCCTCCTAGACTGGCCCAGATCAGAGTTGCTAAGAAGGGCAGAATTATTCTTGAAATTATTAAACAAATCTACCTGCCTCACCCTCCAAAATCTGATCCATAGCAAACACAACCAAATATTACTTGTGTTTAAAGATTTTTGGCGTGGTAAAATCTCGGCGAAGAAACAACTAAGCCAAGAACCTTCATCTATCCCTTCCAGCAAATCACCTACGTCAACAATGATCATTACAGTTTTTAATAACAAAGGCGGTGTAGGTAAAACCACAACCACAATTAACTTGGGAGCAGCCCTAAGTAAACTCGGCAAGCGAGTCTTGCTCATCGATATTGATGCCCAGGCCAACTTGACCACTGGCTTGGGTATCAAGCCCCTGGAAGATGTAGAACAGCAGGGTAAGAAAGATATCTCCCACTTACTCCTAGAAGCAAGGCTAGACATTCAAGAAGTAATTATCAAAAAGGCTTGGATGGCTACCCGGATAGATGTAGTCCCCTCCCATATCCGCCTAGCAGATATAGAAGTTAATCTACTACAGACGGTCGGAGTAGACTTTATTTTGGCCAAAAAGCTGAAAAATCATGGGCAAGACTATGATGTAGTTCTCATTGATCCGCCACCGTCTTTTAGTAAAGTTAATGCCATTTCTCTCATGGCTTCTGGTTTTGTCCTGATCCCTACCCATCTAGACCCCTATCCTGTACGTGCCCTAGAGTATGTGATTAGACGTTTGCAATCTGTGGATGATGCCCGGGAACAGCCGATCAAGGTGTTGGGTGTGGCTGTGAGTAAGTACGATCGAGCCTCCACCCGCAAAAACCAAGATATGACACAGAAAATTCGAGAGGTGCTGCAAGACAATCTCGATCGCCCAGACATCCTCCTCTTTCCAGAAAACACTTGGATTCCCAATTTGAATATTGTTGCTAGCATATCCGATAAGGGTTACCCCCTATGCGAAGCCGAGTACGACTCTAGCTTGAGCACTAGTCAAAAAGAAGCGGCCTTAGATGCCTGGAGCTGCTATTTGAATTTGGGTAAGCACCTATTAGACACTGCCCATGGAGGTGGCCATGGATAAGGAAGAACGGGCCCGCAAAATTACCGACTACCTGAGAATTAAACCAATTGACCATGGGAAGCTAGATATCTCAATTATCCATGTCCCTGAACCAGGGAGTATTGCTCCAGAGCGGATTGCCCTAGTCAAGCCGAGTATTGCTGCTAGGGAAAGTAACCTGATTCCCTTGGTAGTGAAGCCAATCGATCACCCAGATTACGAATATGAAGTGGTCTATGGAGCAGAGTGGTGTTTGGCAGCCGCCCAAGTAGGTGTTGATACCCTCTGGGTCTGGCTATGTAATACCGAGGAGCAAGCCCAGCAGACCTTGGCAGAAATGCAAATGTTGCTTGGGGATACCAGCCAGCCAGTTTTACCGTCGATCGCTGACCCAATTCCTGAATTACCAGAGTTACAGCTAGAAAAACTGTTCGATCGCAAACTCCAACAGTGGCTTAGTGGCGACATCCAAAAACTCACCAACCAACTACAGGTCATCCAAGA
>Ga0272446_1001120_pt1 | contig 39992 bp, 26 predicted proteins | sample YNPCB0061_FD_194587 | JGI IMG/M metagenome (GOLD analysis project Ga0272446, IMG submission 194587) | Hot spring microbial mat communities from Yellowstone National Park, WY, United States - YNP-CB-006-1 | ecosystem: Environmental > Aquatic > Thermal springs > Hot (42-90C) > Sediment | place...
CCGTCGGTGGTTGCGGACCGATCAAGTCGTACTTGGTCTTGAACGTGAACGGGCTGGCGACCTCGTCGGTCAGGTTGGTCAACAACAGGAAATAGACGGTCAGATCCTTCGCCGGAGACGTCCCCGAGGCAGGTGTGCAGGCCGTCACGTCGCCGGAAACCAGCCCGGTGCCCTGATAGGTGGACGGGTCCGTCACCATGGCCTGGACGGGAAGCGTAATGTTGAATGACGCTGCCGCGCTGCGCGTGTCGATCAAGAGGCACTTCCTGGTGGACCCGTTGCGTGATTCGTACTTGCCGCAGTCCGATCCCACCCACGCCTCGTAGGTGTACGACGACGGATTGGATCCCGACACGGTGGCGGTCAGGTAGAACTCGTCCCCTTCCAGGCACTCCTGCCTGCCGATCCATGTTCCATTCCCTCGGCTGGATGGAACCGAGCTCTTGCGGCCCGTGTACTGCACGGTGATGGTCGCCTGGGCGGCTGCGGTTGCCACCCACCCGAGCAGGCCGACGACGACCAGCGATGCGGTGTACCAACGCGCGAGAGGGCGATTCATGACCCAGTTATGCAGCACATCGCGTGCCAGGGTGCAATGACGGCGTTTGAAGGGCCGGCGGGGGCACGCTTTCAGCCACGCTACGCCACCTTGGCACCACGATGCCCGGAAGCCTCCTGCCGCTGCCAATGTGACAACCCAATCGTGTCGCTAGGGCTCAGCGCGAAAACCGACGCTCGAGCGCGGTGATGATGCCTGCGATGGTGAACGGCTCGGCTTCCACGCTCACCTCCAGCCCGAGCTGCCGCGCCGTGTCGCTCGTGATGGGGCCGATGCTCGCCAACACCGTCTTCGCCAGCGCCTCGGCGTAGCCCTCGCCCAGCAGGCCGCACAGGTTCCGCACCGTCGAACTCGATGTCAGCAAGACCGCATCGATATGGCCTCGACACAGAGCGTCGCGCACCGAGCCGACCCGGTCCGGCGGCGGGGCGACGGTCTCGTAGGCCGCGACGACGTCGACCTGGCAGCCCGCAGCGCGTAGCATTTCCGGCAGCACCTCGCGTGCGTCGCGGGCGCGAGGTACGAGGACGCGGCGACGGGGCAGGTCTTTGATCCGATCCAGGATCGCGGTGGCGAGTTCTTCCCCGCGAAACTCCTTGGCGACCACGTCGGCACGGATGCCGTGGTCGCGAAGGGCCTTGGCGGTTGCAGTTCCGATGGCAGCCACGACGCAGGCGCCGAACGCTCGCGCGTCCTTGCCCATCGAGCCCAGACCGGCGAAGGTCTGGTCGACGCCATTGCTGCTCGTGAAGGCGACGACCTGATAGCTGGAGAGCTGTTCGAGAGCGGCTCTGAATCCGTCGGGATCGGGTGAAGGTTGAAGCTCGATCGTGGGCATGACCCAGGGTTCGGCGCCCCGGTCGATCAACGCATGCGCGGTTTCGCTTGCCTGATCCCGCATGCGTGTGACCAGGATCCTCCGGCCGTACAGCGGATGCGATGCGAGCCAGGCACGCCAGCTTCCCGCAGCATCGTCCAGGCCCGGCACGATGTCGATGTCGAGGCCAGCCAGGCGCATCGCCAACACGTCCCGCAGCGCCGAGGGGCATCGCCACCCGTCGGCCCCGCGCGCGCGGACCACACGCCTGCCCTGGCCGGCGCATGCGATCATCGTCTGCCGCGTCCGCTCCTGGTCCTCCAAGTCCGTCCCGTCGACCTCCCGCACGGACGCGCTTGCCGGTGTGAACCCTCGCCAGCACGACGGATCCACGTTCCGATCGACGAACAGGTCCTCGGCGCGCGAGAGCCTGTCGACAGCGTCGAGGGACAGCATGCCGGGGACGGCAGGGCCTAGACCGAGCAGGACAATCGGGGGCATGGCGCGACGCTAGCGCGGGTCGCGGCGATTGCAACACGATGGTATCGCCGTTGCCGGGGTCCGTGTGAGCGGCGCTCGCGAAAAGGTTCCGCCCTCATGAACGCCTGTCCGAAAGAGCCTGCTGCCGCGCCGGTAGCAGCGAGGTGCGATCGTGGGGGAAGCGACCGGGCACGGTTGCCGCAACAGGCCCCGAATCGTCTGGCACATCACCAGCGCGTGCGATCGCGACACAACGCAACGGCGGGTGTGGCATCGTAGACTGGCACGCACCGATGAGACGCGAAACCAAACCGCAAGCCGTGGAAGCCGGGGACGACGTGACGATGCCCAGGAGGTTGATGCTGCAGGGCGCGATCGCGGTGGGCGGCTTTTTCTTCCTGCCCGTCGCGGGATGCGGCTCGCCGCCACCCGCGTCGACACCCGCACCGCCGGTGCCTCCGAGCGCTGCGCCGCCTGCTTCCACCGAGGAGACGATGATGCCTGCCGAATACACGCTGCCTGCCTTGCCGTACTCGTACGACGCTCTCGAGCCCCATCTCGACGGCGCGACGCTCAAGCTGCACCACGATTTTCACCACAAGGGCTATGTCGATGGCGCCAACGCCGCGATGAAGGCCCTGGAGGAGGCACGTGCGGCGGGAGACTTCAAGCTCGTCGACCACTGGTCGAAGAAGCTCGCGTTCCACGCATCGGGCCACCTGCTGCACAGCCTGTTCTGGACGAACATGGCGCCGGTGGGCAAGGGAGGCACGCCGAGCAAGGAGCTGGCCGCCGCGGTCAACTCGTTCTTCGGCGACCTGGAAAAGATGAAGGCCCAGCTCACGGCCGCGGCGAAGACCGTGGAGGGGAGCGGCTGGGGAGTACTTGGCTACAACCCGTTCGACCAGTCGCTCGTGGTGTTGCAGGCGGAGAACCACGAGAAGAAGGCCATCTGGTCGGTCGTCCCGCTGCTGGTGGTCGACGTCTGGGAGCACGCCTATTACTTGAAGTACCAGAACCGCCGCGCGGACTTCATCGCCGCGTGGTGGAACGTGGTGAACTGGGACGACGTTTCCAGGCGATTCGCCAAGGCGCGCCAGCTCAAGGGGCTGTCGTAGCGATCAGCCCAGGCCCATGCGCTGACGACGCCGTTGTGCGCCGGGAAGCCATGCTTCCCAGGTATTGTTGAACCTGTTGTTGAAGGTGAACAGGTCCACGATCGCGCGCACCTCGGTCTGCTCGGATGGCGTGAACGCTTGCTCGAACGCGGCGACGTCGTCTGGATGGTCCGCTTCCAGCCCGGCCGTTCGCAGCTCGGCATAGCGAAGGGCGATCAGGCTACGTTCGTCGAGCCGGTCCTTGGACGCTTTCCGCGCGTCGTGGATGTCGTCGCCGGACAGCCCTTCGACGCGCGCCACACCGGCATGAACGGCGGAGCACACGGCGCAGCGGTTGATCGACGAGACGCGCAAGATGATGCGTTCGCGAAGCTGGGGGCCGATGCGCCGGCCCAACAGGGCAGCGGGGTGTTGCAAGGCCCGCGCGAGGCTGCGCAGGGAGTACAGCGACAACATGGGGGCGTTCATCGCCGTCATTGTAGACCGACGTGGCTCGGGGGGAAGGCTCGGGCCGCGGCCCTCGCATGTCGGGTCGCTTCGGGGTGCCCGCCCAGGCCTTGATCTGGTACACAGCCTTGCCGTGGGAACTCTGATCATTGGTGTCGCAGGCGGAACCGGCTCGGGCAAGACCACCATCGCCAGGGCGTTGCTCGACGGCTTGCCGTCGTCACGCGCGATCCTGGTGCAGCACGACAGCTACTATCGCGATCAGCCCGACCTGACCTACGAGCAGCGGTCAGCGCAGAACTACGATCATCCTGCCGCGCTCGAGACCGAGCTTCTGGCCCACCACCTCGCCGAGCTCAAGGCGGGGCGAGCCATCCAGATGCCGGTCTACGACTTCGCCACCCACCGCCGTCTGCCCGAGACCATCCCGATCAAGCCTGCCCCGGTGATCATCGTGGAGGGCATCCTGGTGCTCGCGGAGAAGGTCATCCGCGACCAGATGCACATCAAGCTCTTCGTGGACACCGCGGCGGACATCCGCATCATGCGCAGAATCCGGCGCGATCTCGAGGAGCGCGGACGCACGTTCGCGCAGATACGCAAGCAGTACTACGACACGGTCCGTCCCATGCACCAGGCGTTCGTCGAGCCTTCCAAGGCCTTCGCGGACGTCATCATCCCCGAAGGCGGGGAGAACCGAGTGGCGGTGGACATGGTGCTCGCGCGGGTCAGGCAGTGGCTCCAGCAGCTTGGTGTCTAGCGTCGGCGCACTTCAAAACCGGGCAGACGCTGCGAGTCGGATGCCGTGCACGCTGGCGTCGCCCAGTTCGCCGCCCACAGGCAGGATGTAGCCGACGGTGGCGACGACGTGGCCGAGCTTGCCACGAGCCTGCGGCTCGAACGCGAGCTGCGAGTGGGACGGAGCCTCGCCCGGCTGGTCGATTTCGTAGGACGGACGCAGGTCGTGGTGGATCCAGGCGCGCAGTCCGAGCCAGGCGCGGTCTTGCACGACGTTGGCGAAGCCGGACAACGCGGTGAGCGAGCCGACGCCGACCATGTTGGATGTCACGTACGCGGGCGGCTTGAGGGCGCCGGCGCGAAGCACGATCTCCACGGCTTGGCGCGCCTGCAGCTCGATCTTGCCCTTTTCGATCTCGATCGCGAGGCTGGGTACCACCGAGAAGTGCTTGGCTAGGTACAGGGGATTGTCGTCGGCGCCGCGAGACCAGGCTGCGCTTTGTTGCACCTCGGCGTAGCGCACGGCCGCGTCGTTGCCCCACGGGTCGCCGGATCCCACGGGGAAGACGACCGCAAGCTGCAGAGGAACCTGGACATGACCGCTCGAGGAGATCACGCGCGCGGCGGACAGCTCCAGGTTGCCGAACACGCTCTGCGTGGAGGAGCCGAGCGCGGGTGAGTCGACAGTGGCGGAGGTGAAGGGGATGCGCAGAGCGAACGTGCTGTCGGTGTCGTGGTAGGCCGCGCCGAACAACAAGGATCGGGCGGAGAACGACGATGGGCCGATCTCGCCGGAGCCGAGGACCAGATCCAGCCCGGCCTTCCAGGTGAAAGCGTCGCCCACGCTTGCCGTGTCCTGTTCTGGCGGCGCGCTTGGTGTGGCAGAGGGCGCTGGTTCGTCTTCGGGAGTGGTGTCGGACAGCTCGTCGGATTGAGCGAAGCCGGGAATAGGCGTGAAGAGGCTCAACGCCAGGATGCACGAAATCGACGCGCTGCGTGAGGTCATGCGGGCCAACCTCCAGGGATGTGAGCGGCGTGCGAGGAAGCTACCATGGCGAGGTCACCGCGGGGTAACGTTGTCCGGCTCATCGCGAACGATGTCCAAGTCACCACCCGGCCAGCCGCCCGAACGTCTCGCGGATTTCGACATCCGCCGCCTTCTTGGCGTAGGAGGCATGGCCGAAGTGTTCCTGGCCGAGAAGAAAGGCGCCGAGGACGTCGTCAAGCTGCTCGTCGTCAAGCGCATCCTGCCGGCCTACGGATCGTCGCCCAAGTTCCGCGAGATGTTCGCGGAGGAAGCGAACCTGGCGACGCGCCTCAACCACCCGAACATCGTCCAGGTCTACGAGTTCCAGGACTACGGCGACGAGGGCCAGCTTCTCTCGATGGAGTACGTGGAGGGCGTCGATCTGGGCAAGCTGATGGCTGGGGCCCGGGCACGCGAGATGCGCATACCGCCTTGGGTGGCGGCCTACGTCATCGCGGAAGCCGCGAAGGGGCTTCACTACGCCCACGAGCGCAAGGGCGACAAGGGGGTGCCGCTGGGCATCGTGCATCGGGATGTCTCGCCGCAGAACATCCTGCTGAGCTACGAGGGAGCCGTGAAGATCGCCGACTTCGGCGTGGCGACGGCGAACATGTTCCGCGAGGAGGTGGGCGTGCTCAAGGGCAAGTTCGGGTACATGTCGCCCGAGCAAGCCCGGGGGGAGCGGGTCGATCGCAGGAGCGACATCTACGCCCTCGGCGTGATCCTGCACGAGATGCTGTCCGGTCGGCCGTTGCACCCAGGGCTGTCCGGCGACGACCTGCTGGCCGCGGTCCGATCCGGACAGGTCGAGCCGCCGTCGCGCTACGTGCCCGACGTGCCGGCTCAACTCGAAGCCATCGTGATGCGCGCGCTGTCGGCTCGTCGCGAAGACAGGTACCAGTCCGCGCGCGACATGTCCGGAGCCATCGCGCGGGCGATGCTGCAGCAGCAGATCCTGGTCGACGCCGCGGCGTTGGAGTCCACGATCGCGGCGCTCGCGGGGCGCGAGATCACATCTCTTGGGGCCGGGGTCAGCGAAGCCCACTCGCCTGCCGACTCGCTCTACGTTCCGCAGCACACCGTTGCCGCCACGCGCAGCGCGAAAGGAGGCGGAGGGACCGAATCGCAGGCCGGGTCCGCGGTCGCCGACTCGGTCCCAGGACATGGGGGGCGTCTTGCCCGCGAGGTCCGCCACGTCGCCGTGGTGTCCGTGCGTTTGCACGGTCTCGGCCGGCTCCGCGAGGCCGGCGGGGGGCCGACGGCCGCGAGCGTGGAGCACGCGATCCGCGGGATGTTCGACGATCTCGCCTTCAAGCACAGCGCACGGTTCTCCTGGCGTGCCGACGACGACGTGCGCGCGGTTGTGGGACTCGCGGCCGACCCGTCGCGAGCAGCGTCGGATGCAGCAAGCCTGGCGATCGACGTGCATGAGTTCCTGGGCTACGCGTCCGGAGACTGGCCTGCGCCCGTCTCGGCTGCGGTCGGGGTGGTGCGCGGCGTCGCGTCGGGCTTTCGGGACAAGCAAGGGCACCTGATCAAGCACAACGTTCAAGAGCCTGCGGAGCAAATCGCCGCCGTGCTGGCTCAACGCGCTCCGGCGGGCGCCACATGGGTGGCGGGCGGCGTCTTTCGCCTGGTACGCGACGACTTCGAGTGGTCCGACGCTCCTGCGGTGGAGCTGGACGAGTCGGTTCCAGAGGGTACGCCTCGCACGATGCGGCTGCACGCGCTGCTGCGTCGGCTGACCCGCGAGGAGCGCGAAGCACGGCGCGCGGACAGCACCTCGGACCTGATCGGTCGCGATACCGAAAAGGCAGACCTGCAGTCCGCCTTCCACCAGGCTGTCCAGCCTACCGCACCGGACGCCCTGGGGATGGTCGTGACCCGTGTCGTCGTCGGAGAGATGGGCATCGGCAAGACCGCCCTCGTGGAAGCCTTCCTCCACGAGCTCGACGCCGATGCGACCGTGGTCCGCATCGATTGTTCCCCCGCCAACACCGAGGTTCCGCTTGGAGCGGTGGCGTCGATCGTCCGTGGGCTGACCGGCACTTCCACCGAGCAGACGATCGACGACGCGGCGGCTGTGATCATCGAAGCGATTGGACCAGGGATGCCGGGCGCCAACGTGGTCGCGTTTCGCCTCGCCGAGCTCGCCACGGGCAAGGCGGTCGAGCACTACGACGACCAGGACGTGTCCTACGCGCGCAAGCTCATCGTCAACGGCGTGCGGCACCTGGTCGCATTCATTGCGCGCACCAAGCCGCTGGTGGTCGTGATGGACGGGCTGCAATGGGCGGATCGACCCAGCCTGGAGATGCTGCCCGATCTGCTGTCTGCCCAGGGGACGGTCCCGGTGTTGGTGTTGCTGGTCACGCGGCCGGACGACCGTGTGATGCCGTTTCTGGAGCAGCTTGTTCGCGTGGAGCTGGGGGGCCTGCGGCCGGACGAGCAGGTGCGGCTGGTCGCGGCGCGGCTCGGTGTGCAGGACGGCGTTGCGAGCGCGTGCGCCGACCTGATTCCGCGAGTGGGAGGCAACCCGTTCTTCTTGCTGGAGATGGTTGACGCTCTGCTCGAGCGCGGCAGTCTCGAGATCCAGGAGCGCGATGGGCGCCAGGTACTGGTGCGCGCCGCTCAGGCGGCGAGCCATGCCCAGGGGCTGCCGTCGACGCTCGAACAGCTCATCGCGGACCGGCTGGAGGAGCTGCCGCCGGAGGAGCGCGATGTCGTCCGCTGGCTCGCGGTGGCCGGGGGCCCCCTGTCGGACAGCGACCTCGTCGAGCTTGGGCGACTCAGCAGCCACGAGCCGGTGGGCAGGCTGTGTGCGCGAGGCATGTGCGACAGGCGCGGCGACCTCGTCGACTTCCGTTACCCCATCACGCGTGACGTCGCCTACCGGTCGATCAGCGTCGAGGACCGCGTCACCTTGCACGGGCGCCTCGGCATGCACCTGACCTCTTCACCGATCGCGTCGGGCTTGTCGGCCGTGATCGTGGCGAGACACCTGGCGAAGGGGCGCATGCCGTCGCGAGCAGCGGACCTGTACCTCGAGGCGGCGCAAACCGCGCGGACCGGCTACCAGACCCAGCTCGCGTCACGCTACTTCCAACGAGCGCTCAGCCTCCTGGAACCGACGGACATGCGGTGCCTGCGCGCCCACGAAGCGCTCGAAGGCATCTGTCGCCTGCTTGGACGCCACAAAGACCGCAAGCGTCATCTTCAGAAGCTGCGGTCTCTTGCGGCGAGGTCGGGCAACGCCCAGTGGGTCGCGCTGGCGCTGCTTCGCACGGCCATCTTCGACTACGACGAGAACCTGTTCGAAAAGTGCGTCAAGGCCTGCCAGCAGTGCAGCCAGATCGCCAGGCAAGCGCGGGCTCCCCACATCGAGGTGGAGTCCCTGTCGACCATGGGTGAGGCGCTGCGTGAGCTCGGAGATTTGCAGGGAGCCCTGGCGGCTTGTGATCGCGCCCTCGAGCTCGCGAAGAACCCGGCTGTGTCGCCGCGAGTCCGTGCCGACGTGCTCCGGTCCAGGGGCTTGCTCCTGCGCCGTGTCGGTCGCGTGCGCGAGGCTGTCGATTGCCATGTCGAAGCCATCGCCGTGTTTCGTCGCGTCGGGGCACGGAGGCCCGAAGCCCGGGCGATGAACGCGCTGGCGTTTGCCATGTTCGTGCTGGAGCGCTTCGAAGACTCGATCGCGCTCGCCCTCTCGTCCATCAGCATCGACCTGGCGATCGGCGGGCGCTTTCAGCTCGCGAAAACCCTCTCGAACATCGGCCAGGCCTATGCACGTCTGGGAGACCTCCCCCGCGGGATGGCCTATCTCGCTCGCGCCAGGGAAGCCCATGAACGCTACGGCGACCAGGACTCGAGAGCCGACACCTTGCTGGTGAGCGCTGAGGTGATGCTCGAAGCAGGGGATCCCGATGCCGCGCGGACCTTCTGCCTCGATGCATCGGCGCTGACCTCGGTGACGAGCAGCGCCTACGACAGGATCCACGAGCTGATCGTGCGGGCGGTGTTGGACCGTATCTCCGGGGATTCGGCGCAAGCGGTACGTGAGGCGGCCGACGCTCGCCAGGCAGCCGAGCGGCAGGCACTCGTGAGCTTCCACTGCCTGGCTACCGCGGTGGAGGGGGCGGCGCGGGTGGACCTGGGCGAGATCCACACCGGAATCCTGCTGGCGACTACTGCTCTGGGATCGGTTTCGGCGGTGCAGGGGTCCGAGTACGGGCTCGAAGTCTGCCATATCTGCTGGGACACCTTGCGTCGGGCTGGCTCGCCTCAGGCCGAAGAAGCGAGACGCCTCGCGCAGGCTCGCGCCCACAGCATTGCGGAGCACATCCGCGACCAGCGATTGCGCAGCCTCTTCCTGAACAGGCGGCTCGTCAAGGCTGTCTTGAGTCAACCCCCGGTCGCTTCGAGTCGCCCGAGCCCCTGAGTGCGCGCGGTGCGTTGTCGCAAGGATCTGTTTCGTTTCTGCAACGAGACGACACCCATTCGAAGCACAACCAGTTGCTTTTGCGTTCATCGTGACTGGCATGCGGAGTGGAATGCCCGCTGCGTTGCAGCGACCGGGTGGTGCGCCCCCCCCGCCCCGGTCGCTGCTTTTTTTGCGACCCGCCGACAAGTCACCGGCGACAGGTGCGGGGGCCAGGCGCAAGGGACGGGGCTACCAGCCTGCGCGCGGACCGACCGTTTGGGACCTGGTGGGTTGGTTCTTTCGCGTCTTGCATGGGTGTCGGGATTGCGGATGCGCGTCGATCCCGCGGTCCGCTGCTTTTTTGTCGTTCTGGCGCTGTTCGGGCGCGCCCCTCGCACTATTCTCACCCCCATGCTCGACACGCTCCAGGCGTTCCTCGCCTTCAACCTCGACGTCGGAGCGATCCGCCGTGTTGCGGCGGTGCAACGCGTCCTGCGAGCCCTGCCCGGCGTGAAGTCGTCGCCTGCGGTGTGGGCGACGCCAACGAACCTGCATGTTGCGGTGCGGGTTCTGGGTGAGATCGACCGCGCCGCGGTATCTGCCTGGACCGACGCCATGCGGCGGACCGCGGAAGGCCTGGTTGGAAATCGGCTGGCGCTCGGTCCGGTGGAGGCCCTGCCATCGGCTGACGCTGCCAGGCTGCTGGTGGTACGCGTGGTGGACGGCGTCACGCCGCTGCAGCAAGCGGCTGTGCGGATCGAGCAGGCTGCCGAGCAATTCGGACTGCCTGCGAGGACCGACAAGTTCCACCCCTTGCTGGTGATCGGTCGGATCCCGACGCCGGTCGACGTGACATCGTGGTTGGCGGCCGGTGCTCAAGCCGGGGGAGAGGCGAGGGTGACGGAGGTGGTGCTCTACACCAACGAGCTAAGGCGTCCGGGAGCAGAGTACACCGCGTTGGGCCGGGTGCCGGTCTCCGGCACCGCATCGATGCGAACGCAGCGGCCGTCGCGGGTGCCGAAGCCGTCGCAGCGGCCGCGGAGCCGGAGCAAGCCGCCCGCTGCGGGGGAAGTTCCGCCGCCCCAGGTGCAGATCCCCAAGCCTCCTCGGCTTCCGTCGGTTTCGGGGCCAGGTGGTGGGGACGGCGAGAGGGGGCAGGTGCCGTCGCCTGCGGAGGCGCCGTCGCCGCCCGGGTCGGCACGTCTGCCTGCGGCGCTCGAGGCGAAGCTGCCGAACGAAGAGGAATGGAAATGAGTGGGGATCGTCGTGGCGCGTCCAGATGGTCACGGGATGGTCGACGCGGTGAAGGATGCGTTCGAGCGGTGGTGAGCGGGGGCTGGGGCTGCTAGATTCTGGCCGAGTGTTTGTCGGTTGAGGCGCGCGACGCGGTGCGCCCGGAGCGGGTGAGGACGGCCCGCGGGGTTCGGACAAGGCATGCGACCCAAGACCACTGGTGACATTCGGTTGCTCGACCGCCTGCTTTCCGATGGGAAGATCGGGCCGCAGCAGTACGAGGCAGCGTTGTCGCACTTCCAGGCGCGTGGGGGGCGGGTGGAGGAATCGTTGATCGAGGTCAATGCGATGAGCGAGGGCGACCTGCTCAAGCATCTGGCCACCCTCCACAAGACGCGGTTCGTGAGCACGGAGAAGCTCTCGAAGGCGGACATCGGCAGGACGACGCTCGACTTGGTGCCGCGCAAGGTAGCGGAGAAGTACGGCGTGTTTCCGGTGCTGTACGACCCGGATGCGGCCGTGCTTTCGGTGGTCACCGCGGACCCCGACAATTTCGAGGCATTGAAGGAAGTGCAGCTCGTGTCGGGGGCGCGTGAGGTCCGGGCCTTCGTCGCGCGCCCGGCGGCGGTTCGGGCGGCGATCGCGAAGGCCTACGCCGGCGACATCCACGCCTTTGCCGTGCTGGACCGTTCGGCTCACGCCCAGTTCGAGAAGATGCTCGACGTCTACGAGCGCAATCTCGTCAGCGAAGAGACGATGGCAGTAGCGCTGGCCGATGCGCGCACGCGAGAGCGCGTCTTCTCACCGGAGAGCCTCGAACGGGCGCCCTCGGCGGCGACGGTGGCGCCGTCCACCACGGTGACGTCGGAGCCGATGGTCGAGACCCTCAATGTGATGATCAGTCTGCTCGAAAACTCGCGCTCCGATCTGCGCGGTCATTCGTCGCACGTAGCGCGTTTGACGCGCAAGATCGCCGAACGGATCGGCATCCCGCAGAACGACGTGTTGGCGCTGGTCGTCGCCGCGCATCTGCACGACCTGGGCAAGATGAGCGCCTACCACCTGACCGCGCTGAACGTGTCCCAGTACGAGGGGCACAAGGTCGCCGCGCAGAAGTCGTACCTGACACCCAAGCGTCTGATGAACGCGGTGGGGCTGTCGCCCGTGACGATCTCCGCGCTGGAGACGATGTACGAGCAGTATGACGGCAAGGGGATGCCCGGCACGCTTGCGGGCAAGGATGTTCCGCTGGGCGGTCGGATCCTGGCGATCACGGACACCTATGCCGACCTGACGCAGAACCCTCGCAATCCGTTCCGCAAGACCCTGCGTCCTTTGGAGGCGTGCGAGGTGCTGGCTCGCTACAAGGGTACGGTGTTCGACCCGAACATCGTGGACCTGTTCAAGCACGTGGTGACGGGCGACGACATGATGGCGCGTCTGCTCGCGAATCGTCACAAGGCATTGCTCATCGACCCGGATCCGGAGGAGACGACGCTGCTGGAGCTTCGGATGATCGAGCAGGGGTTCGAGGTGTCCATCGCCCGGACTTCCGACCAAGCGTTCAAGCTGTTGCAGGGGGGCGATGTCGAGATCGTGGTGGCGGAGCTCGAGCTGAAACCGCAGGACGGCTTCGCGCTGTTGTCGGACGTGCGTTCGCAGAGTTGGGGCCGGGATCTGCCGTGGGTGATTCTGTCTCGGAGCGCGGCACGAGGCGATGTGCAGAAGGGGTTTGAGCTGGGGGCGACGGACTTCGTGGTGAAGCCGACGCCGCCGGACGTGTTCGTGGCGAAGCTCAAGCAGGTCATCGAGCGGGCGGCCACGACGCACGCTGCCAAGGGAGTGGTGGGATCCTTGTCGGAGATGTCCTTGCCGGACATCGTGCAGATCCTCTGGCACGGGCGAAAGACGGGTGCGCTTCGCATTCGCGCGCGGGGGGAGAGTGGAGAGCTGCACTTCAAGGAAGGGAGCATCGTCAACGCGATGTTCGGCAAGCTGCGCGGAGAAGACGCCTTCTACGCGATGCTTCGGTTGAGCGAGGGCGAGTTCGGGCTCGATCCGAACTTTGTTCCTCAGGCGAAGGTCATCAACCAGAGCCCGGAGGCGCTGCTGCTAGAAGGCATGAGGCGGTTGGATGAGGGCGCGGTCTGAGCCCGGTCGGGGACCGGATCGTTCCTCGCCGAACGTGTCCTGCCCGAAGAATGTGATACGCTGCATATCCGCCACCCTCGCATGCGCGGGTGGCGGGGCGGAGTACTCGCCGTGACCAAGGCACCATCACCTCTTCTCGGCTTCAACAACAACGTTCGGCACAAGGGCCGGGTGTTCCACATCCAGACCGAGGATTCGGGCATCCGGTACCCGCACGTCATCACGCATCTGTTCGCGGACGGTGGCCGCATCCTCAAGAGTCTGAAGACCTCGTACGAGGAGCATGTGGGCAGCCCCGACATGGCCGAGAAGGTCCGCGCGCTGATGAAGGAGCAGCACAAGGCGATGTTCATCGCGCTGCGCGCGGGTGAGTTCGACGGCATCATCGAGGCGGACGACCGTCAGGCCGCGCCCGCGCCGGTTTCGGCGCCGACGCCACCGGAGGCTCCCGTCGAAGGCGCGTTGACGCCGCCTGGTGCATCGCGCCCCGTCGCTCGCCGGTCTTCTGTCCCTCCTCCGCGCTCCCACGCCGCGCGAAAGTCATCGGCTCCGCCTCGCTCGCCCGGCGATCCCGCCCCCGTTCGCGAGCAGCCCTCGCCATCCACCACTGCCGCCACGGAATCCAGGCGGCCGGTGAAGGTCGACATCGATGTCCTCGAGCGAGCTGCGATGGAGGCGTCGAGCCGTTCGCCCATTTTTAGCGCGGGCGACGACATGCCGCCCCCGCCTGCTGCGGTCCTGGGGGGCACGCGGCCGAGCGGATCCTATCGGTCCGTCGCACCTCCCAAGGATGCCACGCCGCGAAAGCCGACGCCTGGGCCGGGAAGGTACTCTGCATCCAGGCCGGCCAGCATCTTCGCGACCACGCGCCCATCGGAAACCGGGTCGGTGTTCGGCGACGACATGATCAGCAACAAGTCCCTCGACGAGGTCATCCTCAGCTTCCTCTCCGAGGAGTTCGGTACCAACCCGGGCAAGGATGGCGGCGACAAGTAGCGGTTGTCCGTCACGCGAGCGGTGTCTCCGATGACCGCCATAGCAGAGGTCTGGCGTGGAGCGGGCGGCGTGGATGTCGTGTACGAAGACGACGACATGCTGGTTGCGGTCAAGCCGGTTGGCATGTCGGTGGACGCGAGCGACCGCGGCGAAGCGTTGGACTTGATCGAAGTGCTGCGGCGTGCGGGCCACGGGGGTGCGTTGCGTGTCGTGCAGCACCTCGACCGGGATGTGTCGGGGCTGGTCGTGATCGCGAGAACGTCGGAGGCGATGCGCCGCATGGCGGCTGTGGACGCTTTGGACGCGACCTACCTGGCGGGTGTGGAGGCGCTGCGTGTGCGCGGCGGCGTGATGCAGGGGCATGCGATGCGAAATGGTGTTCGTTTGCACCGGGTCGCTGGCGCGCGACCGGTTGCATGCGAGGTGGTGAGGTCATCGTGTCAGGAGGGGCGCACGACGTTGGTGCTGCGGTCCGGATCGGGGGCGAGGCATGTGCGCGGCTTGCTTGCGGCGCATGGTGCGCCCGTCGCTGGCGACGTGCAGCGTGGCGGCCGAAGATGGTTCAGGGTGCTGCTGCACCTGGCCGGCGTGGCGTTCACGCATCCGAGGACGGGGAAGCGTTGCGAGGCGGTCGCACCCAGTCCGTGGGAGCTCGATGCCTGGCTCGCGGGGGAACGCTACCCGATCGATCTGGCGCAGTCGCTGAAGATGTTCCGGCAAGCGTGGGCGTCGCGATGTGCGCTGCAGGACACCACCGCATATCGGGTATTCCACGGCGAAGGTGAAGGGCTTGCGGGTGTGGATCTCGATCGGTTCGGCGATTGGCTCGTGCTGTGGGTAGACGAGCAGATACCGGCGGCGCTGCGCGATGTGCTCATGGATGCGGCGTGGCAGCTAGGGCCGAAGGGCTTGTACAGGAAGGTCCGCCCGCGGGCGGCGTCGCGTGTTGGGCAAGCCGAGCGGGAGGTGCTTGCCCCGTCGGTTCCGCTGCGTGGTGAAGGGGCGCCGGACGAGCTCACGGTGACGGAAAACGGTCTGAAGTACTGGGTGAAGCTGGGAGACGGTCTTTCGACCGGGTTGTTTCTGGATCAACGATCGAATCGCGCGTGGATTCGATCGGAGGCGAAGGGCAAGGCGGTGCTCAACCTCTTCGCGTACACGTGTGCATTCTCGGTGGCCGCTGCGGCGGGGGGGGCGGCCTCGACGGTCAGCGTGGACATTTCGCCGCGCGCGCTGGAGACGGGACGGCGCAACCTGATGCTTGGCGGATGGGGTGGAGCCGAGCACGAGATGGTGCGCGACGACGTGGTGCGGTGGGTGCGGGCTGCGCGCGGCAAGCCGCGGAGGTTCGACATCATCGTGTTGGATCCTCCGTCGTTCGGATCGACCCGGCGGGGGCGGTTCTCCGTGGAGCAGGACTACGCGGGGCTGGCAACGGACGCGGTGCATTTGGTTTCGGATCGAGGCGGGGTGTTGCTGGGGTGCACGAACCACCGGGGGGTGACGATCAAGCGGTTGCGAGGTTGGTTGACGGCAGCGGTAGCCGCAGCGGGGCGGCAGTTGCGGGGCATGAAGGAGGTGGCGCCGTCCATCGATTTCCCCGTGGCATGTGGCGGCGAGTCGCACATGAAGGCCGTGCGTGTCTGGATCGCTCCGAGGTAGCGGGGAAGATCCCGCCGCGTGCCACGTATGATGGTTGGTCCTGACTTCGGGGTGGAGGCGACTCAAATGAGACGGATGTTCATCGTTGCGTTAGCGGCCGGACTCTTCGCGGTGGGATGCGTCGTCACGACAGGAGGTGACCCGTCGACGATGCCGGCTCATCATCATCATCATCCGCGGCGGCACTCGACGGGCGGGCATTCGAACCCGCCGGCCGCGCAGCCGGCGACCGCCCAACCTGGGAGTGGAGGATCAGGCGTGGCTGCACCGCCGGTGGCGACGCCGGTACCTGGGAGCACGGGGACGTCGACGACGCCTCCGAACATGGTCCCGGCACCGCCGCCCTTGGTGGTAGGGCCGCTGCCCCCGCCCTCGTCGTCGGCGACCCCGCCGACGATGGTGCCTGTGCCGCCGCCGCGTCCGGTTAGTCGGTAGGGCAGTCACGCCAAGCGGCATTCTGCCTGCTGTCGGCACGCCCCTGTTGCCGGCGACCGCCCAGGCCCCGTAATCTGCCCCCGGCACCTGTGTTGCCATGCCGGGCAGGCCTCCACCATGACACTGACCTCTCGCCAGATTGTTGCCGCGTTTGCGGTCATCGCGGTCGCCGTCATCACGGGCTTCGTGGCTCGCGACGCCTCCAACTACCTGATGATCGTGGGAGCAGCGGGGGCGTTTGCGACGCTGCTCGCGGGATCGCCAGGGTCGACGAAAGGGCTCGACGACGTGTCGGCCGGGTTGGCGGAGCTGGCTCGCGGCCAGCGTCCGTCTTTGCCGGAGCATGCGTCGCCCCAAGTCGAGAGGGCGTTCGAGCAGATCTCGAAGGTTGCGGACCGGATGAGCCGTGGGAGCGAGCTCGACGAAGCGTTGGCGATCATCGGGAGCGCATTGCGCGCGGCCGCGGAAGGAACGCGGACACCTGCACCATCGGGCGCGTCCCCCGAGCTTCGTCGTCTGCTCGACGACATCGACCGGATTGCGCAGCGCGTGGCTGGGGCCCGGGAAGCCGCTGCGCTGCTGGACCGGTCCGGACAGGTGCTGGAAGGTTCGGCGCGTCGCCTGGCGGACGGGATCAACGACCGGACCAAGACGGTCCACGAGGCGGGAGAGGCGGTGCGGGCATTGACCGCCTCGCTGCAGGATCTCGCGCGACATGTGGATGCGTTGGCGAATGCGTCGGAGCTGTCTTCCACGAGCATCGGCCAGATGACATCGACGAACGACGAGGTCGCGGCGAGCATCGCGGAGCTGGCGGCAAGCGTTCGCGAGACGGCGTCATCGATCGAGGAGATGGCGTACTCGATCAAGGAAGTGGCGAAGAACGTGGATGCGCTTGCGCTCACGGCGGAGGAGACGAGCTCTTCGATGAACGAGATGGATGTGTCCATCGACCAGGTGCAGTCGAACGCGAACGAGACGGCGCGGCTGAGCGAAGAGGTGGCGCAGGATGCGGAGCGCGGCGCGGAAGCGATCCTCAAGACGATCGGCGAGATCTATCGAATCAAGGAGTCGACGCAGGAGGCGGTGGCGGTGATCTCGAACCTGGGTTCGAAGATCGATGCCATCGGGCAGATCCTGAACGTAATCGACGACGTGGCGGAGCAGACGAACCTGTTGGCGCTCAACGCAGCGATCATCGCGGCGCAGGCGGGCGAGCACGGCAAGGGGTTCGCGGTGGTGGCGGACGAGATCAAGGATCTGGCGGAGCGGGCGGGAGCGAGCACGAAGGAGATCGCCGAGCTGACCAAGACGATCCAGAACGAGTCGCGCAACGCGATCTCGGCGGTGGAGCGTGGAGCCAAGAATGTGGACCGGGGCGTGGAGGTATCGAACGAGGCTGAGCACGCCCTCAAGAAGATCCTCGAGAGCTCGCAGAAGTCGACGAACATGGTGAGGGCGATCGCGCGTGCGACCGTGGAGCAAGCGAAGGGATCGCGGCAGGTGACCGACGCGATCGGGCGCATCGCGGAGACGGTGCAGCAGATTGCGGCGGCGACAGCCGAGCAGGCCCGGGGATCGGAGCTGATCATGCGCAGCGCCGAGAAGATGCGGAGCATCACGCAGCAGGTGGAGCGATCGAGCCAGGAGCAAGCCAGGGGAGGGCGCCAGGTGACCGAGGGGATCGACAGCATCTCGAGCGTGGTGGAGCAGCTTCACCAGGCCCATCGGCAGCTCAGCCGTTCGAGCGAGGCGCTGCTGTCCACCGCGGGGCGTTTCGAGTCGGCGCTTCGCGATGACGAGGCGGTGGTCAGGGAGCTTGGCCAGGCGGCCGAGCGAATGCGCAGCGCGAAGGCTGGTTGAGGGCGAGTATTCGACGACGACACGCTGATGCGGAGGCGCGCGGTGGTGCGGCCGTGCGGCGGGGAGGTCAATCCGCCGAGCAAAGGCGGCGCTCAATCGCGTCGAGGTGCGCCCGGGTCTCGGGGTCGGCGTCGCGCAGGGCCTCCACCTTGCGGACCGCGCTCATGACGGTCGTGTGGTCCCGGTTGGCGAACGCCCGGCCGATCTCGGGGAAGGAGCACTTCAGGCGCTGGCGGCACAGGTACATGGCGATGTGCCGCGCGCGTGCGACGCTCCTGTGGCGCGCGTGGGACACGATATCGGCAGGCTTGATGTGGAAATGGTTGCAGACCGCGTCGAGGATCCGGTCCATGGAGGCGACCTGCGGACGATTGGGCAGGGCGATCGCAAGCTCGCTACGTGCGAAGTCGAGGTCGAGCGCAACGTTCATGAGGGATGACTTGGCCACGAGGCGGATGAGCATCCCTTCGAGCTCGCGAACATTGGACTGAACGGTTTGGGCGAGGAGCACGGCGACGTCGTCGGGCAGGTAGACGTTCTCGAGCTGTGCTTTCTTGCGCACGATGGCGACGCGGGTTTCCAGCTCGGGGGTTTGGACGTCGGCGACCAGGCCCCAGGTGAAGCGGGACACCAGCCGTTGCTCCATGCGGTCGAGCTGTTGCGGGTACTTGTCGGTGGCGAGCACGATCTGCTTGTCTTGCGCGTGGAGGGCGTTGAATACGGTGAAGAACTCCTCCTGCGTCTGGGTCTTGCCGGCCAGCGATTGCAGATCATCGATCAGGAGAGCATCGCAGCCGTGGTATCGGGCGCGAAACTCGTCCATGCGTCGCTCGGTGAGGGCAGTGATGAACTCGTTGGTGAAGCTGTCGGCCGAGCCGTAGACGATGCGAGCGGACGGGTTGTCGTGACGGATGCGATGGGCGATGGCGTGGACGAGGTGGGTCTTGCCCAGGCCGGTGGCGCCACAAAGAAACAGCGGGTTATAGCGACGGCCCGAGCCACCGGAGGCGGCGACGGCGGCCGCGAAGGCGAGCTGATTGCTGGGGCCGACGACGAAGTTCTCGAACGTGTTCTTCGGGTTGACGCCGGCGAGGGCGAGGGCGCGACGGACCGAGGTGGGCGGCTCGGCGGGGAGCTGTTCGGGGACGGGGGTCGGCTCATGGGAGACGACGTGCAAGGGTTTGGGGACGACGGGCTGGGGTGTCTGGGCGGCGGCGACCGGTTTGTCGAGGTTGATGTCGATGACCCAGTGGACGGTGACGGGGTGGTGAAGCTGCGACTCCATTTCTTCCACGAGGGCTGGTTGGAAGTGGTCGCGGACCCAGTCTCGCGTGAACTCGTCACGAGCGCGCAGCACCACGGTGGAGTCTTCGGCGATGCCGTCGAACTGGACACCGGCGAACCAGCAATCGAAGGTAGCCGGCGACTTGTCGCGGACACGGCGCACCGCGACCTCCCACTCCGGGCTGTGGAAAAGCTGTGTCACCATGCTCTCTTTTTCTGCAGAACTCAGCATGTTGAGGCCAACATCCAACGCACCGGCTCGCCGCCCACAGCTTATCCACAAGCGGATATCCAACAAGCTCTCCACAGGCTGTGGATAACTCGTGGGGAAGAACCGGAACCACGACGACCCCGGCGGCAGGCGCAAGAAACTCCCTGCGCGTTTGCGACTTTCACGGTCCGAAAAGCCAGCCCACACGAAACCGAGCTACGTTCCTGACCGCCTGCACCCGCGAGAGCGGGCAGGATTGGGCCAGACTATGTATTTCGGAACTTATGAAGGTGAATCATCCCGCCTGCGCCCTGACCGAGAACCCGCCGCGGCATGACCGCCAGCGGGCAGAGACGAGGATTAACACCACAGCGACCGCGGCGTCCACGCCATTCTGCCAGCGTCCGGCCAACGCGCGGGAAACTGGAGCGATTTTCACTGAGTGGCGAGCGCAACAGGGGAATCGGCGGGGCAGCGGTCGATGAAGCTGGCGTGGCGTGGCGGAGGCGGGCTCGTGGCTGTGCGCTATTGACCGGGGACCGCGCGGACCGCGCACCTGAGCGAGCGGTGTTATGCCGGAATCTGCGAAGTCAAGAGTCGCCTTGCCCTGGGCGCGTCGAGGCGGAGCAGATGGGCAGGGGCGGTACCCTGCGCGGATGTTCGGCGGACCGGAGGAATGGCATCCAACGGCCGGGAAGGTGGGTGGAATTCCGTGGTGCAGCCGCGGGGTTACACGGCACACCGGATCAGTGTCCAGGCGAACGGGGGCCGCGGCCGGGCTGCATGGCTTGGCGGCGCCGGGCGCCAAGCACCCTGCGGGCGCGAGATCAAGAAGAAATTGCATCCCCGTGTCTGCGAGCGGGGACTTGGTCGACGGGTTTCCCATACGGCCGCACGCGTGCCTACGCTTGCCGCCGATTTCTTGCCGCTTGATGGGGACCGGCGCTAGCTACGAAGGCCGAGCATCCCAGCCCCAAGGAACCTGTCGCCCCATGAGTTCTCGATCGTCGAAGTGTGTTGCTGCTGCCGCGATGTCGGTCGTGCTTCTGTTTGCGGCCGGGGCCAGGGCGGAGCGCAGCTCGCTGCAGCCCGAGACCGGCTACCACTACGGCGAGGCGGAGGACGCCCGTGTGGGCGCCATGGCGGGCGCGACGCGGGCGACCGGCAACGGCATCACCTCGGTGTTCGGCAACCCGGCCGGTCTGACCCTGTCTCGCGTGTATCATGTGGGGGCGCTCGCGGCCATTTGGCCGGAGGCTCGTCGCCAGTCCTACGGTGCAGCGGCCATGGACTCCGTCACGAGCCGCCTTGCGCTGGGGGTGGGCTTCATGTGGAACGACCAGGATCCCGACGGCCTCAAGCGTCGGTCCCAGGATCTGCGCATTGCAGCGGCGTATCCCTTCTCGGACAAGGTGGCGTTCGGCATCACGGGCAGGTATCTCAAGCTCCGGCAGAACGGCCTCGGCCCGCTCGGCTACAGCTATGCGTCGGGTGGGACGAGCGGCGATCCGATCGTGGACGGCTTCTCCTTCGATGCGGGGATTCGCGCCGTGCCAAGTGAGAACTTCTCCCTAGCCGTTCTTGGCACCAACCTGTCGAATCCTGGCAACGGGCTTCAGCCCACGACCTTGGGCGGCGGCATCGCAATCGGCAGCGAGCGTCTCGTCTTCGAGGTCGACGCGCTTGCCGATTTCACGACGTGGCAGAAGACGACACCGCGCGCGATGGGCGGCTTCGAGTTCCTGGCTGCGGATGCGTTTCCCCTGCGGGCCGGCTATCAGTACGACGCGGGTGCGAGGTCGCATGCGGTTTCCGGCGGTCTGGGTTACATCGACACGCAGTTCTCCTTCGAGGTCGGCTTGCGGCGGATCGTTTCCGGAGAGCAAGCCACTACCCTCCTGTTCACGCTCCAGTACTTCGTCGAGTCGTCCGGCATCACACGGTCGCCGGCCCCGATGGACGTTTATTGAGCGCAAGACACGGCGCCGATCGCTCGATTGGTCCTTGCGTAATCCGTTCTCATCCGGCGCAAACCATGCTAGACCGCCTACGGGTCTGGGAGATTTCGGTCCCGGCCTGAACCCGACTGATCGCCACCGAGGCGTCGGATCGTCCGTCCCTCGAGCGAGCCTCGGATTCCACGTGCAGGTCAACGGCGGCTGGAGTGTCGGCGGCGCGGGTCGATCGTCGGCGTTCTCCCCCGCTGGGGTCCAAGAGTCGACGTACGATCATGGCAGCGATAGTTGGCCGGGACAGCCGTATTTCGAGCGTGCTTCTGGTGGGCGACTACGGGAGCGGCAAGACCGAGATCGCGGTCAACCTGGCCTTCCATCTATCTGCGCAGCAGGCAGGCGAGGCGGCCACGACGACCGGGCGGCGTCAGGTAGCCATCGCGGATCTGGACCTGGTCAATCCATACTTCCGATGTCGCGAAGCTGCCGAGCCGCTTGCTGAGGCGGGTATCCGGGTGGTCGTTCCCCCCGGCGGCCAGCGTTTCGCCGACCTGCCCATCCTCTTGCCGCAGGTCCGAGGTCTGCTGCAGGATCCCGATGCGCTGTCGATCCTCGACGTCGGTGGCGACGATGTCGGTGCACGCGTGCTGTCGGCGATCGCGCCCTCGTTCGACCCCGCCCGTCACGCCTTCTGGTTCGTGCTGAACACCAATCGCCCCTTCAACGACACCGTTGCAGGATGCGTCAAGACCATCCGTCGCATCGAGGCGTCGTCGACCCTGCGTGTGACCGGGATCGTTCCGAACACGCATCTGATGGATGAGACGACTCCCGAGATGATCGTCGACGGGTTGCGGGTGGCGGAGCGGGTGTCGACGGAGCTGGGCGTGAGCATCGCGTTCGTGGCGGTGATGGATCAGGTGGCACAGCGGATGGCGGACGACGCGATACGCCATCCGGTCTTGAAGATGCGCAGGATCATGGTTCCGCCCTGGCTGCGGCGGGACATCCCCAAGACGGGACCGGAGCTGGTCCGGTCACGGCCGGTCTAGGAGGCGCCGAACATGCCGAGCATTCAGGTGGACAGGGATCGTTGCAAGGGCTGCGAGCTGTGCAACGCAGCCTGCCCGCAAGGGATCATCGCGATGTCCAGGCAGATCAACATCAAGGGCTACTTCTTCGCGCAGGTGGTGGATGCAGGACGCTGCATCGGCTGCATGCTCTGTGCGATCTCGTGCCCGGACCTTGCCATCACCGTTCACGGCACCGCGGTGCAGTACCGGCTGTACGACTACGGCCCGGCGGCGCAGCAGGCAGGGAGGTGAACGTCATGGCCAAGAAGCTGATGAAGGGCAACGAAGCCATCGGCGAGGCCGCGATCCAGGCCGGCTGCCGTAACTACTTCGCCTATCCGATTACGCCGCAGAGCGAGGTCGCCGAATACCTGGCGCGTCGCATGCCCGAGGTCGGCGGTCACTTCGTGCAGGCCGAGAGCGAGCTGGCGGCGAGCAACATGGTGTTCGGCGCCGCGGCCACCGGCGAGATGGTCTTCACGACGTCATCGAGCCCGGGCATCAGTCTGATGGCCGAAGCGATCTCGTACATCGCGGGTGCGCAGCTTCCGGCGGTGTTCGTCAACATCGTGCGAGGCGGTCCCGGCCTCGGAGGCATTTTGCCCGCCCAGTCCGACTACCTGCAGTCGACCAAGGGGGGCGGTCATGGCGACTACCGTCTGCTGGTGCTCGCGCCGTCTACCGTTCAGGAAGCGGTCGACCTGATGATGCTCTCGTTCCGCCTCGCGCGAAGGTATCGCAACCCGGTGTTGGTCCTGGGCGACGGCATGATCGGGCAGATGATGGAGCCGGTCGAGTTCAACCCGCCCCCGGAAGCCGACGACGTGGCTCCGGTGGACACGTGGGCCACGAACGGTGCGAAGGGTCGTCCGCGCAACATCGTGCGCTCGTTGTATCTGGACCCCGAGGTGCTCGAGAAGAACAACCACGAGCTTGCCGCCAAGTACGAACGGTGGAAGCGCGACGAGGTGCGATTCGCCACGTACAACTGCGAGGGCGCGCCGCAGCTACTGCTGGTCGCCTACGGTACGATGGCGCGCGTCTGCCAGACCGCCATCGACGAGCTCAAGGGCGAGGGGATCCAGGTCGGGTTGCTCCGTCCGATCACGCTCTTCCCGTTCCCGTCGGCGGCCGTCGCCGAGTTGGCGGACCGCATCGGCAAGGTCATGTGCGTCGAGATGAGCATGGGCCAGATGGTGGAAGATGTGCAGGCCGCGGTGGGGCGGACGATTCCTGTGAGCTTCTATGGGCGCACGGGCGGCATGGTACCGTCGCCGGACGAGGTGGCGGCGAGGGTTCGTTCCCTCGTGAAAGGAGCGGTGTCATGACGGCGTTGTTCTCGCACCCTCGGACGATGACCGAGAACATCACGCACTACTGTCCGGGGTGCACGCACGGCGTGATTCATCGGCTGGTGGCCGAGGTCATCGACGAGCTCGGGATTGCCGACAAGACGGTCGGCGTGGGACCGGTGGGCTGCGCGGTGCTCATCTACAACTACTTCGCGGTGGACTTCCAGGAGGCTCCGCACGGTCGCGCGCCGGCGCTCGCCACGGGCGCGAAGCGGGCTCGTCCGGACCTCATTGTGTTCACCTACCAGGGCGACGGCGACCTGGCGTCAATCGGCACCAACGAGATCGTGCACGCCGCCAACCGGGGGGAGAAGTTCACGACCATCTTCGTCAACAACGCGATCTACGGCATGACGGGGGGGCAGATGGCTCCCACCACGCTGCCGGGGCAGGTGACGACGACCTCGCCGAGGGGACGTGACGTGGAAACGGCGGGCTATCCGATGCGGATGTGCGAGCTGCTCTCGACGTTGCGGACGCCCGCGTACGTGGTCCGAACCAGCGTGCACAGCCCGCAGATGATCGTGCAGACGAAGAAGGCGATCCGCCGCGCGTTCGAGCTGCAGATCCAGCGCCGTTGCTACACGTTCGTGGAGGTGCTCTCCACGTGCCCGACCAACTGGGGCATGCCCCCGGTCAAGGCTTTGAGGTGGCTGCAAGACAACATGATCCCGTACTACCCGCTTGGCCTGTTCAAGGATCCGGACATCGATGCCAGCCTGACGGGCCAGACGCCACGACCCTGGAAGGAGCGCCATGCAGACTGACGTCATGTTCGCCGGCTTCGGCGGTCAAGGCATCATGCTCATCGGCCAGATGCTCGCGTACGCGGGCATGGCGGAGGGCAAGAACGTGCTGTGGTTTCCGTCCTATGGACCCGAGATGCGTGGCGGCACGGCGTACTGCACCGTGGTGGTCTCGGACCAGGCCATCGGATCGCCGATCATCGACAGGCCGCAAGCCATCGCCGTGCTCAACCGTCCCTCGCTCGACAAGTTCCACACCCGCGTGCGCACGTCGGGCCTGCTGATCATCAACACGTCGCTGGTCGATGCGACGACGGACCGCAAGGACATCACCGTGCTAGACGTGCCGGCCAACCAGATTGCGCTGGACTGTGGCACGGGCAAGGCGGCGAACATGGCGGTGCTCGGGGCGTACGCGGGGCGCACGAAGGCGGTGAAGCTCGAATCGCTGCAGGATCTGGTGCGCTACCAGTTCAAGTCCAAGCCTCAGTTCATCGACGTCAACCTGCGGGTGTTGGAGCAAGGTTGGGCGCTAGGGGAGAAGGCGAGCTGACCGGCTCGCGACGACGAACACGAGCGTGAGCACGAGAGTGGAACGACGGAGCGGCAGGTGGGATCGAACATGAACGACGTGGATCTGGCGCCGACGAACGAGATTCTGAGCAAGTATCCGGCAGACGCGCGGCACCTGGTGTCGGTGTTGCAAGACATCCAGCTTGCGTACCGGTACCTGCCGCGGCAAGCGTTGGAGAAGGTGGCCGAGACCCTTGGCGTGCCGCTCGCGAAGGTGTTCGGTGTCGCGACGTTCTACAAGGCGTTTACGCTCACGCCGCGCGGCAAGCGGGTGCTTCGCGTGTGTACGGGGACGGCCTGTCACATCCGTGGAGCGCCGCTGCTGCTCACCGAGCTGCAGAAGCGTCTGAACATCAAGCCCGGCGAGACGACCGAGGATCTCGAGTTCAGCCTCGAGGTGGTCAACTGCGTGGGAGCATGCGCGCTGGCGCCCGTGGTGGTGGTCAATGACACCGCCCACGGCAACCTGACGGTGAGCCGGGTGCGCCGCCTGCTCAGCACAAAGGAGAAGGCGTCGTCCTCCAACCAGGAGGAGGAGAACTGATGGAAACGGTGCGATACGAGAGCGCCGAAGGGTTTGCCCGGCATGTGAACGACCTGCGCAGGTCCGCGTTCGCGTCGCAGCGTCGCGTGCTGGTTTGCTGCGGCACGGGCTGCCTGGCCGGCGGAGCGCAGCAGGTCGCGATCGAGATGGACAAGCAGCTTTCCGCTTTGCCCGCGGCGAAGCGGACCGAGCTGAACCTGGTGATGAAAAAGACCGGTTGCCACGGATTCTGCGAGAAGGGGCCGCTGGTGGTGCTGATGCCCGAAGGCACGTTCTACAAAGGTGTCAAGCCGAAGGACGTCGCCGACATCGTGCATCGAACGATCGCCAACGGCGAGGTGCTGGAGCATCTCCTGTACGTGGAGCCCAAGACGGGCGAGCGCGTGGCGCGCTACGGCGACATCGACTTCTATGCGAAGCAGATGCGCGTGGCGATGCGCAACATCGGCCACATCGACCCGGCGAGCATCGACGACTACCTGCTGCGCGGCGGGTATGCGTCGATGGTCAAGGCGCTGACGACGATGTCGCCGGAGGACGTGCTCGTGGAGATCGAGAAGGCCAAGCTGCGCGGGCGCGGCGGTGGAGGATTCGACGCGGGGCGCAAGTGGCGCAGCGCCAAGAAAGCGATGGGGGACCGCCGGTACGTCATCTGCAACGGCGACGAGGGCGACCCCGGTGCGTTCATGGACCGATCGATCATGGAAGGCGATCCCCACGGTGTGATCGAGGGGATGATCATCGGGGCCTATGCGGTTGGGAGCCATGATGGCTTCATCTATGTGCGTCAGGAGTATCCGCTGGCTGTGGAGCATCTTCGCAAAGCGATCGACGACGCACGCGGCCGGGGCTTGCTCGGGAAGAACATCCTGGGCACGGGGTTCGACTTCGACATCGAGATTGCGCGGGGAGGCGGGGCGTTCGTGTGCGGCGAGTCGTCGGCGCTGATGCGATCGGTCGAGGGCAAGGTGGGGGAGCCACGGGCCAAGTACGTGCACGCCACGGAAAAGGGCCTGTTCGATCAGCCCACGGTGCTCAACAACGTGGAGACGTGGGTCAACGTACCGCGCATCATCGAGAAGGGAGCGGACTGGTTCACCTCCCTCGGCACGGACAGGAGCAAGGGAACCAAGGCGTTCGCGCTCACCGGCAAGGTCAAAAACACGGGCCTGGTCGAAGTGGAGATGGGAACCACGCTGCGCGAGATCATCTGGGGGCCTGGTGGTGGGATGATCGACGACGGTCCCAAGGGCAAGTTCAAGGCCGTGCAGACGGGCGGGCCGTCGGGCGGATGCGTGCCGGAATCGCTGCTGGACCTGCCATGCGATTTCGACTCGTTGACCGAAGTCGGATCGATGATGGGATCGGGGGGGATGATCGTGATGGACCACTCGACGTGCATGGTCGATGTGGCCCGGTATTTCCTGTCGTTCCTGACCGACGAGTCCTGCGGCAAGTGCGTGCCGTGCCGCGAAGGCCTGCTGCAGATGTACGGCATCGTGTCGAGGATCTGCGAGGGGCAGGGCAAGCTCGAGGACCTGGAGCAGATCGAAAGCCTGAGCCAGACCATCGTGGTGGGATCGTTGTGCGCGCTAGGCAAGAGCGGGCCCAACCCGGTGCTGTCCACGCTCAAGTACTTCCGCGACGAGTACCTGGCGCACATCCAGGACAAGAGATGTCCGGCGGGGGTGTGCAAGGCGCTGATCACGTACAAGGTGAACCACGACGCTTGCGACGGGTGCGGCGCATGCCTGCGGTCGTGCGTATCACAGGCGATCAGCGGCACCATCCGCAAGGGGGAGACGTTCCAGATCGACGAGATGAAGTGCGATCGATGCGGAGCGTGCGCGACGGTCTGCAAGCGCGCAGCGATCGCCGCGGCGTGAGCGTCGGGCGCGGGCACGAGCACGAGAAGTTGAACGGAAGGTTCGAGAAGATCGAGGAGACGGCATGGCGTTCCACATGACGATCAACGGCAGGCGGGTGGATGCCAACGCAGGCGAGACGGTCCTGGCAACCGCCCGACGGCACGGCATTCCGATCCCCACGCTCTGTCACCACGAGGCGGTGGAGCCGTTCGGCTCGTGCCGTCTGTGCATGGTGGAGGTGACGAAGGCAGCGTGGAAGGGCTGGAAGGGGCTCATGACGGCCTGTCTGTATCCGTCGGCGCCCGACCTGATCATCGAGACCGACAGCCCGCGCGTGCGTCAGGTGCGCAAGACCGTGCTTGACCTGCTGCTCGCGCGTTGTCCCGATGCGGATGTCATCCGCAAGCTCGCGTCCGAGTACGGCGTAGAGCAAACGAGCTTTGTGCCGCGCGAGCATCCGGACAAGTGCATCCTGTGCGGCCTGTGCGTAAGGGTGTGCGAAACCGCGGCGACCGCGGCGATATCCACCGTGCAGCGAGGCCATCACCGCGAGGTCGGCACGCCTTGGGGAGGCCCGCCCCCGGACTGCATCGGATGTCTGGCCTGCGCGCACGTTTGTCCGACCGGGCACATCCAGTATTCCGAAGCGGGCGGGGTCCGGAAGATCTGGGAGCGCGAGTTCAAGCTCGTCCGCTGCAAGGAGACCGGCAAGACGCTACCCATCACGGAGGAGCAGGCGGCCTTCCTCGCCAAACGCCAGGGTATGGATCCGAGCTACTTCACCATGTCCGAGGAGGCGCAACGGACTCGCACGGCCACGACGCTGGGCAAGATAGCAAGGTGGGACAAGCTCGGGCTGGTGCAGGAGGAGGTGAAGTCATGACCGCGGTGGCGACTCCGGGCACGAGTACGAGCACAAGAGGGAAATGGAAGGTTCGTTTGATTGTGCAACCGCAGTATTGCATCGGTTGCAGGGCGTGCGAGATGGCTTGCGCGTTCACGCATGGCACGGGAGGGCAGCCCGGGGCGAGCCGGTGCGTCACGGTCACCACCGGCAAAGACCAGTACGTGCCGATGTTCTGCCTGCAGTGCGACCACGCGGCGTGCGTGCAGGTCTGTCCGGTGGGCGCGATCACGCGCGACGAAACGACACAGCAGGTGCACGTGAATAACGACAAGTGCGTGCTGTGCATGGCGTGCACGGTGGCCTGCCCGTTCGGCAACATGCACTACGATCCGTTGCGGGCGCTGATCCACAAGTGCGACCTGTGCACGGGCTACGGCGAGGATCCCCGCTGCGCGATGTTCTGCCCGACGAAGTGTTTGACCGTGGAACGCTGGTAGGCGCGGCCTCGCACGGCGGCCCACGTCGACGACCCCAACGACAAGACGCCATCGCAAGCAAGGGTGTCCACTTCGGTGGAAACCATCGCAGAGGCATGACAACCTTCCTTCGGGCGATCTTGAAGGGCGTGCGCGACGGTGGGGCAAGCCCGGGAGGGACGCCTACTGCGGAGAGGGCGGGGAGAGGCGTGGAGATGGTTTGCGACGGGCGAGCCAGATCGCGACGCCGGGGAGAACGGTAGCGCCAAGAAACGCGAGGAGAAAGCTGTGTGTTTGGGCCGCCCAGGCCCCCACTGCGGCATAGGCCGCCGACACGCCCAGGTTGGAGAGCACGACGACGGGGGCGACTTGGCGCAGGGGCATCCTGGTGAGTCCGGCAAACAGAATGGATGCCTCGGCGAGCACGGGCACGGGGCGCGCGGCCGCCAGCACCCAGACGCCCCAGCGTGACTGCCACGTTTCCAGGCGGCGCATTTCGCGGTCGCCCGCGAGACGGTCGGCCGGAGTCCGGCATGCGAGTCCGATCCAGTAGCCGAGCGCGCACCCGAGCGTCATGCCCGTCAGGCCCGTGATCGTTCCGCCCGGGAAACCGAGCACCACGCCGCAAGCCGTGCCGACGAGACTCGAAGGGATGGGGGCAACGATGTCGAGGGCGAGCAGACCGGCCAGCACCATGCCGGCCAGCACGGGTCGACCGGACGCCCGGTGCAGGAAGTCATGGGTCATCGCTTCGATGGGCTGCCCCCAGAGCAGGAAAGGGGCAATGATCAGAGCCGCCACGGCGATAACGAGGAACGCGAGGCGGACACTGCCCCAACGGGTATCCGTGGATGCTTGTGTCGCGGGATTGGGGGGCTGTGTCATCGTCTCCTTCATGCCGTGAGATCTCGAGCAAAGGGAAGCACACGGTATCAGTCGACAGAGGCAGGGGCCAGCGCAAACGCGGACGGCCGACCGCTGCCGGCGTTGGAACCAACGCTGGGCGGTCACGGACGGGGAGGGAAGCGTGGCGAGAGGGAGCGGCCTTGCCAGCCGCGAGGGATCAGAGCGGGCCGCCGCCGAGCACGACGCCGATCTGGCGCATGGCGTCGATGAAGCCCATGTACCGGACGAAGCGGACGTACTGCGTATTGGACGGGTCGGCCGACGTGAGTTGCGGCTGGCCGTTGGCATCGAGGATGAGCTTGACCTGGCCGAACTCGTCGAAGTCGGGTTTGCCGTTGACCTTCTCGACCTTGAAGGTATTGGCGGCGATCCAGTTCGCGTAGATCAGCATGCGGGAGCCGATGCCCTTGTCGACCTGCTTGTTGCCCACCATCTCGGGTCCGAACTTGCGCGCGATATAGGTGTAGCCGGTAAGCGGGTTGTACAGGCGCACCTGCTGCTGCGGGTCCGGGAAGCCAGTGGTGCCCACGGTGCCGTCGACGCCGTCAATCCAGATTCGCATCTTGTTGAGGAGTGTCATGTCGCCGGTGTCACGGGAGTAGAGGGCGGCGAGGATGGCGCCGAAGCCCTGCTGGTTGTAGCCGACGTTCGGGAAGATGACCCGGGCCATGGCGGATCGGGAGGGAAGATCGCCGGGCTGCGTGAAGTCGTACCACTGCAGATGGTTGTCGATGAAGTGGGGCGCGAAGGCCTCCCAGTCTTCGGCAAACATGCCGCCCAGTAGACGGTCGACGGCGGTGGGCATGTCGGCGTAGTAGCTGGCGTAGTTGGCCCACGGGCTGAGGAAGTACTCACGAGTCGGCGTGTAGACCGGAGGCCGTCCATTGGTGATGTGTCCGAGCGCGTAGGCCTTCTCGACCTCGAACCCGGAGCGATTCATCCAGCTCAGGTAGTCCCAGGATCCGCCGCCGTCGGGGCCGCTGTTGAACTCGTCATCGATGTAGCGTGCCTCGCCGAGATACAGGGTGAAGGCCGCGAGCGGGGTCTGCGGATACTGATCGAAGTCGTAGGGTGTCGACGTCTGATAGCCGGACACGGTGCGGGTGCTCATCGGGTAGTACTTGCCCGGCTGGGGCATCAGCACCGACCGGTAGAGCATGTTGAAGGACTCGGTGGAGGCCATCAGGTAGGGGCGCAGCCAGTCGTCGGACTGCGCCATCTCGTTGTAGGCCGTCTCGCCGAAGTTGCGCATGTACTCCGCGGCGCGCAGCGCGGCGTGCCAATGGTAGGTTCGCGCCCGAGCGTGGTAGGTGCGGCTGACCGCCGACGGGATCCGGAAGTACGTGAACTCCCGGTTGTGACGCCGGAAGTACGTCCACGGGTACATGGCGATGAACTTGCGCTCGGTGTTGACCATGGCCTCGTAGGGGTCGGCGCCGGCGTCGCTCGGGTTGGTGTGCATGTATGCGTTGTTGGTCGAGCCCCAGCGGTGGAACCAGCGGACGTTGCCGTTGTTCTTCGCGTGCCACGCAACGGCCTTGGAGTTGGGGTCGTTGGGGTCGATGGGATCGCTGACCATGTCCTGCCAGGCGACGTGGTCGCGCGGGGTGGGGGCGCAGACCTTGCCATGCACGATACGCCACTTGGCGACTTCGATCTCTTCCGGCGTGGCGGGGCGGCAGTCGCGGGCCGGGTCGAACACCTTCATCTGGCGGGCCAGCTCGGTGTAGTGCATCGGCTGCGGGAAGGTGCCGTACTTGGTCGTCTGGGTGACCATATCGGCCTCGTCGAGCTGGGACTTCATTCGCGGAGCGAACTTGATCTGTTCCTCGACGGGGATGACGCGGTCGTCGAAGGTCTCGAGCACGCGCCCGTACAGGGCATTCATCGCCATCTGGTCATACGTGCCGAGGCCTGCCGACTCGCCGAAACGCTCCCACTGGTACTCCATGGTCGACGTCGAAGCGAAGTAGAGGATGCCGGGGCGGGATTCCTCGGCCATGCCGTTCTCATCGGCGGTTTCGGGGTCGAGGTAGCGGGGCCCCATGCAGGTGTCGGGCTGGCTCGGGTCGCGTGGCGTGCCGTTGCAGCTACCCGCGGCCTGGCCCTCGTTGGTGCGGAGCTGCCAGTACTGCGGGTTGTAGTTTGGGGCGTCCCACGACGATGCGAACTGGTGGAGCATGCCGAGCGAGTGACCCATTTCGTGGAGCTGGATGCCCTTGAAGGTTTCGGGGAGCAGATCCTCGTAGATCTTCCTGCCGCGCTCCTCGGGGGTCAGGTCTCCGTACTTGTTCTTGAAATAGGTGGCGAGGCCGGGGATATCGATCGAGCCGACCATCGGCGCGTCGCTGTCGAGGAAGCAGGCGCCCTTGGCTTCGAGCCGGGTACGGATGGTGTCCTCCAGGATGCGCTGCTTGTCCGGGTCGAGCATGCGCAGCGGCGAGGCGAGGTTCATGATATCGGGCGTCGCGGTAGCGTTCGGACCATACCCAACGGAGCCACGCAGCCAGCTCGGGGTGACGAGGTTCGACTCGAGGTCGGTGCCGAGGAAGGGCGCGACAAGCGCGTCGAAGCCGGAGACGGCTGCCGATTCCGACGTCGGATCGAACATCATCGATGCCTTCATGGTCGAGAACGAAGCCATCTTCTCCTGCATTGTGTTGCCGAAGAGGGGCTTGATGCCCATGACCTGCATGGCATTCTTGGCGTCGACGGCGGCGATGCGCTTGTTGATCTCCTCTGCTGTCAGGGCGGAGGGTTTGATCGCCTGGTTGTTGATGATGCCCGGGGTGAAGTACATCTCCTGGGGGACGCCGCTGATGAGCTGTTCGAGGGTGATGTCGCCCATGGCGACCTGCAGGACATCGCGCGCGAAGGCGGCGCCGTAGGTGACGGATCGGCCCATGGTAAGGGCCATACCGCCGATGATCTGGCCGGTGAGGGGGTCGCCGTTCCAGTCGGCGATACCGCCCCAGGGTGCGCGAGAATCGTAGGGCCAGTAGACCAGCATGTTGCGGCGGATGTCGCCGGTGCGGGCCTGATAGCCGGTTTCACCGCAAACCTCGTGAATGTCGTAGTCGCGGACGGGGTTATGGCAGATGGTCACGACCGGGGTCGGGTCCAGGGCGCGGTCGGTGAGCCACCCGCCGAGGGCGACCATCTCCTTGTCGGGCCCGAAGAACTGGTTGTGACAGCCGTCGCGATCGCCGCCGGTACGCCTGCATTCCGCCTCGCGCGCATAGGCTGCCGAGTTCGCCATCATCTGGTTCCAGGAGTAAACGACCTCCTCCGCGGCGCCGCGCTTGACACGCTGACCCGCGCCGTCGACCGTGTCCTGGAACTCGGCGGGCATGAGATCGTTGACCCAGTATCCGATGGTCTTGATCTGGCGATCCCGATACGGGATCGTGCACTTCTTGGTGTGGACGTCGCACTGCGAGCCTTGCGCGCCGGCGTAGCCGGTGATCGCGTTCTCGCACTGGTCGTCGGTGCCGTTGCCGTCGTTGTCGTATTTGGCATTGCAGGCCACCTCTTGGTGGCTGCGCTTCCAGATGTTGTGGATGTTGGCAAAGCGCTTGAAGTTCTTGTCGACGAAGCCGTAGGCAGGGTCGAAGCCCATGCGGGGGGCCGTGACGATACCGACGCTGTAGGAATCACCGAGACCGCCTGGATTGCCCACGACGTCGAGGGACGCGCGAGAGTTCTCCAGGGGCTCGAAGTCGTCGTTCGGGTCGATCTTCTTGAACGAGAATCGCACCGTGGCTTCCTGGGCGTCGCACTCGAAGGTGCTCGATCCGGTGAAGACGCCGACCAGCCAGCAGGTGGGGAATTGCCAGCCCCACATGGTCGTCATCTCGGGCTCGATGTAGAAGCGGTTGGTGATGTCGAAGTAGCCGTCCTCGGTCTCGAAGTGGGGGGCGTCCTTGCTGGCCGGGTCGGTGACGTTGTAGGTCAAGGGCGACACGCTAATCTCGCCGAAGACCTTGCCGAGGAACATGTCGGCCCACATGGGGTCGTTGACCATGTTGGTGGACCAGTCCACGCGCATGAACCGACGCTCGTACCAAGGGCGGTCGGACGTGTTCTCCTCGATCACGTTCATCTCTTCGCCCGTGCTCGAGTTGTAGGCGCGGCGGATGTCGAAGTGGCTGGTGATCTGATAGGCGGCCACGACGGTGCCGACGGAGTCGGGTCCGGCGTAGTCGCCGGGGGGGTTGGTCTCGTCGAACAGCTCGTACGACTTGCGCGCGATGAGCATGTTCTCAGAGACTTCCCATCGAATGCGGTCCACATGGGACCAGGAACCGACGCCGATGGCGGACTGGTTGGCCGAACCGTCAATGACGTAGCCACGCCAGTAGAACTCGGGGTCGTCGGACTTATCTGCGAGGTTTTCGCCCAGGAAGAACGTCTTGTCGAGGGCGTTGGGCTGAACGCGGTTGACGGGCTCTCGCTCCTGAGCACAACTGGTAATGCTTGCCAGCATTCCCAGGCTGACGCCGAGACCGAGGGCTCTCCTGAAGATTTGACGGGTCATTGTACAACTCCGTTGAGAGACGAGTATCGAAGCCCTGGGTTGCATCGCATGCAGGACTTCTCCCGCACGCAGCAACCATGCGTGGACCACTCTTGAAGGCGAATCGAAGCGCACTTGCTCATCGATCGATCTCACAGTGGCCCTTGCCCGAGAATGTGGCCGAGCTGACGTACGGAATCGACCACGGTCATGTAGCGAACGAGCTCGCCGCGCATCGACACCGTCGGGTCCAGCGGCTGCGGCTGCCCATTGGCGTCGAGCACGAGCGTCGGACGGCCGTACTCGTCGAGGATGGGCTGGTTGTTGGCGTCGAGCTGCACCACGAAGGAGTGCGCCATCAGGTCGTTGGCGTGCTGGAGCATGCGGGAACCGATGCCCTTTTCCACCATGCGACCGTCGATCTGCTCAGTGCCGAACCGGCGGGCGATGTACGTCTGGCCCGAGAGCGGGTCATAGTAGCGGAGCTGGTCCTCCGGCTTGGGGAAGCCAGCATCGGACATGTTGCCCTCCATGCCGTCGACCCAGATTCGCATCTTGTGGATCAGGGTCATGTCGGTGTTGTCGCGAGCGTACAGGGCGGAGAAGATGGCCGCGTAGAGCTGCTGTAGCTGGCCGACATTGGGGAACAGGATCTTGGCACCAGCCGGGCGGGCCGGCGGGGTGGTGGTGCTGAGCAGGTCGAGCATCTGCGGCGTGGCAGGCTGCCCTGCGGGCGTGTCGCCCGGGACCCACATGCCCAGCGCCTTCCAGTCCTCCGAGAGCAGGCCGCCGAGCAGCCGGTCGAAGGCCTCGGGCAGGTCGTTGCGGAAGTTCAGGCGCACGTAGCGATCGTCGAGGTAGGTGTCGCGCGCGATGGTCGACAGTGTGGGGCGGGAGTCGGCGAGGGCCAGGAAGGCATAGGCCTTTTCGGTGTAGAACCCGGCGCGGGTCACCCAGTTGCCGTAATCCCAGGAGCCACCGGCGGAAGGCCCGTAGTCGTACGCCTCATCCACGTAGCGTCCGTCGATGACCTTGACGATGAAGTCGGGGTTGGACAGGACGCCGTTGGCTGCGTCGTAGGTGCCCGACAGGTCGTGGGGGCGGAGGGTGTAGTCGCCCGGCTGCGAGACGAGGACCGCCTTGGCGAGGGCGTTGAACACCTCGAGGTTGGCGAGGTATGCGGGCCGGTTCCAGTTGTCGTCGGCGGAGAGGATATCGAATACGTTCTTGCCGAACTGGAGGTACCGGAGGTTCGTGTTGGCGGCGCTCCAGTGGTAGGAGCGGAGCAGCTCGAAGTAGTCTTCCGAGACGTACGACGGGATGAACATGGTCGTGTACATCCGGTTGGCGCGGCGGAAGTACTGCATTGGGTAGTTGGCTTCGAAGTGCTTGATCGCGCTGACGGCGACCTCGTAGGCGTCGGCGCCGGTGTCGACCATGTTGGTGTGCACGTACGACGGAGAGTAGTGTTCGCCGATGCGGTAGGACCAGCGGACCAGGTCGGCGGCGCCGCCGGGCAGGTCGGGGCGGGTGTGCCAGGCGACCATGGTGTCTTCGGCCTCCTTGTTGTAGTCGCTCCGGAAGTCGATCCACGCGGCGTGGTCGCGGGGCGGCGGCTGGCAGACCTTGCCGTGCACGATGCGCCACTTGCCGATCGCTTTCTCTTCTTCCGTCGCGTCGCGGCAGTCACGCTGCGGGTCGAAGACCTTGATGCCCCGCGCCACCTTCGTGTAGTGCCAGGTCGCGAGGAACGGGTCGGTGCCGAAGATCTGTTTGTTGTACTTGTTCTCGTCGGCGGGGTTGTCGGCATGGACCACGTCGAAGACGAGGTCGCCGTCGACGAGCTGCGAGTACATGCGCGTGGCGAGGCGGCGCTGGTCGGCGAGCGCGTTGGGGTCGTCGCGCGGCACGACATTCGGATCCATGGTTTCGAGCACGCGTCCGTAGGTGGCAACCGTGTTCGCGTAGTCCCAGGTACCGAGGCCGGAGGTCTCGCTGAAGCGCTCGCTCTGGTACTCCATCGTGGAGGTGTTCGCGAAGTACTCGATCGACGGCCTCGGCTCGGCGTCATAACCCTGCTCGTCGAGGGTCAGGGGGTCGAGGTAGCGCGGGCCCATGCAGGTGTCGTTCGGCACGGAAGTGTCGCGCGGCTGGCCCTGGCAGCTTTCCATCGCGGTGCCTTCGGCGGTGCGGAGCTGCCAGTACTGGGGCATGAAGTTCATCGCGTCCCAAGAGGAGGAGAACTGGTGGCGCATGCCAACCGCGTGGCCCATTTCGTGGAGCATGACGCCCTTGAACGACTCGATGCGGAGCTCCTTCGCCATGGCGGCGATGCGCTCTTCTTGGGAGAGGTGGCCGTACTTGTTCATGAAGTAGCGGGCGAGGGGCACGTTGATGATCTGGCCGATCTGGGCGCCGTCCTCGATGGGCGTGAAGCAGGCTGTGTTGGCGGCGAAGCGGCGCGCCATCGTCTGGCGGATCTCCTGGATCTTGGCGGCGCTGAGCCCGCGGAGAGGAGAAGCCATGTCGAGCGTGCTCTGGTCGAGTGGGAGGGAGGGGTCGATGCCGCTTCCGGCCATCCAGCGCGAATCGATCAGCTTGGTTTCGAGGCTGGAGCCGCGCAGAGGCGCCATCATCTCGTCCTCGCGAAGCGTCTGCATGAGCCGGAGCTCCGGGTCGGCCTTCAGCTCGCTCTTGGACTTGGCGACGTCCTGCAGGCGCGCGCGCAGTTGATCGGAGCTGAGGCCCGCCGTCGACACGCCCCCCGACTTGGCGAGGTTGACCGTGTTGACCGCGTCGATACGCCGCTGCAGCTCTTCGTCGGTCAGCGGCTTGTCGTGGACGGGGCCGGACATCACCTTGGCGTAACGCTCCGAGGTGCCGCCAGCCATGTAGTCTTCGAGGGAGATGTCGCCGATGGCGACGAGCAGCGAGTCGAGGATGCGCTGCGCGCGCTGCTCGATGTGGACCGTGAGCGAGGTGTTGCCGATGGCCTCGCCGGTGACCGGGTCCATGTTGATGTTGGTGACGCCGCCGAAAGGCGCGTTCGTGGCGTACGGCCAGTCGAGCAGCATGAACTTGCGCATGTCGCCCGTGCGCGCCTTGGTGCCTGTCGGCCCGCACACGTCGTGGTCATCGTATTGCCGCACAGGGTTGTGACACGTGACGAACACGTGGGTCTCGTCGATCGGGTCGTCGATCAGCCAGTTGCCGTAGCTGACCATCACCTTCTCGGGCTTGAAATAGGCGTTGTGACAGCTCTCGCGGTCGCCGTCGCCGGTGCGCCTGCACTCGGCCTCCCTGGCGAAGGCCGCAGCCGGCTTGAAGAGCTGGTCCCAGGAGTACACGATGTCTTCCACCGCGCCGCGATCCGTGGGCATCCCGTTGGCGTCGAGCGTGTCCTGGTAGACCTCGGGCATCTCCTTGTTGACCCACCAGCCCACCGTCTTGATCTGACGGTCGCGGTAGGGGATCGTGCACTTCTTGACGAACACGTCGCACTGCGATCCCTTGGCGCCGACGTAGCCGGCGCATTCGTCCGCCGTGCCGTCGCCCGCGCCGTTGTTCTCTGCGACGTCGTCGTTGCTCGTGCAGGGAATGTCCGCGTGGGACTTCTCCCAGATGTTGATGACCGTGGCGAAGTTGTGATAGCCCTCGTCGGTGTAGCCGTAGGCCGGATCCCAGTACTGGGTGGCGGCGGCGTACGAAACCTCCAGCGACTCGTTGATGTGGAAGTTGTGGATGACGTCGTCGAGGGCGCGCGTGTTGTCGAGGGGCTCGTAGTCGTGGTCTGGCTTGAGCTTCCAGAACGACAGCCGGATGTTGAGGGACTGCGCGTTGCAGTCGTTGACGTTGGTGCCGGTGAGCAAGCCGTAGACCACGCAGCTCGGCAGCGATCCCCAGGAGAACTCCATCTGCCCCGGCTCCACAAAGAACCGGTTGGTGACCTCGAAGTAGCCGTCTTCGGGATCGAAGTACGGGGCGTCTTCGCTGTTGGGGTCGTTGACGTAGTAGGCCATGGGGGTGATCTTGGGATCACCAAACCAGCGGCCGATCAGGAGCTCGACGTACATCGGGTCGGCGACCTGGTTGGTGGACCAGTCGACGCGCATGTACTGGCGTTCGTACCAGGGGCGGTCGGTGGTGTTCTCTTCCTCGACGTTGGTTTGCTCGCCGGTCTGCGGGTTGTAGCCGCGGCGGATGTCGAAGTGGCTGAGGATCTTGTAGGCGGCCACGACGGTGCCGTTGGGCTCGCCTCCGGGCAGGCCCTTGTCGTCCTGGCCGACCGCTCGCTGGTAGGCTCTGCGGGCGATGAGGAGGTTTTCGGTGACCTCAAAGCGGATGCGGTCCAGACCGGAAGCGGTTCCGTACCACATCGTGTTGAGGTCGTAGGATTGCGACGACGTATACCCCCGCGTGTAGAACACGGGGTCGTCGGATGGATCCCGCAAGTTTGGTCCGATGAAGAAGCTCTTGTCGAGCACATCGGGCTGGACCCGGTTGATCGGGGGCCGCTCCTGGGCACACCCGATGGCGGCGAGACCTATGACGAGTCCCAGCCCCGCTGCTTGATGACGTGGTTTCATACCGCAACCTCCGTTCCGTGAACGCGTTGCCTTTGCGCTCCGCGCACGAGCTCCACTGCAAACCACAAACCGGCGCGGGCCGTGCGAAGGCCCGACGCTTGATACTCGATCGATGTACGGTGTGCCGGGGCTGCCACCCGGGCGTCACGACGGTTGCCCGCGGCGGCAACGACGCGCCCCGTCAAGGGGTGCGAGGCGCGCGGGCGAACGACGACGGGATCTGGCTTCAAAGCAGGCTCCTCAGCAAAGAGAAACGGGCCTGACTCCGGCGGTGGAACAGGCCGGGCGGAGCAATAGCAAGAAGGGTGCCCGCCTACAAGCGGAAACCGGAGGGCTTTTTTGTGGGCTTCCGGCTGCTGCCGCTAGCACGCTAACGTGGTCCTGGTTAGGGGTCTGACGGCGACCGGCCTGGCGCCGGGGCACGTTGTGACACGACGCGTGGTTCGAGAACCGTGCCTGATGGATCGGTGCGTCACGGGGCCGTGCCTGCGCAGGATGGTGCCGTTCGGGACCGGACGGCGCCGAGGGGAACCCGACAGGTTGGGCGAAGGCATCCTGACGCTTCTGTTCGGGGGCGTTGATGGCGGCCTATCCGGCAGGACGAGGACGCCGGCGCGTCGTTGTGTGGGGACCGGGCGCGCGGAGCGCGGTGCGGTCCTTGGCGAGGCGCTTGCGGATGTTTCAATCCCCTCGTCATCGGGGATTCGTTTGCAGGCCAGGATGCGGCAAAACCCTGGTGGCGCAGGTCGCTGTTTCAATCCCCTCGTCATCGGGGATTCGTTTGCAGGCGCGAGATCGCGTCGTGCGACGTCTGCGCGCGGTGCTGTTTCAATCCCCTCGTCATCGGGGATTCGTTTGCAGGCACGATCGCCGGGATCACGCGCAGCAGATCTGCGAGTTTCAATCCCCTCGTCATCGGGGATTCGTTTGCAGGGCGCCTTGATACCACGGATCCGACAATACCCATTCTTGTTTCAATCCCCTCGTCCTTCACGGCCGGCGGAACTGGATCGCCCTGCGTCAGCGTTCGCGGATCGCGAGGGCATGAGCTGATCCCGGGCGGAATGGCAGTGGGGATATCGTCAGGCACAAGGCGGTCACTCGAGGGGGCGGTG
>Ga0272446_1001121_pt1 | contig 39991 bp, 39 predicted proteins | sample YNPCB0061_FD_194587 | JGI IMG/M metagenome (GOLD analysis project Ga0272446, IMG submission 194587) | Hot spring microbial mat communities from Yellowstone National Park, WY, United States - YNP-CB-006-1 | ecosystem: Environmental > Aquatic > Thermal springs > Hot (42-90C) > Sediment | place...
TGACCGCGTCGTCGCCGCGCACGTTGGTGAAGGTGGCGTTCATCCCGGCGAACGACGAGCCGGCGGTGTCCTCGGCCGTCGCCGACGAGCGCACCGCGACGAGCGCGCGCGGCCCGAGGCGGGCGTAGGCGGCGAGGATGAGCGTGCGCAGCGACGGGGGGACGCCGGCCCGCTTGACCAGGCCGCGCAGGATGCAGGCCGCCGCGTGGAGCGCGCGCGGCGTGTCGGCGTCGGCGGCGCGCGCGGTGGTGCGGATGTCGGTGCGCACGCCCGCGGCCTCCATCGCCGCGAGGTAGGCCGGGGCGGTGATCACGAACCCGGGCGGCACCGGGAAGCCGGCGCGCGCCAGCTCGCCGAGGTTGGCCCCCTTGCCGCCGGCGACGGCGGTGTCGCCCTTGCCGAGCTCGGCGAACCAGCGGATCGCCGTCGTGGCGAGGTCGGAGACGTCATCGGCCATCTGTGCCCTCGGGCTTTCTGTCGAGCAAGAACGGGACCGCGCTCGCCGCGCGTGGCTCTTGCACGCTCGTCGGGGATGGATCTCGTGAGGCTCAGCGACACTCTCGCCTACAGCGATCAACCGACCTTCCGCGAGCTGCGGCAGCTCCGCGGCCAGGGGTTCCGCACGCTCGTCGACGTCCGCCTGCCGACGGAGCAGCTCGCGGACGAGGAGGAGGCGGCGGCGCACGTGGGGATGCGCTTCGTGCGCCTCCCGATCGCGCAGCCCGAGTGGTCGACCGAGCTCTTCGACGCCTTCCAGGCGATCGTGCGGCGCGCAAACGGCGGCAAGATCGTCGTCCACTCGGCCCAGGGGGCGCGGGCGGGGATCCTGGTGCTCACCTATCACGCCGGGTGCGAGGGGTGGTCGGTCGAGCGCCTCGAGGAGGCGGCGCGGAGGATGGGGCTCGACCTGCCGGAGGCCAGCCGGAGCTGGGTCTACCTGCACAGCGCCGCCTACCGCGCGACGCGCGGCGGCGAGCTCGGGCGCTAGACAGAAATCGGCGTGCGCTACGGCTGGGCCTCGTGGAGGCGCTCGCGCGTGAGGAGACGCGTCAGCTCGTCGAGCTCGCCCGCGACGAGCTCGAGGAGGTCGTCGAGCGCGACGATCCCCTGGAGGACGCCGCGCTCGTCGACGACCGGCATGCGCCGGACGCCGCGCACGCGCATCCGCTGGAGGACGTCGTGCAGGCTCTCGTGCTCGCGCGCGGAGGCCAGGTCGGCGCTCATCACGTAGCGCACCGGGCGGTCGCCGATGTGTCCGTCGGTGGCCGCGGCGTAGAGGACCAGATCGCGATCGGTCACCACGCCGATCGGCACCCGCGCGCCGGGCGCCCCCTCGACGACGACCAAGCAGCCGACGTGACGATCGCGCATGCGGCGCGCGACGTCGATGAGCGGCTCGTCGGGGCTGCAGATGATCACCTCGCGATTGCACAGCTCTCCGATGTCCACGCGCGCACCTCCTCGAATCGCCGTCGGTGCGCGAATCGTGCCGTCGCGAGTGGTCGCGCGCGCCCGGCGCCGTACTTCGAGCAGCATGACGTTCTTCGATCGACGTGAGGCGGGGCGCGCGCTGGCGCGTGCGCTCGAGGCGTACCGCGATCGCCAGCCCCTCGTGCTGGCGCTGCCGCGCGGCGGAGTCCCCGTCGGAGTGGAGGTCGCGCGAGCGCTCGGCGCGCCGCTCGACGTGCTGGTGGTCCGCAAGCTGGGCGCGCCCTTCCAGCGCGAGCTCGGCCTGGGGGCGATCGCCGAGGGGGGCGCCACCTGGATGAACCAGCCGATCTGGGACGAGCTGGCGCTCGCCGAGGAGACGATCGCGGAGGTGGCCGCGCGCGAGCGGCGCGAGGTGGAGCGTCGGGTGCGGCGCTACCGCGGCGGGCGCGCGCTCCCCGACGTCCGCGGGCGGACGGTGCTGCTCGTCGACGACGGGCTGGCGACGGGCGGGACGGCCCACGCGGCGGTGCGCGCGCTGCGCCAGCTCGGCGCGGGGCGCGTCGTGCTGGCCGTCCCGGTGGGGCCGCCGTCGACGGTGGAGGAGCTGCGCGCGGAGGCGGACGAGGTGGTCTGCCTCGAGACGCCCGAGCCGTTCGCGGCGATCGGGCTCTGGTACGAGGAGTTCGATCAGGTGACCGACGAGGAGGTGGTGGCGATGCTGGCGGCGGCAGACGAGGTGCGGATCCCCATCGAGGGCGGGGCGATCGCGGGGACGCTGGTGGTGCCCCCGGAGGCGCGGGGGATCGTGCTGTTCGCCCACGGCAGCGGGTCGAGCCGCTTCAGCGCGCGCAACCGCTTCGTGGCGGGCGTCCTCAACGACGCGGGGCTGGCGACGCTGCTCCTCGATCTCTTGACGCTCGACGAGGAGGCGATCGATCGCGTGACCGCCGAGCTGCGCTTCGACATCGCGCTGCTCGCCGAGCGGGTGCAGGCCGCGGCGGCGTGGTTGGCGAGCGCCCCGCAGACGGCGCGCCTCGGCGTCGGGATCTTCGGCTCGTCGACGGGGGCGGCGGCGGCGCTGATCGCGGCGGCGGAGCGCCCCTCGTCGGTGGCGGCGGTGGTCTCGCGCGGCGGGCGGCCCGATCTGGCGGGCGACGCGCTCGAGCGCGTGCGGGCGCCGACGCTGCTCATCGTCGGCGGCGACGACGACGAGGTCGTCGAGCTGAACCGTCACGCCTTCGCGCGCCTCGCGTGCGAGCGGGCGCTGCGCATCGTCCCCGGGGCGACGCACCTCTTCGAGGAGCCGGGCGCGCTCGAGCAGGTGGCGGCGATGGCGCGCGAGTGGCTGCGCGCGCACCTCGCGCCCGGCGCCGAAGAGGAGGCCGGGGTGTAGCGATGGAGACCGCCAACGACGTCATGACCCCCAACCCCACGCGCCTGCCGCTCACCGCGACGGTCGCCGACGCGCTCGCCGCGCTGCGCGAGCTCGACGCGCGCCACCTGCCGATCGTCACGCTCGACGGCGAGCTCGTCGGCATCGTCAGCGATCGCGACCTCGGGCAGCTCCCGCTCGCCGAGTGGCTCCCCGACGCCGAGGCCGCGGCCGAGCTGCGCACGCCGCTCTCGGGCGTGATGAGCACCTCGCTCCTCACCGTCGAGCCCGACACGCCGCTCGACGAGATCGTCGACCTCATGATCGAGCACAAGGTCGGCGCGCTGCCGGTGGTGCGCGCCGACGGCCGCACGCTCGTCGGCATCGTCAGCTACATCGACGTCCTCCGCGCCCTCGCGCGCGGCGATCAGCGCTGATAGGTGCCGATCGTCTCGCCCCAGGCGAGGACGTGGCCGCGCAGCGCCTCGATGAGCTCGTCGCGGTCGCGCGGCGCGCGCGCCTCGAGCGGCTCGTCGACGGCGAAGACCTCGAAGTGGTAGCGGTGCGGGCCGTGGCCCGGAGGCGGCGCCGGGCCGAACCAGCCCTGCCCGCCGGCGTCGTTCTCGCCCTCGACGGGCGGGTGCGCCCCCTCGCCGAGGTTCGCCCGCTCGGGGGAGATGCCGCGCGCCACCCAGTGGACGAAGGGCTTGGCGCTCGGCGCGTCGGGATCCTCGACGAGGATGGCGATCTCGCGCGTCCCCTCGGGCGGCGTCGACCAGCGCAGGGCCGGCGAGCGGCCGCGCGGAGCGGCGTAGGTACGGCCGATCGGGCGGCCGTAGTTGAACGACGGGCTCTCGACGGTGAGGGTCGGCGCGCCCAGCCCCAGGTGCTGCGCCGCGATGGTCTTCTCTCGATGCATGCCGCGAGGCGGTGCAGGCGCGATGCCGCCACCCTCCTCGCCTGACCACGTCAGTCGTCCTTGCCGCCGCCCGTCCCCTTGAAGTGGTCCTCCCTGCGCTTGAACAGCGCGTTGAACGTCGTCAACGAGCCGTAGCAGCGCGTCACGTACTGCTGCAGGTGGACCTTGTCCTCGTCGCTGAGCTTGGCGTGACCGTTGATCTGCTGCTCCAGCACGCGCAGCCGGTCGCGCAGCATGACGATCTTGTGGAAAAAGACGTCTATCGGAATTTCCTTGGCCCCGAGCGACACGTCGCGCGGCCAGATCTCGACCTTGCCCCCCTCCCAGCGTCCACCCAGCTCGACGGGCTCGTCGCTCGCGAGCTCGGTGTCGAGCGCGTCCTTCACCGCGTTGCGGACGATGCGATCGATCTTCTCGAGGTCGGTCAGGTCGAGGGCCATGCACGTCGATCCTACCCTCGGCCCCGCGACGGGGATACGCTCTTTCCGTGGACGGCTACGGACTGGTCACGCTCGTCGAGGGGCTCGCCGCGCGCTGGGCGGAGGCGCACCCCGCGCGGGGCGGCCACGCCCTCCTCGTCGAGGCGGCGCTCCCGGAGCCGACGCGCGTCGGCTCGAACGGGTCGCGGCTGTGGGTCGCGCCCGTCGACGCGCCCGAGAAGCTGCGCGGCGTCGAGGCGCGCGCTCTCCTCGCCACCCACGCGCGCGCGCCGGTCACGCTCGTGCGCGACGCGACGCCGTGGATCTTCGACGCCTGGGCCAGCGGCCCGCTCGCCGACCGCTACCACCCGCTCGCCACCGCCGCCGAGCGCACCGAGGTGCGCGCCTGGATCGACGAGGCGCTGGCCGCCGCACCGCCGCGCAGCGATGGGGGCTGCCCGATCTGCGACGGCCCGCGCGTGCGCGAGCGCTACCTCCCCATCGTCGGCGCGCCCACCTTCCACGACCACGGCTCGCGCGGCTGGTGTGTGAAGCGCTGCGCGCTCTGCGGCGCGGTCTACCTCTGGCAGGCCGGCTACGACTACCTGGTCAACGGCGCCACCGAGGACGAACAGAGCCTGACCCGACTCGACGAGGCGCAGGCGCGCGACTGGCTCGCCCAGGTCGACGCGGCGCTGGCGACGGGGCGGACGCCGTGAGCGACGCTCCCGAGGTCGAGGTCGAGGTCGAGCTCGGGCTCGCGCGCGTGCTCGCCGACTTCGCGCGCGACGGCTACGCCCGCCTCGGCCGCGTCGTCGACGACGCCACGCTCGCGGCGCTCGGGCAGCGCGTCGACGACCTCATGCAGGGGCGCGTCGTCCACGAGGGGCTCTTCTTCCAGCACGACTCCCCGACGGGCCGCTACGAGGACCTCACCTTCGGCGCCGGCTGGGTCGGCCCGTCGAGCGACTACCGCAAGCTGGAGAAGCTCGAGCGCGACCCGCTCTTCCGCGCCTTCATCGAGCGCCCGCTGCACGAGCGCATCGCCCGCGCGCTCATCGACGGCCCCATCGCGCTCTACCGCGCGGTCCTCTTCACCAAGAGCGCGCGCGGCGGCACCGAGCTCCCCTGGCACCAGGACGGCGGCACCTTCTGGGGCGTCACCCCCGCGCCCTTCCTCCAGATCTGGACCGGCCTCGACGACGCCCCCCTCGACGGCGGCTGCCTCGAGGTCCTCCCCGGCAGCCACACCGCCGGGCTCGCCACCCCGCAGGGCGGCACCGTCCCCGACGAGGCGCTGCGCGCCGCCCGTGCCGAGGCGCGCGCCGTCCCGCTCCCCACCGTCGCCGGCGAGTCGATCCTCATCCACAACCACCTCTGGCACCGCTCGCGCCGCAGCCACTCCGGCCGTCGCCGCGCCGCCCTCACCCTCTGCCTGATGACCGCTTCGGCCCGTTGTCTCCGACGAAAGCGCGCACCGCGCGAATTCGTGCGACTGTTTACGAGATGATCGACCCGTCGGTGATGGACGAGGTGGCCCGGCAGCAGGCCACGCTGCTCGAGCTGTTCGCGCGTGACAACCGCGACTTCGACCAGACCGTCGCGCACCTCCTGACCGAGAACGGCCGCGTCCTCCAGATCGCCCGCTGCAGCCTCTGGTCGCTCCACGGCGAGGGCGACGACGCGACCATCCGCCTCGAGGCGCTCGTCGACACCGCCCACCCCGGCCCGGCCCCGTCGCTGGCCATCGCGGCCACCACCGCCCCCCGCTACTTCGCCGCCCTCACCCGGGGCCAGGTGATCGCCGCCGACGACGCCCGCACCGACCCGCGCACCAACGAGTTCGCCGGCGGCTACCTCGAGGATCACGGCATCACCTCGATGCTCGACGTGCCCATCTTCGTCGCCGGCAAGATCGTCGCCGTCCTCTGCCACGAGCACGTCGGCCCGCGCCGCACCTTCTCGTCGAGCGAGGTGCAGTTCGCCGTCTCCATCGGCCAGCTCCTCTCGCTGGCCATCGAGGCCCACCGCCGCGGGCTCGCCGAGCGGGCGCTGGCGCGCTCGGAGTCGCGGCTGCGCGCGGTCATCGAGAGCGCGCTCGACGCCGTCATCACCACCGACGAGCACGGCTCCATCGAGGGGTGGAACCCGCAGGCCGAGCGCCTCTTCGGCTGGCGCGAGGTGGAGGTGCTGGGGCGCCCCATCGCGACCATCGCCGCAGAGGAGTCGGCGTCGGTGCTGCGCGCCGGCGAGCGCGACCCGCGCCGCGTCGAGCTCACCGCCCGCGACCGCGACGGCCGCACCTTCCTCGCCGAGGCGTCGCTGGCGCCGATTGCGCTAGACGACAATCGCCACGGAACGGCCGCCTTCGTGCGCGACATCACCGAGCGCAAGCGCCTCGAGGAGGAGCTGCGCCACCAGGCCTTCCACGATCCGCTCACCGCCCTGCCCAACCGCGCCTTCTTCCTGCGCCTGGTCACGCGCGAGCTCGGCCTCGCCACCCGCAGCGCCGACCATCGCTTCGCGCTCCTGTTCATCGACCTCGACGGCTTCAAGCTGATCAACGACTCCCTCGGGCACGAGGCCGGCGACAAGCTCCTCGTCGAGATCGCCCGCCGCCTGACCGCCTGCATGCGCACCACCGACGTGGCCGCGCGCCTCGGCGGCGACGAGTTCACCATCCTCGCCAGCCCCATCAAGGCCGACGGCGACGCCATCACCATCGCCGAGCGCGTCGCCGACGCCCTGCGCGCCCCGATGGCCATCGGCACGCACGAGGTGGTCCCCTCGGCGTCGATCGGCATCCTCCTCAGCGACCCGGCCTACCACAGCGCCGACGAGATGATGCGCGACGCCGACGCGGCGATGTACCGCGCCAAGGAGCGCGGCAAGGCGCGCTACGAGCTCTTCGATCGCGACATCCACACCCAGCACATGGCGCGGCTGCAGCTCGAGACCGACCTCCGCTACGCCATCGATCGCGAGCAGCTCCGCCTCTACTACCAGCCGATCGTCGAGATCGCCACCGGCCGCATCGTCAGCGTCGAGGCGCTGCTCCGCTGGCAGCGCACCCCCGAGACGCTGGTCCTACCCGGCGAGTTCATCCGCGTCGCCGAGGAGACGCGCCTCATCAACCGCATCGGCCGCTGGGTCCTCGACGGCGCGATCGCGCAGGCGGCGGCCTGGAGCGCGCGCTTCGGCCGCCCGATCAGCGTCAGCGTGAACATCGCGCGGCCGCAGTTCTTCCAGAGCGACCTGCCGGCCTTCGTGCAGGAGACGCTCACCCGCCACGGGCTGCCGCCCGAGCAGCTCCGCATCGAGCTCTCCGAGCGCGTGCTGCAGCGCGACCCGGCGGCGATCTCGGCGGCGCTGCGGGCGCTGCCCGGGAAGAAGTGCATCGACGACTTCGGGACCGGGCTCTCGTCGCTGAGCGCGCTGCCCGAGCTGCACATCCAGGCGGTGAAGATCGACCGCAGCTTCGTCGGGCGCATCGACGACTTCAAGGAGCTGGTGCGCGCCATCGCGGCGCTCGCGCACAACCTCCGGATGGAGGTGATGGTCGAGGGCGTCGAGACGGCCGAGCTCCTCTCGCTCCTCCGCGAGCTCGGCTGCGACCTGGCGCAGGGCTTCTGGTTCTCGCCCGCCGTCTCCGCCGAGGCGCTCGAGGCGATGCTCGTCTCCGGCGGCTAGGTCTTCTCGCTACGACGGCGTGCCGCCGTCATTCGTGATAGACAATATCGTATTTCCCGTCGCTGAGGCGCTTGACTTCCTGCGATTGGGCAGCTAAGTTGCTCTCATGAATTCGGGGGCTTCGCCGCAGCTCGCGTTCTCGTTTCGCGCTCGCAAGCGGCGGCCCAAGAAGCGCAAGCCGGGTCGCAAACCGGGTCCCGGTGGTCGCCGCGTCTCGCACAAGCGTCGCCCCGAGCTTCCCTCGCGCTTCCCCGTCCACGTGACCTATCGCCTCGTACGCCGCCTCCCGAGCGCGCGTCGCCCGGCTCTATTCCGAGCGATTCGCCACGCCTTCAACCAGGGCCGCGACGCCTTCGGCGGCCGCCTCTGCCACTTCAGCGTGCAGCGCGACCACCTCCATCTCGTCGTCGAGGCGGCGAACCGCGAAGCGCTCTCCCGCGCCCTGCACGCCCTCGCCATCCGCATCGCCCGCGCGATCGACCGCGTCCTCGGACGGAAAGGGCGGGTATTCGCCGACCGCTATCACCTGCGGATTCTCAAGACGCCCACCGAGGTCAAGAACGCGCTCCGCTACGTCCTCGAGAACCGCTGGAAGCACCACCCGACCCGCCCCGACTATTTTGTCGAGCAGGATTTCTGCAGCAGCCTCGCCTGGCTCGACTCCGCCGTCGTGCCTCCACACACCTGGCTGCTCCAGAACGCCGAACGCGCCCTCCACATCGCACGACCACCGAGCCCACAGGCGGGGGGCTGGGGAACGCCCCAGCCAGGCGCCGCAGGCGCCGTCGCTCCGTTCCGAACGTCCACACCCTGACGCCCCGCACCACCGCCCCGCCGGCGGCACACCACCCAACCGTGCGTCACCTTCACGCCGCCCTCGAGCGCTCTAACCGTCGTCGACGACGCGGCGGATGGGGTGGGCCGCCCGCAGCGCCGCCAGCCCCGCCTCGGTCGTCGCGGCGCGCAGCACCTTCACCTCCGACACGAAGCCATCCTCGAAGGCCCAGCGCTCGACCGGCGCCGACAGCGGCGCGATCCAGTCGGCCTCGTGCGCCGCGAGGAGCGCCGCCGCGCGCTCCGCCAGCGAGGCGTCGTGCCGCTGCCCGAGGCGATGCTGCAGCTGGATGAGCTCGCCGCGCGGATCGCCGCGCTCGAGGAGCCAGTCGGCGAGGACCAGCCGCGGCCCCGCGTCGTCGGGCGCGGCGATGATCGCCGCCATCAGCTCGGGCGGCGGCGACGGCGACGGCGGATTCGCCAGCGCCGCCCGTCGGTGGGCGAAGCGCAGCCGCGAGCCGCCGAGCACCACCTCGTCGCCGACGTAGAGCCGCCGCGTCCCGCGCACCCGCTCGCCGTTGACCCGCTCGGCGTTGGGGTGCTCGAAGCTGACGAGGACCAGCGCCCCGTCGTCGGCGCGCTCGAACGCGCAGTGGCGCCCGCTCGAGATGCGCGGATCGCGCAGGCAGAGCGCGTTCGTCGCCGAGCGCCCAACGGTGAAGCGGCTCGGCAGCGCGGCCAGCTCGTAGACGTCGGTCGTCCCGTCGGGCGCGAAGGCCACGATGACGCTCTCGAGCGGCGCGACCCCGACGGCGAACGGCATCAGCCCGGGCGGGCGCGCAGCGGCCCCGCGGCGTCGCAGAGCGGGCAACGCTCGTCGTCGCGCGCGGCCACCGTGCCGCAGTCACGGCAGTCCACGCGGATCCCGTGGAAGCCGTCGTCGTGGAGCTCGGTCGCGGTGCGCGCCTTGTCGGCGCGCTGCCCCTCGTAGACGACGCGCGCCGGGAGGAAGGCGACATAGCGGACCTCGTCGCCGTCGCACGACGGGCAGGCCGACGGCACCGGCCAGCGGTTCGGCGTGGCGAGCGCCACCGCGAGCCCGCCCGGCGCGTGGCAGCGCGGACAGACGTCGGCGGCGAACAGCCCGCGCGCGCAGTCGGCGCAGGTGACCTCGAAGACGCCGTCGACGAACTTCTCGCCGTCGTAGACCCAGGTCGGCCGCGCGATCGGCTCGCCGCCGAGCAGCGGCACCAGGCCGTCGACGTAGGTGCGGAACGTCAGCCGCCGCCCGCCGCAGCCCGCGCACCCGGCGGCGATCAGCCGCTCGAGCCCCGCCTCGTCGAGGAGTCCCATCGTGCGCGACAGCCTAGCACCAATGGCGCCTCCAGCAGCCGCTGTCCTCGACGAGGACACCGCCGCCGCGCGCAAACGCGCGACTTTCCTTGCGTGGGCCCCGGTACACATTCTGCTAGACGCGCGCCCATGACGACTCGCTACACCCTCCTCTCGCTCCTCTTCGCCGCCTCCGCCTGTGGCGCGGCCAAGACCGACCCGGTCGAGCCGCTCGACGGCGTCGCCATCACCGCCGACGAAAAGGCCGATTTGCCGACGAGCATCCGCCTCCTCGGGTCGATCGCCCCGGGCCAGACGAAGACCGCCTCCTACTCGAACCCGCCGCGCTACCGCGCCTTCAAGTTCGGCGGCGCCAAGGGCGACGTGGTCTCGATCGACGTCCGCTCGACGAGCGGCGACGACCCGGTGGCCTGGCTGCTCGACGACGCCGGCAAGACGCTGGCGTTCAACGACGACGCCAACGGCGGCCTCGACTCGCACATCGACGCGACGCTGCCCGGCAACGCCAACCCCAACGTCATCACCTACTACATCGTCTTCCGCGAGTATCACCAGCACCGCGCCACCTTCACCGTCTCGCTCGCCAAGAAGCGCGACCTCTACGCCTGCAAGGTCGACGCGGACTGCGTGAAGGTCCGCGCCGGCTGCTGCCCGCACCTCGGCTGGACCGCGGTCGCCGCCGGCGCCGAGGGCGACTACGCCGCGTCGCTGGGCTGCCCGGCGAACCCGATCTGCCCGAAGGTCCTCGAGCGCCTCGACGTGCGCGTCCCGCAGTGCGGCGACGCGGGCAAGTGCGAGCTGGTCGCGCCCGACGACATCGCCTGCGGCGGCCGCCGCCTCAACCCGCACGGCTGCCCGTCGGGGTACGAGTGCCGCGGCGACGCCCTCGCCTGGGACGGCACCGGCAAGTGCTACCAGACCTGCGGCGGCTTCGCGGGCCTGCAGTGCGGGCGCGACGGCGGCACCAGCGCGGCCAACGCCTGCGTGGACGTCCCGAACGACGACTGCGATCCGGCGGCTGGCGGCGCCGACTGCCCCGGCTTCTGCCACCGCTGCGGCAACGTCGCCTTCCGCTGCACCTACGGCACCGACTGGCTGAACTGCCGCTGCAACCCCGCCCCGTAACCTCAGCCGAGGGCGTCCACCGCGTCCGCCAGGCCCCGCTCGATGGCGGCGAGGGCCTCGCGGGCCGCGGGGGGAAGCGCCGCCCCGTCGGCGATGGCGCGCGCGGCGGCGATCTCGTCGCGCACGAAGGCGCGGCAGGCGGCGACCACGTCGTACGCCTCCAGCATCCGCTGCAGCGTGCGCCGCTCGGGCGGCGTCACCACGTCGGCCCCAATCACGCTAGACAGGAATTCGCGCTCGTCGGGCAGCGTGGCGCGCTCGAGCAAGAGGAGCACCGCCAGCGAGAGCCGCCCCTCGATGAGGTCGCGGAAGCTGTCCTTCCCGGTCTCGGCCGGGTTGCCGACGAGATCGGCGAGATCGTCGAGCGCCTGCAGCGCCACGCCCATCCGGCAGCCCCAGGCGCGCGCCGCGCTCGCGTCGGCGTCGGGGTTCACGCGCAGGAGGCCGGCGGCGAGCGGCGCGGCGAACGCCTGGTGCGCCGACTTGTCCTCCATCAGCGCGCGGAAGTGCGCGGCGTCGAGCTCGGCGTGCTGCTCGCCCTTCCAGCCGACGACGTCCTCGAACTGCCCCACGCCGGTGCGGCGGCAGGCGTCGAGCACCACGCGCGTCGCCGCGCCCGCGCGATCGGCGCGCACCACCCGCTCCATCCCGAGGACGTTGAGCAGGTTGCCGACGACGATGGCGAGGTTGCGCGCGTCGGTGCGGCCGAGCGACGGCGCCGCCGCCAGCAGCGCGACGTGCACCGGCGGGCGCCCGCGCCGCATCCCCGCCTCGTCGATGACGTCGTCGTGCACCAGCATGAACAGGTGCAGGAGCTCGAGGCCGCAGGCCAGCTCCTCGACGGCGTCGCCCTCGCCGCGCCCGCCGCCCGCCAGATCGCCGATCAGGACGAGCTGCGAGCGCAGGTGGTGCTGCGGGCCATCGGCGATCGCGCGCGTCGCCGCGATCGCCTGCGCCCACTCCGTCGAGCGAGCCGCTCCGCGCAGCCCGTCGATCGCCTCCCCGACGCGCGCGCCGATGCGCGCGACCGCCGGACCCAGCTCTGGTCGCGCGAGCCGCTCGATGGTCATGGCGAGAGTCTACATCCGCGGCTCGCACTCGGCGGGGAGACAGGTGCAGGCGCCCCCCGTGCAGGCGCAGCGCGCCCCCTCGCCGCAGGCGGTGTCGGTCGCCGAGGCGCAGAGCATCGTACAGAAGCTGCGCCCCTCGCCGAGGAGCGGCACGCACAGGCTGGCCTGCGGCGCCGCCGGACAGTCGACTCCGTTGCCGCAGGCGCGGCCGACGCCGACGCTGTTGCCGGGGTTCCCCGGCGCCCCGCAGACGAGCGCCAGGTCGACCACCGCCAGATCGGCCGGTGGGCTCGACGGCGCCGACGAGCAGCCCGCGACCGCCGCCGCCATCCACACGCAAAAGCTGACCAGGATCCGCATCGCCTCTACTCTGTCTCAATGAACGCCCGTTTGGATCACGTCGTCCTGTGGGTCGCCGACCCGGTGCGCTCCGCCGAGTTCTTCGTCGACGTCGTCGGGCTGACCGCGGTCCGCCTCGACGAGTTCCGCGCCGGCGCGGTGCTCTTCCCCAGCGTCCGCGTCTCCGACGAGACCATCCTCGACCTCATGCCGAAGACGATGGCCACGCCGCTCAACGCCATGGGGCAGAGCCTCTCGCCCGTCGCCGCCGCCTCGGCCGGACATCCTGTCCATCACATTTGTCTGGCGATGAGCGAGGCCGACTACCGCGCGCTCGCCGAGCGCCTCGCGCAAAAGAGCATCGCCACCTTCCCGATGCAGAATTCGTTCGGCGCGCGCGGCAGCGCCCCGCACGCCTTCTACTTCTACGACCCCGACGGGAACATCTTCGAGGCGCGCTACTACGCCGCCTGACGGATATCATGCGCGGCCATGCGCGCACTCCATCTGGGGCTCCTCGTCTCGACGCTCGCGGCCTGCGGCGGCGGCGGCGAGCGGCTGAAGGTCCTCACCTACAACATCGGGAACGCCGACGGCACCGACCCGCGCTATCCGCTGCGGCTCGCCGATCAGGCCTATGAGGACTTCGTCGGCGCGCGCATCCGTGCGCTCGACGCCGATCTCGTCTTCCTGCAGGAGGTCTTGCCGCCGCACACCTGCGCGGCCTTCACCGAGAGCGACGCCCGGCGCACCTGCTTCGACGCCGCCAACCGCCCGGCGCCCGTGCAGCGCCTCCTCGGCGACGGCTACTCGGTCGTCTGCGACATGCGCCTGCAGGTGGAGTGCATTGGCGTCAAGCGGAAATTCGGCACCATCCGCGGCGTCGCGCCGGGCGGGTTCCAGCTGATGGGCGCCGAGACGCCGGCGCTGCCGCTCCCGTCGTGCTCCTACGCGGGCGGCGAGTGCGACGACACCAAGTGCGACGCCGAGGCGACGGTGTCGGCGATCGACGTCGACACCGCCTCGTCGGGGGCGATGCGCGTGGTGCACCTCCACCCCAACGCCCCCGGCGAGGGCGCGGGCGGCTTCTACCTCGGGGAGTCCTGCCGGCGGCAGCAGCTCGTGCAGGCCTTCGACGGCCTGGTAAAGTCGGGCGTGCCGAACGTGGTGGCCGGCGACACCAACCTCGACCTCGGCGTCTTCGCCTCGGAGGCGGAGACGGCGCTCTGGGAGGCGCAGGTCGGCGCCGGCAAGCGCTTCACCGACCACGGCCACGTGAGCACCTCGGGCGACTTCTACCCGACGCGGCGGGTGTCGATTCCGGTGGCCATCGACAAGGTCCTCACCGACGCGTTCACGGGGAGCTGCACGGTGCAGGGCGCGAACGAGAGCGCCGGCTCGGATCCGGGGACCAAGACCCTCGACGACGGCTTCGACTTCTCGACGCTGGTGGGCGGGGTCGCGCGGCGCATCGATCACCTGGCGGTGGTCTGCGACCTCACCCGGCGCTGATTTCCGTCAATCGGTATTCGTGCGGCGGGCGAAGAAGGTCCAGGCCTTCGCGAAGAAGTCGGGGGCCACGTTGTGGCCGGTCGTCCCGTCGCTGGTGCTCCAGCGGATGGTGGTCGTGGCGCGCGCCCCCAGCGAGGTCGCCAGATAGCAGGTCCAGGCGACCGAGACGATGTCGTCGCTCGAGTAGTGGCCGAGGTAGCCGAAGGGGACGCGCGCCGGCGGGCGCGGCGGGCGCAGGAGGTTCGACGCCGTCGGGATGCAGCTCGACGGGAACCTGGGGTTCGTCGAGGCGTAGAGCGAGGCGCAGCTCTGGGTCACGCCGGCCGCCGGGCCGCTCGTCGGGTAGAACGAGAGCCCGTTGGAGTCGGCGCCGTAGCGCGTCGGGCAGGCGTCGGTGGTCCAGCCGCCCGAGTGCTCGCCGAAGCCGGCGATCACCGTCGGCAGCGACGCGGCGACGAACCAGGACATGAAGGCGCCGTTGGAGAAGCCGAGCGTGTAGACGCGCGTGGTGTCGGCGTCGTAGGTCGTCTTCGCCGCGGCGATGAGCGCGAGGACGTAGCGCAGATCCTCGTTCGTCGTCGGGTCGAGGTCCCACATGTTCCAGCTCGAGCCGGTCGAGTCCTGCTCGTGGTCGACGTCGGCGGGGTGGACGCCGTTGCGGTAGCCGGCGCGCGGGGCGATGGCCACGAAGCCGTAGGTCTGCGCGTTGTCCTCGAGCTGCGAGTCGCTGATCGCGCCGCCCGGCTCGTCGCCGGTGCCGTGGAAGGCGATGACGATCGGCGGGTGCGCCGGCAGCGGCGACGGCACGGCGACGCGGATGTCGCTCTCGGTGCGCCCCGGGATCGAGAAGGTGCCGGCGCCGGTCTGCGCGGGCAGGCGCTGGTTCGTCGGCGGCACCGCGAGATCGATCGACGCGCCCGCGCCGAGGTCGCCCGCCGGCGGCGCCCCCGAGAGGTCGGGCGCGCCCGACGGACCGTCGCCGCTGCAGCCGGCAGCGACGGTGAGCGACGCGGCGAAGAGGAGCGCGCAACGCGCGGCGGACGGCACCATCCAGCCCTACCACGAAACCGCGTGAGCCGTCGGCGGGCGCTCGCGGCCCTCACCGACATGCGCCCCCTCCGGCTGCTCATCGTCGTCGCGACGCTCGCGCTCGCGATCCCGCGCGCCGCTCACGCCGGCCACGTCCTCGAGGCAGGGACGGGCTTCCAGAACACGGGCGCGTCGCGCGACATCCGCTGGCTCCCCGCCATCCAGGGGAGCCGGAAGGACCTGCCCGTGTTCGTCGGGTGGCGCTGGCTCGGCGAGCGGCGCCTCTATTGGGCGCCGTACGCGAGGCTCGACTACGTGAAGTTCTGGTCGCTCGGCGGCGCCGGGAACCTCCTCGGCGTCACGCTCGCGCCGGCCGGGCTCGGGGTCTACCTGTCGCGCCCGCCGGCGTCGCTCGCGCCGGAGCAGCGCCGCCGGCGCTGGTTCGCCACGCTGGAGATCAACTTCGCGGCGCTCCAGCTCGGCGGAAACGCGACGCCGGGGAGCCCGACGGCGAGCGCGATCCCCGACGCCGACGCCTATCGCGCGCGCCTGCGCGACGAATATCAGCGCACCGGAGGAATCAGCGCCGCGTCGGCGATTACTCAGTTTTATCCTTTTGGGGAATATGCCTATGTCTCAATATCTGTCCCAATCCAGCTGCGCGTCTGGAATCAGGTGACGAGGCGCGCCGGCGTCGGCCTCTTCTTCGAGCTCACGCCCGCCATCTTCGAGTGGCAGCTGGGCGGACAGGCGTCGTCCACCCTGTCGGCGACGCCAGCCTACGGCTTCAGCGCGACCGGCGGGGCGACGGTGGTGGTGTTTTGATATACTGACGGCTCGCGCATGACCATGACGCCGGATCCGAAAGAGGTCGTCGAGCTGGCACGCAGGCTGACCCGCGACGAGTTCGTCCGCTCGTTCGACTGTCCGTTCCTCATCGCCGTCGACACGCAGTCGCAGGCCGCGCCGCCGCCGCCGCCGATGGGCGACGACGACAGCACCGTCTTCAGCGCCGCCACGCTCGGGCCGCCGGCCGCCGCGCCGCGCGCCGCGCCCGCGCCGTCCGCGCTCCCCCCGACGATCATGGCGGTGCGCAGCGCGCGCCCGCACAGCCCCGAGGTCACCGTCGGGCGCTCGTCGTCGAACGACGTCGTGATCATCTCGCCCAGCGTCTCCAAGCACCACGCGGTGCTGGCGCGGACCGGCGCCGGCTGGGAGGTCGCCGACGCCGGCAGCCGAAACGGCACCTCGATCGGGACGCGCCACCTCGGGCCGAACGAGCGCGCGCTCCTCAAGAGCGGCGACGTCATCGCCTTCGGCTACGCGCCCTTCTTCTTCCTGTCGCCCGCCGACGCCTGGGCGCGCCTCCGCATCCGCTAGCTCGCGCGCTAGACACAAATCCCTACTTCACCAGGCTGCGGTAGGTCGCGCCGTCCGACAGAAGGACGAAGGCGCGGTTGGTCGCGTCGAACCCCAGGCCGAAGAGGTCGACCGTCGACGACACGCCCGTCGCCACCGACGACAGCACCGGCGTCGCGTCGGTCGACCAGCTGTTCGCCGCCGTCCGCCGCGATAGGCTCACCGCCGTCGTCGCGCCCGAGCCCGACGCCCAGGCGATGACCACCGCGCCGTTGCGATCGACCGCCACCAGGCGCTCGACCCCGGCGGAGAAGCTCGCCGGCAGCGTCTCGGTCGCGAAGCTCCCCATCGGCGGGCGGACGCGATAGTCGGCGCCGGAGAGCGAGTGCATCGCCCCGCTCCCGTCGAAGACGACGTCGTGCTGGCCGCCCCACGAGGTGAGCCCGGTGACCTGCGTGATCAGCGTCCAGCTCCCGCCCTCGTTGGTGAGGACGTTGCGATCGTAGCGATAGTCGTAGATCGGCGACCCCACCCAGGACGACCGCCCGACGGGGAGCGCCACCACGCCCGTCGACGAGACCGCGACGTCGTAGCAGATCATCGTGTCGTACGGGTACTGCTTGGTGTAGACCGTCGACGCCGCGCTCCAGGTGCCGCCGGCGGGCTTGGTGCGCAGGGTGACCGCGCTCGACGCGCACTGGACGTAGTACAGGGTGTCGTTGCCGTCGATGGCCAGCGAGCCGCCCTGCGTCGTCGACACCAGCTCCGTCGACCAGGTGCCGCCGGCGTCGCGCGTGGCGACGAAGGCGCCGGTCTGCTGGCCGATGGTGCCGTTCAGGATCACGCGCGGCACGTTGGTCGAGTCGACCACCACGCGGCTCGAGGCGAGCGCCACGCCCGTCGTCACCAGCGACGCCGGCAACGACCAGCTGGCGTTCGCGCTGGCGCGATACTGCTCCGCGAGGTAGGGCGAGTAGGCGGTCTCGACGGCGTGCGCGACCGTCCCGTTGCCGAGCGCGGCGCGGTAGGGGGTGAAGCCCGACACCGTCGAGGGCGCCAGCGCCGAGCAGACGCCCGTCGGCGCGCACGCGAGGCCGGTGCCGCAGTTGCCGCACGAGCCGCCGCAGCCGTCGTCGCCGCAGGTGCGGCCGCCGCAGTCGGGGGTGCAGCCCACCGGCGACAGGAGCCGTCGCGCGTAGCTGTCGACGATCACGTGGCGCGTCGCCCCGCCGGTGTAGAGGACCGGCGTGCCGACGTACTGCCCCCACGGCACCGGCGAGACGAGCTCGGCGAAGGCGCCGTTCCGCTGCACGCGGATGGTGGTGGTCGTCGACGAGGTCTGCGGCACCGGGCGGCGCGCGAAGGCGGCGAAGGGGCCGCCGTCCGCGCGCATGACGAGCGGCGTGTCCGTCGAGCCGAACGCCTCCTCGCGCATGGCGAGGCCCGCGCCGTCGACGGTGCGGAAGGTGTACTGCGAGCCGCTGGTGAGCGGGTTGGTCCCCTTCAGGAACAGGCGCGCGCCCACGCCGCTCGACGGGCCGGCGACGAACGACTGGCGCAGCGCCTCGAACGTCCCGTCGCCGACGGGCGTCGTCAGCACGCTCCAGCTGTTGCCGCTCTTCGTCGCCAGGAAGGCGTTCGGCGTGGCGATCGCGAGGACGACCGGGTTGCCGTTGGCGAGGCGCAGCTCGGTCTGGTAGCCGGTGACGCCGGGGAGGTTCTCCTCGGTCCAGGTGCCGTTCACGCGCGAGGCGAGGCGCACCCCGTCGGGCGCGTTGTAGGAGACGAGCGCGGTCCCGGCGGCGGTGACGGCCAGCGAGAGGCCGCGCCCGACGTCGCCGGCGTTGGCGATGAGCTCCTTCGGGCTCCAGCTCCCGCCGGCGCGCATCGCGAAGCGCAGGTCGCGATTCACCGCGTCGGTGTAGGCGACCATCGGCTCGCCGCTCGCGTCGAGGGCGACGCGCGCCTCGCAGGTGCCCATCCCCGAGTCGACGGTCTCCTCCTTCCAGCCCTGGGTGCGGCGGCGCACGCGCACGGTGCCGCCGGTGCAGCCGGTCAGCACCGGCTCCCCGTCGGCGTCGAGGACGCCGTTGCCGTTGTCGAGCGTCGAGCCGAAGGGGGTCGACTCCAGCGTCCAGCTCCCGGCGATGCAGGCGCCGTTGATGCAGCCCTGGCTGCAGTCGACGTCGTAGGCGACGTAGCTGCACGTGGTGCCGCCGCTGCACACACCGACGGGGAAATAGGTGTGCAGCCGCGTCGCGTTGGTGCAGGTCGCCGCCGGCGGGGCGTTGCAGGTGACGCCGCCGCAGGCGGGCGGGTTGCAGACGCCGTTGGCGCAGCCGTTGTCGCAGGGAGTTTCTGTATAGCTGTAATTGCACGCGCCGCTCGCGCAGGTCCCCGTCGCCGAGTAGACGCGCGCGGCGCCGTTCACGCAGGTGCGCGCCGGCGGCGTGTTGCAGGTCACGCCCTTGCACGGGTCGTCGAGGCACTTGCCGCTCGAGCAGCCGTACTGGCAGCTCACGTCGCTGGGCATGTAGCTGCACGAGCCGCCGTTGCACTGACCCGAGGCCGAGAAGGTGCGCAGCGTCGTCGGGTTCACGCAGGCGGCCGCCGGCGGCGTCGAGCAGGTGACGCCGGCGCAGGGGTCGTTCGCGCAGGCGCCGCTCACGCAGCCGAACTGGCAGGTCGAGTCCTGCGGCTGGTAGGTGCAGGCGCCGTCGGCGCACGAGCCGGGCGAGGTGAACTTGCGCAGCGTCGAGGGGTTGAGGCAGCGCGTCGCCGGCGGCGTGGCGCAGGTGACGCCGGCGCAGGGATCGTTGGCGCAGGCGCCGCCGACGCAGCCGAACTGGCAGGTGAGGTCGGTCGGCGTGTAGAGGCAGCTCCCGCCGCTGCAGGTCCCCGCCATCGCGAAGGTGCGCAGCGTGTACGGGTTCACGCAGGCGGCGGCCGGCGGCTGGTTGCAGCTCTTGCCGGCGCAGGGGTCGTTGGCGCAGGCGCCGCCGACGCAGCCGAAGGCGCAGGTCTCGTCGGTGGGCGAGTAGAGGCAGCTGCCGCCGGTGCAGACGCCGGCGGTCTGGAAGGTGCGCAGCGTCGATGGCGAGACGCAGAACTTCGCCGGCGGCTGGTTGCAGGTCTTGCCGGCGCAGGGGTCGTTCACGCAGGCGCTGTTGGCGCAGCCGAACTGGCAGGTGACGTAGGACTCGGCGTAGCGGCAGGCGCCTGCGGCGCAGCTCCCCGTCGCCGACGGGACGACCAGCGTGGTCGAGTCGAGGCAGCGGTTCGCCGGCGGCATGTTGCAGGTGACGCCCTGGCAGGGGTTGTCGACGCAGGCGCCGTTGGCGCAGCCGCCGGCGCAGCTCTCGGTGCGCGCGGAGTAGCTGCACTTGCCGTCGCTGCAGCTGCCGGAGGCGTCGTAGATGCGGAGGGTCTGGCCGTCGACGCAGGCGCGGGCCGGCGGGCTGTTGCAGGTCACGCCCTCGCAGGTGGTCGGGCCGGCCATGTCGCCGCCGCCGCCGGTGGGGTCGCTGGCGTCGGGGGCGCAGGCGCTCTCGCCGCACCCCGGCGGCGGCGCGCTCGGCGGCGGACAGCCGGCGGCGGCGACGAGGAGGAGCGCGGCGAAGGACCAGCGACGGGCGAGGGTTGGCACGGGGGAAGCTACGGCGCGCGCGCGGCGAGCTTCCCTCGACGATCACAGCGGCCAGGCGAAGAGGAGGAGCGCGTCCCAGACGAGGTGCGCGACGAAGGGCGCGACGAGGCCCGCGGTGCGCGCGCGCAGCGCCCCCCAGACGAGGCCGCAGCCGGCCGCCGCAGCGACGAGGACCGGCGAGCCGGCGGGGGCGTGCGCGGCGGCGTAGACGAGGGCGCCCCACCCCACCGCGCCGACGGGACCGAGGCGGCGCGCGAGCAGCGTCTGGACCAGGCCGCGCCAGACCAGCTCCTCGCTGGCGACGACCGGGAGGACCAGCAGCGCGGCGAGCGGCGCGGGCACCGACCCGAAGGCGGCGTAGAGCCGCGCGGTGTCGCGCGCGGCGGCGGGCGCCAGCGACGCCACCAGCGGATAGAGCGCGTGGGTCGCCACCGCCATCGGGCCCCCGACGGCGGCGCCGGCGACAATTTCTGTCAAGCGCGGGCGCAGCAGGCGCGCCAGCCGCTCCCCGTCGAGGAGCCCGACCACCGTCGCGCAGAGGAGCGCCACGCTCCCCATCGCCAGCCAGATGCCGAAGCGGGTGGCGAGCGCCGCGCCGATCGCCCAGGCCGCCGTCACCGCGACGGCGAGCGCGCCCTCACGCCCCGCGCGCAAGCGCCCGCTCGATCGCCGCCCACGCGCCGTGCGCCGGCCGCGCCTCCCGTCGCTCCGCCGCCAGCGCCCGCCGCGCCGCCTCGGCGAACGGCAGGAGCCGCGGGTGGTCGATGAGCTCCCAGTAGCGCGCGTCGCGCGCCAGCAGATCGGCGGTCAGCCCGACGACCACCTCGCGCGCCACCGCCCAGTCGGCGCGCGTCACGAAGCGCACCCACAGCGACGAGAGGCGCGGCGTCAGCAGCGGCACCTCGAGCATCCGCGGGCGCGGCCGCCCGAGGACCCTCGCGGTCTCCTCGAGGATCTCGCGCCCCGAGAGGGTCTCCGGCCCCGGCAGATCGAACCAGCAGCTCCCCTCGAGCTCGGCGACAGGCAGCGCCAGCGCGCGCGTGAGCGCGACGGTGACGTCGTCGATGGCCACCGGCTGCGTCCGTGAGCGCAGCCAGCTCGGCAGCACCATCACCGGCAGCCGTGCCGCGAGATCGCGCACGATGAGCCAGCTCAGGCTCCCGTGGCCGATGATCATGCTGGCGCGCAGCTCCAGCGTCGGGACGATCCCGGCGCGCAGCGTCTCCCCGACGGCGAGCCGGCTGCGGAGGTGCGCCGAGGCGTCGCCCGGCGGGGGCGCCACGCCGCCGAGGTAGACGATGCGCTCGATCCCCGCCGTCGCCGCCGCGCGCGCGAACCGCCGCGCCTGCGTCACCTCGCGCGCCTGATAGCCGGGCCCCTCCCCCATCCCGTGCACGAGGTAGAGCGCGGCCGTGCAGCCGGCGAGCGCCCGCGCGCAGCTCGCCTCGTCGCCCACGTCGCCGGCGACCCACTCGAGCCCGGGCCAGCGACGGCGCGCCTCGGCGGCATGGCGGCTCAGCCCGCGCACCCGCCACCCGGCGCGCGCCAGCGCCGGCCGCACCGCCCGCCCGACGAAGCCGGTCGCGCCCGTCAACAGCACCCGTCGCTGTGGCTCGCTCACGTCCGAAGAGATAGGCCGCGTCCCTCGCGTGGCACCCTTCTGCACACACGGCCGGGCGAATTGCGCGGTATACACGCGCCCATGTCGCAGGCCAACCTGACTGCGCGCGTCGCGCTCGCACGCCTCGTCGAGGGAAACAGCCGATACGCGCAGAACGTCCGAAGCATCGACTCGCTCCTCAGCCACGCCCGCCGCGAGTTACAGACGCAGCGGCCGTTCGCCATCGTCCTCGGCTGCTCCGACTCGCGCGCCCCCGCCGAGCTCGTCTTCGATCAGGGCCTGGGCGATCTCTTCGTCATTCGCGTCGCCGGGAACATCGTCGCCCCGTCGCAGATCGGCTCGGTCGAGTTCGCCGCCGAGCAGTACGGCACCCGCCTCGTCGTCGTCATGGGCCACTCGAGCTGCGGCGCGATCCAGGCCGCCGTCGACGCCATCACCAGCCAGCGCGGCCCGGCGTCGCGCAATTTGATGTCTATCGTGAATCGCGTCCGCCCCAGCATCGAGTCGCTGGTCGCCACCGACCTCGTCAAGGACCCGGTGCGCCTCACGCGCGAGGCGGTGCGCGCCAACGTCCGCGCGAGCGTCAACCACCTGCGCCACGGATCGGAGATCATCGAGACGCTGGCGGCGAACGACGGCCTGCTGATCGTCGGCGCCGAGCTCGATCTCGACACTGGGCAGGTCACCTGGTTCGACGGTCTCCCCGACTGATCGCTGTAGAGCGCTGTGGCGCGCGCGCTGTAGAGCCAATGCCGGTCACTTCGCGTCTTCTTGCTGCGACGGGGGCGGCGTGAAGGTGACGCACGATTGGGCGGTGTGCCGCCGGCGGGGCGGTGGTGCGGGCCGTCAGGACGTGGACGTTCGGAACGGAGCGACGGCGCCTGCGGCGCCTTGCTGGGGCGTTCCCAGCCCCCCGCCTGTGGGCTCGGTGGTCGTGCGATGTGGAGGGCGCGTTCGGCGCTCTGGAGCAGCCAGGTGTGTGGAGGCACGACGGCGGAGTCGAGCCAGGCGAGGCTGCTGCAGAAATCCTGCTCGACAAAATAGTCGGGACGGATGGGGTGGTGCTTCCAGCGGTTCTCGAGGACGTAGCGGAGCGCGTTCTTGACCTCGGTCGGCGTCTTGAGAATGCGCATGTGATACCGGTCGGCGAATACCCGCCCTTTCCGTCCGAGGACGCGGTTGATCGCACGGGCGAGGCGAATCGCAAGGGCGTGCAGGGCGCGGGAGAGCGCCTCGCGGTTCGCCGCCTCGACGACGAGGTGGAGGTGGTCGCGCTGCACGCTGAAGTGGCAGAGGCGGCCGCCGAACGCGTCGCGGCCCTCGTTGAAGGCGCGGCGAATCGCCCGGAACAGGGCGGGGCGACGCGCGCTCGGGAGGCGGCGTACGAGGCGATAGGTCACGTGGACGGGGAAGCGCGACGGAAACTCGGGGCGACGCTTGTGCGAGACGCGGCGACCCCCGGGACCCGGCTTGCGACCGGGCTTGCGCCGCTTTCTGGGCCGCCGCTTGCGAGCGCGAAACGAGAACGCGAGCTGCGGCGAAGCCCCGGAATTCATGACATTAGCTTAGCTGCCCAATAGCAGACAGCCAAGACCCTCAGCGACGGGAAACTTATTATTGTCTATCTCAAATACTCGACCGTCTCGCGACGATCAATCCGACTGAGGTGCGCTCTTGCGGCCTCCGGCGGTACGCTGGCGGCGCATGCGTCGTCGACGGATCGTCTGGGGTGGGCTGATTGGGCTCGTGGCGCTCGGCGCCGCCGCCTGGGTCGTGTATGGCGGCGGGCGCCACCAGAGCGCGGGGACGCCGCTCGGCGCGCGCCGCAGCATCGCGCCCTCGCCGGCGCCGTCGGACGCGCCGCAGATCCTGTTCGGCGATCTGCACGTCCACACCACCTTCTCGACGGACGCCTACATGCGCAGCCTGCCGCTCCTCAACGGCGAGGGGCTGCACCCGCCCGCCGATGCCTGCGACTACGCGCGCTTCTGCTCGGCGCTCGACTTCTTCGCGCTGACCGACCACGCCGAGGCGATGACGCCCGCGCACTGGCGCGAGTCGAAGGAGGCCATCCGCGCCTGCAACGCCGCCGCGGGCGACGCGCGCAGCCCCGACCTCGTCGCCTTCATGGGCTTCGAGTGGTCGCAGGTCGGCGCCACGCCCGAGGCACACTGGGGCCACCGCAACGTGATCTTCCGCGACACCGACGAGGAGCACCTCCCCGCGCGCCCCATCGGCGCCCCCGGCCTCGTCGGCGCGGCGATGCAGGGCTTCGGCGGGCTCTCCGTGCCGACGCTGCTCTCGATCCCGCTGCGCGACTTCGCCAACCGCCAGGCCTACGCCGACGTGGTCCGCTTCCAGCGCGAGGCGCGCGCGGTCAAGCCCTGCCCCGACGGCGTCCCCGAGCGCGCGCTCCCCGTCGAGTGCCGCGAGACCGCCGCCTCGCCGAAGGAGCTGTTCGCGCGCCTCGACGACTGGGGCTTCGACGCGCTGGTCATCCCGCACGGGACCACCTGGGGCTTCTACACGCCGCCCGGCTACTCGATCGAGAAGTCGCTCGCCGCCGAGCAGCAGCACGATCGCCAGCGCCTCCTCGAGATCTACTCGGGGCACGGCAACTCCGAGGAGTACCGCGGCTATCGCGAGGTCGAGCGCGCCCCCGACGGGGCGCTGGTCTGCCCGGCGCCGACGCCGTCGTACGAGCCCTGCTGCCACCGCGCCGGCGAGCTGGTGCGCGCGCGCTGCGGCGACGCGCCGGCGGCCGAGTGCGAGCGGCGCGTCGCCGAGGCCAGGCGCCTCTACCTCGAGGGCGGCGCGGCCGGGCGCTACACCATCCCGGGGACGCGCGCCGAGGACTGGGGCGACTGCGGGCAGTGCCGCGACTGCTTCCAGCCCGCCTTCTCAATGCGCCCGCGCGGCTCGGCGCAGTACGCGCTCGCCACCGGCGAGGCGCGCTTCGGCTTCATCGCCTCGAGCGACAACCACAGCGCGCGCCCCGGCACCGGCTACAAGGAGCTGGCGCGCACCCGTCTCACCGACGTGGCGGGGGCGCGCGACGAGGGGTGGCGCCGCACCCTCTTCGGCGAGGACGAGATCCCGGCGCCGACGGCGCGGCCGATGACCGTCGACACGCTGCGCTCGCTGCCGCCCTTCCGCGTGCTCGACCTCGAGCGCCAGGCGTCGTTCTTCCTGACCGGCGGCCTCGTCGCGGTGCAGGCGCGCGGGCGCGACCGCGCGGCGATCTGGGAGGCGCTGCGCAGCCGGCGGGTCTACGCGACCTCGGGCGAGAAGATCCTCCTCTCGTTCGATCTCGAGAACGGGCCCGGCGGCGCGGCGGCGCCGATGGGGGCTGATATACGCTTGACAACAAAGGAAACGCCGCGCTTCGCGGTGCGGGCCTTCGGCGCCTTCACGCAGCGGCCGGGGTGCGGGCCGAGCGCGCTCCCCGCCGAGCGGGTGGCGCGGCTCTGCCTCGGGGAGTGCGACCACCCGAGCGACACGCGCAAGGCGGTCACGCGCGTCGAGGTGGTGCGCATCATCCCGCGGCGCAGCCCGAGCGAGCCGGTCGACGGCCTCATCGAGGATCCGTGGCGCACGCTGCCCTGCCCGGCCGGCGATCCGAACGCCGGCTGCGCGGTGCGCTTCGAGGATCCCGAGGCGGCGGCGCGCGGGCGCGACGTCCTCTACTACGTGCGCGCCATCGAGGCGCCGTCGCCGGCGGTGAACGGCGGCGGGCTGCGCTGCGAGAAGCGCGACGCGAGCGGCGCCTGCCTGCGGGCGCGCCCCTGCTTCGGCGACTACCGCACGCCGGCAGGCGACGACTGCGCGGCGCCCGTCGAGGAGCGCGCCTGGTCGTCGCCGATCTTCGTGTCGTTCGGGGGTGCCCGGTGAAGCCGATCGGCCTCGCGGCGATCGGGCTCGGCCTCGGGCTGGTGGCCTTCGACGTCGCGCGCGAGCCGGCGCCGCGCCTGGGCGCCGACGAGGCGGCGCTCGTCGACGGCAGGCCCATCGCCCGGGCGGAGCTGGCGGCGGCGCGGGCGGCGGCGGCGGGCGAGCGGCGCGACGGCGCGGCGGGGTTGAGCGGGCACCTCCTCGATCGGCTCATCGACGAGGAGCTGCTGGTCGCGCACGCCGAGGCGCTCGGGCTGCACCGGCGCGACCCGCAGCTGCGCGCGCTGCTCGGGCAGGCGGCGCTCGAGCTCGTGCGGGCGCGCGCGGCAGGCGAGCCCCCGCCGTCGGAGCGCGAGCTGCGCGCGGCCTGGGCGGCGACCCCGTGGCGCTGGGCGACGGGGGCGCGGGCGCGGGTGGCGGTGCGGCGGCTCGACGGCGCGGCGGCCCCGGCGGTGCCCGACGCCGAGCTGCCGCTCTCGTCGCTGCGGACGCTCCTCGGCGGGCCGGCGACCGAGGCCATCGCCGCGCTCCCCGACGGCGCGGCGGCGCCCTTCGTCGCCGGCGGGCTGGAGCTCACCGTGCTAGACAAGAAATCGGGCGCGCCCCGCCCCTTCGAGGAGGTCCGCGCGGAGGTGGCGGCCGAGGTGCTCCGCCAGCGCGGCGACCAGCGGCTGCGCGAGTTCCTCGCGGGCCTGCGGGCGCGGGCGACCATCCGCGTCGCCGCGGATCTGAAATGAGCGCGCGCGCCATCACCGCGTTGGCCCTTCTGCTGGTCGCGCTCGACGCCCGGCCGGCCGCCGCGCACGGGCGCTCGACCTCCTGGGCCCGCGTCACCGTCGACGGCGCGCGCGTCGACGTCGTGGTGCGCCTCCAGCCCGTCGACGCCGCCGCCCTGCGCGCCGCCGGTCTCGGCGCGGCCGCGCTCGCCGAGGCCTCCTCCGGCGACGCCCCCTGCCCGCTCGACCCCGGCGCCACCGTCGAGCGCCGCACCGCCGACGGCCTCGCCGAGACCGCGCTCCGCCTCACCTGCCCGGCGCGCCCCACGCGCGTCGGCGGCGGCCTGTCGCTGACGGCCCTCGCCGGCCACCTCCGCCTCGTCCGCCTCGAGGACGGGCCGCGCGTCGACGAGGTCGCCCTCACCGCCACCCACCCCACGCTGGCCGTCGCCGCCGACGACGCCGCCGCCGCGCCCGCCGCCAGCACCGCGGCGCGCTTCCTCCGCCTCGGCGTCGAGCACATCCTCTCCGGCGTCGACCACCTCCTGTTCCTGGTGGTGCTCCTCGCGCTGGCCCGCACGCGCCGCGACGTGGTGCTGGCGGTGAGCGGCTTCACCGTCGGCCACAGCCTGACGCTGGCCTCCACCGCGCTCGGCCTCCTCCGCCCGGTCGAGGCGCGCGTCGAGGCGCTGGTCGCCCTCAGCATCGCGGTGGTCGCGGTCGAAAATCTGTCTATCCAGATGTCTCCCTCGCCGACCCCGCGCGACCGCCCGCGGACCGTCGCCATCGCCGCCGCCCTCGCCCTCCTCGCGCTCGTCGCCGCGGTCGGCCTCCTCCCCGCCCCGCTCGGCCCGCTGGCGCTCGTCGGCCTCGCCGCCGTCGAGCTCGGCCTCGGCGCGATGCGCGACCCGGCCCGCGCCCGCGTCCTCACCGCCGCGATCTTCGGCCTGCTCCACGGCCTCGCCTTCGCCGGCGCGCTGCTGCACGACCCGGCGCCGCGCGGCCAGCTCGTCCTCGCCCTCGCCTGCTTCAACGCCGGCGTCGAGCTCGGGCAGCTCGCGGTCGTCGCCGCCTTGGTCGCCGCCGTCCTCGCCGTCGAGCGCGCAATCGGGCGGGCGCGCCTCCCGCGCCGCGCGCTCGCCACCGTCGGCTCGGCCGCCGCGCTCGGCGTCGCCCTCCGCTGGCTTTTCCGCTAGCCTCGCGCCGCGATGCCCACCACGCCGACGCCACTCACGCTCACGGCGGGGCGCGGCCTGCGCGCCGTCCTCGTCGACGACGGATCGATCTGGGTGGCTGGCGGTGACGGCGCCCTCGCCCGGCCTCTGCATCCCGTCGAGCGCCGGGCTGTGGGTCGCAAACGGTGATCAGGTCCGCAAGCTCGGCCTCTCGGCTTCCGTCGGTCAGGTCATCCGCACGCGGAAGGGGACGCTGGTCGTCGTCGGCGACGCCAACACCATCCACCGCTCGACCGACGGCGGCGAGACCTTCGAGGCGGCTCGATCTGGGGCGCCGGCGCCTTCCGCGGCACGGTGTACCTCGGCGGCGAGCGCGGCATCGTCCTGCGCGTCGAGTAGCGACGGCGCCGAAGGCGCTGCGCTCTCGCTGAGTCAGCGGCAGGCGATGCGGTAGACGCGAACCGTGAGCTGCGGCTCGGGGCCGCCGAAGGTGCGGTGCAGCGTCAGCGCCGAGAGCGCCGCGAGCGCCGCCCGCGTCGGCGTCGCGTCCACGCCGCCGACCGCGGTCTCGACGAAGAAGTCGTGGCGGCAGAGGAACTCGCGCGACAGCTCGCCGGTCCAGTCGAGCGCGAGCGGCGCCGGGAGGAAGCCGTCCTCGGGCGGCGCCTCGACGACGCTGGCCATCGGGAAGTGCGCCAGCACCCAGCGCGCCCCGTCGGCGGCGAGCGCCCGCGCCGCCTCGCGCTCGGCGTCGAGGAGCGCGCGGTACTTGAGGGTGGCGTCGAGCGAGCCGCCGTTGTCGCCGCGATCGAGGTGGTGCCACCCGACGACGAAGAGGAGCGGGACGGCGAGGGCCGGGACGAGCGCGGCGCGCGGGCGCGCGGCGGCGAGGCGCCGGAGGCCCACGGCGGCGAGCGCGGCGACCAGCGGCAGCGTCGGCAGCACGTAGCGCGCGAGCGGCGCCGGGAAGCAGAGCGCGAACGTCGCCGCCGCGAGCGCCGTCACCCGTCGGGCGCGCGCGATCGGCGCCTCGCACCGCTCGACCAGCGCCACCAGCGCCAGCGGCCAGAGGACGAGGCGGTCGAGCGCGATGAACGAATGGCCCAGCGCTTCGACGAGGAACCGCGGGCCGATCATCACCTGGTGGAGCGACGCCATCGCCTCGCCGGTGAGGAGGCGATGCACCACCAGCCACGCCGCCAGCACCGCGCCCGGCACCAGCGCGAGCCCCAGCCTGAGCGGCCGCCACCCGTCGCTGCGCCAGACGAACAGCGCCGCCGGCAGGCAGAGGAACCAGGCCGACTCCTTGGTCAGCACCGCCAGGCTCCCGAGGAGCGCGAAGCGCCCGAGCCGCCGCTCGAGGAGCGCCACCCAGGCCCAGGCGGCCCACGCCGCGACGGGGAGATCGGTCAGGAAGAGCCCCGCCTGCGCGAAGAAGAGCGGCGCGGTCGCGCAGGCGACGACGGCGAAGCGCGCCCAGCGCGGCGTCGCGCCGAGGCGGAGCGCCAGGCGATGCGCGGCGACGAGGAGCGCGATCGCCGCGAGCAGCACCATCGCGTGGTTGGTCACGCGCGACGGCCCGGTGATCGCGCGCGCCGCCGCGGTGGCGACGAGGAACAGCGGCGGGCGCAGCTCGGGGTGGCCGCGGTAGCCGTCGAGGTGGAGGCGCTGCTCTTCGAGGAGCCGCAGCTGATTCGAGTAGAAGGTCGCATCGCCGTAGGGCGGATCGACGAGCGTCGGCGCCTTCGCCGCGACGAGCGCAGCGACGACGACGACCCAGAACCAACGGCCTGCCATGCGGCGCGACTATGGCACGGCCGGGGTCTTCTTCGTGTCTCCGCACATCGCGCGCCGCCGCCGCCGGGTCAGCGGCTGTCGACGCCGTCGACGAGCGCCACCTCGAGGCGGACCGTGCCGTCGGCGCCGTTGATGTGGCTGTACCAGTCGTAGGCGAGCGTCGCGCCCTGCACGACGCCGCTGTAGTCGACCGACCCGTAGCGGCTCGTCGACGTCGCGCGCACCGACGGCGGCGCGCCCGGCGCGAAGGTGACCGCGTAGCGGCCCCCCTGGTCGTAGCCGTGCACGAACCAGCGCGCCACCTGCCGCAGGGTCTCCGGCGTGGGCGCCGCGCCGATGCTCACGAAGACCGCCGTGCCGTCGGGGAAATAGCGTTGACAAGAAAAGCTCCCCTCGCGCCCGCGCTCCACGAACATCCCCGCGTGCCCGAAGCGCCCCGTCGGAAAGCCGCGATCGAACAGCCAGGTGAGCCGCGCGTCCCAGGGCGTCCCCAGCCAGCGCTCCTGGTGCGCCTCGAGGAGCGCCCGCTCGCGCGCCCGCACCGCCTCGACGTCGACCGCCCCGCCGCTCCCGGAGCGGGCGAGCGCGATCTGGATCTGGATGAGCTCGCCGCGCGCCTCGCCGCGCTCGAGCAGCCAGTCGGCGTAGACCAGCCGCGGCCGATCGTCGTCGGGCGAGGCCGCGATCGCCGCCAGGAGCGCCGCCTCGTCGACCATCCTGCGATCCTACCGCGGGGTGCGGAGGCGCGCCCGGCGGCGTACAACCGATCGCATGACCGAGGCCGACTGCGTCGAGCTCCTGCGCTGGGCGGCGCCGCGGCTCGGCCTCCGCTGGGCCGGGTTCCGCAACGTGCGGCGCATCGCCTGCAAGCAGCTCGCCCGTCGGGCGCGCGCGCTCGGGCTCGCCGACGCCGCCGCCTACCGCGCGCTCCTCGAGCGCGACCCCGACGAGTGGATTCTGCTAGACAGCTATTGCCGCATCCCGATCTCGCGCTTCTTCCGCGACCGCGCCGTCTGGGAGCGCCTCGGCGCCGAGCTCCTCCCGTCGCTGGCGGCGGCGCGCCGCGGCGCCCCCCTGGCCGCCTGGAGCGCCGGCTGCGCCTCGGGCGAGGAGCCCTACACGCTGGCCCTCGTCTGGCACGCCCAGCTCGCGGCGCGCTTCCCGGAGGTCGCGCTGGACCTCCTCGGCACCGACGCGGCGCCGGAGCGGATCGCGCGCGCCGAGCGCGGCCTCTACCCGCCCGGCTGCCTGCGCGAGCTCCCGGCGCCGCTCCGCGAGGCCGCCTTCGAGCCGGCGCCCGATGGCGAGATGCGCCTCCGCGACGCCTTCCGCCGCGGCGTCCGCTTCGCCGTCGGCGATCTGCGCGCGCACCTCCCCGACGGGCCCTTCGACCTCGTGCTCTGCCGCAACGTCGCCTTCACCTACTTCGACGAGGCGCACCAGCGCGAGACCCTCGCACGCCTCGCCGATCGCCTCCGCCCCGGCGGCGTCCTCGTGATCGGCGCGCACGAGGCGCTCCCCGATGGCGCCGACGCTCGCCTCGCGCCGCTCGGGCCGTCGCTCTTCCGCCGCGCCTGATCGCACCGCTGACCGCGCGCTGACCGCGCGCTGACCGCGCGCTGACACTGACACGGCGGTGTGTGAGCGCGGTGTCGATCCGTGTCACCGCGCCGGCCGCTTGCCCAGAGGTGTCGCGGACTTCGCGGCGCGGCGCGCTGGTACGGCGCGTGCTCTTCGTCGCGCCATGCTCCTCCAGCTGTTCACCAGCGCCGGCTCCCGCGCCTCCGCCGCGCGCCGCGCGCCCGGCCCGGCCGAGCTCCCGCTCGTCGGCAGCGCCTTTTCCGTCAAGCGCGATCCCCTCGGCTTCCTCGGCGCCTGCCGCGCGCGCCACGGCCGCCTCTTCCGCTTCCACCTCGGCCCGCTCCCCATCCACATCGTCGGCGACCCCGACTGGATCCGCGTCGTCCTCCAGGAGCGCGAGGAGCACTTCGTGAAGTCCTGGGGCTACGACAAGGTCCGCCCGGTCCTCGGCAACGGCCTCCTCACCAGCGACGGCGAGCTGTGGAAGCGCCAGCGCCGCCTCATCCTGCCCACCTTCCACCACCAGAAGGTCGCCGGGTTCGCCGCCACGATGGTCGAGGAGACCGAGGCGCTCGTCGGCGAGTGGGCCCCGCGCATCGATCGCGGCCAGCCCATCGACGTCGCCGCCGAGATGATGACGCTGGCGCTGCGGATCGTCGGCCGGACGCTCTTCGGGACTGCCTCGATCTCCGGCTCGGTCGCCTCCGACATCCAGAAGGACGCCGCCGGCATCTACCGCGCGATGACCGTCCTCGTCGAGGGCGCCAACCGCCGCATCCTCTCGCTCGGCGGCGGCCTCTTCGATCGCCTGCCGACGCGCGAGAACCGCGCCTTCGAGGAGGCGCGCCGCTACCTCGACCGCCTGGTCTTCGACCTCATCGCCGCCCGCCGTCGCCAGGGCGGCACGCGCGACGACCTCCTCGCGATGCTCCTCGAGGCGCGCGACGAGCACGGCGAGCCGATGCCCGACGCCCAGGTGCGCGACGAGCTCATCACCCTGCTCCTCGCCGGCCACGAGACCACCGCCAACGCGATGGCCTGGACCTTCCTCCTCCTCGGGCGCCACCCCGAGGCGTTCGGCCGCCTCCGCGAGGAGCTCTCGACGGTGCTCGGCCCCCGCGCGCCCACCGGCGCCGACGTCCCGCGCCTCGCCTACAGCGCGATGGTGACGCAGGAGGCGATGCGCCTCTACCCACCCGGCTGGATCCTGGCGCGCACCGCCGCCGTCGACGAGGATCTCGCCGGCTACCAGGTCCCCGCCGGCTCGATCGTCGCGGTCTGCCCCTACCTGGTGCACCGCGATCCCGCCTATTGGGACAGCCCCGAGCGCTTTGACCCACTTCGATTCACGAAAGAGGCGATTTCGCGCCGCTCGAAATTCGCCTATCTCCCCTTCAGCGCCGGCCCGCGCGCCTGCATCGGCAGGGGCTTCGCGATGATGGAGATGACGCTCATCCTGGCGACGATCGCCCAGCGCCTCCGCCTCGAGCCCGTCGCCTCACACCCGATCGCGCTGGCCCCCGAGGTCACGCTGCGCCCGAAGCACGGCGTCCTCGTCCGCGCCCACCGCCTCTGAGCGGGAATTACGGCAAGACAAAAAACAGCACCGCCAGGAAGTGCAGCACGCTCCCGCCGAGGACGAACAGGTGGAAGACGGCGTGCATGTACCGCCGCTCGGAGACGTAGAACAGCGCCCCGACGGTGTAGCTGACGCCGCCGGCGACCAGCAGCCACAGCCCGGCCGGCCGGAGGTGCTCGACCAGCGGGCCGCGCATGACCAGCACCAGCCAGCCCATCGCCACGAAGATCACCACGCTCACCCAGCGCGGCCGCGTCACCCACGCCGCCTCGGCGACGACGCCGACGGTGGCCAGCCCCCACACGACCCCGAACAGCCACCAGCCGCCTACGGGCCGCAGCGTCACCAGCGTGAACGGCGTGTAGGTCCCGGCGATCAGCAGATAGATCGCCGCGTGATCGAGGATCTGGAACAGCCGCTCCGCCGGCGTCCCGGTGAGCGCGTGGTACAGCGTCGACGCGAGGTACAAGAGGAGCAGCGTCACGCCGAAGACGATCGCGCTCGCCAGGTGCCACCCGGTGCCGCCGAGCGCCGCCAGCGCCACCAGCAGCGCCAGCCCGCCGAGTGACATCACCGCCCCCACCCCGTGCGTCAGCGTGTTCGCCAGCTCCTCGGCGGTGTCTTCGATCCGATATCGACTGCCCATACGTGCACTTCTAACTGTTACACCAATCACTGTCAAGTTTGCCTCACGCCGCGCGGTCACTAAGCGAGGGGTGAGAGGTGGTGAATGCGAACGCAGAGGCGGGTGACGATGGCGATCGGGTGGGCGGCGGCGGTGGTCGCGATCGCCGCGGCGGCGACGGCCCAGGCGCGTGAGGTCGCGGGGGTCACGCTCGACGAGACGACGCGCGTCGCCGGCAAGGAGCTGCGCCTGCAGGGCGCGGGGCTCCGCAAGAAGGCGCTGTTCAAGGTCTACGTCGCCGGGCTCTATCTCGAGCACCCGGCGGCGAGCCCCGAGGAGGCGGTCTCCTCCGATCAGGTGAAGCGCATGGTGCTCGTGATGACCCGCGGCGTCGGGCACGGCACCTTCGCCGAGGCGCTCGACCAGGGCTTTCAGCGCAACTCGCCGCAGCAGCTCTCCGCGCTCGAGGGCCGGCTCGATCGCCTGAAGGCGATGATCCCCGACCTCCGCGAGGGCGACACCATCGACGTGATCTACCAGCCGGGCGTCGGCACCACCGTGCGCGGCCAGGGGCGCACGCTCACGCTGCCGGGCAAGGACTTCGCCGACGCCCTGTTCGCGGTCTGGCTGGGGCCCAACCCCGTCGACGGCGACCTCAAGCGGGAGCTGATGTCCCGCTGAGGCGCCCGCGCCGTGCTTGATTACTGGCGCGTGTAGGTGCGGATCTGGCTGCTGTCGAGGATCACCAGCTCGTTGCCGTTCACGCTGTAGCGCCAGCCGAACGACATCACCGACGGGCAGCTCGCGTCGAAGGTGAGGTTCGGGCTGGTCGTCGTCACCGACCCGGTCCAGCTCTGCAGGCCGATGGCGCTGTGCCACGCCACGCGCGTCAGCATCCCGCCCGCGAACACCAGGGTCTCGCGGTGCGTGTAGGGCTGCGCCGACTGCGACCAGAGCTCATATTTCGTCAAGTGATAAGTCCCGTCGGCGATCGTCCCGCCCGTCGCCGTCGGGTAGTTGACCACCTCGGTCTCCGGCACCGTCGCGCCGCCGAGCGCCACCGACCCGCAGGCCGGCGCCCCCAGGTCGACCGGCGGCGGCGCCAGATCGGGGCGCGCCGCGCCGTCGAGGCAGCGGCTGCGCACGCCGTCGTCGCCGCAGCTCATCCCGAAGGCGGCGCAGTCGACCGTGCGCAGCGACGTCTGCAGGCAGTAGACGAGCTTCGAGCCATCGCAGCGCGAGTTGAAGTACACGTCGCAGGCGCCCTGCCCGTCGGTGCAGCCGGCGTACCCGTCGACGACCGCGCACGAGAGCCCCGCGCGCGCGCAGTCCTGCACCACCGTCCCGACGCCCTGGTCGGCGCAGTTCACGATGCGCGTCCCGTCGCAGACGGTCTGCGCCCGATAGGTGCACGCCGGGAACGGCGCCCCGCAGGTGGGGAACCCCGAGCCGTTGACCGCGCAGCGCGTCCCGACGGCGGCGCAGTCGGTGATGGGCAGGTTCGTGCACATCACCGCGCGCCCGCTCGCGTCGCACGCGCCCGCGCTCGCGGTGCAGTCGATTCCCGTCGCGCACGAGGGCGCGACGTTGACGCCGGAGCCGACGATCGAGCAGACCCCGCCGCTCTTGCCGCAGTCGACGAGCACGCTCGACACCTGCCCGCCGCCGCAGGCCACCGCCAGCCCCGCGCGGCACTCGATCCCGTCGGTGGCACAGCTCTGCCCCCAGACGAACGCCGCCGGATCCGCCGCCCGCACCTCATCGCACGTCCGCGCCGCGACGAAGCGCGCGTACGCCGCCTGCGTCGACTCCGACGGGATCAGCCAGGCCGAGACGCACTGATTGATCGTCGTCGTCGCCGCGCCGCAGGCCTGCTCGAGGGCGCAGGCCCGCTCGAGCTCGCTCCCCTGCCCCGGCGCCCCCACGTCGCCCGCCTCGACGCTGGTCAGGTCGACGATGTGCGACTCCTTCTCCGTCGCCGCGTCGACGACGTAGAACATCCGGTAGCGGTCCGCGCCGACGCGCGCCGCCCACTGCAGCGTCGACGGCAGGTACTGGCCGTCGTTGATCGTGCGCGGCCGATAGCCGCAGTCGACCCCGTCGGCGCAGGCGCGCGTCGGCATCGCCGTCGGGACGAACCGCCGCGAGCCGTTCACGCGATAGATCGTCGTCTTCCGCCCGCCGTCGGCGGTCTCCTCCGACATCGCCAGGAGGTCCGCCCAGCGCGGGTGATCGACGCCGCCGAACGCGCGCGAGCCGTACTGCTCGTCGTTGCGCACGAACAGCGGCTGCCCCGGCCCGACGTCGCTCGCGGCCACCGCGGTGACCTGGCTCGTCGAGTAGATGGTCCCCGCGCGCGTCCGCGCGGCCGCCCCGGTCCCCTCGGTCCACAGGACGCCGGCGAAGCGCTCGGGCACCGCGAACGTCGTCGTCGTCCCGCGCGCCGCGTCGGGGATCGGCCACTCCGTCGCCGGCACGCAGGCCCAGTCGGGCTGCAGCTTCGTGGGGGGCGTGGCGGTGTACCAGCAGTGCTCGGGATCGCGCGACAGGAACTGCCGCTGGCAGTGGCCGCCGAGGACCAGGTGCCCCTCGCGCGCGGCCCCCGTCTCCAGCCACACCGGCGGCAGGCAGGCGCCGCGCATCGGCGGCGCGGTGTAGTTCTCGAACTGCTCCTCGGCGATTCGCGCGGTCGCCGGATCGATCTTCTGCCACGAGGTCGGCCGCTGCGGGTTCTCGCCGTTGAAGGTGTAGGTGGTCGCGGCGTCGCGCTCGAGGTGCAGCCACCACCCGCCGAAGCTCCCCGTCGAATCGATGCGCTTTCCGTCGAGGTCGAGGCGATCGAGGCGCGTGTAGGTCCAGACGCCGGTGCCGAGCTCCACCTCGTAGGGCACCGTCTGGTAGATGACGTCGTTCATCACGAAGAGCGCAGTCGGGAAGGCGCTCCCCGACGACAGCGTCGCCGAGGCGATGCGCGGCCCGTAGGGCTCGGCTGGAACGCGGTGTTCGGCTTCACGGCGCTCACCGCGCGCCTCGCGCAGCCGGGCGAGTCCTACGCCGACGACGACAAGAACTTCATCATCTTCGACAAGGACCCCACCTACGGCGCGGCGTTCGCGAACTGGCGCACCAACCCGAACACCGGTGAGATCCGCGGCGCGAGCGTCTACTTCAACGCCATCTGGCTCACCGGCGCCGACCGCTTCACCGACGACCCGACGACGGGCGCGACCAACCAGCCGCGCATCCGCCTGGTGTGGGACGCGATCCCCGAGTTGCCGCTGTGCGATCTGCCGGCGCCGGCCGCGCGCCCCGATCTCACCGACGGGGCGGTGCCGTCGATCGCCGTCGGCGACCCGGCGACGCAGCTCACCGGTGCACAGAAGTTCGAGAATTCCATCACCCACACGATCCTCCACGAGATCGGCCACACGCTGGGGCTGCGCCACAACTTCAAGGGGTCGCTGGTGGCGCCCACGACGTCGGTGATGGACTACGTGCTCGACGACGCGGGCGTCGCCACGCCGACGCCGCAGCCGTACGACCGCGAGGCGGTGCAGTACCTCTACGGGATCGCGACGACGCTGCCGGCGGGCGCCTTCTGCACCGACGAGGACACGCGCAAGGATCCCGACTGCGCGCGCTTCGATCAGAGCGACGAGCCGCTGACGAAGTATTGGGGGCCGCTCTATTCGCCGGTGCTCGCCGACTATCTGGCGGCGCGCAGCAACGTGCAGCCGAACAACACGCTGAACAACGTCCTCAAGTACGTGCGCGCGGGGACGGCGGCCAAGCGCGCCGCGGCGTTTGCGCTCGTCACCGACGGGGTGCGGGCGCCGCTCGACCCCGCGGCGGTGGCGGCGCTGCCGGCCGGGCGCGGGGCGCGCATCGACGGGATGGCGCGGAAGATCCTGTCGCGGCTCTACCTCGACGCGGCCGAGCTGCGCGGGACCGACTTCACCGCCGATCCGCCGTCGACGGACGCGGCCTTCACGGCGGCGCTCCTCGCCGAGCTGCGCGGAAATCTCGTCAATCAGGATCGCCTGCGCAGCTTCGCCACGCGCCGCGTCTGCGTCGACATCTTGAAGAAGCTGCAGACGCAGGCGGCCTATCAGGTGCTGGTCGAGGCGCGGGCGGGGCTGGTCGCCGAGCGCGTGACGCTCGGGCCGATCGACGCCGCGCTGCTCGACGATCTGGCGGCGCGGATCGACGCCGCGACCTCGCCGTACTTCACCAACTGAGAAGCGGCTGATCAGCGCCGCTTCGCCTTCGGCGCCTTGGGAGGCTTCGCCGGGTCCACCGACGGCGCCGCCGAGGGCGGCGGCGACGAGGTCAGCGCCATCACCAGCGCCACCACCGCGGCGACGATCACCAGCGCCACGATCCCCACCACCAGCCCGCGCCGCGACGACGGCGCGGGCAGCCGCAGCGCCGCGATCGCGTCGGCCATCGCCGTCGCGTCGGCGAAGCGCGCCTCGCGATCCTTCGACAGCGCGCGCGACACGAACGGCTGCAGCGCGCGCGCCTCGCGCAGCGACGGGGCGACCTCGGCCAGCGCGGGCGGCGGCTGCGACACGTGCGCCTTCAGCGTCTCCATCGGGTCGCGCCCGACGAAGGGCAGCCGCCCGGTGAGCATCTGGAACAGCATCACCCCGACGCCATAGAGGTCGGCCCGCGCGTCGACGGGCTGCCCGAGCGCCATCTCCGGCGAGATGTACTCGGGCGTGCCGAACGCCGAGCCCGCCGCCGTCAGCTTGATCGCCGCGCGCGCGTTGAGCGCGATCCCGAAGTCGAGGAGCTTGACCATCTCGCGCTCGCCGTCGCGGGCCAGCATGACGTTCGAGGGCTTGATGTCGCGGTGGACCGCGCCGATGGCGTGCAGCGCCGACAGCGCCCCGAGGAGCTCGCGCGTGATCGCCAGCGCGCGCCCGACCGCCAGCGGCCCCTTCTCGAGCACCTCGTCGAGGGTGTCGCCCTCGAGGAGCTCGAGCGCGACGAAGGGATCGCCGTCGGGGCTCTTGCCCTCGTCGAGGTATTTGACGACGTTCGGGTGCTCGAGGCGGCGGAGCAGGGTGCGCTCGCGCGAGAAGCGGTCGCCGACCTCGGGTATCGTCCGATAGCCGGGGTTGAGCATCTTCACCGCGACGCTGGCGCCGTCGCTCTCGCGGTGCGCGCGGTAGACGATCGCCATGCCGCCCTCGCCGACGACGCCGTCGATGACGTAGCGGCCGGCGGCGCCGGCGAAGGTCTGCCCGATGCGCTGGGACAGCTGCACGGAGCGGACGATACGACGACGCCGGGCTCCGTGGCGGCGGCATTTGCGATGCATCGGTGTCTGCCATGCGCGTGTGGTGCTGGGCGACGGTGGCGGTGTTGGCGATCGGCTGCTCCTCGACGGGGCGACCGCCGCCGCAGTCGGGGACGGCCGAGGCGATGGCGCGCGGCGACTATCCGAGCGCGCTCGCGCAGGCCGACCAGGCGCTCGCTCGCCACCCGGGCAACGCCTGGCTGCTGTACGAGCGGGGGGCCGCGCTCGTCTCGCTCGGGCAGCTCGACGAGGGGCTGGCGACGCTGCGACGGGCGGAGGTCGCGTTCCGCCATGCGCCGGAGCAGGCGCTGGCGGTCTATCGGCGCGCGCTGGCGCTCGAGTACGCCGGGCGCTGCCGCGAGGCCGCCGACGAGTACACGCGCTACGCGGCGCTGGTGGGGGACGCGCAGCCGAAGCTGGCCACCGACGCGCTGGCGCACATCCGCTTCTGCGCCATGGCGCCGCCGTCGGCGAGCGCGCCGCCCGAGGCCGAGCGCGCCGAGCGGGCGGAGCGGGCGCGGCTCGAGCGGGCGGCCACCGACGAGCGCGCGATGCGGGCCGAGGTCGCCCAGACCGAGACGGTGCGCGCGCTGACGGCCGAGAACTATCGCGCCGCGCTCGACGACGCCGACCGCGGGCTGGCGGCGGCGCCGGGCGACGCCTGGCTGCTTTACAATAAAGGCGCGGCGCTCGCCGATCTCGGGCGGCTCGACGAGGCGCTGGCGGTGCTGCGCGAGGCGGAGGCGCGCTTCGCGCCGGGGGATCTGCACGGCCGCTCGGTGGCGGTCTATCGGCGCGCGATCGCGCTCGAGCTCGCCAATCGCTGCGAGGAGGCCAACGCCGAGATGCAGCGCTACGCGCAGATGGTCGCGCCGTCGCAGCCGGAGGCGGCGCAGCGTGCCATCACCCACATCCGCTACTGTGTGACGAGCCCGACGCGCCGGACGTTCTGACGCGCGCGGCGGCCCCGTCTGTGGACGAGGGTGAAGCCGATGTCGGGGCCCATCCCGAGGACGTAGCCGAGCTGGATGTTGAGGTAGCCGAGGGACTCGAGCCAGCGCGCGTTGCGCAGCGGGCCGGCGTCGACGGGGTCGAAGCCGATGGCCGAGGCGAGCGCGGCGACGTGCTTGCGCGCGTCGGCGTCGTCTCCGGCGACGAGTGCGGTCAGGCGCTGCTCCTTCACGCGCCCCGAGTCCATGTGCTGCGCGAAGATGGTGTTGAAGGCCTTCACCACCCTGGCCGTCGGGACGGCGCGCTGGAGCTCCTCGGCGCCGCTGGTGGTGAAGCCGACCGCGAGCTGGAAGTCGGGGGTCAGCGCGTTGGTGGCGTCGACGACGACCTTGCCGTCGAGAGGCCCGAGCGCGCGCAGCGTCTCGGGGAGGGCGACGTAGGGGACCGCCAGGAGGATGGTGTCGGCCCAGGCGCCGATGCGTCGGACCGCCGCGTCGTCCTTGCCGGTCGACTGCACCTCGAACCCCGCGCGGGTGAGGCCGCGCTCGAGGGCGCCGCCGACGTTGCCGTTCCCGATGACGCCAATCTTGGTCTTCATGGTCGCGTTCTCCTGTGCGCCGGTCAAAGCCGGCGAGGTGAAATGGTGAAAGTCCAAACAACGAAAGGAATAGCTATCCACGTTGACCCCGAGTCATGCGTCGCTGCCTGCGAG
>Ga0272446_1001122_pt1 | contig 39969 bp, 35 predicted proteins | sample YNPCB0061_FD_194587 | JGI IMG/M metagenome (GOLD analysis project Ga0272446, IMG submission 194587) | Hot spring microbial mat communities from Yellowstone National Park, WY, United States - YNP-CB-006-1 | ecosystem: Environmental > Aquatic > Thermal springs > Hot (42-90C) > Sediment | place...
CACTCCAGGTTGCTCCGCCAAAAGGGCGGCATCTTGACTCAACCAGGGTGGTCAAAATTGCACGCTGTTTACCCCGGTTGCCTGGTCAGATTTGCACGCTGATTAACACCATGGGGTTGGAGCGTGATTGGCGAAGGGTAAGGGTAGATCAACCCAGCAGCGTGGCGCCAATGGTCATGGCCAGGGAGGCCAGACTGACGGCGAAAACCAGGCTGTCCGGTTGGGCCAACAGGCGTTGCAGGGCACGGATTGTCATGATGAGGCTCCAGAGTGGCGACGGGGCCAGTCTGAAATGCCGGCGGCTCATGAGGTGAGCCTCAGCAAATCATGATTTGCTTAAATGCATCACCAAGCTTGTTACGGCGCAAGTGCTCCCGTATAGTCGCGCACGCAGGTTTCAAGTGGAGTTTGTTCGGCTGTGTCTTACCCTTGGTTGGTATTTCAGTTGCACCCCTAGCTTGGCGCTTGCGCGGCGGGGGTATCCCCGTCATCCATTCACGCATTTAGGATGATCAATATGGCAACTGGTACCGTTAAGTGGTTCAACGATTCCAAGGGTTTCGGCTTCATTACTCCCGATGAAGGCGGCGAGGACCTCTTCGCTCACTTCTCCGCGATTCAGTCCAAGGGCTTCAAGAGCCTGAAGGAAGATCAGAAGGTGGAGTTCGATGTGACCACGGGCCCCAAAGGGAAACAGGCGTCCAACATTCGCCCCCTCTGAGCGTCTCCCGCCTTTGCGAAAGCCCGCCACGGCGGGCTTTTTTAATTTTCCATGCCCGGTCCCCGGGTTTCACCTATGGAAAGAAACCACGCGCGGAAGCAAATAAATCGACGCTTCCCTGTCAGGAGGTGGTCATGAAGCGATGGACAGGCACGGCCCTGCTGGTCCTGCTGGCGGGGTGCGGCGCCGAGACGGCGGGCACCGCCGCGGTGCAATCCTCCCTCAAGGCCCGGGAGGCCGAGCAGGCCAAGCTGATTCAGCAGGAGATCACGGGCCAGCTGGATACGGCGCAAAAACTCCAGCAACAGCGGCTGGAGGAAGCCGCTCGCGCCGTGGATCAGGCGTCCCAGTAGGGCGTGGCGATACCCTCGCCCAGGTCCGCTTCCACCAGCCGGCGGCGTACCTCCAGCAGTCTTTCGATGAGGGCCGGTTCGGCCCGGGCATAGGCCTCGGCGTCCGGCGTGCGCTTCACCACCACGCCCAGCAGTTCGGTGATGGCGTTGCCGATGGAGTTCTGGCTGATGGTGACGATGAGCTGGCCGGCGTCATTGCGGTAGATGAGCTGCTTGAAGGCGGGCTGCCAGCGGATGGAGTTGGCGTACTTGGCATCCTTGATGCAGCGGTCCCGCACCATCTTGGCGGTCTTCAGCAGGTCGTTGTTGAACAGCAGCTTGTTTTCCACCAGCTCGGGGAAATAGATGTCCCGGGGCATGGGAGCGTTGCGGGTGGAGACCTGGCCGAAGAAGGTGCGGTAGAAGTCGATGAAGCCCTTGAGGAGGGTGTCGTATTCCTTCCAGAAGCGCGGATCCTTCAGGGACTCCATGCCACCGGTGACCTCCCAGCTGGGCAGGCCCTGGGGGTAGCCGGTGAGGGCGATGCGGCAGGATCCGGACTGGCAGGGCCGCAGGATGGACAGGTCCAGCTCGTCAAAGAAGGCCCGGTACACGTCCCGCATGTAGGCCTGGAACAGGGAGTGCTGGCCGCCGTCCGTGAGGTTGGGGTTGTTGGCGTCGGCAATGGGGGCCTCTCGCAGCTGGGCCTTGTCGAAGACGATGAAGTGGTTGTGCAGCATGCGGATGCTGGGCACCCCGGGGGAGGTCAGGGGCCAGGTGGCGTCCAGGCTGGCTTCTCCCGCCAGCACCAGGTGGGCATCCGGGTCCGGATACTGTTCCAGCATGTAGTCGATGATGATCTGGTTCATGCGGTTCCAGACGTTTTTCACCGCATCCGGCACCTGGGTGCGGCGCACCGGGCGGCCCAGGGGGTCCAGGATATGCTGGGAGGTGTTGTAGATGATGGAGGTGTCGAACTCGTTGCTGTGGCCCAGGGCCTTGCGGTAGAGCAGCAGGCCCTCCGGGTTCTGCAGCAGGCCGTTGTTGTGCACCAGATCGTTGAGGTTCTCCGTGCTGTTGAAGAACTCGTTGGGCTTCATGCCCTCGGGCACGTCCAGGGGGATCTGGCGGTAGGGGGTGACGATTTCTCTGGGACCGGATTGCATGGCTGTTCCTGCACGGGAGGGGATGGCGAGCGGGCAGAAGATATTAGAGAGACAGGTCCTCCAGGCAAGCGACCCGCCTGATTTGGAGCGGATGATGCCCCGGATGGGTGGAGGAATGGCGCGCCCGACACGATTCGAACGTGCGACCCCTGCCTTCGGAGGGCAGTACTCTATCCAACTGAGCTACGGGCGCGCGGGCCGCGAAGAATAGCACAGCGCTTCACGCCGGTCAGGCAGATGACCGTATAATCGGCAAGTTTTTGCAACCGAACCTGCATTGAGAGCTGCGCCATGGCTGACCATCACGAGATGACAAAAACCACGCCGAAGGACTTTCTGATTGCCACGCTGGGCGGTTTGTTCGCCCCCGGCCTGGCCATCTTCCTGATCGTCATGCTGTTCCTGGGCATCCAGGGGCGCATGGGCCAAAACGATCCTGCGCCTGTTTCCGAGCAGGCCGTGCGGGACCGCATCCGGCCCTTTGGCCAGTCCGTGGCGGTAGACCCCAATGCCCCCAAGGTGGAGATGACCGGGGAGCAGGTCTATGGCCAGGTTTGCTCAAACTGTCACGAAACCGGTGCCCTGGGTTCTCCCAAGTTCAAGAATGCCGCAGACTGGGCGCCACGCATCGCCCAAGGCTATGAGACCCTGCTGGGGCATGCCCTGTCCGGCATCCGCTCCATGCCCGCCCGGGGCGGTGAACCCGACCTCACCGACCTGGAAGTCGCCCGTGGCTTGGTGCACATGGCCAATGCGGCAGGGGCCAAGTTTGAAGCGGCGCCGCGCAAGGACAAGGTGCCCACCGCAGCCGAACTGGCCCGGGGCAAGGATGTGTATACCTCAGAGTGTGCCTACTGCCACGATACCGGCTTGACTGGCGCCCAGAAGCTGAATGACACCAAGGCCTGGAGCGAGTTGTTGAAGAAGAGCCGGGATGTGTTGTACGGCAATGCCATCCAGGGCACCTTGGGTGGGCCCGCCAAAGGCGGCAATGCCAAGTTGAGCGACGAAGACACCCGGCTGGCGGTGGATTACATGATCGACGAGGCCAAGAAGGCGATGTCCGCCAACACGGTGGCCACCAAGAAATAAGGGTTCCCGGCGAGCCCGCCATAACGCCGCCTTTGGGCGGCGTTTTTGTTTGGGTACACGCTGAACCCCTCCCTTCTTCAACCTCGAAGCCCCCTTCTCCTGCGGGGAGAAGGGCCGGGGATGAGGGAAAGGTCACGGCGCGACATGCATGCTTAGTGGTGGCCGTCGCCCTGTTCGGTGGGAGAGAGAGGCTACTTGCCGCCCAGCATGGCCTTCAGCGCCGACAGACGGCGCTGGCCCTCCGCTCTGGTGGCTTGAGGGTCCGCTGCGGGCACGCCGGCGCGTTTGACCTCGTCGCCATCCATTTCCGCCAGGAAGCGGGAAGGTTCGCAGGACACGTTTTCCCCGCCTTTCTTGCGCTTGGCGCAGTGGGTGATGACCAGGCCCCGCCGGGCCCGGGTGATGCCCACGTACATGAGCCGGCGTTCCTCTTCCAGGCGGGGGCCTTCCAGGCATTCCCGGTGGGGCAGGATCTCCTCCTCCACGCCGATGAGATAGACGTGGGGAAACTCCAGACCCTTGGCGGCATGCAAGGTGGATAGGCGCACCGCGTCCACCTCCGCGTCGTCCCGGCCTTCCAGCAGGTTCATGAGGCTGACGGTCTGGGTGAGTTCATTGAGGGTCTTGTCGTCCTCTTCCCCCTTCTTGGACAGCCAGTCCACAAATTCCCGCACGTTCTCCCATTTCACCCGGGCCGCCCGGTCGTCCTCGTTGCCGTACAGCCATTCCTCGTAGTGAATCGCCGCCAACAATTCCTCCAGCAGGCGCCCGGCGGGCTCCTTTTCGGCCCGAAAGGCCAGGCGGTTGATGAAGTCGCAGAACGCCACCAGGGGCTCCAGCTGGCGGGCCTGCATCTGGGCCTGGAAGCCCTCCTCGAAGGCCGCTTCGAACAGGCTGATATGGCGTTTGCCGGCATGGTCCCCCAGCTTTTCCAGGGTGCCGGCGCCGATGCCCCGCCGGGGCGTGGTGGCGGCGCGGATGAAGGCCGGATCGTCGTCCTGGTTGGCGATGAGGCGCAGGTAGGCGGTGAGGTCCTTGATCTCCGCTCGGTCAAAGAAGGACTGGCCGCCGGAGAGCTGATAGGGGATCTTGGCCTCCCGCAGGGCCTCTTCCACCAGGCGGGCCTGGTGGTTGCCCCGGTAGAGCACGGCGTAATCCGCAAAGCGGGTGCGGTGCTCGAACTTGTGGGCGGAGATGCGCATGGCCACGGTCTCCGCCTCGTGGCGGTCGTCCTGGCACTGGACGATCTCGATGTGGTCCCCCAGCCCCAGCTCGCTCCACAGGTTTTTCTCGTGCAGGCGGGGATTGTGGCGGATGACGCGGTTGGCGGCCTGGAGGATGCGCTGGCTGGAGCGGTAATTCTGGGTCAGGGGGATGATCTTCAGCTGGGGCCAGTCGGTGGTGAGGCGGCGCAGGTTTTCCACGTCCGCCCCCCGCCAGGCGTAGATGGCCTGGTCGTCGTCCCCCACGGCGGTGAAGCGGCCCATGGGGCCCGCCAGCAGCTTCATGAGCTCGTACTGGGCGCCATTGGTGTCCTGGTACTCATCCACCAGCAGGTAACGCAGGCGGCCCTGCCAGGTTTCCAGGGCGTCCGGGTGTTGGCGGAACAGCTCCACCGGCAGGCGGATCAGGTCGTCGAAATCCATGGCCTGGTAGGCCCGCAGGGTGTCCTGGTAGGCCTGGTAGGCCAGGGCCGCCTGGCGCTGGGACTCGTCCTCGGCGGCCTTCAGGGCCCCGGCGGGGCTGAGCAGGGCGTTCTTCCAGTTGGAGATCACCGAGGCGGCCTGGCGCAGGCTGGCCTTGTCCGGGTTCTTGAGGATGTCGGAGAGGATGCCGTTGGCGTCGGCCGCATCCAGCACGGAAAACCGGGGCTTGTAGCCCAGGCGTTTGGCCTCGGTCCGCAGGATGTGCAGGCCCAGGGCGTGGAAGGTGGAGACGGTGAGGCCGTGGGCCGCCTTGCCCGGCAACAGTTCCGACACCCGCTCCCGCATTTCCCGGGCCGCCTTGTTGGTGAAGGTGATGGCGGCGATATGGCGGGCCTCGATGCCGCAGCCGGTGACCAGGTAGGCAATCTTGCGGGTGATGACCCGGGTCTTGCCGGAGCCGGCCCCCGCCAGCACCAGCAGGGGGCCGTCGAGATACTTCACCGCGTCCCGCTGCTGGGGGTTGAGGTCGTCCAATGCAGACATGGAGGGCAGAAAAAAAGAAAACGGCCCGCGTGAGGCGGGCCGCTTCAGCGTGGACGGGTTTCAGCGCAGGCCGGAGATGTACTCGGCCACGGCCTTCATTTCCTGGTCGGTCATCTTGCGGGCAATGACCTGCATCATCTTGCCGCCGTCATTGGCCCGGTCACCGCTGCGGAAGTTCTTCAGCTGGGACAGCACGTACTTGGCATGCTGGCCGGCCAGGCGGGGGAACTGAACAGGGATGCCAGCACCGGCGGGGCCGTGGCAGGAGGCACAGGCGGGTACGCCGCTGCCCTGGTTGCCGCCCTTGTAGATCTTCATGCCTTCGGCGGCCAGGGCAGCATCTTTGGCCTGCCTGGGCTTGGGCTGCTGGGCGCTGAAGTAGGCGGCCAGGTTCTGGATGTCGTCATTGGACAGCTTGGCGGCGTTGGGGGCCATGGTGGCGTTCATGCGGGCGCCGGAGCGGAACTCGGTGAGCTGCTTGGCGATGTATTCGGGATGCTGGCCGGCCAGGCTGGGGTAGATGGGGTTGGTGCTGTTGCCATCGGCGGTATGGCAGGCGCTGCACACCTTGGTGACGATGGGCTGGGCCTTGGCAGGGTCGCCACTGGCGTAAGAGGATGAGGCGAAGCCCACGGCAGAAATCAGCAGGCCAGTCAGCAGCGTGAAGGCTTTCATGAAACGCTCCTTAATATCCGGAATGACAGCAAAGGAAAATCGCGGCATTGTAACGGCCTGCCCCCACGAGTGCCAGCCGTGCTGAACGCCGTATTCCATATCTCCGTCGCCAATGCCCGGGATCTGCCCCGGGAAAGTCTCGCCGAAGTGGCCTTCGCCGGCCGCTCCAACGCGGGCAAATCCAGCGCCATCAATACCCTGTGCAACCACAAGCGCCTGGCCTTCGTCAGCAAGCTGCCGGGACGCACCCAGCTGCTGAACTTCTTCCGCATCGCCGAGGGGCGATTCCTGGTGGACCTGCCCGGCTACGGCTTCGCCAAGGCCCCCAAGGAGCAGCAGATGCAATGGCAGGACCTGATCGGCGGCTATCTGGCCCGCAGCGCCCACCTCATGGGCCTGGTGCTCATCATGGACATCCGCCACCCCCTCACGGAACTGGACTGGTCCCTGCTGGAGTGGTTCAGGCCTGCGGGCAAGCCCGTTCACGTGCTGCTTTCCAAGAGCGACAAGCTGTCCCGGGGGGCGGCCCAGCAGACCCTGCTCAAGGTGCGCGCCGCCCTGAAGGAGGCCGAACTGCCGGCCACGGTACAGCTGTTCTCCAGCCTCAAGCGGGTGGGGGTGGACGAGGCGGAGGCCGTGGTGCGGCACTGGCTGGGAGTGCCCAAAAAAAACCCGGCCGAAGGGGACCAGGCCGGGCAAAAGAGGCCTTAACCTTGCGTTAAGGCACCCGCTCAGGGAGGAGAAGCGGGAGACGAATGTGTCTTGCGACACGCGTCTGGCCGCATAGACACCCGACAGGTGGTTAGGGTTCCCGGTAAGCTTGCGGCGAGGTGAGTCGATTCGTTTTTTGGAAACGCTGATTTATTGTCCCCTCTCCCCCACCCCTCCCCCCGAGGGGGAGGGGCGTTATTCAGCACTTCCTTTTGTATTTCTGTGTTGGAGTGATATGCCATGTTCGACCTGTCCAGCTTTCCCCATAAGCGTATGCGCCGGATGCGCCGCGACGACTTCTCCCGCCGTCTCATGCGGGAAACCGTGCTGACACCCGCGGACCTGATCCTGCCCGTGTTCGTGCTGGACGGGGAAAACAAGGTGGAAGAGGTGGCCTCCATGCCCGGCGTGCGGCGCATGAGCCTGGACCGGCTGTTCCCGGTGGCGGAGGACTGCCTGAAGTTGGGCGTCCCGGCCCTGGCCCTGTTTCCCGTAGTGGACGCCAGCCTCAAAAGCCAGGACGCCGCCGAGGCCTACAACCCGGAGGGCCTAGTGCCCCGGGCCGTGCAGGCCCTGAAGGCGCGTTTCCCGGAACTGGGCATCATCACGGACATCGCCCTGGACCCCTACACCAGCCACGGCCAGGACGGCCTCATCGACCCCGACGACCCCCGGGGCTATGTGCTCAACGACGAGACCATCGCCGTGCTCACCCGGCAGGCGGAGGTCCACGCCGGGGCCGGCGCCGATGTGGTGGCCCCTTCGGACATGATGGACGGCCGCATCCGCGCAGTGCGCGAGGCCCTGGACGCCGCCGGATACATCCATACCCGCATCCTGGCCTATTCCGCCAAGTACGCCTCCAGCTTCTACGGCCCTTTCCGGGACGCGGTGGGGTCCGCCGCCAACCTGGGCAAGGGCGACAAATACACCTACCAGATGGACCCGGCCAACACCAACGAGGCCCTGTGGGAAGTGGGCCTGGACCTGCAAGAAGGCGCCGACATGGTCATGATCAAGCCCGGCATGCCCTACCTGGACATCGTGCGGCGGGTGAAAGACACCTACCAGGCCCCCACCTTCGTCTATCAGGTGAGCGGCGAATACGCCATGCTCAAGGCCGCCGGCCAGAACGGCTGGATCAACGAAAGGGCCTGTGTGCTGGAAAGCCTGCTGGGCTTCAAGCGCGCCGGCGCGGATGGGGTGCTGACCTACTTTGCCCTGGACGTGGCGACATGGCTGGCCGAGGGCAAATGAAGGGCATCAGGTATAGCGCGCCCGCCGTTCCCGCTCCACGCGGATGATGTAGCGCTGGATCTCCGTCTCCACGCTGGGCGGCAGATCGATGAACTGGCAGCCCGCCCGGTGGGTGAGGCGGCCGTTCTTTAATGCCACATCGAAGGTGGTACACACGTTCAGGCTCACGGCGAAAGTACCGGCGCCGGGCAGATCGATGCGGCAGCCGTGATAGGTCTGCCCGGCCCTCAACAGACCCGCCCCTTCATAGGCCAGGATACCCACCCCGCCGATGCTGATGTCGATGACCACGGCTTCCAGGAAGGTGCCGCCGGTGTTGATCAGGCACTTCACCGGGTTCAGCACGGACGTGGCCAGGCGGTAGGAATCCCGTCGCTGAAGGCGCAACAGCTCCCTGGGAAAGCGCACCTGGAAGACCGCTGCATCGCCAAGCTTCGCGGCTTTGAGCTCCTCGCCGGTGAACTGGATAGGCACCTGGTCGTGGGTCGTGGCGCAGATGAGCCGCCCGGCCTGCAAAAGGCGCGTGTTGAACTCCCGATCGACGCCCTGCTCCAGCATCAGGGCCCCGCGTTCCACGTCCAGGGCGACGATGGAAGACAGCATGAAGTCCTGACCATGGTCCACGTAGAGGGAGACGATGGACCTGGCGTCCATGATCTCCTTGAGAATGCGTTCGATGGTATGGCTGTGGGAGACCCGATAGCGCTCGCTGTCCTCGGGGCGGATGAGTTCGTGCTTCATGGCGGCATTGTAAGGCAGCCGCCCGCTTTTGAGCCTTTAGGTTTCCACGGGCGGGGACGCGCCACGGCTCTTCTGGAACCAGTTCAGCAATTCCGGGTTGCGTTGGGCCAGGGTGGCCTCGAACTCGGCCAGGTTGCCCAGATACAGGGTGACCGGGCCGTAATAGTCCACGGGCTCGCTGATGGGATGGAAGATGAAGTGATAACGTCTGAGCATGCGCTCCAGGGGGCGTTCCATGGCCGCGTACCAATGGGAGATGTCGTGCTCCCGGCTGTAGCGGTACATCTTGCGGAACAGGCCCAGCAGGATGCGGGGCGAGGTGGTCTGATGGGCGGCGGGGGTCACCCGCGTGTACTCATGGCTGCTGGAGGACTTGCGCTGCTTGAGCAGGCTGGAAAGCACCGAGGTGAAACTCAGCACTTCCTTGTCGGCCTGCTCCCGGGAGCCCTGTGGAATGATCAGGCGCGACACCTCCGCGGACCGCGCCCGAGGCGGCAGGCTTACCGCTGGCAGGGGTTTGCAGAAATCCTCATAGGGGAAAGGCCGCCCCTCTCCGGGAATGACCAACCGCACCGCCCCCACCAGTTCCCGCTTGGCGTTGTAGGCGGCGAAGTGCACGGAGTAGTCGTCGAAGAGGTCGTATTCCTTGCCGTCCGGGTAGTTTCGGGCATCAAGGAAGCCCTTTTCCTTGCAGTAGACGGCATAGCGCAGGCTGTGAATATTATCCATTGCTAACATTCTACAGCGATGGACCAGCGGCGAGGAGAGTAAACCGGGGACAGACCACGGTTATGTTAGCCTCCCGGTGTTGTCAATCTTCTCAAGAGGCTTTGTCCATGCCCCGCCGCCCGCGTCTTGCTTTGCCCAACGTCCCGCTGCACATCATTCAACGCGGCCATAATCGGCAGGACTGTTTCTTTGCCGATGAGGACTACCGCTTCTATCTGCACTGGCTGGCGGAACATGCCGTCAAGACCGGCTGCCAGGTTCATGCCTATGTGCTGATGACCAACCATGTCCATCTGCTGATTTCAGCCCCGACTGCGGAAGCATCCGGCGCGTTGATGAAGGCGCAGGGACAGCGTTATGTCCAGTATGTGAACCGCGCCTACCGCCGCAGTGGCACGCTTTGGGAGGGGCGGTATCGCTCGTGCCCCACTCAGGATGAGACTTATCTGCTGGCTTGCCAGCGTTATATCGAGCTGAACCCGGTGAGGGCCGGCATGGTGGCGCACCCGGCGGAATACCGCTGGTCAAGCTACCGGGCCAATGCGCAGGGGGAGGCGGATGCCCTGGTTACGCCACATGCGCTGTTCAAAGCATTGGGGCCAAACGACGAGACGCGACGGGCGGCCTACAGGGAATTGTTTCGTAATGCCTTGGAGCCGGGGCTGGTGGATGAAATCCGGCGTGCCACCAATGGCAACTTTGCATTGGGAAATGAACGGTTTGCCGCGGAGGTGTCTTCTACCCTGGGTATGCGTGCCACGCCAGGAAAGGGTGGGCGGCCACGCAAGGAAAACAGGTCCGTGCCCGAAGTGTTGACGATGGAAAAAACGTGATAGGACCGCCGCCAATAAACTGAGGTCTGTCCCCTGTTTTCTTCTTGTCATCTGTTGTCTGGCCTGCAAGGCTAGCCTACAGTGTGTATGGCTTTAATAAGGGATACACACCATGCGTACCAACATCGTGATTGATGACGAGCTGATGAACGACACGCTTCGTGCGACCGGTTTGAAAACCAAACGGGAAGTGGTGGAGTTGGGGCTCCGCACCTTGCTCCAGCTTCAGCGGCAAGCAGAGATCAAACGCTTTCGCGGCAAACTCGACTGGCAGGGCGACCTTGATGAAATGAGGACCGACAAGTGATTTTGGTCGACTCCAGCGTCTGGATCGACTATTTCCGGGGGGTCACGACCCCACAAACCGAAAAACTCGACGCGCTGCTTGGCATCGAGCCGATTGCAACGGGCGACCTTATCTTGACCGAAGTGCTTCAAGGCTTCGCCAGCGACCGAGACTTCAACCAGGCCAGGAAGCTCATGACTTCGCTGGTGATCGTGGACTTGACGGGACAGAACATCGCCATTCAGGCCGCCATGAACTTCCGTGCACTGCGATCGCGCGGCATAACGGTGCGCAAGACGATTGATACGGTGATTGCCACACATTGTATCGAAAGCGAGTTGTCTCTTTTGTACAGTGACAGAGACTTCGATCCATTCGTCGAGCATCTTGGACTTCGGCCGGCGCTGCCTGTGCTGGCGTAACCGTGGTCTGTCCCCTGTTTTTTTGGATGTCGGAAAAATTTACGGCCAGGCCCGGCGGCACCGGGCTGGCATGGGAGGGCTGAGAAATTATCTCCGTTAAAACAAATGGTTACGAAATAAATCCATAGTTGGCACGGTGCGTGCTATATGTTGGCCGTGCAGTTTTCAGTTGTTCCGATCAATCGATTTTTTTTCTGGGAGTCAGAAATGACCAAGCTCAACAAACTCTCTCTCGCCCTGGCCATGGCCGCCGCTGCCGTGGTGAGCGCCCCCGCGTCCGCCATCACCATCAGCTTCACCGCCGGTGATTTCAAATTCAACTTCGACAACTACGATGCCGGTACCACCGGCTACAGTTTAGGCGTATGCAACAGCGCCGCCGCCTGCGATGATGCGGCCTCTAACCCTGCCCCCGGCGGCATTGGCTCTGAGGACACCTGGGGGATCTTCTCCATCCAGTCCATCACCAAGATTTCCAACAACAGCAACATCTATGTGAAGGGCCAGGACGGCACGTACCTGACCGGCATGTTTGGCGGTCTGACAGACGAACTGGTCTACAATGATGGGGATGACACTAAAGCGTTCGCCAACGGCGGCTGGATGAAGCTGTATGAGAACACGGCGGACTACACCGCGTCCCAAGGCCCCGCCGGCCGTCTCGGCACTTACGACTATAACGGCATTACCAACGTAGGGGGTACCCTGCTGGTGGATGCCGTGTTCGCCGGTAGTGTCGATTTTTTGCACCCCGGGTATAGCTACAAGACCAGCTATAGCAACAGCGACTTATCGGGCCTCGGTCGAGGCTTCATGGACGTCATCGGCGGTACTTGGAAGTCGTTGTTGGATACAGATTCTCTGACAGACCTCGCGGGCAATACCCGCGACCTGTACCTGACCGTGAGCTTCGACGATGCCAATAAGCAGGCTTCCAACATTGGCTGGACCGTGACCTCCACCGGCCAGGTGAAGGGCAATGTCCAAGTCCCCGAGCCTGCTTCCCTGGCCCTGTTGGGTCTGGGTCTGGTGGGTCTGGCGGCCGCCCGTCGTCGCAAGTCTGTCTGATCCATCCATTCCGGTTGGACAAAAGGGGCCTTCGGGCCCCTTTTTATTTGCCTGGCAGGGTCTGGGCTATTTCAGGTATCTGAATTTCCGTTCGTAATCCAGCGTCATGCCGAAGGGGAACGCCTCGTAGGCCCAAAGGCGGATTTCGGCGCCCTGGAGTGGTTCCGGCAGTGCCGCACGCAAAGAGGACTCTAAGTCCTGCATCCCTGATAGGCCCGGACGGCACTGAAGGTGCAGCGTGTATCCTTTGTCATGGGGCTCAAGCCTGAAGGCGCCGGTCAGCGCATCCGCCACTCCGGGGGCACGGTACAGGCTGTCTTTGATGACGCTGACATGGGTGGCGCCGGCCTCCTCGCTGTCCCTGCCCCGCAGGGCCACGACCGGCATGGTCCAGCGGGCCAGCCGGGGGCTGTCGATACCCTGCAGGCAGTGCATGAGGCGGTCGGGTTCATAGAGCCGCACCAGGTCGCCGGTCTGGTAGCGTGGCAGGGGCAGGGGCGCATCCTCGGCCAGGGGGGTGATGGCCAGCTGGCGGTAGCCGGGGGGGGCGGCCGGGTCCGGCAGGCATTCCACCAGGATCTGGGCGGTGCTGTAGGTGTACAGCATGGGGACCGCCTCCGGCGCCATGTCCTGGCCGAAGAAGGCGCGGCGCAGACCTGCATCCCGGTAAAGCCGACGCCGCAGGGCAATGGTCTGGGGTGTTTCGAAAAACAGGTTGAGCCCCAGCTCGCCCGCCCCCATGGAGGCCCCCAGCAGGGGACCATCCCAGTGGTCCGGGTCGGTGCCCAGGATGTTGCCCACGTAGGCGCGGAAATGCTCGCCAAAGGTTTCCTCGCCGATGATGGCGTGGACGCGGAAGCGCCGCCAGTCGAAGCCCCGGTCCCGGCTGGTGTCGCACAGCCGCTTCAGGAACAGGGGGTCCACCACCAGGATGATCTGTTCGTAGTGGGGCCCGAACTTGTCCGCCAGGGCCAGCACCATGTCTTCCCGCACACTGGTTTGGGCCACCGTCACCGTGTTGGAGGCGAAGCCCACACCCATGGGCAGGGCGTTGATCAGCAGGGTCTTGAATCGGTCAACGCGGAAGCTGGCCTCCAAGGCCAGGTCGATGAAGAAGGGGGCGCGGCGCGATTGCCGACGGGTGGTGAGGCCGAAGGCGAACTTGCCGCTCTGGCCGGAACTGGTGAGGACCCCCGCCAGCTTGTCCAGGGTGCCGGGCACGCATAGGTCCTCCAGAGAAAAGCGCTGGAAGGTGTTGTGCTTGCCCAGCAGGGGCAGGCGGGCGAAGTCCGGCCAATGCCGAATCGAGCGGGGGTCCACGCCGGCCTCCGCCAGCAGGGTGGCATAGGCCGGCAATTTGGCCGCCCGGCGGAACTGGGCCAGGGCCCGGCGACGGGATTTCTCCAGCCCTGTGGAGTAATGCTGGCGGCCAAGATGGGCGAGCAACAACCGGCGAATGAGGGGGGCGAACATGGCGTCGATGGCGGGTTTGGGCAGTGACGCGGGGATTGTGGCACAGCCGCGTGCTAGCATTCAGCCCATTGCGGAGGGATGCGGGGACATGGATAGCCAGAGCCTGTTTGGCCAGCAGTGCTACTTCGATTTTCGCCGCGTGGATGGGGCGGCCGAGGCGTTGCAGGAGACGTTCAGGCTGCGCTACCAGGTCTATTGTCTGGAGCGGGGGTTTCTGCCGGCGGCGGATTACCCCGGGCAGATCGAATCCGACGAATTCGATGCCCATTCCGAGCACTTCAGCGCCCATGACCGTCAGGGTCAGATCGCCGGTTCCGTCAGGCTGGTCCGCCATACGGAAGGGCTGGGCTATCCCTTCCAGGCCCATTGCCCGGTATTCCCCCAGGTCACGCTTCCCCCCCCAGGCGAGGCGGAGGAGATATCCCGCCTGGTGGTGAGCAAGAGTTACCGCCGTCGCCGGGAAGACAACTGGATGGGTATTAACGAAGAGCATCTGGAGCCGCCACCCGACATCGCGGCGAGACGGGGAGGGCACCCCATCATCGTGCTGGGGCTGTACCGGGCCATGTTCGCCTACAGCCGCGCCAACGGCGTCCGCTACTGGTACGCGGCCATGGAGCGTTCCCTGGCCCGCCTGCTGGGGCGTTATGGTTTCGACTTCACCCAGATCGGCCCCCAGGTGGATTACTACGGGCCGGTGGCGGTGTATCTGGCGGACTTGCGCGCCCTGGAGGCCCGGGTTTCCGTGGAGAACCCGACTCTGTTCAGGTGGTTCTGCGAAACCGGCGCCTGATCCCGGGAATTACTGTAGTTTCTTCAGATAGTCCTTGGAAAAGACCTTGTCCGGCAGGTCCCGCAGCTTCATCTGGCTGTATTCCAGCACGGACTTTTCGCCGGGCTTGAGGGCGTCTTCCATCACCAGGCGCGTGGGGCGGGTTCTGCCCGCCATGGGCTTGAAGGCTTCATAGGTGCAGGTTTTCATCAGCCGCTTGGAGAGGGAATAGAACTCGGCCTTGTGAGGCTGGAAATTGCCGGCGTTGACCCATAGCAGGACCCGGTGATAGGTGACCCCCCGGTCGACGGCGGTGAGCTCCAGCACATGGTGCTCCTCGCCGCCCACCTTCTCGGTGCGCAGGAGGCTGGGCACGTAATCGCCGGAAAAGTTGGCGCGGGCGATGTCGCCGTTGGCCACTTCACCGGTGAGCCGTTGCGCCAGGCCCAGGCGGATCGGCTGGGAGACATCAGGCATGAACATCCACAGGTCACGCCCTTTCATGAGCATGATCTGGCCCCGCTCCGAGGCGGGTTCCAGTATCATCACCACGGTGTTTTCGTTGCCCTTGGACAGGACACGGTACTTGCGGGTCTCGGTTTCCTGCCAGGGGCTGGAACTGGTGATGCTGACATCCACCTGGAAGCCTTCGGCGGGAAAGCGGATCTCGTCGGACTTTCTCAGGATGTCGCGGGCCAGGGCTTCGCCCGCTGCCGGTTCTTCCGCCCAGGCGTGGGGGAGCGGCGTCAGCAGGGCGAACACCCAGAGCAACAAGGAAAAAACAAGCTGGAAACGGTCGTGAAGAAGCGGGTTCATGTGGCTTGAGTCTCGAATCTTGCGGCCCAATACGGAAAACATGCCATGAGTCTGGTCCGGGTCGAAGGCGTTACCAAGGTGTATCAGATGGGCGACCAGCAGGTGGTCGCGCTGCACGATATCACACTCGCCTTCGAGGAAGGCGTGTTCCTGGCCATTGCCGGGCCTTCGGGCAGCGGCAAGACCACCCTGTTGAACATCATCGGCTGCATCGACACGCCGACGACCGGGCGGGTGTTCATCGACGACCGGGAGGTGACCGGTCTGTCCTCCGACGCCTTGGCGGACCTGCGTGCCCGCACCACGGGCTTCATCTTTCAGACCTTCAATCTGTTTCCGGTGCTGAGCGCGGCGGAAAATGTCGAGTATCCCTTGCTGCAATTGCCGGAAGTGAGCCCCAAGGAGCGCAGAAAGCGGGTGCGGCGGTATCTGTCCGTGGTGGGGCTGGAGAAATACGCAGACCATACGCCCAACCAGATGAGTGGCGGCCAGCGCCAGCGGGTGGCCATCGCCCGGGCCCTGGCCATCCACCCCCGCATCGTCCTGGCGGATGAGCCCACGGCGAACCTGGACAGCAAGACCGGAGAGGGCATCCTCCTGCTGATGAAGGAAATCAACCGGCAATTGGGCACCACGTTTATCTTTTCCACCCACGACCGGCGCGTGATGTCCATGGCGGACAGGCTGGTGCGGATCGAGGACGGCCATTTGGCCATGTTGGCGATGAAGGTGAATGAAAAATGGAAAGAGGTCAGAACCGCGAGGCCAAAACGCCACACGGAGGAGCAGGCCCCATGAAACTTCGGCTGTCCATGATGGCGCTGGCCCTCCTGTCCCAGGCGGGCCAGGGGCTGGCGGCGGAAGCGCCGGCGTCCAAGGAGGCGCTGTTCGATCTGGGCCCCGAGCCGGAAGCGGCGGCCGCCCCCAAGCCCGGCCCGGCCTTGCCCGCCTCCCGGGAGGCCCTGTTTGCGGATGAACCCGCGGATGCCAAACCGGGGGCGCCGACACAGGGCGTGCCCGACGCTCGCCAGGCGGATGCCCTGCCCGCCAGCCGGGAGGCCCTGTTCGAGGAAGCGCCGGCCTTGCCCAAGGCCGGGGCGCAAGCCGCGGTCCCTCGCCAGGACACTGGCCAGGTGCGGGGCACATTGCAGATGGAAGCGGCGCGGACCTATGCCAGCCCGGCCCACTGGTCGAAGGCCCTGGGACGGCTTGAACTGGGCACCCAGGGGAAACTCCAGGGCGGCGGCGCCTGGAAGGTGTCGGGCCGGGTCGATTACAACGCCGTCTTCGAGCGGAGTGATTTCTACCAGCCCCAGGTGGAGGACGACCAGCGGGCCGAATTCCACGTGCGGGAAACCTATCTGGATTTTTCCGCCGGGGGCTGGGAGTGGCGGCTGGGACGGCAACACATCGTGTGGGGGGAGCTGGTGGGGATGTTCCTGGCGGACGTGGTATCGGCCAAGGATATGCGGGAATTCATCCTGCCGGACTTCCAGGTCATGCGCATTCCGCAATGGGCGGCCCGGGCGGAATATTTCGCCGACGACTATTACGCCGAATTGGTGTGGATTCCCTTCCCCAGTTACGACGAGATCGGCCGGCCGGCCAATTTCGCCGCACCCGGCTCAGGGGCCGACTTCTATCCCTACCCGCCCGTGCCGGGGGTGCCTGTCTTCCTCAAGGAGGACAAGCCCGCAACGGGCCTGGACCATACCAACTTCGGCGCCCGGGTGAGCCGTCTGAAGGATGGTTGGGATGTGTCCGGCTTTTACTACACCAGCATGAATAGTTCCGCCAGCTACCATCGAGTGGCGCTCAATACCTACCAGCCCAGGCATGACCGCATCTGGCAGCTGGGTGGCAGCGTGGCCAAGGACCTGGGCCCCATGGTGATGAAGGCCGAGGCCGTCTACACCCAGGGGCGCCGGCTGAACCTCACCACCACTGGCGAAGACGTGAAGCAGCCCATGCTGGATTGGGCGGTGGGCCTGGACTTCAATCCGGACGGGGACACACGGGTCAACACCCAGTTCTTCCAGAGCCTGATCCTCGACCACAACCCCAACGTGCTGCCGGACCGGGCGGAAAGCGGCGTGTCGCTCTATGTCAGCCGCGCCCTGCCGAACAAGTGGCGCGCGGAACTGCTGCTGATGCACAGCCTGAACCGCTCCGATTGGCTGGTGCGTCCCAAGGCGAGCTGGGGCTTCCGTCCCAACTGGAAGCTGACCCTGGGGGTGGATGTGTTCGGCGGGCCGGATACCGGTTTCTTCGGCCAGTATGACCACAGGGACCGGGCGTATGCGGAGGTGCGTTACGATTTCTGAGGGCCGTTGAGGCGGGGTGCTCAGATGTTCTGACGCAGGGCGTCCACCACGGGGATCTTGCGCACCCGGGCAGCGGGCAGCACGGCGGCCAGAATGGTGGCGGCGAAGCCCACGACAAAGGCCCCGGCGATGACCGAGGGCACGATGGCGATGCGCGCCGTGTAGGGCAGGTCCGCGTTGGGCGGCGGTGGCATGGGGATGCCCACGGCGGACACGGCCAGGGCCAGGAGGACGCCGAGGAGGCAGCCGGCCGTGGCGCCGATGCCGCCGAGGATGGCGTTTTCCGCCATGATCAGGCCGAATACCCGATTGGCGCGGTTGCCCAGGGCCATCATGGTGCCGAATTCGCCCACCCGCTCGAAGACGCTCATGTTGACGCTGTTGGCTACGGACAACAGCACCATGAGCAGGATGATGAGGCGCAGCACGCCGAACTGGGCGTCGTACATTTCCACGGTGCTGGTATAGAAGTCGTTCAGTTTGAGCCAGGTGTTGATCTCCAGCCCCTGGCCCGCGAGCCTGGCGCGGAGGTCGGCGGCCACCGTCCCGGTGTCTTCCGTGCGGGTGAGGGAAAGCACCAGGGTGTTGACGCCGGGGGTGGCCAGCAGGTCCTGGGCTGCTGCCAGGTTGATGCGCACGGCATGGGCGTCATAGTCCCTGGAGAAGGTCTGGAAAGTGCCGACGATTTCGAATTCCAGGCTGTTCAGGGCGCCGTCCGGGGTGCTGATGACCAGGGTGGCCCAGTCCCCGGGTTTGAGCTTCAGGGCCCGGGCCAGGCTGTGTCCCAACATCATGCCGTGGTCGTCTTCATCCCTCAGCTGGCGTCCCGAGGCGATCACCAGGCTAGTACCCAGCCTGGCCTCACGCTGGGCCTCGATGCCCTCGCCGATGATGGGCTGGTCCGAACGGCCGTTGTTCAGCATTCCAGAAAAATAGAGCCGGCCCATGACATCGGCCACCAGGGGGGATTGGCGGATTTTCTCGCGCAGGGGGTCGGGGGCTTCGATGAGGAATTTCTCCGGGCTGCGGGCGCCACGCTCGTGGTAGCCCTCCCGGGCGATCTGGATGTGTCCGGATTGGGAGCGGATGAGCACCTCCCCCAGTTGCTTGAAGATGTCCTGCACGAAACCACCGCTCAATATCAGCCCCACGACCCCGGCGACGATGGCCAGCAGGGTCATCCCGGTCCGCGCCTTGTGGCGCAGCACGTTGCGGATGGCGAGCTTCCACATGGGTGCCTGGGCCTCAGCGGTTATGGCGCAAGGCGTCGACGATGTTCAGCCGCGCCGCCCGCCAGGCGGGGTAAAGGCTGGCCAGCAGGGTGGTGACGATGGCCAGCAGCAGGGCATCGAAGGCAATGCCGGGCGTGATGATGATGTGGCCGGTGTAGCCCCGGGACATGCCCGGGGCGGGCGGCATGGGAATGCCCACATGGGAGATCAGCAGGGCGAGCAGATACCCCAGACAAACGCCGAGCAGGCCGGCGAGGGCCCCAAGGAGCCCGCCTTCCAGCAGAAACAGGGCGAGGATGCGCCGGCGCCGCAGGCCCAGGGCCATGGCGGTGCCGATTTCCTGGGTACGTTCCATGACGCTCATGGTCATGGTGTTGCTGATGCTCAGCACGATGATGAGGCCGATGATGAGCTTGACCACGCCCACCTGGCGGGAGAACAGTTCCACGGTCTTGTTGTAATAGTCGGCAAGCCGGGTCCAGGGCGTGACTTCCAGGCCTTTGAACCAGCCTTCCTGCACGATCCTGTCCATGACCCGTCCGGTCATGTCCGTGTCCCGCAGCGTGGTCACCCACAGGTGGGCGCCATTCGTGCGCAGCAGCTGCCGCGCCATGCCGATGCCTATGCGCAGGATGTTGTCGTCGAAATCCTTCATGGAGGTGGAAATGAGCCCACGCACCGTGCCCTCCACGGCGTTGATGCCGCCCGTCGCCGAATTGGACAGCAGGACGATGGTATCCCCCGTCTTCACGCCCAGGTTGGCGGCGAGCCCCGCCCCCAGCACGATGCCGCGGGGATCATCGGCCGAAAGGAGCCGGCCCTCGACGACGAGGATGTTGCGGGAATAGGGGTCCTTGTCCGGGTCGATGCCCTCGCCGATGAAGGACAGGGTGTTTTCTCCATGGCTCACCAGGCCATTGAAGGCGAGGCGGGGTGCGACGCTTTTTACCTGGGGCAATCCCGCCAGCCTGTCCAGGTCGGCCAGGGTGCTGGGCAGCAGAAAGGCGAAGGGGTCGGACAGGCCATCCTGGTGGTAACCCGGCCGGGTGATCTGAATGTGGCCGATCTGATTGGTGGTGGACTCCTCGCGAATGGACCAGTAGGTCCATTCGATATAGCCGGCCGCCAGCATCAAGGAGACGACACCGAAACCGATGGCGGCGATGGCGGTGAGGCTGCGCCGCCGTTGCCGCAGGATGTTGCGCAGGGCCAGCCGCAGATCAAGCCATAGGGGATGCAATGACGCGGGGGGCTTCATGGTCTGGGTCGCCGGGCATGGCGGAGGGTTAGCGAAGTTCCTTCAACAGCGCCCTGGCGGCCTCCATCTCCGGGAAGGGGCGCCCGCCGGCGAGGGCGGCCTCGAGTTCCTTTCTGGCCTCCGCCTTCTGGCCTGCCTTGGCCAGGGCCGCGCCGAAGTGGTAGCGCACGCTGGGGATCTGGGCGGCGTTTTGGGCGGCGGAACGCAGCAGTTCGAGGGCGCGTGGCAACTGGCCCTGTTCCACCAGGATCCAGCCCACGGTGTCCTGGATGCCCGGGTGCTTGGGCGCCAGCTTGAGGGCCTTTTCCGCCGTGGGCAGCGCACGGGGGTCCGCGGCCTTGTGGTACAGGACCGCCAGATTGTTCAGCGCCAGGATATGGGCGGGCTGTTGGCGCAGGATTTCCTCGTATTGCGCCGCCGCCAGCTTGTCCTGCTGGTTGCGCATGAATTCCCCCGCGTAGTAGACACGGGCCGTCAGGTCTTGGGGATGGGACTTGATCCACTCGTCCAGCTTGGCTTGGGCGGCCTTGGCATTGCCCGCGCGGGTCAGCGCCGTATGGAGCTTGAGCAGGCCCTGGGTGCCCAGGCCTTTATCCACAGCGGCCTGGTAGGCGCCGGCTGCCTGAGCGTGACGTTGCTGCGTCATGAGGATGTCGCCCTCGCGCTCGAAACCCAGGGGTGACTTGGGTTGGGCGGATTGGATTTTCTTGGCCCATTGCATGGCGGCATCCGGCTTCTTGTCAGACATCTCCATACCCAACAGGGCATTCATCGCGGCGATGAAATCGGGCTGCAGCGCCAGGGCCTTGTTCAGGCTCTGCCGGGCCGGAATGGGGGCTTTGGCGGCCAGCTGCGCCAGGCCGAGGCGCAGATAGGCCTCGGGGGTGTTCGGTGCCTTCTGGGTGAGCTGGGTATAGGTGTCGACTGCGGATTTGGCGTCATTGGCCACCATCTGGGTGGCGCCCAGCAGGTCCAGGGCGCGTGGGTCTTCAGGATTATCCCTGACCGCCTGTTTTGCGGTCTCCACGGCCTTGGCGAAATCCTGCTTGTCCAGGTAGTGCCTTGTGAGCGAGGCCTTGGGCGTCAAGGCGTCCGGGTGGGCTTTCGCAGCCTTTTCCAACCATGCCACCCGCTCCTTTTCCTGTTTTTCGAGGAGTGCCAGATCGGCCAGGGCCAGCATGGCCTGCAGGTTGTTTGCGTCCTGGGCCAGGATGGCTTCAAAACGCTTCTTCGCGCTGGCCAGCTGTTTGTCCGCCAGATCAAGCCGGGCCAGGTTGACTGCGGCGGGATAGAACTTGGGGTCCAGCGCCAGGGCCTTCTCCAGGGCGTTTCTGGCGCCGGCCTTGTCCTGCTTGCCCAGGAGGACCACGCCGCGCAGGTTGTGGACCATGGGGTTGTCGGGGGCCTTTTTCTCCAGCTTGGCAATGGCTTCCAGGGCTTTGTCGAAGGCCTTGTTTTTGATATGCAACGCCACCAGCGCCAGGTCGGCCTGGCCAGGCTTGTCGCTGAGGCCGGCGGCGCGCTCGAGATCCGACAACGCCTCCTTGTCTTCTCCCAGGGCCAGGTGTCCCGCCGCGCGGCGGGTCTTGAGGTCGGCGGCTCCCGGCTCCAGTTCGACGGCCTTGTCCAGATACGCCATGGCCTTGTTGAAGTCCTTCAACTGGAAATGGATCTCGCCGGCCAGGGCCTGCAACCTGGCATCTCCGCCATGCTTGCCGAGAAAAGGGGTGATGGTCTTCAGCGCATCCCGGGCGTTGCCGAGCCTGAGTTGGCTGGCAGCAAGCACCTTGGCCGCCAACACATTGTCCGGTATGGCCTGGAGGACCTTGCCGGCGTTTTTGGTGGCTTGCTCGTAGTTGCCCAGCCCCAGGTTCACCATGGCGGAGGCAAGTTGGGCGGGCATATAGTCCGGAGCGACTCGAAGGACCTCGAGCAAAGCGTCGTTGGCAGCTTTGAGATCGTTTCGGCGTAGTTCGAACATGCCTCGGGTGTACCGTACCAAGGGGTGGTTTGGCGCGGCTTTTTCAGCGGCCTGCAAGGCCTTCTCGCACGCTTCCGTCTGGCCACGTCGGAATTCGGCATCGGCAATCGCCAAGTAGGCGCGGAATGCCTTTGGGTCGTATTTAAGTGCCTGTTGATAGGTCTGCAATGCTTCGTCAAGCTTGCCTTCCGCTTCCAGCAAGGCAGCCTTCAAGTAGTAGGCGTGTAGGTAGGTTGGATCGCGTTTCAGCGCGGTATCTAAGTATTGCTTTGCCTCATCCGGGGCTTTCTTATCAACGGCAAGGCGTGCCTTGAGGACCAGGAGGCGCGGGTGGCCGCTGTCCGCCTGCTCGGCTGCGGCGAGGGGGATTTCAGCTTCTGCCCGTTTTCCCAGTTGGATCAAGGCTTCGGCACGAGTGGCCTGCATGGCGGCCATATCCTGACGATTCAGGCTGCCTGGGGGGATACCAAGATCCAAGGCTTTCTGGGCTTCGCCCATACGCAGATAAGCCCAGGCAAGCAGTGGAAGCACTTTGTCAGTCGCGATGCCACTATCACGTGCTCGACTGAGTTCCTTCTCTGCATCGGCATAGGCCTCGACGGCCAGATAGGTCTTGCCTAGAAGGAGCCGCGCTTCACCGTTGTTCGGTTGGGTCTGGAGCGTGTTCTTGAGTTCAAGGATGGCACCCTGGGTGTCGCCTTTTTCAAACAAGCTCTTGCCCTGATTGAAATGGTCCTCAGGGGTTTTACTGCAACCAGGCAACGCTAAGGACACTAGCAGCAACAGCAGGGAAGGGGTGGTGTACGGATGACGTTTCATGAGGCGTTTATCCCTAGTGGTTTTAATTCACGCTGCCCCGCCTGTACCGTTGTGACGAGGCGGTTGGTCATTTACGAGGCATTTTCAGAGGCTGGCTTACAGACTCTCCATCAGTCGTTTTGCCTCCGCTTTCTGCGGGAAGTCAGAACCACTGTATACCAATTTCTCCAGCTCTTGCTTGGCGCGTGCCCGGTCTCCCGATTTGGCGAGCGCCGCTGCAAAATGCCAGTGAATGTCTGCGGCGGACGGGTCTTTGTCGTGTGCCTTTGCTAGGAGGCCGAGGCCTTTTTGAACCTGTCCGAGGTTGACGAGGATCCAGCCCAGGGTGTCCTGGGTGACCGGGCTGTCCGGTTGGAGTCTGTGGGCCTGCTCCGCAATGGTGATGGCGTCTTTGTCGCGCAGTTCACCCAGAATCCAGGCGAGGTTGTTGTAGGCGATCAAGTCTTTCGGGTTGGCTTGTGTCAGGAGGCGATAGTTCTCAGCCGATTCCTTCAGACGTTTGGCATTCAATTGAGCCAGGGCCAGTTGATGCCGCACAAGCCCGTCGGAAGGATGTTTTTGCAGCCAGTCGGCAAGAAGTTTTTCCCCTTCCTTGGCCTGTCCTGCAAGGACATACGCTTGGTAGGCCTTCCCCAGTGGCGCGCCCTGGTTCGCAATCTGGGCACCTTTGGCGAATTGCTTGCCGGCTTCCAGATAGGTTTTGTTGTTGAACAGTATTTCAGCCTCGGCCAGGAAGCCCCCCGGGGCCTTCGGGGCCTTCGTCTGCCAGGCCCTCGCAATCTTCAGGCCTTCCTCGTTGCGTCCCATCCGGCTGAGCAGCAAGGCTTTGGTCAGGTCGGCCTCCATATAGGCGGGCTGCAAGGCCAATGCCTTGTCCAGCGACTTGAGCGCACTCGCATTGTCTTTGGCGTTGAGTTGCGCCTGTGCCAGCCTGAAGTGGGCGAGAGGATTTTTGGGATTGTTCTCCACCCATTTGGCGAAGGTGGCGAGGGCGTTGGTATTGTCGCCCTGCATCAACAGGGCCAAGCCGATGTATTCGTTGAAATCGGAGCGGCCGGTGGCCTCGAGGGCGGATCGCGCTTCGACCAGGGCCTTCCCCGCGTCGCGTTTGCCAAGCCAGTAACGCGTCAGTTTGAGGCGCGGTAGGACCTGCTTGTCATCCGCTTTTTTCGCTTGTTCAAGATTCTGCAAGTAGCCGCTCTCGTTGTTTTCGCGCAAATCAAGCAATGCCAGCGCGAGCCAGGCTCGGCTCTCCTTGGGGTTGATTTTCAACAGCTGCTGGAAGCGGGCGCGGGCGGATTGCACGTCCTTGGCTTGCATGTCGAGCAAGGCCAGGTTTGAGACGGCCGGGAAATAGCCAGGCTTGACTTGCAGGGCTTTGGTAAAGCTGGAGCGCGCATTGGCGACATCACCCTGCATGAGGTGGATGGCGCCACGCAGATTGTGGATGAGCGGATCGTTTGGGCGTTCCTTTTCGAGCTTGTCGACTACCTTCATGGCCTCGGCGGATCGCTTTTCCTTCATATAGGTCATGACCAGCAGGATGTCGGGGGCCGCACTTGAGGTATCCAGTTCGGCCGCCTTGTTCAGGGCCTCCAGAGCACCTGCTTCATCACCACTGCCCATGCGGCTTGCGGCAAGCTCGGTGAAGTACTGTGGATCCTGCATGGAACCAACCGGTACGCGCTCCAGGTGTTTTTTCGCCGCCGCATAATCGCCCATTTGCAAAGCGATGCGTCCTTCCAGGACATTCACGGTGGAATCGTCACCGCGCTCACCAAATGTCGCGAGAACCTGCCGGGCTTTTTCCAGGTCACCCAACTGGGCCAGTGTAAGGGCCATCAATTTACGGGCCAGGGGATGCTGTGGGGCGGCACTTAACACTTTGTCCAAATGGGTACGTGCTGCTTCGCTGTTGCCCAAGGCGATGTTGGCGCCTCCCGCCAGAAGATGTCCGGGCAGGAAATTGGGTGCGTCGCGCAGCACACCCTGAAGCGTGTTGTTGGCTTCAGTGAAACGTGAATGGCTGAAGTCGATGAAGGCACGAAAATAGCGGCCCATCACGTCCTTGGGGGCAAGTTTCAGGAGACGCTTGATATCCGCTTCGGCCTTTTCCGGGTTGGCGGCCTCAAGATAGGTTTGGGCCCTGGCCCTGAGCCCCGCGATGTTGTCGGGCTCGATTTCCAAGGCATGGCCATAGGCCTGCAGGGCGGGTTCAGTTTGCTTTGTCGCGTGCAACAGGTCGGCCTTTAGAAGCCAAAAATCGGCCCGCCTGGGTTCTTTCACCAGTGCTTGTTCCACCTTGGCAAGGGCCTCGGCCGGTTTTTTGTCCGCGAAGGCAATGAATGCGCTGGCGACCAGAACTTCAGGATGATCAGCGGATATGGCTGCGGCTTCGGTCAGGGTCTTATCGCTTGCCGCCCGATCCTTTAGCGCCAGATACGCGCGCGCGCGCAGGGCAAGGAGGGTGGCCCGCAGTCCTGCTTCGGCGCTCTCCGGGACCTGTACCTCGTCTATCAGACGCTGTGGCTGGTTGATCAGCAACAGGGTGCGGGCATAGAGCGGGTCCAGCGCGTCATCCCGAACCCCCAGTTCACGGGCCTTTTTTAGTTCCTTTTCCGCGCTTGCGAAATCGTTGTTGGTGAAGTGAATCTGCCCCAGGCGGTAGCGTGCGTCAGCATTGTTGGGCAACTGCTGGAGGGCGTTTTTCAACTCGATGGCCGCGCCCTTGAGGTCCCCTTTTTGCTGCAAGTCAATGCCTGTCTTGAGGTGGTCCTCGGGAGATTTTCTGGTCGCGAGGTAGGTCCCCCCCGCCAAGGCTGCGCTTCCGATCAGAACGGCCAGGAGCTTCGGCAGGTGTTTCCGTGTCCACTGCATGGCAGGAGATTTGTGGCGATGGGATCTGCGCATGATCTGGGCATCCTTGTTTTCAGAAATGATTGCGGTGGAGATTCAGATTCCGTGGAGAGCGGTCAATCGGGGCAGAGCTCGACTGGTGTCTGACATGAACGATCAGCCTATTTGAGTCCGAAGCGGTTCATCAGGTCATACAGGGTCGGACGCGATACGCCCAGCATCTCCGCCGCCTGGGCGATGTTGCCGTTGCTGCGGGCAATGGCGCGGGTGACGGCGTTGCGTTCCGCCTCCTCCCGCACCTGGCGCAGATTCAGGGGCTGCTCATCGGCGACGCCGGCCGGCGTCAGGCCCAGGTCCTCGCAGGTGATCTGGGCGCCGTCCGCCATGATGACGGCGCGCTTCAGGGTGTTTTCCATTTCCCGCACGTTGCCGGGCCAGGGGTGGGCCTCGATGGCTTGCAGGGCATCGGCGGTGATGCCGCGCAGGCTCCGTTTCTGGGTCTGGTTGAAGCGCTCCAGAAAGGCGTGGGCCAGCAGGGCCTTGTCGCCCTGGCGCTCCCGAAGGGGGGGGATGCGCACGGTGATCTCGGATAGACGGTAGAACAGGTCTTCCCGGAAGCGGCCGTCCCGGATCAGCTCCTGCAGGTTCTGATGGGTGGCGGCGACGACCCGGACATCCACGGGGATTTCGCCCCGCCCCCCCAGGCGTTCGATGACGCGTTCCTGCAGGAAACGCAGCAACTTGGCCTGCAGGGGCATGGGCAGGTCGCCGATCTCGTCCAGGAACAGGGTGCCCTTGTCGGCGTATTCGATCTTGCCGATGGTCTGCTTGGCGGCGCCGGTGAAGGCGCCCTTTTCATAGCCGAAGAGCTCGGATTCCAGCAGGTTCTCCGGAATGGCGGCGCAGTTGATGGCGACGAAACGTTCCTTGGCGCGGGGAGAGAGATCGTGCAGGCCCCGGGCCAGGACTTCCTTGCCCGTTCCGGATTCGCCCAGCAGCAGGACGGAGGCATCACTGGGGGCGACCTTCTCGATCATGCGGCAGACCTTGAGCATTTCCGGGTCGTTGGTGATGAGGCCTTGCAGGGGTTCCGCCCGGTTGCGGGCGGACAAGGCGCGGTTTTCGCGCTCCAGCTCATGGACCTTGAAGGCCCGTTCGATCACCAGTTTGAGGATCTGCTCCTCGAAAGGCTTGTGATAGAAATCGAAGGCGCCCTGGCCGATGGCCATGATGGCGTTCGTGCGATCCTGGTTGCCGGTGACGACGATGATCTTGGTGGCGGGGGCCAGCTGCAGGATCTGTTGCAGGGTGGCGAGGCCTTCCGTGGCGCCATCCGGGTCCGGCGGCAGGCCCAGATCCAGGAGGACCACGGCGGGCTCGTGACGGCGGACCTGGTTCAGGGCCGTTTCCCGATCACCGGCCATGACCACCTCGTAGTCGTCCAGGCTCCATTTGATTTGCTTCTGAAGACCGATGTCGTCTTCCACCAGCAGAATCTTGGGGGCCTTGTCGCTCATGCTTGTGTGATCTCCTCGTGATTCAGGGGAAGGCGAATCGTGAAGCGGGTGCCTTGCCTCGGGCCGGGCCCCACCCGGCTTTCCACCAGGATATTGCCACCCAGCTCCTGGATGTACTCCCGACATTCGTAGGCGCCAATACCCATCCCCGTGCCCTTGGTGGACGCAAACGGCCGAAACAGGCGCTCGCGAATGAACTCATCATCCATACCGCTTCCGGTATCCACTACATCGATGACCGCCCACTCTCCCTCCCGGGAAAGTGTAACACCCACCTTGCCGGTAAATGGTGTGGCCTCGATGGCGTTTTGCACGATGTGGCCGATGACTCGGGCGAGCCTTTCCGGTTCCGCCCGGACCCGCATTCCCGGGGTGTGGATGTCCAGGGTTGGCTTCAGGCTGTATGCACTCTTGCTGCGGATGACATCCTGCAGGAGCGCATCCAGGGACACCTCGCTCGTCCTGGAGTGGCTGGGTTCGTCCCTGAGTTTGGTGAGCATGCGGTTCATGCGGGCCACGGAGCTTTCGATGGTGGCCAGCATGTCTTCCTGGAATTCGGGGTTGTGGCGGTGTTTTTCCGCATTGGCCAGGAGCAGGGAGAGCTGGGCCACCAGGTTCTTGATGTCGTGCACCACGAAGGCTGCGGCCCGGTTGAAGGACTCGAACTGGCGCGCTACCGTGAGGGCTTCCGCCGCCTGGGCCTGGGCCAGGTGGGCCGCGGCCTGACGGGCGGCGGTTTTCAGCAAATCGCTCACTTCCCAGTTGAAGCCGACCTGTCCCAGGGAGGGGCCCAGGACCATGAAGCCGAGCATGTGGTCGTGCCAAAGCAAGGGAATGGCCAGCCAGGCTTCCCGGCTGTTTTTCAGCCAGTCCGGCAACGCCGCGCCTTCCAGTTGTTCCGGCTGTTGGCGACACTCATTCAGGTCCAGGACCCAGTTGCGGCTTTCCATGAAGCGCACGAAGGGGTCATGGCCCTCTACCTGGCCATCCACCGTGGCGAAATTCCACTCGGCCACCCGGCGATAGGGGCCATGGTCCTGGCGCAGCCATAGACCGGCGCCGGTACTGTCCACCAGGTGCGCCACGGCATGGAGGGCCCGTTCGTACAGCTGACTGCCCGGCTCCCCCTCGGTCAGCAGTGAGGTGAATCGCAACCATTCTTCCCGGTAGTCGTAGCGATAGCGGAAGAAATGCTTGGAAAGGAAAACCCTGAGGCGGGCCCGCACGGTGCCGGACGAGACGACCAATAGAAGGAGCAGGACCGCGCCGAACAGGAATACGGTCTGCAGGATGTGCCCCCAGTCTCCGCCCACCAGCCGGATGTAGTAGCCGGCGGCGGCCATGAGCATGAGATAAACCCCCGTGCCCAGCAGGCTGACGGTATGGAACGCCATGCGATGCGAGATGGCCACCTTCAGGTCGGTCTGGATGCGGCGCTTGAGGGATACCCAGATCAGGGGAACCAGGAGGGCATTGATCAGCCCCCGCGCGTTCCAAACCGCCTTGTCGAAGGCGGAGAACAACATGGCCTCGGAATAGAGGTAGAAATCAAAGATGAAGGCGCCACCCAGGGCGATGCAGAGATACTTGATGGCCCAGCGTTCCTGGGTCGAGGCATTGCGATAGAACTGCTCCACCAAGACCAGTCCCGTGATGGCCAGCACCGCAGGCACCACCGCGCTGGCCCAGTAACTGAGGGAAGGGTGGGGAAACAACAGGACAGCCATCTGGGAAAAGGTGGCGATGGCGGCCAGCCAGGCCAGGGGTTTGCCCAGGAAGGTGAGGGAGTCATCGCCCTGGTTCCTGGCGCGCATGGCAAGCAGGTTGCGCCAGAGGTACCAGATCCAGACCAGGTTTTTTCCCACCTCGGCCAGGCCTGCCAATGCCCGGCCGGCCTGAAGGGTGGACTCCGTGGCCAGAATGCCCGCCCACAGGACGCTGGCCAGAGCGGGAACGGCCACGCCGGGCACGCCGGGGGGGCCGTCCCGGCCCCGGGAGGCCAGGCCAAGGAGCAGAAAGGCGATGGCGGCCAGGCCGTGGCTGGAGGCCGCCAGATCCACCTCAGCGGACCCCTTTGCCCAGCACGACGACCTGGGCTGTCTGCAGCAGGATCATGAGATCCAGGAAAAGGCTGTGATTCTTGACGTAATAAAGGTCGTACTGCAGCTTGTACATGGCGTCTTCCACGCTGGCGCCATAGGGAAATTTGACCTGGGCCCAGCCCGTGATGCCGGGCTTGACGCTGTGGCGGGCGTGGTAATAGGGGATCTGCTCGGCCAGCTCGTTGACGAAATAGGGGCGTTCCGGTCGGGGGCCCACGAAGCTCATGTGGCCGAGAAACACGTTCAGCGTCTGGGGCAGTTCGTCGATGCGGGTGCGGCGGATGAAGCGGCCGATGCGGGTGGTGCGGTCATCGTTCTTGCGGGCCCAGACCGGGGCGCCGTCTTTCTCGGCATCCGTGCGCATGCTGCGGAACTTGTAGATGGTGAAGGGCACGCCGAACTGGCCGACCCGTTCCTGGGTATAAAAGACCGGCCCGCGGCTTTCCAGTTTGATGAGGATCGCGGTCAGGATCATCAGCGGGGACAGCAGCAGCAGGAAGCTGCCGCTGACCAGCAGGTCGAATACCCTTTTGACCGCGTCACGCGCCGAGCCCTGGCTGAAACCCTCCGAGAAGATCATCCAGCTGGCGTTGGTGGATTCCAGGGGCAGGATGCCGGTCTGCTGTTCGAAGAAGGTGGGCAGATCCAGTATTTCCAGGCCCCGCAATTTGCATTCCAGAAGCTCGTTGATGGGCAGACCGCCACCCCGCCGTTCCCGCACGGCCACGATGATGGCGCTGGCGCCCTGTTCCATGGCGATGTCATACAGGCGGCCCTGGCTATGGATCAGCCGCTCATGGGGGACATAGCTGTGGGCGGTGCCCAGCGGCAGGTAGCCGACAATGTGAATGCCTTGGGCTTCGCCGTTGCCGGCGATTTCCTCGATCTTTGCGGCCCTGCTGCCGGTGCCCAGCACCAGGACCCGTTTTTTGAACAAGTTGGTCTTGCCCCATTCCATGAAGACCAGTCGTATGAGGATGGCGCTGAATCCCACCAGGGCGATGCTGGACAGGAATTCGGCCCCGGAGGGGAAGAGGGTGGGCATGAGCCCCGCGCCCGCAGCGATGATGAGGGCACCCACGATCAGGCTGCCTATGACGCGGATCAGCAGGCTTTTCAGCCCGGTGGTCCATTCCCAGTCGTACAGGCCGAACATGGAATTGAGCAGGCTGAACAGCATGGCGAAGAGCCAGGGTTTGTAGGCGGTTTCCGCCCCGCCATGCGGCATCGACATGCTGTATTGGTGGGTGGTGTACTGGGCGATCAGGAAGAACAGGACCAGTTCCGCGGCCGTCAGCAGGGCGAGACTCAGGGGGATGTAATGGCGAAAGAAACGGATCATCGCTGGACTTTGACTCTGGGCCGACTGGCGGGGCGGCGGGTTTCATGTAGGTGCTAGTTTAACCGCCGATGAGGGGCGTCATTCACCCGCCTTCGGCATCCGCCTGTATCAGCTTGTGCAACTGCTTGATGTTCAGCTGGGGCCTGTATGCCGAATGGGCATGGCGCTGATCCTTGCCCGGGAGCCGTACCATCACATCGGCAGGCTGGGCATAAATCAGATAGGCCATTTGTCCGCCACGGTCGAGTATTTTGAAGTCGATGCCCCGATTGACCAGGAACTGCTCGAAGTCCTTGCTGGAATCGACCTGAATGTCCAATTCCACGGCACTGTGTTCCGAGACCGCACCGGAGGCTACCGGGCCCGTCAGGAGGGGCTGGAAACGCTCAAACACCTGCATGACCTCCAAGGCCTCGTCGCGCAATGCCGCCAGTCTCTCGGTCTGTTCGGCAGGCTCATAGAGATTCTGCCGCTCGATCAAGGCCTGGTCGATTTCCTCGTTGCTCGGCAAGCCGTGCCCTTCGGGTAAGCCGAGTTGCCGGGCGGCTTTCCTTTTTGCCAGGCCGTAGTCGCGAATACCGTGCTCGGCGATGAATCGTGCCGCCAAATCCGCGATCAGTGCCCGTGTCTGGGCCGTTCTCAGCGTTTGTTCATGGAAGCGTTTGGCCATCCTGGCGGGGCTCCGGGGTGCCGGGCGGAGGGAGGGAGCCGGGCGCGAACTCCTGGAAAAAATATTCCGTGATGCCCTGTCCATCGGGAACCGTCTGGCCGGTGGTTGGATCGACATGAAGGGCTACTATGCCCGCAGGCATGGGAAACGGCATTTCCGGCACGTCTTTCAACACTTCGCCCATGTAATGGACCCACATGGGCAAGGCGGTCACCCCCCCCGTTTCACTGCCGCCCAGGGGGCGTGGCTGGTCATAGCCCATCCAGGCGACGGCGACACGCGTGGCCTGAAAACCGGCGAACCAGGTGTCGCGGTGGTCGTTGGTGGTGCCCGTCTTGCCCGCCAGGTCGGTGCGTCCCAGTCGCATGGCACCCGTGGCGGTACCGCGCCTCACCACGTCCTGCATCATGCTGGTCATGACAAAGGCGTTGCGTGGGTCGATCACGGGCGACGTGGGTGGGGGCGTGAAGCTTTCAAGCACGCGCCCGTCCTTGTCCGTGACCTTGAGGAGATGCCATGGGGTGACGCGATGTCCTCCGTTGGCGAAGACGGCATAACCGACCGCGAGGCTGAGAGGGGTGACCTCGCCCGCTCCCAACGCCATGGTCAGATAGGGGGGGATGTGTCCCATGTCGAAGCCGAACTTGCTCACATATTCATGGGTAAACGGCACGGTGGCGGCTTGCAGCACGCGGATGGAAACCAGGTTCTTGGATTTTGTCAGCGCATTGCGCAGGGTGGTCGGGCCATCCATGGTGCCGTCATAGTTTTTGGGGTCCCATGTCACCCCTCCCGTCTCGGCGGGGTCAATGGCAATGGGGGCATCCTCGAAAACGGTCGCGGGGGTGATGCCACGCTCCAAAGCCGCGGAATACACAAAAGGCTTGAAGCTGGAACCGGGCTGACGCCAAGCCTGGGTCACGTGGTTATATTGATTGCGGGCGAAATCGAAACTTCCCACCATGGCGCGGACCGCCCCGGTGTTGGGGTCCAGGGACACAAAGCCCACTTCCACCTGGGGCAGATAGGTGAGCTGCCAGGGTTGTTTGGGGTCCAGCCTTGCCACCCGGATGATGCTGCCTGGTTCCAAACGTTGGTTGGCCGGCACCTTGCCGCTGATGAAGCGTTGGGCGAACTTGATTTCGCTGGCGCCGAGGTCGATGTCGTCACCGTTGCGCAGGCGCACCCGGATTGTTTTTTTGTCCAGGGCGGTGACCACGCCGGGCAACAGACCGTTGGACTCCTCCCGGTCCACAAGGGCGTCCTCGATGGCCTTGTCGGCCGCCTCGGGGTCGGCGGGCAGCTTGATTTTCCCCTCGGGCCCGGCGTAACCACGGCGGCGGTGGAATTCCAGGACCGCTCGTTTTGCGCCTTCCATGGCCGCCCTCTGGTCCTCGCGGCGCAGGGTGGTATACACCTTCATGCCGCTGACGTAGATGCTGTCGCCATATTTCTGTTGCATGCGCTGGCGGACCAGTTCAGCCAGATGCGGGGCCTCCACCTCGAAGCTGAGTGGTGAATAGTTCACCGGCATGCGCTGCTCCCTGGCTGCGTCATATTCAGCCTGGGAAATGTAGCCCAAGGCTTTCATGCGTCCCAGAACATACAGTTGGCGGGCCTTCGCGCGCTTGGGGTTGACCACGGGGTTATAGGCGGAGGGGGCTTTCGGCAGCCCTGCGAGCATGGCTGCTTCGGCGATGCTCAAGTTTTCCACCGGCTTGCCGAAATAGACGCGAGCAGCAGCGGCGAAGCCGTATGCCCGCTGGCCCAAATAAATATGATTGATGTAAAGCTCGAGTATCTCGTCTTTGGAGAGGGTATGTTCGATCTTGATGGCAAGCAGGGCTTCGTTGAGTTTGCGGCGGAGGGTTTTCTCCGAGGACAGGAAAAAGTTGCGCGCCACCTGCATGGTGATGGTGGAGGCCCCCTCCTTGGCCCCTCCCGAAACCAGGTTGGACAACGCGGCCCGCAATACGCCGAGCGTATCCACGCCGCCATGTTGATAAAAGCGTTCGTCCTCTGCGGCGAGAATGGCCTGGCGAAGGGCTTTGGGGGTTTCCCTGAGGCGGATGACTTTGCGGCGTTCCTCGCCGAACTCGCTGATCAGGGCGCCATCCTCGGTGTAGATCCGCAAGGGCTGTTTGGGCCGGTAATCCGTAAGGCTATCGAGGCTGGGCAGGTTGGGGTAAATGAGTGCGGCGGCCAGGGCCAGCACCGCCGCGGTCGAGATGGCCAGAACGCTCGCCGCCACCAATGAATATTGCCACCAACGGGTCATAGGGAGAGTTTTGTACGGAAAGCGAACCAAAAAATATTGTGCAGATTAATAAAGTTGTTGCTAGGATTTAATCCAGATTATTAAATGTTGCCTGCCTAGGCGAACTTGTGGGAGACGATATTTGGAACTTGCTTTTCTAGGCCGGGGTCCGCGTCCCTTGATCGGGGTCGATGTTAGCTCATCGGCCGTGAAAATGCTTGAGCTGAGCGAGAGCGGCAAGGGTGTCCGACGGGTGGAGCGGTATTCCATCGTCCCCCTGCCCAAAGATGCCGTCGTGGATGGCGTGATCGCCAAGCCCGAGCTTGTCGAGGCCGCCATGGGAGAGGCTTGGCGCAAGCTGGAGACCAAGACGCGCAATGTGGCCATGGCCTTGCCTGCCTCGACGGTGATTACAAAGAAAATATTGTTGCCCGGGGCTGCCACTGAGGCGGAAATCGAGGCGCAAGTCGCCGCAGATGCCAATCAGATGGCTTCGTTTCCGCTGGACGAAGTGAGTCTGGACTACCAGATTCTCGATGCCAATGCCAAGAATCCCAACGAAAATGACGCCTTGCTGGTGGTGACGCGCAAGGAGCGCGTGGAGGAACGGGTGGCCATTGCCGAGGCGGTCGGCCTCAAAGCCACGATCATGGACGTGGACACCTTCGCCATGTTGGCCGCCTATGAACAGGTCGCCTTTCAGCTGCCGGACAATGGCAAAGGACAGACGGTTGCGATCATTGACATCGGTGCCCAGACGACCCACTTCAATGTGTTGAACGACAACCAGCCCGTGTATCAAAGGGAGCATGCCCTGGGGGGGAATGCCCTGACCAGTGAAATCACCCGCCGTTTTGACATGTCGCCGGAAGAAGCGGAGGAAGCCAAGCGGAAAGGGCTGCTTCCGGAGCGTTACGAGTCGGAGATCCTGCAGCCATTTCTCGACTCGGTTGTCCTGGAGGTCAGTAGGGCGCTGCAGATGTTCTTTTCGGCCACATCGTTCCAAAAGGTGGACCATCTGCTGCTGGCCGGCGGATGCGCCGCCATCCCGGGTCTAGATGACGTCGTTCACGGCAAGACACAGACCAGCACCATCATCGCCAACCCCTTCGCCAAAATGGCCGTCTCCACGAATGTTCGAGCGAGGCAACTAGCTTTGGATGCGCCCGCCTTGTTCGTGGCATGTGGACTGGCATTGAGAAAGTTTGATTCGGTATGACGCCAATCCGCATCAACCTCTTGCCTCATCGTCAGATGAGGCGCGCGCGCGCCCAGCGAATGTTCACCATTTTGGCCGCATTGTCCGCGGGCCTGGGGATCGCCACGGTCGCGGCCGGACAATATTGGGTTACGAGCGCCCAGGAGACGCAGGAAGCGCGCAATGCCTTTTTGCGGGCCGGGATCGCGAAGCTGGATAAGCAGATTGCTGAAATTTCCCAGCTCAAGCAAAAAACACAAGACCTGCTCTCCCGCAAGGAGGTGGTGGAGTCCCTCCAGGTGAATCGGGCGGAAGCCGTCCGCCTGTTTGATGAACTGGCCAAGCGTGTGCCAGAAGGTCTTTACCTCAAGAGCATCAAGCAGACCGGGGACTCGTTCACGATAAATGGATACGCGCAATCCAGCGCCCGAGTGTCCACGTTCATGCGCGCCATCGAAGCGTCCACGTTATTCCAGGTGCCCTTGTTGGTGGAAGTGAAAGCCGCTCAGGTGGGCGGGCAGCGTTCCAACGAGTTCACGCTGAGTGTTGAGTATGAACGCGCCGCCAAGCCCGAGAACAAATCCGCCAAATCCAATGGGGGAGTCAAGGGATGAACCTATCCGATCTGAACAACTTGGATTTGCGGGATATCGTCAGCGCGCCCGCGCCGGTTCGCGCCTTGGTATTGGTGTTGTTGTTCGCAGCCATTCTTGTGCTGGGATGGTATTTCTTTTTGGCCGACGCATTGACCCAGCTGGAAGCCAAGCGGCAGGAAGAAGAAACATTGCGGGCATCCTATGCCAGTAAAAAGGCTCAGGCATTCCACTATGACACCTACAAGCGCAGATTGGCGGAAATCGAGAAATCCTTGGCATCCATGCTGCGCCAACTGCCTGATCGTTCGGAAATGGATGCGCTGCTGACGGATATCAACCAGGTTGGTGTGGGGCGGGGGCTTTCATTCGAACTGTTCAAACCCGGTGCTGAGACGCCGGCCGACTTCTATGCCACATTGCCGGTGGATATCAAGGTGGTGGGGGGGTATCACGATATTGGCGGCTTTGTGAGCGACTTGGCCAAATTGCCCAGGATCGTGACCCTGCACGACATCGCGCTTGCTCCCGCGAAAGAAGGCGCGAAAGAAGGCGCGAAAGAAAGCGTGGTACTGAATATGAGCGCACGGCTGCAAACCTATCGCTATCTGGATGACGCTGAAATGGCCGCGCGCAAGAAGAGTAACCAGAAAGGGCCGAAGAAATGAGGCTGTGGATACCGCTTTTGGCATTTCTGATGGTGGGCTGTGAGCGGGATGAATTCGCCGACCTGAAGGTGTTCATGGCCCAAGCGGGCCAGGACGGCCAACATGCGCTGGAACCATTGCCTCAGTTCAAGCAGATGGAAGAGTTCCATTACTCACCTGGCGAATACCCTGATCCATTCCAACCCCGAAGCATGAAGCCGAGCCGTGGGGCAACAGGGATTCAGCCGGACCTGAACCGCCAAAAAGAATACCTGGAGAATTTCCCACTGGATTCTTTGCGCATGGTGGGGACTTTGCAGAAGGGCGGGCAGTTGTATGCGCTGATCAAAACTCCGGACGGTTCCATCAATGGCGTCAAGAAAGGTAACTACCTGGGCCAGAATTATGGTCTGGTGGTCCGTATTACCGAGTCCGGTGTCGAATTACGGGAAATGGTCCAGGATGCCGTTGGCGAGTGGACTGAATCAAAGGCCATGCTGGCCCTGCAGGAGTAATGTATGAATGTGATCGCGCGAGTGACGAACCGTCTTCTTTCGCCCAACCGGCTGGCCAGGGGTTTCCTCGCAACAGCGGGTTTTGTTGCGGCTTGTGCCTGGGGTGCGCAGAACGATTTGGTGGCTGTTTCCGTATCAAAAGGCAAGGATGACAGCCAAATCATCAAAGTCCAGTTCAAACAGGAGGTCGGAAGCGAGCCGGTGTCATTCACCACCAGCAATCCCCATCGGCTCGTGCTCGATTTCGCGGACACCGGCAATGCCATCGGCCGCAAGCTTGAAGACTTGAATGTCGGGGTCATCAAGAGCTATCAGGCGGTCCAGTCCGGCGAGCGCACACGCCTGGTGATCAATCTTTCCTCTCCGGCGAATTATGAAGTCCGCAAGGACAAGAACGTCGTGTATGCCGTGTTGAAGGGCGCCAGCGGGGGCAGCCGGGATGTGCTGGCGGTGACGGCCAAAGCCACCGCCGCCACACCTAGCCACAGTGTGCGCGATGTTGAATTCAACCGTGGCCGGAATGGCGAGGGCCGTATCGTTGTCACCCTATCCGGGCCCGGGGCAGGAATCGACATCCAGCAAAAGGCCAAGACCATCCAGGTGGATTTCCTGAATACGGCCTTGCCCAGCCCCTTGCAGCGCCGTATGGATGTGTCCGATTTCGCCACCCCTGCGCAATTGGTTGAAACCTTTGTGCATGAGCATGGGACCCGCATGGTGGTGACGCCGAAGGGCAAGTGGGACTACTACGCATACCAGACAGGTGACCAGTTCATCATCGAAGTGCGCTCCCTGGATGATCCCCAGCTCGCCAAGTCGGATCGCCCGACCTACAGCGGCGAGAAGCTTTCCCTGAATTTCCAGAATGTGGACGTGCGCGCCGTCTTGCAGGTCATTGCGGACTTCACCGGGCTCAACATCATCGCCAGCGATACGGTGAACGGAAACATCACCCTGCGTCTCAAGGACGTGCCGTGGGATCAGGCCTTGGACATCATCATGCGGTCCAAGGGCTTGGACAAGCGCGTGTCCGGCAATGTGATCTGGATTGCGCCCCGGGATGAATTGGCGGCCAAGGAAAAATCCGAGTTGGAAGCCAAGAAGGCGACGGAGGAACTGGAGCCCTTGGTTACCCGGAGCTATAAGCTGAACTACGTGCGCGCGGACGATGCGGCGGTGGTGCTTTCCGGCGGCTCACGGCGGAACGCCAACAAGAATGAGGATGCCACCTGTTCGCCAAGCTCCACGGGGATCTCGGCCGTTGACACCACCGGGGGAGCGTCAGGCAGTTCGACCACCGTAACATCAGGTCAGGGCGGGACCAAGACCAGCACCACGAACGTTAACCGGGTGTTGTCGTCACGCGGGGGGGCTTCTCACGACCTCACCTCCAATACCCTGGTGGTGACGGATACCCTGGATAGACAGGCCGCTGTCGAGGGCGTGCTGAAAGAAATCGATATCCCAATGCGTCAAGTCATGATCGAGGCGCGTATCGTGGTGGCGGACGATACCTTCGGACGCGATCTTGGCGTGAGGCTTGGTTTGACTGGCCGAGGACGGCTGGATGGCACCAGGATAGGCGTGTCCTCCAGTGGAAGCGCTTCTCAGACCACAGCCACTGGATCGGGTAGCATCCCTTCAACGGGGTATAACGTGCAGTTGCCGAACGCTGCGGGCGTGGCGAACGCAGGTACATTGGGCTTCACAATCCTGAATGCCGCCGCCAATACCATGCTTTCATTGGAATTGCAGGCCCTGGAGGCGGACAACCGGGGCAAGATCGTGTCCAATCCGCGGGTGGTGACCACCAACTTGAAGCCCGCCGTGATCCTGCAGGGTACGCAGATCCCCTATCGAACGGTCAGCACCAATGGCACCCAGACCCAGTTCAAGGACGCCCTGCTGTGTCTGCTGGTGTCGCCCCAGGTACTCAACAACGACGCCGTCATCTTAAACGTGGAGGTCCAGAAGGATGCCCAAGGAGTGAGCACAGACGCTGGCCCGGCAATCAACGTCAAACGGGTGAAAACCCAGGTACGCGTGAATAATGGCGAGACGGCAATTCTGGGGGGTATCTTCGAGCAAACCCTCCGGGATGACACGACCAAGGTGCCGCTCCTGGGCGATATCCCCATCCTGGGGCACCTGTTCAAGTCAAACAGCAAGACGGATGACAAATCCGAACTGCTGATTTTCCTGACGCCCAGACTGATCGACGAAAATTTGGGTGCAATACGCTGACAGGACCGGCACGGTCATGGAAAGGGCACCGGGGGCGCCCTTTTTGTTTATCCAACCACGGGAACAGGGTGCAGCGACATCAGCGCCTTGGGGGTGCTGCGCTCGTCCTCATACTCCCGCCATTCCCAGGCCGAGGTGTCGGTCATGAGGGCGCGCAGCAGCTTGTTGTTGAGACCGTGGCCTGATTTGTAGGCGGTGAAGGCGCCCAGGATGGGATGACCGGTGAGGTAGAGGTCACCTACCGCGTCCAGCACCTTGTGCTTCACGAACTCGTCCGCATAGCGCAGACCATCGTTGTTCAGCACCCGGTATTCATCCAGAACGATGGCGTTGTCCAGGGTGCCGCCCAGGGCCAGGCCGTGGCTGCGCAGGTATTCCACATCCTTGACGAAGCCGAAGGTACGGGCCCGGCTGACTTCCTGCACGTAGGATTGGCGGCTGAAATCCAGGGAGATTTCCCGGGAGGTGTTGCGGAATACGGGGTGGTCGAAATCGATGCGGAAGGCCAGGGTGAAGCCTTCGTGAGGCTGGACTTGCACCCACTTGTCGCCTTCCTCCACGCGCACCGTCTTCCTGACGCGGATGAAGCGCTTGGGCGCGTTCAACAATGCGATGCCGGCGGATTGCAGCAGATACACGAAGGGAGCGGCGGAACCATCCAGGATGGGGACTTCCGGACCGTCGATGTCGATGTGCAGATTGTCGATGCCCAGACCGGCCAGGGCGGACATGAGGTGCTCCACGGTGGCCACCTTGGCGCCGTCGGCCTCCAGGGCCGAGCACAGGCGGGTGTCCGTCACCAGCTCGGGGGCGATGCGGAAGGACTTGGGTTCCGGCAGGTCGGTGCGATGGAACACGATGCCCGTGTCGGGCAGCGCGGGACGCAAAGTCAAAGTGACACGGGCGCCGGTGTGCAGACCGACGCCGGTGGTGTGTACCTTTGCTTTGACGGAACGCTGCTGGATCATCCTAAAAACCTCAGTTGAACGCGTCCGAAGGCCGGGCCAGGCGGGTGTCTGGCGCGAAGCGACGACGCCGCAGGGTCGTTCCCTGCAAGGAGGAGCGACAAAGCCAGGCGCCTGCCTGGGCCGGAAAGCGGGCGCGTAGCGGGCTCACCTTCCGGGTGAGCGT
>Ga0272446_1001123_pt1 | contig 39902 bp, 38 predicted proteins | sample YNPCB0061_FD_194587 | JGI IMG/M metagenome (GOLD analysis project Ga0272446, IMG submission 194587) | Hot spring microbial mat communities from Yellowstone National Park, WY, United States - YNP-CB-006-1 | ecosystem: Environmental > Aquatic > Thermal springs > Hot (42-90C) > Sediment | place...
GCGCGGGCCATGTTCGCCTGTGTGCCCCAGTCGCGGTCGCCGCGAATCGCCACCGGCCAGTGCGCCCGAGGGCCAAGCGCCCGAGCAACTCCCACAGCCCGGGCGAACTGTACTCGGACGCCGTTTGGTTACCAGCTTGCACCTCCACATCCAGGACCAAGCGCAAGCTGGACAGGAAGTACGTGTGGTAGGTGTGCGAGGGACGGCCCGGCTTGTGCGGGTTATACCCTTTGACCGCCCCTTCCTGATGGCCATAGAGCGGCTTGACCGTCACGTCGGAGGATCCACGGTTCGCTCAGCAAGGGCCTCACGCAATCGCCGAGATGATCCTGGAGCCAGGTGACGCCTTGGATTTCGTCCAGCTTGCCAAGATTGCTCCGGACCGAATCCTCGCTGACGACCTTGCTCATCCCCAACGGGGGGGGGGATTGACGGTGTCGCCCCGCACGGCGCTGACGTGGGCGTAGCGCTGATGGCCGGAGAGAATCGCCAGCACCGCGGTGCCCAACACATCCCGCTTGCTCGGCGCATTGGGGCTGGTGAGCAACAGCGGACAGCTCGCCACCCAGGGATCGAAGAGTCCGCTGACCTGGAGAAACTCGGTGAAGAACGGCAACTGCCCGAGCGGCGTGACGGTGGCTTGTGGGTCCCACTCGACGTGGACTCTACCCCCAAAGGGATCCACGGGCACCGGGCCGGCGTAGGGCACCAACGCGCTGCCTTCGCTCTCACCCGTTGGGTGACGGTTCGGCTTGTTCATAAGCGCCTCCTTGCGCCGATATTTCAGCTAGTTAGCTCACCCAAGGCAAGGTCCAACTGCTCCTTTTGGGAACATCGGTATGCGGTTCGGCGGGAGGTGCGGGTGCGCATGTGGAGGACAGGCGAATCCTTGGATCGGTCGCCGCCAAGCCATGAACGCGACTGCCCACTGATAGCACACAAGAGGACTCAGCCCAGCCGGATGGGGATGGACCGCACCGGCTTGCCGGTCAGTGCGAAGATGGCATTGGCGACCGCCGGTGCGGCCGGGGGCACGCCGGGCTCGCCGATGCCGCCGGGGTGCTCCCGGCTTGGCACGATGTGCACGTCCACCTCCGGCATCTCGTCGATGCGCAGCAGCGGAAAGTCATCGAAGTTGCGCTGGACGGCATGGCCGTCCTGGATGGTGATCTCGCTCTTCAGGGCGGCGGTCAGGCCGAAGGCGATGGCGCCTTCCATCTGGGCCCGGATGGCGTCCGGGTTCACCACCATGCCGCAGTCCACCGCGCAGGTGATGCGGTGCACCCGCACCCGGCCGCGGTCGAGGGAGACCTCGGCGACCTGGGCCACGAAGCTGCCGAAGGACTCGGCCACCGCGATGCCATGGGCATGACCGGCGGGCAGCGGCTTGCCGTAGCCGGCCTTGTCCGCGGCCAGCCGCAGGACGCCGGCATGGCGCGGGTGTCCGTCCATCAGCTCCAGCCTGGCCTGCAGGGGGTCCTTTCCCGCCAGGGCCGCCAGCTCGTCGAAAAAGCATTCGGTGATATACGCGTTCTGCGAGCTGCCCACCGAGCGCCAGTAGCCGACCGGGATCCCCGGGTTGTACATGGCGAAGCTGACGAACAGGTTCTCGATGGCGTAGGGGATGTTGCGTGCCCCTTCGACGTTGGAGGCGTCGGTCTCGCCCTGGACCCGGCCGCGCCGGTGCTGGCTGCGGATGGATGCACCGGCGATGCGGTGGTCCCAGGCGATGATCCGGCCTGCCGCGTCCACGCCGCCGCGCAGGCGGTTGTAGGTGGCGGGCCGGTACTTGTCATAGAGCAGGTCGTCCTCCCGGGTCCAGATCACCTTTACCGGCCGGCCGACCGCCTGGGAGCACTCCACCGCCTCGCCCGCGAAATCCGTATCGCCCCGGCGGCCGAAACCGCCACCCAGGTAGGTGGTGTGCACCTTGACCCGCTCCCGCGGCAGGCCGGTGAGTCTCATGGCCAGGTCCTGGGTCGCGGTCTGGGCCTGGGTCGGGACATACACATCGCAGCCGTCGGCGCGCACGTCGGCGGTGGCATTCATGGGCTCCATGCAGGCGTGGGCCTGATAGGGCACGGTGTAGACCGCCTCGACGGTCTTGGCGGCGCGCTTGAGTGCCGTCTCGATGTCGCCGTCGCTGCGCGCCACCACACCCTCGGAGTCGGCGGCCTTGGCAAACTCGGCGGTGATGGCCTTGGTGTCCAGCCCCTGGTTGGGGCCGGCATCCCAGTCGATCCGCAAGGCATCGCGGCCCTGCTTGGCCGCCCAGAAGTGCTCGGCGATGACCGCCACCCCGGAGGAGATCTGCTTGACGGCCTTAACCCCCGCCGAGGCCAGGGCCGCGGTGGCATCGAAGGACCTGACCTTTCCGCCGAGGGTGGGGCAGCGTGCCACCGTGGCGGTGAGCAGACCGGGCAATGTCACATCCATGCCGAAGACCGCGGAGCCGTCCACCTTCGCCGGGGTGTCGAGCCTGGGCAGGGGTCTGCCCAGCAGCACAAACTCCTCAGGCTCCTTGAGGAACACCGTCGCTGGCACCGGCAGCTTCGCTGCGGCAGGCGCCAGGTCGCCGTAGCTCAGCCTGTTGCCACTGGCCTCGTGGATCACCCAGCCGTTGCTGGCCTGGCAGGTGCTGCGCTCGACCTGCCACCGCTGGGCCGCCGCCTGCAGCAGCAACTCCCGGGCGGCCGCCCCGGCGGTGCGCAGGGGGGTCCAGTAGCCCCGCACCGCGGTGCTGCCGCCGGTCGCCTGCCGGCCGAACAGGGGATTGAAGTAGGCCGGGTCGGCCGGGGCGAGCTCCGCCTTCACCCGCGCCCAGTCCGCGTCCAGCTCCTCGGCCAGGATCATGGCGATGCCGGTCATGATGCCCTGGCCCATCTCGGAGCTCGCCACCTGCAGGGTGACCTGGCCGTCGGGGTCGATGCGGATCCAGGCGTTGGGGGTGAAATGGGCGCTGGAGCCCTCCGCAGCGGTGTCGGCCAGGCCGGGCAGGCCGAAGCCCAACAGCAGCCCGCCGCCGGCGGCCGCCGAGAGGCGGAGGAAATCGCGCCGTGTGAGCCTGTAGGTCTCCATCTCAGCCCTCCCGCCGCGCCGCATCGGCCATCGGATCTGCCGATTGGGCGGCCTGTTGGGACACCCGTTGGGACACCAGCTCGGCGGCCCGCTTGATCGCCCTGCGGACGCGAGGGTAGGTCCCGCAGCGGCACAAGACGCCCTGCAGGGCCTCGTCGATATCCGCGTCCGTGGGGTGGGGGTGGCGCTGCAACAAGGCGCTGGCCGCCAGGATCTGCCCGGACTGGCAGTAGCCGCACTGGGGCACCTCCTCCTGGATCCAGGCCTGTTGGACGGGATGAGATCGGTCTGGCGACAACCCTTCGATGGTGGTGATCTGCTTGCCTGCCGCCGCGGAGATCGGGGTGACGCAGCTATGCACCGGCTTGCCGTCCACCAGCACCAGGCAGGCGCCGCAGGCCGCAATGCCGCAGCTGAACTTGGTGCCGGTGAGCTTTAGCCCGTCCCGCAGCGCCCACAGCAGGGGCGTGGCGGGGTCCAGGTCGAGCTCGCGGTCTGCGCCGTTCACGCTCAGTCGCACCATGTCGATCCTCCGCTTCGATGCTTCCCGGCTCGTCCCCGGGGTCGCAGACCGCCGGGCTCTGGGCGTTCTGAACCCTGGGTCTCCCGGGCAAGGTTACGTGAAAATCGCTGCCGTCGCGCCCTGCCTATTCCCGGCCCTATTCCCGTCGCAGGGCCTCGATGGGGTCGAGCCGCGCCGCCCGGCGAGCCGGGAAGAAGCCGAAGATGACCCCGACTGCCGCGGAGAACAGGAAGGCGGTCGCCACGATCGTGCCGTTCAGCACGAACGGGACCTCCAGGACCTGGGCCAGGGCGACGGCCGCCCCGATGGCCAGCACGATCCCCAGCACCCCGCCGAGGGATGAGAGGACCACCGCCTCCACCAGGAACTGCATCAAGACCTCCCGCTCCAGGGCACCGATGGCCAATCGGATGCCGATCTCGCGGGTGCGCTCCGTGACGGACACCAGCATGATGTTCATGATCCCGATGCCGCCCACCAGCAGGCTCACGGCCGCCACCGCGCTGAGCAGGGCGGTCAGGACCTTGGTCGTGCCGGTGAGCATGTTGGCGATCTCCTTCATATCGCGCACGCTGAAGTCGTCCTGCTCGCTCGCGGCGATGTGGCGCCTCTTGCGCATCAGGCGCTCGATGTCCTCCTTGGCCTGCTCCGTGGAATCGCCCTCGCGTACCGAGACCTGGATCAGGGTCACATTGCGGTTGCCGGCCAGGCGCCGGTGAAAGGTGCGCAGGGGCATGACGATCAGGTCGTCCTGGTCGGTTCCCATGGTGCTCTGACCCTTCGCCTGGAGCAGTCCGACCACCTCGCACGAGACCTGCTTGATGCGGATCTTCTGGCCGATGGGATCCTGGTGGCCGAACAGCTCCTTATGCACCGTAGCGCCGATGACGCAGACCGCGCGCCCGGAGCGCAGCTCTGCCTCCGTAAACGGCCGACCGGCGGCGAAGGTCCAGTTGCGGACCTCGAAGAAGCGGTTGTCCGTGCCGGTCACGTTGGCGGACCAGTTGGCATTGCCGGCAACGGCGGTGAGGGACTGGCTCGCCGCGGGGGCCACGGCGAGCACCGAGGGCACGTCGCGCCCCACGGCCACGGCATCCTCCAGGGTGAAGGGCGGTCCGCCCCCGGTCGACAGGGGTCCCATGTGCTGGCCGGTGCGGATCATCAGCAGGTTGCTGCCCAGGGACTGGATCTGGGTGGTGACCGCCAGGGTGGCCCCGTCGCCCAAGGTCACCATGACGATGACCGCCGCGACGCCGATCACGATGCCCAGGATGGTGAGCACCGAGCGCAGGACGTTGCGGCGGATCTCCCGCAGGGCGAGGAGCAGGGCATTCCACAGCATCAGCGTCCGCCCCCGTGAGCTGGCCCGTCGTTTGCCACCCGTCCGTCCAGGAAGTGGATGACGCGTCCGGCATAGGCCGCCATCTCCGGCTCGTGGGTCACCATCAGCACCGTGATCCCCTGGTCGCGGTTGAGGTCCGTGAGCAGGTCCATGATCTCGTGGCTGCGGGCGCTGTCGAGGTTGCCGGTCGGCTCGTCGGCCAGGAGCAGGCTGGGACCCGTGACCACCGCGCGGGCGATGGCCACACGCTGCTGCTGGCCGCCCGAGAGCTCGCTCGGGGTGTGGCGCTGCCAGCCGTCGAGCCCCACCCGTGCCAGGGCCTCCCGCGCCCGGGCATGGCGCTCGCCGCGCGGGATGCGCCGGTAGAGCAGCGGCAGCTCCACGTTCTCCAGGGCCGAGGTGCGGTTGAGGAGATTGAACCCCTGGAAGACGAAGCCGAGATGATTGCGTCGCAGCAGGGCCCGCTGGTCGCGGGACAGCCCCTCCACGGCGACCCCCTGGAATCGGTAGGAGCCGGAGCTTGGCGTGTCCAGGCACCCCAGGATGTTCATGGCCGTGGACTTGCCCGAGCCGCTCGGTCCCATGACGGCGACGAACTCCCCGGCGCGGATGGCCAGGTCCACACCGTCGAGGGCGCGCATGGCCGCCGCCCCCTGGCCGTAGACTTTGGTCACCTGGTGCAGCTCGACCAGGGGTGGATCGGCCGGGGCACGAGTGGGCACAGACGGGGAGACGGGCGTCACGGGCTGGGGCTCCGTCGCTCGACATCCACCAGCACCTCGGTGCCAGGCGTCAGGGTGTCGTCCAGGATCTGGGTGGAGAGGCCGTCGGTCGCACCGGTGCGCACCTCCAGCGCCGTCGGCTCCCCCTCGTGCAGGACCCAGACCCTCGCCCCCTTGCCGGTGCGGCGGCCACCCTCTGCTGGCCGTTTACTCTCGGCTGGGCGGCGCGGCAGGAGCATGCCCACCAGGCCGCGGCCGCCCTGGGCGGCACCCGCCTTCGGTGGGTTGAAGCGCAGTGCGGCATTGGGCACCAGGACGACGTCGTGCTCCTCGTGCACCAGGATCTCTGCGGTGGCCGTCATCCCCGGGCGCAGGGCGAGATCGGCATTGTCGAGGGACAGCAGGGTCCCGTAGGTCACCACACCGTCGACGGTCTCCGGGGCATAGCGGACCTGGGTCAGGGTGGCCGGGAAGTCCCGGTCCGGGTAGGCGTCGACCGTGAAGCTGGCCTGCTGGCCAGGGGCCACCTGTCCCACGTCGGCCTCGTCCACGGCGACCTTGAGCTGCATCTGGGTCAGGTTCTCCGCCAGGGTGAACAGCACGGGTGTCTGCAGCGAGGCGGCGACGGTCTGGCCAGGCTCGACCTGGCGCTTGAGGACGATGCCGTCGATGGGCGAGCGGATCACCGTCTTTTCGAGGGTGCGGCGGTCGGCGTCGAGCTGCGCCTGGGACTGCTCCACCTGGGCCTTGGCCACCGCCAGGCCCGCCACCGCCCGCTCCGAGGCGGCAGCAACGGTGTCCAGCTCCTCGGGAGAGGACAGGCGCTTGGCAACCAGGTCGCGGGTGCGCCGCAGCCGGTTGGCCGTCTCCGTGACCGTCGCCTCCGCTTCCTCGACCCGCGCCCGGGCAAGGGCCAGCGCCGCCTCGGACTGGCGGAACTTGGCGCGCGCCTGGTCCGGGTCGAGCCGGGCCAGGACCTGACCGGTCTTGACCCTGTCGTTAAAGTCCACCTCGACCACCTGGATGGTGCCCGAGACCTCGGTTCCCACCTCGACCTGGATGATGGGCTCGAGCTGGCCGGTCGCGCTCACCTTCACCTGGAGGTCGCCGACCTTGACCGGCGCGGTCTTGTATTGGACCGGCTCGCCCCGCTCGGTGCCCAAGACGGCGAGGGCTGCGGCCCCCAGCGCGGCCAGGGCAACGACGGCAAGCCAGGACCACAGGCGCCGGTGCGACGGCGCCGCCAGGGCGAGCTGTCCCATGACGCCGCCGCCTTCCACATTGGTCATCGGTTGGAACCTCGTCTTGAAACGGGACTGGGTCTTCGTGCGGGGGGCCTAGTCGATGAGCTGGCGGAGCAGGTCGTCCAGATCGGGGGCCGGATGGGTGTAGACCTGGATGGCATAGGCACCCTCTTCCTGGGTGAGCGGTTGCCTGACGGCGCTCTGGGCGGCGAGGATGGTGACATCGGCGTCCGAGGCATCGCAGCCCTCGGCGATGCGCTTGGCCACCCGCGCCCGCAGCACCGCCTCAGGTGCGTGCAGGCAGAGGACCGTGACGGGCACGCCGAGCTCTTCGGCCAGGGCGAGGAAGGGCGTGCGCTGGGAGTAGCGCAGGAAGGTCGCGTCCACCAGCACGCTCCAGCCCCCGGTGAGCACGGCCCGGGCCAGGTTGAGCAGCCGGGCATAGGTCCGGTCGGTCGCCTCGGGCCTGTAGATGCCGCCCTCGACCGCCGCCGCCGCGCGGGCCTCGGGAGGGAGGCCGAACAGACGCTTGCGCTCGATGTCGGAGCGGATGTGGATGGCGCGCAGCCGCTCGCGCAGGATCACGCACAGGTGGGTCTTGCCCGAACCGGAGCGTCCGTGGGTCAGGATGAGGCGCCGCGGATGCTCGCCCGTGAAGTCGTCCGTGAGGGCCAGGTAGCGTCTGAGCTCGCGCCGATGATGCAGGACCTCGTTGGCCTCGAGCCCGGGCTGGCTCAGGCGGATGGCGGTGACCTTGGCGCGCACCGTGGCGCGATAGACGCGGTAGAGGTCGAGCAGGGCGACGCCCTCGTAGTCGCCGTTGCGCTCCAGATAGCGGTTGAGGAACCGCTGGGCCAGCTCCGGCGCGCCGCCCTGAGCCAGGTCCATGGCAAAGAAGGCGACCTCGTTGATGGTGTCGATCCAGCGCAAGTCCGGATCGAACTCGATGCCGTCGAAGATGATGAGCTGCCCGGACACCTCAGCGATGTTGCCGCGGTGCAGATCGCCATGACACTCGCGCACCCGGCCGGTGAGCCGGCGGTGCTCGATCAGGCCGGTCAGGCCGGGAAAGCGGGCGAGGGTCCAGGCCTCCAAGGCAGACAGGCACTCGGCCTCCTGGGCGGCGGCCGGGCACTTGTGCAGCACCGCCAGGTTCTCCAGCATCGGCGCGAGGACCGACTGCGGGCGGCCATGGCCGCTCTCCGGAGCGGCGATGGGAATGACCTCGTGGAAGGCCGCCACCCGGTCGGCGATCCGGTCGACGATGTCGGGTGTCACCCGGCGGCGGGTGAGCAGGGCGTTCTGCGGGAAGCGGCGCATCTTGACCGCGTACTCCAGGGCCTCGCCGTCGCCGCCCACGCGCGGTGCGGCCGGGGTGCCGGTGATGGCGACCACGCCCAGGTAGGTGTCGGGGGCCAGGCGGCGGTTCAGGCGCAGCTCCTCCTCGCAAAAATAGCGCCGCCGTTGCAGGGTGCCGAAGTCGAGGAAGCCGAGGTTGACCGGCTTCTTGAGCTTGTAGGCGAGGTCGCCGACCAGGAAGACGTGGGAGGCGTGGGTCTCGATGTGGGCGAATCGGTCCACCGGGTGCGGGTAGGCCTCCGGTTGGGCGAGCCCTGCGATGATCTGCGCGTAGTCGGACACCAAAATACGCCGTACCGTCTGCGGCCAAGGACCGAATGCGATTGGATCGAGAGCCGGCGCGGCTTGATGCCGCCGCCCCGGCGCCGATATGATTCGCCGTCAACCGACAGCCACTGTCATTCCAGACGCCCGAGGTTACCCATCATGTCCGTCGAGCGCATCGTGCTGGCCGTTGCTGGCAGCTTTATTCTGATCTCCCTGCTCCTTGCCCACTACCACAATCCCAACTGGCTCTGGTTCACCGCCTTCGTGGGGGCCAACCTGCTCCAGTCCGCCTTCACCGGTTTCTGCCCCATGGCGATCATCCTGAAGAAGCTCGGTAAGCAGCCCGGGCCGGCCTTCTAGACCGTCCTCCAGAGCGACCCGTTGCTGGATTGGCCGTCCTGGCCGTGGATCAGCGCGGGTAGCGACGGCGCGGCACGCGGCATCCGTGGGTGTCAGACGCTGGCGCGCCCTGAGCTCACGCGGCATCCTGTCCCTCGCGGAGACCGCTGTCGGCCACAGCGCTGCGCGAGGCGCCCATACTCCGCCCATTTTTGCCGGGCTGCACGCCCGGATCGGCGTCATGCCTCGATGGGCAGGGCCCAAAGGTCGTGCTCCTCTGCCCCGGTGACCTCCACCTCGATGAAGTCGCCGGGGTCGATCTCCCAGGCGCCGGGCACGATGACGCTCCCGTCGATCTGCGGGGCGTCGGCGTAGCTGCGCGCCAGGACGCGGTCCTCTTCCACCTCGTCGACCAGCACGATCAGCCGCTGCCCCACGCGGGCCGAGAGCTTTCTGCGGCTGATCTCGGCCTGCACCTCCATGAATCGGGCCAGGCGCTCCTCCTTGATCGCGTCGGGAATGGGGTTCGGCAGGTCGTTGGCGGCGGCGCCATGCACCGGCGAGTAGGCGAAGCAGCCCACCCGATCGAGCTGGGCGGCGCGCAGGAAGTCGAGCAACACCTCGAAGTCGGCCTCGCTCTCCCCTGGGAAACCGACGATGAAGGTGCTGCGGACCACGAGCGGCGGGCAGATCTCCCGCCAGCGGCCCAGGCGCTCCAGGACCCGCTCCGTGGCCGCGGGCCGGTGCATCGCGGCGAGCACGGTGGGGCTGCCGTGCTGCAGCGGCATGTCCAGGTAGGGCAGGATCAGCCCGTCCGCCATGAGGGGGATCAGGGCGTCGACATGGGGATAGGGGTAGACGTAATGGAGTCGCACCCAGGCGGGCAGCTCGCCCAGGGCCCGCGCCAGGCCCTCGCAGTCGGTCTTGAGCGGCCGTCCGTGCCAGAAGTCGGGGCGGTAGCGCAGGTCGCGTCCGTAGGCGCTGGTGTCCTGGGAGACGATCAGGAGCTCGCGCACCCCCGCCTCCACCAGGCGCTCGGCCTCCGTCAGGACCTCGCCGATGGGACGGCTCACCAGGTCGCCACGCAGGCTCGGGATGATGCAGAAGCTGCACCTGTGGTTGCATCCCTCGGAGATCTTGACATAGGCATAGTGCCGCGGCGTGAGCTTGACCCCCTGGGGTGGCAACAGGCTGGTGAAGGGCTCCTGCGGGGGAGGGAGGTGGGTGTGCACCGCCTCCATCACGTCCTGGTAGGCATGCGGACCGGTGACCGCCAGCACCTGCGGGTGGGTGTCTCGCACCAGCTCGGCGCGGGCGCCGAGACAGCCGGTCACGATCACCCGCCCGTTCTCGCACAGGGCCTCGCCGATGGCGTCCAGGGATTCGTCCACCGCCGCGTCGATGAAGCCGCAGGTGTTGACGATGACCAGGTCCGCGCCGGCGTAGGTCGGCGCCACGCCATAACCCTCGGCGCGAAGCTGGGTGAGGATGCGCTCGGAGTCGACAGTTGCCTTGGGGCAGCCGAGGCTCACGAAGCCGACGGTTGGAGTCCCCTTGGTCTGAGTCCCAGTGTGGGTCACAAATGCCATCCTCGTGGGTGGTCTCGGGCCGATCGTGCGGCTTGCCTTCAGTGCCGGGGCCAGTGCTGTGCCCAGTGCGCGGGTCCGGGCGCGAATCCGCGCTCGGATCAGTGCTCGAAGAGGGAGCGCCGGTAGCGGCGCACCTGCTCATCGTCCGGCCCCAGCAGCTCCATGACCAGGAGCAGGGCGTCGCGGCCCAGGCCGTCCCGGTAGCCGGGCGCGTGCCGCTCAAGCTCGGCGAAGTGCACCAAGGCGGCCGCGTAATCGTCGCCCACGACGCAGCGCGCCCCCAAGGCAAAAAGCTCCATCGGATCCGGGACCGGCGCGGGCGTGGCAGCGGCGGTCTCCTGGACGGCCGCGTTGGGGTCTGCCGCGGTCCCGGAGTGATCTGCGACCGGCCCGGACTGCAGGAGCGCGTCCGGGCGAGCGTTCCCGGCATTCCCGCCCTCCATGGCGGCCTTGCCGGGAACTGCTCCTGGCCCCCAGGGATGGGGGACATGCCCGGACTGCAGGAGCGCGTCCGGGCGAGCGTTCCCGGCATTCCCGCCCTCCATGGCGGTCATGATCAGTGTGAGGTGGGTGTAGAGGCGGCGGATCTCGCCTCCGGCGCGCAGCGCCGGCGGGAGGGCGGCCAGTACCGCATGGGCGTCGCGGTGCCGCTCTTGCCGGACCAGCAGCTTGGCAAGCAGGAGCGGGACAGCGGGGTTATCCGGCTCCGCCATGGCCGCCTCGGCAAGGACCTGGATGGCCCTCTCCGGGTCGCCCGCCTCCCAGGCGGCCAGGGCAGCGGCCTGGGCGCGGTCGGCGAGCGGCCTCAGGTGCCGGTCAATGATCGTCCGGTAGTCGGACTCGGTCTGCATCCCGTGGATCTCTTCCACCACCTTTCCCCGGCGGAACAGCTTGCACGAGGGCAGGGCCTTGACGCCGTAGCGCTGGGCGACCTCCTTCTCGCGATCGGTGTTGAGACTGACCAGGAGAAAGCGCCCCCCATAGTCGCGGGCGAGGCGTCGCAGCAATTCCCCCTGGCGCAGCGAGGGGCCCGCCCAGTCCGCCCAGAAGTCCACGAGCACTGGACCTTTCCGTGAGTTCTCCAGGACCAGGGTGGCGAAATTCGCGCTGGTCCCCTCCAGGATGAAAGGCTCGTTCGGCATGGGCGGCTTGGGTGGCGTATATCGGGGACCTTGGGGCCTATCCTATCGGCTGGACCCCTGGGGCTCAAACCGGGCGTCTACCGCCGGCAGCGGGCGGGCGCTGCGGCGGCGGGCCGGACTCCGAGAGGGCTTGCCAGCGCTTAGGGATTTAGTAGGATACTGCCGCTGCGCCTCGGGTCCAGCGTGCCGCACTGCTGTCGCCAAGAACGACAAGGGCGCGCCCCTCACCTAACCAGGCGCAGTCACCACACTCAAGAGGTAACGACGGTGAAGAACTGCAAGCTCTGCAAGTACAGCAAGGTCTGTAACGATCTCCCCGGCATCTGCGTTCTGATCCCTTACCTCGCCGTCGGCGTCGTGGCCATCGCCCTCGGCTACCTCTTTATTACCCAAGAGCTCCTGTGACGCAAGCGGCCGCCTAGCCCCGAACGCCAGGGGCCTGCCGCGAGCCCCCATCATGGGCCCCGTCTCCCCCCCTCGGGCCGCCCCCGCAAGGGGCCGCGGCACCCGCATGGTGCTGCACCTGGAGATCCGCCTGCCTGACGGAACTGTGGCCCTGTCGACCTGGGACGGAGACCCGCTCGCCCTGACCCTTGGGGATGGCTCCCTGAGCCTGGGCCTGGAGGCCCTGCTCGCCGAGGTGCCGGTCGGGGTCGAGGAGCGCATCCTCGCCCACGGCGATGATCTCTTCGGGCCGCGCAGCCCGGAGAACCTCCAATGGCTGCCCAGCTCGGCCTTCCCGCCGGGCCAGGGCACAGAGCCGGGGCAGGTCCTGGCCTTCGAGACGCCGGGCGGGCAGGAGCTCGCCGGGGTGGTCCTGGCGGTGGAGTCCGAGCAGGTGCAGGTGGACCTCAACCATCCCCTGGCCGGCAAGTCCCTCGACATTCGGGTGCGGGTCTTGAGCGTCGAGCATGACGGCGATCGGCGGCCCGCGGACGAGCCCACTGGGCAGAATCCCGCGCCTGACCTATCCTCCGAGGCATGAACGTCCTGATCGCCAACCCGCGAGGCTTCTGCGCGGGTGTCGACCGCGCCATCGACATCGTCGAGCGGGCGATCGAGCTCTTCGGGGCGCCGATCTATGTCCGCCACGAGGTCGTGCACAACCGCTTCGTCGTCGACGACCTGCGCCAGCGCGGCGCAGTCTTCGTCGATGAGCTGGATCAGGTCCCGGATGGTGCCACCGTCATCTTCAGCGCCCACGGCGTCGCCCAGCAGGTGCGCCAGGAGGCCGCGGGGCGCAACCTGCGGGTCTTCGACGCGACCTGCCCCCTGGTGACCAAGGTCCATCTGGAGGTCGCCCGGTACTGCAAGGCCGGCTATGAGGTGATCCTGATCGGCCACCGCGGCCACCCGGAGGTGGAGGGCACCATGGGCCAGTGCCGCGACGCCGCCGCGGGCGAGTCAGGCCGGGTGCGGCTGGTGGAGACCATCGCCGACGTCGCTGCCCTGGAGGTCCGAGACCCCGAGCGCCTGGCCTATGTCACCCAGACCACACTCTCGATGGACGACACCCGCGCCATCGTCGCCGCGCTGCGCGAACGCTTCCCCGCGATCCGCGGGCCCAAGAAGAGCGACATCTGCTACGCGACCCAGAACCGCCAGGACGCCGTCAAGGCGCTGGCCGAGCGCTGCGACCTGGTCCTGGTGGTCGGGTCGGCCAACAGCTCCAACTCCAATCGCCTGCGCGAGCTGGCTGAGCGCCAGGGGTGCCGGGCCTACCTCATCGACGGTCCCGGGGATATCCGGCGCGAATGGCTGGCGGACGCGCCGCGGGTGGGTCTCACCGCTGGGGCATCGGCCCCCGAGGTCCTGGTCGAGCGGGTTGTCGAGCGCCTCAAGGAGTGGGGTGCCGTCCAGGTGGAGGAGCAGAGCGGGGTGCGCGAGCAGGTCGTCTTCGCCCTGCCGAAGGAGCTGATGCACGGACCCGCCTCCAGCGGCTGAGGTCGCACCGCCCCGGCGGCGAAAACCCCTGTGCTAGACTGCGGCCAGTCGGACACCGGTCCAGTCTCGACCCGCGACGCGTCTTACTTTTCGACCTCCCCATATCGGCAGGAGTACCCATGAGCGACATCCTGGTCATCGGCGGCGGCATCATCGGCCTGCTCACGGCACGGCAGCTCGTCGATGCCGGTGCGAACGTGACCCTGGTGGAGATGGGCGAGACTGGGCGCGAGGCGTCCTGGGCGGGCGGCGGCATCCTGTCGCCCCTCTATCCCTGGCGCCACCCCGAGGCGGTGACCGCCCTGGTCACCTGGAGCCAACAGGACTACCCCAGGCTCTGCCTGCAACTGCATGACGAGACCGGCATCGACCCCGAACTGACCCACAACGGGATGCTGATCCTCGATACCGAGGAGCGGGAGCTGGCCAGCCGTTGGGCTGAGGCGCACGGCGTGCAGCTCGAGGTGCTCGATCTAGCCGCGGTGCGCGAGATTGAGCCAGAGCTCGGCCCGCACCCGAGTCACGCCATCTGGCTGCCGGACGCCGCCCAGGTGCGCAACCCGCGCCTGACCAAGGCCCTGAAGCTGTCCCTGGAGCGCCGTGCCGAGATCCGCGAGCAGGAGGAGGTCATCGACCTCCTGGTGGAGGGCGGGCGCGCGCTGGGCGCGCGCACCCGCAAGGGTGTTGTGTCCGCCGACAAGGTTGTCGTCTGCACTGGCGCCTGGACCGCCAAGCTCCTCGAACAGCTCGGCGCCAAGCCGGACATCCATCCCATTCGCGGCCAGATGATCCTGTTCTACGGCAAGCCGGGGCAGATTGGGCGTATCGTCCTGTCCCGGGACCGCTACGCCATCCCCCGTCGCGACGGGCGGGTCCTGTTCGGCAGCACCACCGAACATGCCGGCTTCGACAAGGCGACCAGCGCCGAGGTCAAGGAGGAGCTCTACCGCGCCGCCGTCGAGCTATTCCCCCTGCTCAAGCGCACGCCAATCGAGGACCATTGGTCCGGGCTGCGGCCAGGCTCGCCGAGCGGCATCCCGTATATCGGTGCCTATCCAGGGGTCGAAGGGCTCTACTTCAACGCGGGGCATTTCCGCAACGGCGTGGTCAGCGGCCCAGCCTCGGCGCGTCTCGCCGCGGACCTGGTCCTCGGGCGTGAGCCCGTGGTCCCCGCCGCCCCCTATGCCCTGGATGCGCCCCGCTGAGTATCCCGCTGACTATCCCGGTGGGCGCCCGTTACGGTGACTAGGCGCACCCTGCCCCTGCCTGCAATGGCCCTCTACAATGACAGGCAGAGAGCCGGTCCGTCCCACAGTGCAACATCAGCCACAACGCAATCAGGAGGAAACATCGTGAAGACAACACTCACCGCTGCGGTCTTTGCCTTCGGCTTCGCCGCCGGCGCCGCTCAAGCGGGCACCTTCATGGACGCCGAGTGGGCCTCGCAAATGTGCAAGGCCTGGAACAATAACCCTACCCTCACCAAGGAGCTAGGTGGCAAGGCCTGGGCCGCGAACAATGCCGGCCGCGGCTACAAGGTCATCCAGCTCTACCGGACCAAATGCGGGGAGAAGACCAAGGTCGAGTTGGAGTTCTCCGACAAGGACGGCAAGGCGGTCTGCACCTACGGCGGGGCCGTGAAGCATGCCAAGCTCAACCTGGAAGTCGACTACCTGATGCACGCCAGCGACGAGGACTGGACCTGCATGGGCGAGGGCAAGTTCGGGTGCGGGGCGATGGGGGCCATGATGACCGGCAAGCTGAAGTTCTCGGGCCCCAAGGGAGAGGCCATGGGTGTCATGGGACCCTTCGACAGCTTCCTCACCACGACGGGCAAGGTGCCCGGAGACAAGGGGTCCTGCCCATAACGTCGAGCCGAGATCTCACGCGTCCCCTGGGGACAAGGACGCCCCCCCTGGTCAGGCACCTCGATGCCTGACCAGGGGGGGTCACAGACTGCGCCTTCGACCCGCGCGCTGATCATAAGGTTAGGAAGCCACTTGATCCGCTCCCTCATCAAGGGCTGACACGGCCCACCATCCGCCGGGCGGCCTCGCGCGCCCCTCAAGCCGAATACGCGGCCCGGATGCCTTGGCCGGCAGACACGCCTGCCCCCCAGTCCGGGACGATGCAGGGGCTGATGTAGCGTACACGCAACAAAACCGCCGGCCCGCCGGGCTGTCCACCGACCCTTGGCTAGGGTTCGGCGGGAGCTTGGTTCCTTTGTCTTATCGCCATTGACAATCCGCAACAATGGTGTAACCATATTCGTAACATGTATGGTAATTACAACGAAGTGTCGATCCACCCGCGTCACGCCCAATCGGCGGACGCTTTACTCGCCAGGAGGAATCCCGTGAAAATCAAACGCATCGCCCTTGCTGTCGGAATCGCCTGCGCCGCCACCGTCCCTGTTGCTCAAGCGACGAATGGCTACATGTCCCACGGTTACTCGCCGATCTCCCGCGGCATGGCTGGGGCAGACACGGCCCTGCCCCAGGACGCGGCGTCCATGATCGACAACCCCGCCGGGCTGATCGAGGTCGGTAACCGCGCCGATGTCGCCGTGAACTGGTTCAGCCCGATCCGTAAGTACACGGGCTCTGACCTGACCGCTGGCGCCCTGGGCCCGGTCGGCAGCAACCTGACGGGCGGTGAGGTGGAGAGCCGCAACAATGACTTCCTGGTCCCCACCTTCGCCCTCTCCTATGCACTGGACGCCAACAGCGCCGTCGGCGCTGCCCTCTACGGCAACGGCGGCATGAACACCCAGTACGGCAGCCAGTACACCGCCTTCGACCTGGGCACCTACGGCGGCAACAGCTCGAACAACCTGTTCGGTCTGGGCGGCGGCAACACCGGCGTGAACCTCGAGCAGCTCGGCCTGGCGCTGACCTACTCCCGGCGCCTGAACGAGAGCTTTGACCTTGGCGCCAGCCTGGTTCTGGCCATGCAGAGCTTCGAGGCCAAGGGCCTCGGCGCATTCGCCGGGTTCACCGAGACCACGACCCAGACCTGCATGAGTGGCTTCTGCGTCGCCGCCCCGAACCTAACTGACAACGGTAAGGAATGGTCCTACGGCGCTGGCTTCCAGATCGGTGGCCTGTGGAAGGTCAACCCCATGGTCGACCTCGGTCTGTCCTACCGGACCAAGGTCTACATGACCAAGTTCGACAGCTACTCCGACCTGTTTGCCAACGGCGGCGAGTTCGATATCCCAGCCGTCGCAAACATCGGCCTGGCCTTCAAGCCCACCGAGCAATTGAAGTTCGCCCTCGATGTCCAGCAGATCTGGTACAGCGATGTCGACGCCATCGGCAACACCAACCAACTGACCAGCATGTGCGACATGACCGGGCAGTTTGGCGGCACCTACGATGCGAGCTACTGCCTCGGCGGCTCCAACGGCGCTGGCTTCGGCTGGAAGGATGCCACCATCATCAAGTTCGGCGTCCAGTACGCCATCAACCCGGAGTGGACGGTGCGTGCCGGCTACAGCCACATGAACCAGATCATCCCGGAGAGCGAAGTCCCCTTCAACGTCCTCGCCCCCGCCGTCATCACGGACCACTGGACCATTGGTCTGACGGCCAAGGTGAAGAAGAACTACGAGATCACCGGTTGGGCCATGTATGCCCCTGAAGAGACGGTCTCCGGGGTCAGCTCCTTCACCGCCGGAAGCTCGCCCTCGATCTCCATGAAGCAGTACGAGGTCGGTGTCGCCTTCAGCTGGCTGTTCAACTGACCAGCCTCCAGCCTGACACGCGAAAGGCCGCCCTCGGGCGGCCTTTTTTTCGCCCGCCGACGAGACTGCGCCGCCCAGGCGGGAATCCTTCGCCTCAGCGCAGGCCGTGCAGGCGGTTCATGGCACGCTGGAATTGGCCGTCCAAGAGGTCCTGGAGCACCGCATCGACCTCGGGGAAATGCCCGCGGATGGCCCCTTCGTCCCCCTTGGAGGACCGCCCGAGGACATAGCTCGTCACCAGGTGCTTGTCCCCGGGATGGTCGATGCCGATGCGCAGGCGCCAGAAGTCCCGGCTACCCAGGGCATTGATGATGTCGCGCAGGCCGTTGTGGCCGGCGTGGCCACCGCCCTGCTTGAGGCGCAAAACCCCAACGGGCAGGTCGAGCTCGTCGTGGGCCACCAGGACCTGCTCCGGGGCGACGCCGAAATACCGCGCCACGGCGGCAACTGCCTGGCCGCTGCGGTTCATGTAGGTGGCGGGTTTGAGCAGGCGCAGATCCCGCCCCCCCAGGTTGAGTCGGGCGAGCAGGCCGTGGAACCTGGGCTCCAGCCGGAAGGCGCCGCCGTGCTCGGTGGCCAAGGCATCGGCGAGCCAGAACCCGACGTTGTGGCGCGTAGCCTCGTACTCGGGCCCCGGATTGCCTAACCCGACGATCAAGCGGATACCGGTCTCGGTCATCGCGTCGGAACCTGCCAGCACGGCCGAGGGCCGGTGCGCTTGGCGCCGGCTGGGGGGCCTGGGCGGATGCCTGGTGGATAACAGCACACTGGGGCGGCTCGGACCGCCCCAGCCCGGATCTTAGGCCGGCTGGCCCTCGCCCTCAGGCGTCTCCTCGCCGCCGATGTGACCGGAATGGATGATGACCACGGGGACATCCGGGTCCGGTGCATGGGCCAGACTCACCCCCGGGGGCAGGGGCAGCTCGGACAGGTGCAGGATGTCGCCCAGACCCATCTCGGCCAGGTCGACAGAGATGAACTCGGGCAGATCCTCGGGCAGACAGCTGATCTCGACCTCGGTGAGGTTGTGGGAGGCCTGACCCCCCGCCTTCACACCCTTGGAGCTGGACTCGTTGATGAAGTGGATGGGCACCATCATGCGCAGCCTCTCGTTGGCCGTGACGCGCTGGAAGTCTGCATGCATGACGAAGGGCTTGGCGGGATGACGCTGCAGGTCCTTGAGGACGACCTTGGACTCCACATCGCCGACCTTCAGGGTCAACACATGGGAGTAGAAGGCCTCGTGCTCCAGGTGGCGCAACAGGGCATTGTGTCCCAGCGCGATCATCTGCGGGTTCGTGTGGCCCCCGTAGACGATACCCGGAACCATCCCCAGGCGACGCAGGCGGCGGCTCGCACCCTTCCCCGTATCGCTGCGGGATTCCGCAATCAGCTCGAAAGTCTCAATCATATGACGTTCTCCAGTGACGATAGGGCTGTGCTCCCGCGACCAGGAGCCCAGCGGCGGAGAGGCGCGCGGCCCCTCCCAGCAAGGCCGCCGCTCAGTCGACGAACAACGAGCTGACGGATTCCTCGTTCGATACCCGGCGCATGGTCTCCGCGAGAAGCTGTCCGATGCTCAAGACGCGAATCCGGCGACAGTCCTGTGCCTCCGGGCGCAGGGCGAGGGTGTTGGTAACAACCAGCTCGTCAAGCTGCGAGCGGTTGATGTTCTCCACGGCGGGACCCGACAGGACAGGGTGGGTGCAATAGGCCACGACGCGCGTCGCCCCATGGGCCTTCAGCGCGCCGGCGGCCTGGCACAGGGTCCCGGCGGTATCCACCAGGTCGTCGATGAGGACGCAGGAACGCCCCTCCACATCGCCGATGATGTTCATCACCTTGGCCTCATTGGGCCGCGGCCGCCGCTTGTCGATGATGGCAAGCTCCGCGTCGTCCAACCGCTTGGCCAAGGCCCTGGCACGGACCACACCGCCGACGTCCGGGGATACGACGATCAGCTCCGGGTACTTCTGCCGCCACACATCGCCTAACAGGATCGGCGATGCGTAGACGTTATCCACCGGGATGTCGAAAAATCCCTGAATCTGGTCAGCATGCAGATCCATGGTCAAGACCCGGTCGGCGCCCGCGTGACCGATCATCTTAGCCACCAGACGGGCCGTGATGGGTACCCGTGCGGAGCGCGGGCGCCGGTCCTGACGGGCATAGCCGAAATAGGGGATGACGGCGGTGATGCGCTTCGCCGACGCCCAGCGCAGGGCGTCGATCATCACCAGCAGCTCCATGAGGTTGTCGTTGGTCGGGGCGCCGGTCGGCTGGACGACGAAGACGTCGCGGCCGCGGACGTTCTCCTGGATCTCGGCCATGACCTCGCCGTCGCTGAACTGGCCCACGACGGCCTTGCCCAGCGGGAGCCCCAGGTGACCGGCGATCTCGGTGGACAACGCCGGGTTGGCATTCCCGGAGAAGACCATCATGTGACTGGCGGGCACGGCCTGCACCTCGTCTGCACCGGGGGCTGAAGATTTGGCTGGGGCGCCAGGATTCGAACCTGGGAATGCTGGGATCAAAACCCAGTGCCTTACCGCTTGGCGACGCCCCAGTGGCATTGCGTGGGCCTCGGGCCTCGGGCCTCGGGCGGCAACGGCCGCTAACCGAGCCCCGCCCGATGTCCCAGTACCTGATACGGCGGCGCGTCTTCGGCGGCCAGCCGATCCAGCAAAGGAGAGCGGTTGAGGCCCCTGGCGACGAATGCGCCCCACTCCCCTGGAGCCGCATCCCGGACCGCTACCGCGGTTGCTTGATCCGCAAAGGCGGCGAACACGCAACTCCCCGTTCCGGTCAAGCGCGCATCACCCCGCGCCGCGAGCCAGTCCAGGGCCTCGGCCACCTGCGGATAGCGGCGCCGGACCACGTCCAGACAATCGTTGGTCCCTGCCCCGAGAGCAAAGTCGCGCATTGTCATTGGCGCCGAATCCCTTGTCAATCCTGGATCTGCGAAGACGGCGGCGGTCGAGACCGCGACCAGGGGCGTGAGGACCAGGTACCAGGGCTGCGGCAAATCCATCGGCACCAACTCTTCGCCGATCCCCTCCGCCCAGGCGGCGAGACCACGCACAAAGACCGGGACGTCTGCCCCAAGTCTCAGCCCAAGGGTCGCCAGGGCTGGAAGGTCCAGGCCGGTCCCCCACAGGGCGTTGAGTCCGACCAAGGTGGTGGCTGCATCCGAGCTACCGCCACCAAGGCCGCCGCCCATGGGCAGCCGCTTCTCGATCCGGATCTCGGCGCCCAGCCGGCACCCGCTGTGGTCCTGCAACAGGCGGGCGGCCCGCACCGTCAGATCGCTTTCGCAGGGGACCCCAGGCAGCGCAGACGGGCGCTCGATACGGCCGTCAGGGCGCACCCCCAGGTGCACAAGGTCGCAGCGGTCGATGAACTGGAAGACGGTCTGAAGGCGGTGGTAGCCGTCGACGCGCCGCCCCAAGATCCGCAGCATCAGGTTGAGCTTAGCCGGCGCCGGCCAGGGAGCAGCGCCGCCCCTGACGGTGGTCATTTGCCGGTGTCTGTGCTGGTGACCCGGTGACGGCCGATGACTTGCATCAGGTAGGCATGGTCCGGGAACTCGGCAAGGGCGGACTCCCAGACCTTCCAAGCCTCGTCGCGTTCGCCCAAGGCCCAGAGAACCTCACCCAGGTGGGCAGCAATCTCCCCATCACGGGTCCGCTCGACCGCGTGCCTGAGGTACTTCAGCGCCTGTTGGAGATTGCCGAGACGGTATTGCACCCAGCCCATGCTGTCGAGGATCGCAGGCTCCTCCGGTTTGAGCTCCAGGGCACGCTGGATGTAGCCAAGCGCCTCCGAGAAGCGATCGGTGCGGTCGGCCAAGGTGTAGCCGAGGGCGTTGAGGGCGTCGGCGTTCTGTGGGTCCTTGTCGAGGACGGCCTTCAGGTCGCGCTCCAGGATGTCGAGCCGGTCCATGCGGGCGGCATGCAGGGCGCGCGCATAGAGCAGGTCGGGATTGTCTTGATGCTGCACCAGGGCACTGTCGTAGACGGCCATGGCGTCCTGGTCGAGTCCGGCCCCTTTGAGGATCTCGGCCTCCATGAGGAACAAGGCGACGGCGTTGTCCGGCTGCTCGCCGCGCAGCCGCTGCAACACCTCCCGAGCACGCCCGACCTGACCCCGGCCGGCGTAGATCCGGGCGACCCGCACCTGGGCATCCGATGCATTGTCACCGCCCACCTTGAGGTACCAGGTCAGCGCGGCCTCGGTATTGCCCGCATCCTCCTCAACTTGCCCCAGGTAGAAGGCGGCATCGTCCTTGCGCTGGCCGGTGTCGTTGAGCCGGGTGAAATACTCCCTCGCCGAGGCGATATCATCGAGCTGCAGGGAGAGAATCCCCAGCGCAAATAGGACATCGGGCTCCTTGGGGGCCTTACTCAGCATGCGCTCGAACACGCCGCGAGCACTCGAGAACTCCCGCTCGTCGACCAGAAGCTGGGCATAGAGCATGCGCAATCCGCGATCATCCGGGCTTGCCTCGAGGAAGCCCTCCAGGGTCTTGCGGGCCTCGCTGCGCTTGTTCTGACCGAGCAGCAGGCGCACCAGGAAGATGCGCGGCTCGCTCCAGTCGGGTTTCAGCTCCAGGGCTCGGCGCGTCGCCGCGACCGCGTCGTCATAGCGCTCGGCGCCCGCCGCGACCAGCGCTAGGGCATAGTAGGCCTCGGGCGAATCGCCGTCCTCGGCGATCAGGCTGCGCAGCAGGTCGAGCCGGCGCTGGACCGGCTCCACAGACGCCAACAACCGCGCGGCGTGCAGGTACCCGTCCTTCTCGCGCTCATGGGCCATCCCGATGACACGGCGCAGGTAGGTGAGGGCCTTCGGGATGTCGTCCGCCTTCAGCGCCACGTAGGCCGCGAGCTGCTGCGCCTCCAGGGCGTCGGGGGCCAGCTCCAACCACAGCTTGGACGCACGCTGCTCCGCCTCGAGGTCGTCCAAGGTCAGCGCGGCGCGGGCCGCCAATTGGGCTAGGGACGGGTCGGAAGCGAGGCGCGCCGCGAGCAGGTAGTGGGTGAAGGCCACCCGGGGGTTACCCCTCTGGGCCGCCACATCGGCCACCAGCACGGAGTAGATGAGGTCCGGGGTGAGTCCGGCCGGGGATTCTGAGCCAAGACCAGGCTCCGGCGGCTGTTGTTGCTCTCGGGCATCTGTTGTCTGAACACCACTTGCCCACCCAGTCAACCACCAACCCGCCGCAAAGGCCAGGGCGACGGCTCGGGGTAGAAGGACACATCGGCGGTTTTTTCGGGCGGTCACGTAACACTTCCGCGCTTGGCGCTCGTCAGGAGGTACAACTTCCATCCAAGTATAACTGAGCAGATCCGTCGCAAAAAAGACCCGTCTTGGAAAACCAACAAAGAACGGTAGGCTTTCACCTTCGTGGCTTATGACGCCCGCCGGTTTCAGACACCCGCGTTGCACCCTATAATGTGGCCGCTTGGCGGGTGCCCACAAGGCCCCACCCCTTTGCGGGGACCCGCTCCCGCGCCGCGACGACCTGACAGCCGCCCCTGATTCAATGAAGATCCTGGCCCTCGGCCTGAACCACAAGACCGCGCCCGTGGAGATCCGCGAGCGGGTGACGTTTGGCCCCGACATCATGGCGGCGGCGCTGCGCAGTCTGACCTCGCAGGTCGAGGTCAGCGAGGCGGTTATCCTGTCGACCTGCAACCGTACCGAGATCTACTGCGTGCTGCGCGGCGAGGGGGAAGCCCCGGTGCGTGCCTGGCTCAGCGGCTTTCACGGCGTCAGCGAGGACCGATTGGCGCCCTACCTGTACGCGCACATCGGACTCGACGCCGTGCGCCACTTGATGCTGGTCGCGAGCGGCCTGGACTCCATGGTCCTGGGAGAGCCCCAGATCCTCGGCCAGGTCAAGTCCGCCTTCACCAGCGCCGAGGCCTGCGGCTGCAACGGGAAGCTGCTCGGGCGGCTGTTCCAGCACTGTTTCTCGGTGGCCAAACAGGTGCGCACCGACACGGCTATCGGGCAAAGCCCCGTCTCCGTGGCCTTCGCCGCCGTCAGTCTCGCCCGCCAGATCTTCAGCGACCTGGCCGCCCAGACCGCCTTGCTCATCGGCGCAGGGGAGACCATCGAGCTGGCCGCCCGCCACCTCCACCAGCATGGGGTGGGACGGATCGTGGTCGCAAACCGCACCGTGGAGCGCGCGCACTCCGTCGCCACCCAATTCGACGGCTTTGCCATCGCGCTGACGGAGATCGCCAATCACCTGCCGGAGGCGGACATCGTGATCTCCTCCACGGCGAGCCCGCTGCCGGTGCTCGGCAAGGGAGCGGTGGAGCGAGCCCTGAAGAAACGGCGCCACCGCCCGGTGCTGATGGTCGACCTCGCCGTCCCCAGGGACATCGAGCCCGAGGTCGCAGCGCTCAGCGACGTCTACCTGTACACGGTGGACGACCTCCAGGGCGTGGTGGACGAAGGTCTGCGCTCCCGCCGAGAGGCCGCCTGCGAGGCCCAGGAGATCATCGACTACCATGCCGCGGAGTTCATGGCCTGGCTGCGCTCCCTGGACGCCGTGAACCTCATCCAGGGCTTCCGCCAAGGCGCCGAGCAGGTGCGCGACGAGGTCCTGGCCCGCGCCCTGCACCTGCTGCGCACCGGCAAGCCCGCGGAGGACGTCCTCGCCTTCGTCGCCCACACCCTGACCAACAAGCTGCTGCATACCCCCAGCGTGCGCCTGCGCCAGGCCGGCCGCGACGGCAACGTGCAGCTGCTCGACGCCGCCAACGACCTCTTCCAGCTCTCCGCGGAGCCCAAGGCCCCGGCGGGGCCCGCCAGTTGAATCCCTCCATCCGCACCAAGCTGGAGCGGCTCGACGAGCGCTTCGGCGAGGTCACCGCGTTGCTGTCGGAGCCCGAGGTCCAGGCCGATCAGGACCGCTTCCGGGAGCTCAGCCGGGAGTATGCCCAGGTCGAGCCCGTCGCCGAATGCTTCGCCCGATACCGCGCCATGGAGGCCGAGATCGCCGCCGCCGAGGAACTGCTGCGCGACCCGGAGATGGCCGAGCTCGCACGCGAGGAGGTCGCGGCCGCGCGTGCCCGCCGTGACGCCTTGGAACCCGAGCTGCACCGCCTGCTCCTGCCGCCCGACCCCAACGACCGGCGCAACGTCTTCCTGGAGGTCCGTGCCGGGACCGGTGGGGCCGAGGCCGCCCTGTTTGCCGGCGATGTGCTGCGCATGTACATGCGTTATGCGGAAACGCGCGGCTGGCAGACCGAGCTCATCAGTGCGAGCGAGGGCGAGCTCGGGGGCTACAAGGAGGCGGTCCTGCGCATCAGCGGCAACGGTGTCTACTCACGCCTGAAGTTCGAGGCCGGCACCCATCGGGTGCAGCGGGTCCCCGTGACGGAGTCCCAGGGGCGTATCCACACCTCTGCCTGCACCGTCGCGGTCCTCCCGGAGGCCGAGGCCATCGACGAGGTGGAGATCGCCGCGTCGGACCTGCGTATCGACACCTACCGCGCCTCGGGCGCGGGCGGCCAGCACGTCAACAAGACAGACTCCGCCGTGCGCATCACCCATCTGCCGTCCGGGATCGTGGTGGAGTGCCAGGACGAGCGCTCGCAGCACAAGAACAAGGCCCGCGCCCTATCCCTGCTGCAGGCCAAGCTCCTAGCCCAGGCCCAGGCGGCCCAGGCGAGCGAGGAGTCGGCCTCGCGTCGCCTCCAGGTCGGCAGCGGGGATCGCTCTGAGCGGATCCGCACCTATAACTTTCCACAGAACCGGCTCACCGATCATCGCGTGAACCTGACCCTATACAAGCTCGACGAGGTGATGGCTGGCCATTTGGACCAGGTGATCGACCCGCTGGTGCAGGAGTATCAGGCAGACCTCCTGGCCGCTTTGGCCACGGGCTGAACCATCGCACTCGAGGTCCACAAGCCCCGTACAATCCCAGGACGCGCAGACGCTGCGGATGCGTCCGGGGCGAAGGACTTGCCAGGCCAGAGGACCAGGTCCCTGGAACCGAGCCCGCCTGCCAGCCCCAGACCCCCGCCTCCCGACCCCCAGCCCAAGGTGGCCGCCCGACCCATGCCCCCCAAGTCCCCGGTCCAAGCCCTGCGGGCGGCGCTCGCGGCCGCCAGAGCCCGCCTTGCGGGTCTGGTCGATGGCTCGCCCGGCCTGGAGGCGGAGCTACTCCTAGGCGAGGCGACGGGCCTCGGGCGTGCCCGGGTGCTGGCGCGGCTCCTCACCCACCCCGATGCCCTGCTCGACGCCGCAGCGGGGCGCCGCTTTGAGCGGCTCGTCGAGCGCCGGCGACTAGGCGAGCCCATCGCCTACATCCTGGGCACCCAGGGGTTCTGGACCCTGGACCTGCGCGTCACGCCAGACACCCTGATCCCCCGCCCGGAGACGGAACTATTGGTCGAAACGGCCCTCGCGGAGCTCCCGGCCCAGGCCCCTCTCATGGTGGCCGACCTCGGGACCGGAAGCGGGGCCATCGCGGCGGCCCTGGCCAGCGAGCGCCCCGCCTGGACCCTGATCGCCGAGGACAGCTCGGTCGCCGCCATCGAGGTCGCCCGCAGCAACGCGCGGCGCCTGGGGCTCACCAACCTGCACACCCTGGTCGGGTCCTGGCTCGCGCCCTTTGCCGCAACGAGCCTGGACGCCGTGCTGAGCAACCCGCCCTATGTCCCGAGCGGCGACCCACACCTGACCCGGGGCGATCTGCGCTTCGAACCGCGCTCGGCGCTCAGCGCGGGCGCAGACGGCCTGGATGCGATCCGCCGCATCGTTGCCGCGGCACCGCAGCGGCTCAGACCAGGCGGCCTGCTCGCCCTGGAGCACGGCTACGATCAGGGACCGGCCGTGCGCGGTGTGCTGACCCAGGCCGGCTTGGTGGCAGTGAGGACCAAGCGCGACCTCGCTGGCCACGAGCGGGTCACCCTGGCGCGGCGCTGGGGCTAGGCCGCGCATTGGCCTTGATTTCTGCAAGCCGTCCATTAGCATAGCGACCCCATGGACATTACCGACGCCGACCGCATCAAACAGCGACAGATCGCCTTCGATCCGCTGCACCCGGACAGCGATCAGGCAGCCACGGCGGCCAAGTTCCTGACCGACGTGGACGGGGTCCTGCACGCACGCCCGACGACCCCCCTCCTCCTGGAGGTTCGGTACGACCTGCTCAAGGTCACCCAGGAAGAGATCGAGGATGCCTTGCGCGAGCTGGGCATGCACCTTGACGGCGCCCTGCTGGTCCGTCTGCGCCGCGCGATGCATTACTACATGGAAGAGACCCAGCGGGCCAATTGGGGTTGCCGCCGCGGCGAGCACAACTGCACCAAGAAGATCTTCGCCAAACGCTACGAGGTCCTGGAGCACGGCTGCCGGGATCAGCGCCCCGAGCACTGGCGGCGATACCTCTAGGGAATGGCGGGCCGCGCACCGCGGCACGCCCCCGGGATGACCGACGACCAGCTCCTGCGCTACAGCCGCCAGATCCTGCTGCCGGCCTTCGGGATCGAGGGGCAGCAGCGTCTGCTGGACGCGCGGGTGCTGATCGTCGGGCTGGGCGGTCTGGGCTCACCGGCGGCCATGTACCTCGCCGCTGCCGGGGTCGGGCACCTGATCCTCGCCGACTTCGACGCGGTGGACCTGTCCAACCTGCAGCGCCAGCTCCTGCACACCAGCGAGCGCATCGGCATGACCAAGGTGGACTCGGCCATGCGGACGCTCTCCGCCATCAACCCGGAGGTGCGCCTGGAGCCCGTCAAGGGAAGCCTGACCGAGGCCAACCTGGGCGCCCTGGTCTCCAGGGTGGACCTGGTGGTGGACGCCTGCGACAACTTTCCCACTCGTTTCGCCGTCAACGCCGCCTGTTATGGGGCTCGGGTGCCCCTGGTGTCCGGGGCGGCCATCCGCACCGAGGGGCAGGTCGCGGTCTTTTCCGGGCAAGCGGGTGGACCCTGTTACCAGTGCCTCTATCCGCGCGACGGCGGCATCGATGAGACCTGCTCGGCCAACGGCATCCTCGCTCCGGTGGTCGGCATTATCGGCAGCATTCAGGCGACCGAGGCGATCAAGGTCCTCACGGGCCTGGGGGAGCCCCTCTACGGTCGGCTCCAGCTCCTCGACGCGCTGGCCATGGAATGGCGGACCGTCCGTCTGCGACCGGACCCCCAGTGCCCGATCTGCGGGACCTGACCTTAGTCAATCAGCATATCAGAGCATTCTGATCGGCCCTCCGACTTGTGGTACCCTGGCTGGCCACCTTTTGAGAGCCCCGGATCCGGTGAGCCACGATGCGCTTCGACGTCAGCCGCAAAGAGATCAGGAAGGCGAACGTGCCTCATGAGATCTTCCTCACCAACCTGATTGGCAACCACATCCTCATGACCGTGGGAGCGGGCGGGCTGGCCGGCACCTTTCCCTGGATCATGGCCATCATCCCCCTGACGTCCTTCAGCCTCCTCGGCTATACGCTCTGGAGGGCGCGCCGGTCCCTGACCCTGGACCCGTGGTACGTCATGTGCCATTGGCAGGTGTGCGCCAGGCGCAGCCGCATCTTCATCGCCATGCTCCTGATGCTGCTCTTCATCATGACCGTCGGTTGGCTCGGGTACAGCTACCTCGGGTGGATGAAGGAGGCCGTGATGGCCCTGATCGCCGGGACCGGCATCCTGCCGGTCATGGTGACGGTGCTGGTCCTGATCATCATCGAGTCGGAAGCCCTCTACCATGCCAATCAGGCCCGGCTGCCAAACTGGGTGGTGGAGCGCTACCCCAACCCCGATGCCAAGGTCATCCACGAGGAAAAGCCCGCCTATTACGACTGACCGAGGGGGCAAAGCCATGGGCAACCCGCACCTCGCCACCCCCGCGGCTGCGGCCGGTGCGCGTCTCCTGGTGGCATGGCGCCTCGCCATGCTGCTCGCGGGGACTGTCCTTGTCGCGGGCTGCGGCGGGGATGCGCCTCCGCTCGCCAATGGGAGCCCCGCCCCCAGCTTCAGCCTAGAACGTCTCACGGGGGGGACGGCCAGCTTCCCGACGGACTACCGCGGCCAGGTGGTGGCCCTGCGCTTCTGGGCAGACTGGTGCCCCTTCTGCAAGGACGAGATGAAGGCCCTGGAGCCCGTCTACCGAAGGCTCCAAGGCCGGGGGTTCCAGATCCTCGCGGTGAACGTCCGCCAGGACGCCGGCACCGCCGGGACCTTCGTGCGCAGGCTCGGGATCAGCTACGAGACGCTGCTCGACACCTCGGGTGAGGTGGCGCGGGCCTACGGTGTGCAGGGGCTGCCGACCACCTTCCTGATCGACCGCGGCGGAACCTTGCGCGGGCGCATCCTCGGCGAGTCGAGCCCCGAGGTCACGGAGCGCCTGGTCGGCGGCCTCCTGTACGAGGGGCGGGCGCAGCAGCCGTGAGTGGCGAGCTCGGCGACGGCATGGCCTTTCTCACCGGGCTCCTTGGTGCCGGCCACTGCCTGGGCATGTGCAGCGGCCTCGCCGGCGGGGCCGCTGCACACCAGCGCTGGGTGTCCTGGGGCCCAGTCCTGTCCTATCACGGGGTGCGCATCGCCCTCTACGTGGCCCTGGGCACCCTCGGGGCGACCCTTGGGCGAACCCTGGTCCAGACCGGCTCATTCGGCAAGCTTCAGGGACAGCTCCTGATCCTGAGCGGCCTGGTCATCCTGGTGCTCGGCCTGGGCATGGCAGGGCTCTTGCCCTGGGCGAGCCCCTCCGGCTGCCCGGCCAAGGGCCTGTCTAGCGCCACGGCGGTACCGCTCCAGACCAGGGCGCCGTACCTGCGCCGCCTGACCCCGGCCCTGGCTGGCCTGGTCAACGGCCTGGTGCCCTGTAGCCTGGTCTTCTCCCTGGCCACCCGCGCAACGGCCACCATGGACCCGGTCCAGGCCGCCCTGCTCATGCTCTGTTTCGGGCTTGGAACCCTACCGGTGATGGGCTCGGTGACCGCCCTCAGCGGGCGACTGGGGACCGTGACGCGCTTGCGGGGACGCCAGCTGGCCGGCGGCATGGTCATCCTGCTCGGGGCCTGGACCCTCTACGAGGGGCTGACCTTCTACCAGGTGATGCGGGGGCTCGCCGACTAGACGCCGGTCGCCGCCAGTCCCCGCCGGCACGCCACGATCGCCTCGGCAGCCGGCTTGACGTCAGTCAAAGCGAGGGCCCTGGCCGACCCCTAGCATGAGCGGCCTTTGGGGACCAGGCCGTCCCCGCCGCTTTCCAGCCCCAGCGTCCGTGACAGCCACTGCCCCCATGCCCGCGGAGGCCCCGGCGATCGGGCCCCGGCGCTATCCGCCGGGAGACCTTGCCATCTGGATCTTCATCCTCGCGGAGCTCGGGGTGTTCGCGGTCATTTTCGCGGCCTACGCCTTTGCCCGCTCCGCGGACGTCGCCCTGTTCAACGCCTATCAAGACACCCTGGACCGGCGCGCCGCCCTCATCAACACCCTGGCGCTGATCACCGCCAGCTACTTCGTGGTGCGGGCCCTCGCTGCGATCCGCATGGCTGACCGAGATGCCTGTGTCCGTTGGCTCCTGGCCGCCCTGGGCATGGGTCTGCTCTTTGTGTTGGTGAAGGGGAGCGAGTACGCCCACCACTTCGAGCAGGGCGTGACGCTCAGCACCAACACCTTCTACATGTTCTACCTATCCCTGACCTTCTTCCATTTCATGCACGTCGTCCTGGGCATGATCATCCTGGGGGCCGTGGCCATCAAGGCCCGCGCCGGGGGCTATTCGCCCCAGCAGCATACCGGGGTGGAGACAGGCGCATCGTACTGGCACATGGTCGATCTGGTATGGCTGATCCTCTTCCCACTGATCTACGTGATGCGCTAAATGCGGCGCAGGCCCGGGCGCAGATCCGGCTCGCTTGGCCGCGGCCCTGCACCTGGGTCTACCTGGGCCTGCTGGGCCTGACCCTCGTGACCTTCGCCATCGGCGCGGCCGAGCTGGGCGGTCTGGCCGTTTCCCTGTCGGTCCTTGGCCTGGCCCTGATCAAGGGACACCTGGTCGGTGACTACTTCATGGGCTTGAGGGCGGTCCAAGGTCCATGGCGCTGGGTCGTCGCCGTCTGGCTCCTGGTGCCTGGCGCCCTGATCGGCACCGCCTTCACCCTTGCCGCTCGCTAGAGACGGAGCCCCCATGCACGCCCTCGCGCAACCCAAGCCCGCTGCCGCGGGCGTCTTCTACCGGCCCCAGGGCCAGGAGATCGCCCTCTTCGAGCACGCCTTCCGCAACCGGCTGCCGGTGATGATCAAGGGCCCCACGGGCTGCGGCAAGACGCGGTTCGTGCGCTACATGGCCGAGCGGTTGGATCGCAAGCTGTATACCGTCGCCTGCCACGACGATCTCACCGCCGCCGACCTGGTGGGGCGGCACCTGATCGGCGAGGGCGGGACCTTCTGGAGCGACGGCCCCCTCACCCGCGCGGTGCGCGAGGGGGCCATCTGCTACCTCGACGAGGTGGTGGAGGCGCGCAAGGACACCACGGTCGTCCTTCACCCCCTGACCGACGACCGCCGCATCCTGCCCCTGGAGCGCACGGGGGAGACCCTCAACGCGCCAGACGGCTTCATGCTGGTCGTGTCCTACAACCCCGGCTACCAGAATCTGCTCAAGGGGATGAAGCCGAGCACCCGGCAGCGGTTCGTGGCGATCAGCTTCGCCTTTCCCGCGCCTGACCTCGAGGCGGAGATCCTGGTGGGCGAGACCGGCATCGAGGTCGGGGAGGCCCGGCGTCTGGTGCGCCTGGCCAGTGCGCTGCGTGCCCTCAAGGACCACGACCTGGAGGAAGGTGCCTCCACCCGCCTGCTGATCTACGCGGCGACGCTCATCCGCAGCGGCATGCCGGAGCGAGCCGCCTGCCGGGCCGCCCTGGTGGAGCCGCTAACCGACGACGCCGAGACCATCTCCGCCCTGGGCGAGGTCATCGATGCGACGCTTGCCTGAGGGTGGCCGTGAGGGCGGATCGGATCCGACCCCATCCGCCGACACCCCCGATGGGATGCCGCTTGCGGTCGCCGCCGAATCGCTGTACCTGGCGAACCTGCTCCTGCTCCCCGGTATCGCTTTCCTCGCCTTGATCTCTCTTGCCCTGCGCGTCTCCCCACAGGTGCCGCCGCTGGCCGCGGCCCACCTTGCCCAGACGGTCGCGGCGAGCCTCTGGGGCGGGGCCCTGTTGGTCATCGTCAACGTCCTGATCCTGTTGCTCGGTGGATACCGGGGCGCCTACACCTGGGTCCTGGTGATCCTCTACTTCACGGTCTGTCACTCCACCTTGGTCGTGCTCGGCGTCGTGGGCCTGGCCAAGGCCATGGCCGGCCAGTGCTGGCGTTACCCGCTCATCGGCCGGGCGCTGCCGCCGGGATGCCCCGGCGCGGGGCGGTCCTGATGCGGACCCGGTTGCAGCGCAAGCGGGCCTGGTTCCAGGTGGGCTTCTTCGCCCTATTCCTGCTGGCGCCGCCCCTGGACATCCTGCGCATCGACCTGACCCAGGGACACGCCATCCTGCTCGGCCGGGCCTGGACCCTGGGCATCGACGAGTTCCTCGCCGGCCGGGCCGACGTCGGGGACGCCGCTCTCAACCTCCTCCTGCGCGGCTTTCTGCCGATCTTCGGCGGTGCCGTGCTGTTCATCTGGATGGCCTGGCGCTATGGGCGCCTGTACTGCGGCTGGTTGTGCCCGCACTTCTCGGTCGTCGAGCTGATCAACGGCCTGATGCGGCGCGCCTGCGGCAGGCCCAGCCTGTGGGAGCGGCGCTCGCCGAACGATGGTGCCGGTGTCTCTTGGAACAACGGTGCCCATGCGACACCCCGCCCCCTCGGCCGGGCTCCCGGTCAGGCAGGGCGCCAAGGGCCTGGCCAGGTGCGGCCAAATCCCTGGTACTGGGTGCCGACCCTGCTCGCCGTGGTCGGTTTCGCCTTCCTGTGGGCACTCGCCTTTCTCACCTACCTGCTGCCGCCTTTTGAGATCTACCGCAATCTCCTCAACCTGACCCTGACGCGGAACCAAGCCCTTTTTGTTGCGGCGGCGACCTGTCTCCTGTCCGTGGAGTTTCTGCTTGCCAGGCACTTCTTCTGCCGCTATGCCTGCGCGGTCGGACTGTTCCAGAGCCTCGCCTGGATGGCCAACGACAAGGCCATGGTGGTGGGCTTCGACACACGCCGCGCCGCGGCCTGCGCGGACTGCACCCCCACCGCACTGGGCGCCTGCGATCACGCCTGTCCCATGCGCCTGAAGCCTCGCACCATCAAGCGCAAGATGTTCACCTGCACGGAATGCGGCGAGTGCATCGCCGCCTGCACCCAGGTCCAGGGCGGCGACCCTGACCGGAGCCTGCTGCGCTGGGTCGAGGGCCCGGCGGCCCTGCCGGTCGTCACCGGCCGACCAACCGTCCCGCCGGCGTCCGCGCTGGCGTCCGCGCTGGCGCCCGGCTCCCCCCCTGCCGCCGCCTGTTCGGCCGGCAATCCCGCACCCCTTCCGGTCGGGGCTGGCGGCGCGACCAACGGGGAGGTCTGACCCCATGGAAGAGCAGGTCGGGGCCCTCTGGCACCGGGTCATCACCGGCCTCGCCCAGCGCGTCGAGGGTCGGCGCTATCCCCAGGCCGCAGCTCACCTGCGGGATCTCGCACCGACCCTGGGCATCTTCTTTCGCGCCCTGGGCGGCGACGGCGGCCTGCTGGTCGAGACGGCGGAGGCAGGTGCCCATGGGGCTCGGCGGGGACTGCTTCAGCGCCTCGCCGGGACGGGCGGAAGGGCGACGCTGGCCTGGCGGGACGAGCGTGCGCTGCGCCTGCCCGAGACCATCGACTGCTTCCCCGAGCCAGGGCTCAACCGCGACCTCTACCTCTGGCTCACGGGGCTCGCTGCCGGCCAGCCCGACACCGCCCACCCGGCCGGATCCCCGGCTGGGCGTCCGCATGGGCCCGACCCCATCCGCACCTGGCTCTTGACCAACCAGCGCCTCACCCGCCAAGCCCTGGCGGACCTCCCGGGCCTCGCGCCACGCTACCGCCGCCTGGTGGACGCCCACCTCCTGCTGCGTCCCGACCCGACGCAGCTACCCGCAGCGGAGGCCGAGCGCGAGCGGCTCATCCGCCGCGCCCTGCAGGAGCCGGGGAGCGTGGCCGCCCTGCCCTGGGCCAGACGCCCGCCCCACCCAGTGCCCCTCTGGCTGCGCCCGGCCCCGCAGCTTCCCGCCACGGCCGGCAGGCACGCTCCGCACGACGGTCAGCAGGTCCGCCAGGATGGTCCGGTCGAGGCCCTCGGGGAGCGCCGCAGGCGCAGCGCCGAGCGGGTCGCCCTGCCGGAGAAGGACCAGGGACTGGTGACCATCCGCATGGAGAACATCCTCACCTGGGGTGAGCATGTCCAGGTGGACCGCGGTACCGACGAGGAGGACGACCTCGAACGGGCCAAGACCGCCGCCGCCGACCTCGACCGCATCAGCGTCGCCAGGGACCGGAAGGCAGCGGGGGCGCGGCTGCGCTTCGATCTGGACCTGCCCGCAGAGGCCGAGGACGACCTGATCCTCGATGACGGCATCCTACTGCCGGAATGGGACTGGCGGCGCCGGCGTCTAGAGCCCGACCGCTGCCGCATCCTGTCCCTGCTCGCCCAAGATGCGCCCCCCTGCCCCCTGCCAGCGCGCCTCACCCGTACCGCCAAGCGCCTGCGCAGCCAGTTCCAGGCCCTGGCCCCGGCACGGGTCTGGCAGCGCGGCCAGAGCGACGGTCAGGAGGTCGACCTCGACGCCTACCTGCGCCTCGCCGCCGACCGCCGCGCCGGCATCGGTGCCCGCGGCGACGCCCTCTACCGCGAGATGCGCAGCGGGGCCAGGGACCTAGCCTGCCTGCTCCTGGCCGACCTGTCCCTGTCCACCGACAGCTACGTCAACGACCAGACGCGCGTCATCGATGTCATCCGCGACAGCCTGTTCCTGTTCGCTGAGTCCCTCGCGGCCACCGGCGACCGCTTCGGGATCTTCGGGTTCTCCTCACGCCGCCGAGACCCCGTGCGGGTGCACACCCTCAAGGACTTCGGCGAGACCTATGGGGCCAGGATACGAGGGCGCATCCAGGGCATCCGCCCCGGCTACTACACGCGCATGGGCGCAGGCATCCGCCACGCGACCAACCTGCTCGCCGCCCAGCCCGCCGAGCGGCGGCTGCTGTTGCTCTTGTCCGACGGCAAGCCAAACGACCTCGATCGGTATGAGGGCCGCTTTGGCATCGAGGACACGCGCCAGGCAGTGGCCGCCGCCCGGCGCCTGGGCCTGACGCCCTTCTGCGTCACCATCGACGAGCGCGGCAACGACTACCTCCCGCATCTCTTCGGCAACGGCGGTTACGTCGTCATCCGCCGCCCCGCAGAGCTCCCCTCCCAGCTCCCCTTGCTCTACGCCCGCCTCACCGCCTGACGGTCGGGGCGCGTTGCGCCCTGGTGCTGCGCCCGACGGTTAAGCCCCAGCCGGGCGCGGCGGCTACACTTCCGCACACGGACCGGGGCACAGCCCGGCACGCCCCCGCGCGGGACCGTCGTCTCAGACGGTTGGCCGCTCGCCTGCCGTGTTGGGGTTGCAGCGGCGACCCAATGATAGATTTCGTTGAAATAATCATAAATTTATAATATATAAGATAGATCTAATATTCTTCGGGTGTCACCACCATGAGTCCATTCGCCCGTTTCGCGGCCCTCACGGGCCTGCTGACCACCTTGGGCGCGGCGGCCGAGGCCCCGCCCCAGCTCGACACGGCCGAGGCCCGCTACCGGAGCGTCGCCCGTGAGTACCGCCTCGACGGGGTCGTCGAGGCCATCAACCGCACCACGGTCTCGGCCCAGACCCAGGGTCAGGTCCAGGAGATCCTCTACGACGTGGACGACTTCGTCGAGAAGGGTCAGGTCCTCGCCCGGCTCAAGGACACCGAGCACCGGGCCCGCGTGACGGCTGCGGCCGCAGACCTCAAGTCCGCCACGGCCCAGCTCACCCAGGCCCGCGACGAGCACGAGCGCAACGCGGGCCTCTACGCCAAAAAGCTGATCTCGGACTCCGCCATGGACCAGGCGGCGACCAACCTCAAGGCGGCGCAGGCCGCGTTCGAGTCGGCGGAGGCCCGGCTGGCCCAGGCCCAGGAGCAGCTCGCCTACACGGAGATCCGGGCCCCCTACTCGGGCATCGTCACCCACCGCCACGTCCAGGTGGGAGAGATGGCGAGCCCAGGCCAGCCCGTGATGAGCGGGGTGTCCCTGGAGGAGCTGCGGGTGACCGTGGACGTCCCGCAGAGCGTCATCCCGGCGGTGCGCGGCGGCGCGGGGGCCCGCGTCTACCTCGACGACGGCACCTCGATCGAGGCCGGTAAGGTCACGGTGTTCCCCTTCGCCGACCTGGGCTCGAACACCTTCAAGGTCCGCCTAGATCTGCCGCGGGACACGCGGTCGCTGTTCCCAGGCATGTTCGTCAAGACCGGCTTCGTCACCGGGGAGCGGCGGGAGCTCGCGGTCCCGCAGGCGACCGTGGTCCACCGCTCCGAGGTCACCGGGGTCTATGTGGTCGGCACGGACGGCCGGGTCCAGTTCCGGCAGGTCCGCCTCGGGCGGCTGGTGGACGGGGCCTATGCGGTGCTCGCGGGGCTCAGCGAGGGCGAGCGCGTGGCCCTAGACCCCATCGCCGCCGGCGTGGTCCTGAAATCCCAGCAGGCCGGCGGACACGGCGGCGCGGGGGGACACAATGGCTGATCAGCAGGTGCAGCGGCTGGGCATCTCCGGGCGTATCGCCAAGCGCTTCCAGTCCACCGAGATCACCCCCCTGCTGGCCCTGATGGGGCTCTTGCTGGGGCTCTTCGCCATCCTGGTCACGCCGCGCGAGGAGGAGCCGCAGATCAACGTGACCTTTGCGGACGTCTTCATCCCCGTGCCGGGGGCCTCGCCCTCCGAGGTCGAGAACCTGGTGGCCGGACCGGCGGAGCAGGTCCTGTCCGAGATGAAGGGGATCGAGCACGTCTTCTCCGTCTCGCGCCCCAGCCTGGCCGTGATCACGGTGCAGTTCAAGGTTGGCGAGGACCGCACCGACGCCATCGTGCGGCTGTTCAGTAAGGTGCTGGCCAACCAGGACTGGCTGCCGCCGAATCTCGGTGTCGGCACGCCCATCGTCAAGCCCAAGGGCATCGACGATGTCCCCATCATCACCGCGACCCTTTGGTCCAAGGACCCCGCCAGGGGGGCCTTCGAGCTCGGCCAGGTGGCCCATGCCATCGAGCAGGAGATCAAACGCGTCCCTGGCACCAAGGACGTCTACACCGTGGGCGCGCCGCGTCAGACGGTGCGGGTGCTGCTCGATCCCCAGGCCCTGGCGGGACACGGCATCGACCTCACCGACCTGCGCCGCTCCCTGCAGGCGGGCAACCTGATCCGCGACAACCTGGCGGTCACGGCGGACAACCAGGAGGTCCTGGTCCAGGCCGGCACCTTCATGAGCACGCCGGAGGACATCGGCGAGCTGGTGGTCGGGCTGCACGGCGGGCGCCCCGTCACCCTGAGCGACGTGGCGACCATCGAGCGCGGCCCCGAGCAACCGCGCAGCTACGCCTGGTTAGGGACAGGACCCGGGGCCGAGCACAGCGGCATCGACCTGGTCGGAACCACCCCGGCAGTGACCGTCGCCGTGGCCAAGCAGGAAGGTGTCAATGCCGTCCAGGTGGCCCAGCGTGTCATCGAGCGCCTCGCCCAGCTCCGGGGGACCTTCATCCCCGACGGGGTGGAGGTCGCGGTGACGCGCAACTATGGGGCTACCGCCGACGCCAAGGCCCAGAAGCTGATCAGCAAGCTGACCTTCGCCACCGCCTCCGTGGTGCTGCTGGTCGCCTTTGCCATTGGCTGGCGGGAGTCCATCATCGTGGGTGCGGCGGTCATCGTGACCCTGGCCCTGACCCTCTTTGCCTCCTGGGCCTGGGGCTTCACCCTCAACCGGGTCTCGCTCTTTGCGCTGATCTTCTCCATCGGCATCTTGGTGGACGACGCGATCGTGGTGGTGGAGAACATCCACCGCCACATGGCCCTGTCCAAGGGCAAGCTGCTCGACCTGATGCCGCGAGCCGTCGACGAGGTGGGCGGGCCAACCATCCTGGCCACCTTCACCGTCATCGCCGCCCTGCTACCCATGGCCTTCGTCACGGGACTCATGGGCCCGTACATGTCGCCCATCCCCATCAATGCCTCCACCGGGATGCTGATCTCGCTGGTGGTCGCCTTCGTCTTCACACCCTGGATGACGAACTTCATGCTCGGCCGGCGCCCTGCCGTGGCCGCCGGGCACGGGCACGACCATGGACCTGAGGCCCCTGCCGCCCGCATCCAGCGCTTCTTCGACCGGGTCATCGGCCCCTTCCTGCTCGGCGCCAAGGGCAACCGCAACCGCTGGCTGCTGTTGGCCGGCATCCTGGTCCTGATCGCCGGCTCCCTTTGGCTGGTCACCTCCCGGGTGGTCATCCTCAAGATGCTGCCCTTCGACAACAAGAGCGAGTTCCAAGTGGTGCTGGACATGCCCGAGGGGACGAGCCTTGAACAGACCTCGCGGGTGCTCGCGGAGATGGGCGAGTACCTGTCGGGGGTCGCCGAGGTCACCGACTACCAGGCCTACGCCGGCACCGCCACGCCCATCAACTTCAACGGCCTGGTGCGCCAGTACTACCTGCGCGAGGGGGCCAACCTGGGCGACATCCAGGTCAACCTGGTGGACAAGCACCACCGCGACCGCCAGAGCCACGACATCGCCCTGGCCGTGCGCGCGCCCTTGCAGGAGATCGCCAGACGCTACGGCGGCAACGCCAAGATCGTCGAGATCCCCCCAGGACCGCCCGTCCTATCCCCATTGGTCGCCGAGGTCTATGGGCTGGACTACGAGGGCCAGATCGCCGCGGCCCGGGCGGTCCGAAAGGTCTTCGAGGGAACCCCCGACATCGTGGACGTGGACGACTCGGTCGAGTATCCGAGCCCCAAGCGCCTGGTGGTCGTGGACCGTGCCAAGGCCGCCCTCCTGGGGGTGCAGCAGGCGACCGTCGCCCAGGCCCTGGCCACAGTCCTCTCCGGGGAGGACATGAGCTTCCTGCATGGGGCCAACGTGAAATACGCCGTACCCATCCGGGCCGAGTACGCCGAGGCCGACAAGGCGGACCTGGAGCAGGTCCTGAGCCTGAGGGTGCGTTCCCAGGGCGGCCAGTTGGTGCCGCTGTCGGAGATCGTGCGGGTGGATGACAGCACCCGCGCCCACAGCATCTACCACAAGGATCTGCTCCCGGTGGTCTATGTCACGGGCGACATGGCCGGCCCTACGGACAGCCCCCTGTACGGCCTGTTCGAGATCTCCAGCCAGCTCAAGCAAGGCGGCAACCCGGAGCAGTGGTTCATCCAGCCCCCCGGCAACCCCTACGAGTACAGCCTGAAGTGGGACGGGGAATGGCAGGTCACCTATGAGACCTTCCGCGACATGGGGATCGCCTACGCGGTCGGGTTGGTGCTGATCTACCTGCTGGTGGTGGCGCAGTTCCGCAGCTATCTGGTGCCGCTTGTCATCATGGCGCCCATCCCGCTGACCATCATCGGCATCCTGCCTGGCCATGCCCTGCTGGGGGCCAAGTTCACGGCCACGTCCATGATCGGCATGATCGCCCTCGCGGGCATCATCGTGCGCAACTCTATCCTGCTGGTGGACTTCATCAACCAGCAGGTGCGCGAGGGCATGTCCTTCGAGGCCGCAGTGATCAACTCCGCGGTGGTGCGCGCCAAACCCATCGCACTCACCGCCCTCGCGGCCATGGCCGGTGCAGTCTTCATCCTCGACGACCCAATCTTCTCCGGTCTGGCGGTCTCGCTGCTCTTCGGCCTCTTCGTCTCCACCGTGCTGACGCTGGTAGTAATACCCGTCGTGTACTATGGGGTCATGCGCAAGCGCGTGGAGTGGATTCGCACGGCAACGGCGTAATGTGCCCAGGACGGACAGCAGACCGCAGGTCGAGCGTTGCTGCGCACGGCGGCCGAAGCCGACACGATGAGCACCGATCAAGCGAGGTCAGCGCCCCGGCTGACCGAACCCAAGCGCCGCTCGGCCGGAGTGGTGGTGCTGCGCCGGTTCGACGGGGAGTGGCGCTGCCTTGTGCTGCGCTGCTACCGCACCTGGGACTTTCCCAAGGGCGAGCTCGGGCCCGGCGAGGACCCGCTGCTGGCCGCGCGCCGCGAGGTCACCGAGGAGACTGGCCTTCAGGACCTCGACTTCCACTGGGGTGAGGACTACGTCGAGACGCCGCCCTATGCCGGCGGCAAGGTGGCCCGCTACTACCTGGCCGAATGCGCCGAAGGGGAGATCGTCCTCGGCATCAACCCAAAGCTCGGCCGCCCCGAGCACCAGGAGTACCGCTGGGTGGCCCTGGGGCGCGCCGAGGCGCTCCTCAACGAGCGCCTGCGCGCGGTGCTTGAGTGGGCCATTAGCCATTTTTCGTGAATTTGGTGCAAGCTAAGCGCTGTCGTGCCGACGTTGGGGCGATGCGGTTTCGAATGGATGCCATTAGAGAAATCCATTGTGGATCAGTTGGATAGGAGGAGATCATG